>OGCL01000026.1_pt1 | contig 174164 bp, 175 predicted proteins | sample 1570041 | NCBI WGS metagenome assembly OGCL01 (sample SAMN06266162, study PRJEB24511) | hot springs metagenome | isolation source: Hot spring water | place: South Africa: Limpopo | collected 2015-06-22
GCCAAGGACGATGCCGCCGGTCTGGCCATCTCCGAGCGGATGAATACGCAGGTGCGAGGCCTGACCGTGGGGGCGCGCAACTCCAACGATGGCATCTCGCTGGCACAGACGGCTGAAGGTGCATTGGGCAAGGTCGGCGATATGCTGCAGCGCATGCGCGAACTGGCCGTGCAGGCCGGCAATGCCACCAACAGCAAGGCCGACCGGACAGCCCTGCAGGCGGAAGTGCGGCAACTGACCGATGAAATCGACCGCGTGGCCAAGCAGACGACCTTCAACGGCCAAAAGATCCTGGACGGTACTTTCTCGGGCGCCGTATTCCAGGTGGGCGCCAATTCCGGCGACAACATCACGGTCGGTGCCCTGACCAACACCGCGGCCAAAGGTCTTGCCGACGTGGTGTATGCCTACGACACAACCACGGACATCGATGCATCGACCATTACCGATCTGGCGGCAATCACCGATGGCTCGGCACTGCAGATTGACGATGGCGTCACGACCTGGGATCTGGGAACGATCAAGGAAGCCAAGTCCGGCTCAGAACGCATGGGCCAGTTGGTCGAGGCCATCAACCGCAAGTCCGCCGATACGGGTGTGACGGCCTTCCTGAACAAGCAGGACAACGGCTTCTACTCCATCGATCTGATGTCGGCCAAGCTCGACAGCAATGGCGATGCAGCGACGCTGACCTTGACCGGTTTTACGGCGGACAACTTCGGCTATGCAGCTACGACCGTCGGCGCCGCAGGCGCACAGCTGAGCGCCACGGACACCTCAACCGATTCGCTGGGCATTGACACACTTTCGGTAGACACGCAAGCGACCGCCTGGGTGGCGCTGAAGAAGATCGATAGCGCGATTGACCAGGTCAACTCGGCACGCGCCGACCTCGGTGCGCTGCAGAGCCGCTTTGAAAGCTCTATCGCCAACATCGAAATCCAGGTGGAGAATCTGGCGGCTTCCCGCGGCCGGATCGTGGACGCCGATTTCGCCAAGGAAACGGCGAACCTCTCGCGAACCCAGATCCTGCAACAGGCGGGTACGGCCATGGTGGCGCAGGCCAATCAGCTGCCTCAAAACGTCCTCAAGCTGCTGCAAGGCTAATAGCTCGCAAGAGCAGCCAGAGGTGTTTTAGGCGATGCGGTTGGCCACCACGCCACCTATTGACGATATCCAACGACACGCATCGGCTGGCCCACATTGACTGAATATGGGTGAATCTCACCACGAACGACAGACCCGGCACCAATCACACAACCTCTGCGCAGGATTGTGCCGTCGAGCAATACACAATTGGCGCCAATCCAGACGTCGTCCTCAATCAGGATGCCGCCCTTGCTCGGCAAAAAACCTTGTTCGCGGATTGGTCGATTCCTGTCTTGATAAGCATGATTGACCGGCGCAAAGGTGCAATTGGCAGCGATCGCGACCTTATCGCCGATGGTGATGCCGTTTCCTGTATAGAGGACACAACCGGAATTGATGACGGTCCACATCCCGATCTGTACATCGCCGCGGCCCCCAGCCGGTTTGAACTTCACAAAACTGTCCACAACCGAGTGCGCCCCAATCTCGATGCGTGTTCCTCGGATCGAGTCCTCAATGTCGGCCAGCGGCGAGACCTGGGCCGTAGGATGGATAACAATCACTTGAACACCAAACCCTGGCCTGTGGGCAGCTCCAGCACGTGGTATCCACGCGCGGCCAGCCACGGGTCTTCAGCCAGTTTCTGGGCACGGTAACCCAGCCATCCGTAATCGTCCAGAACCAAAATGCCGCCTGGCGACATTCGATCGAACAGCACCTCCAGCGCGCCAATCTCCGCTGGGGCATTGTTCAGGTCGAGATGCATGAACGCGACTTGCTGTGGCGCCACCTCAGAAAGCACTTCCGGCACACTGCCTTGAGTGATCTTTACATTCGCCATACTGGCGAAACGCTGCAGCACTCGCTCATACAGTTGCTTGCTGTGCTCCGGCATCGCATGGTGCGGCATGCCAGGCTCATGCTCAAACAAATCGTAAAGATAATAAGTGCGGTCCGTCTGGTTGCTGAAATCCGTATAGTCAGCAACCAATTTCGCCGTTCCGCCTTTGTAGCAGGCACATTCGACAAAATCTCCTGGGATCTTTCGAGCAATCACGCTTCGAGCAGCCCATGCGACCACATGCAGACGCCACACGATGGCTTCTTCAATCGGGGTTTCGACCATTCCACGCCACGCCTGAACGAATTTTTCATCCTCAAAAAATCCCAGATTGCGGCCAAACGTGAATAAGTTATCTCCAGTGAAGATCCCATTCTGGGACCCGATGTTATCAATCGCCCCTTGCATGTTCTTTACGAAACCTTCAGCCTTGACACCGAAAAATACGCTGGACAGGAAATTCATTTCAAAAACCTCGGCCCTCTCAGGCCACACGCCGCAAGAAACCATCCGGTGCTGAAGTAATCAGCAATCGGTCCTCAATTGATTTGTCGATTTGAAACTCTGGGTGGGTTTTCAACCATTCCCATACCGCAGTCTTCGGATTGTTTCCTTTCCCCCACGGCCGGTCAGTCCATACATAGTCATCTGGCATGTCTTCCACGAAAGTGTCAAACACCACACAATAACTGCCAAGCGTAACCAAACCTGCATACGCCCGCAATTCGGCCAGCACATGTTCATGCGTATGGTTCGAGTCCAGACAGACCAGCACACTCTTCTTGCCAACCGCCGCCGCTTGCACCTGGGCCACGATTTCAGGCGCAATACTGGACCCTTCCAGCATACGTATCCGTCTGGAAAGAGGATGCCTTTCGATCGCTTGCCGGTTGTGAGTGCGAATCTCGATGTCGATGCCCAGGACCTCGCCCTTGCCAATCAACTCCAGCATCGACGCCGACAACATCAGAGAGCCACCATGCGCGATGCCTGTCTCGATCACCAAATCAGGCTGTACCGCCCAGATAATCTCCTGCAGAGCCATCGCATCCTGCGGCAATTGGATCAAAGGGCGCCCAAGCCAAGAGAAGTTGTTCATGTACTTTCGCTCCAGCGCCATCGCACGCCACTGGTTGGAGAGTTCACGGAACTCCATATCATCCCCGAAACGCCGAATACGCTCTCGCTTCTCCAGCAGATGGTCTGGATGTGCCGACGGGGTGTTTTCAAGATAAGTCACTTAAAATCCTTTCTGACGGCGATAGAGCCGTAGGAAATCTGGAAAATAACTGTCGAAACGACGTGGTTCGAATGGAAAATTCGCAAGAGTTCGGCGCATATCAATCTCGGAAAATTCCCATATTGGAGCGGCGTCCGAAACCGAAACCGAGAATCCCATTTCACGTTGCAGCGCCGCAACGATCTGCGCATTCTGCACGGCCTCTCCACTGGCAACATTGAAAATTCCAGAGCACCCGGACTGCGCAATACGTGCCAGCAAGGCGACTGCATCTTCTACCCAGAGATAGTCTTTGGCCGAATTCAGCGCAGTGCGCAAATGGACATGCCCGGTACGCATGCCTTCATCTAGCAATTGATCGATAAAAATATCCGGATCATTTCGCAGTCCAACTATATTAGATAGCCGTACCACCCGTGCGCACGGATGACCGCCGTGCAAACAAAGCGACTCGCCCATCAGTTTCGACAGGTTATACAAGTCACTGAGATTGTTTGGATCGACGCGCAACGATCCCGACTCAGAAGTAGAAGCAGCGCCACTGTATACGCGGGTACTGGACAGATACGTCAGGGAGACAAAGTCTCCAAGCGCCAACAAATGTCTCAGGAGACAAACATGGGCTTCGACGGTTTCCAGAGGATGAATCCGGAAATCTGCGGTAAGCCCAATCGCATAGACCACATGACCCAGCCTCCTGCGCAACCAACTCGTGTCTTCACGGGCTGGCGCCTCGCAAGGAATCCCTTGGGCCTGCAGATAGCGCAGCAAATGAGAGCCAATGAATCCGCTTGCCCCCAGGATGACAATGGGCTGATCAACCACCATCCGCCCCTTCGAGGCACTCGCCAATGCCTGCATAGGTGACGCGGTCGATCAGCGCTCGCTGCGCGTCCCGTTCCGAAACCTCTGTCGCAGCCAGCGGCCAGCGAATTGCCAAGACAGGGTCGAAGGGGTTGAGCCCATCCTCTGCCGCTCCGTGGTAAGGCGATGTGACGTAATAAAGCGTTTCAGCTTCATCACAGAGTGTTTGGAAACCATGGGCACAGCCAGGCGGAATAACGAGACAAGTGCGATTCTCGGCTGACAACTCGGCACCAAATGTGTGTAGATAAGTCGGCGAATTTCGTCGCAAATCCACTGCCACATCAAAAATCCGCCCCACCGGACAACTGACTATCTTCGTTTCGTGATGTGGAGGATGCTGAAAGTGGAGACCGCGCACCGTACCTGCTATACGAGAATATGAATGGTTGATCTGGACAACAGACTGAACCACACCAATCGTCTTGAATTCCTCTGAACAATATGCGCGAGCGAAAAAACCACGTGAATCCACGGCTGGCTTCCGCCGAACCTGCCATACGCCTGCGATCGGCGTAGCCACAAAGTCAAAGCGCGGCGAAGTACGCACAGAATCGGTCATCCTGTTCATCGCAGCGGCTCCATCATCGTCCCGCTCGTATATGTCGATATTTGTTCCCGGCACAGCATGGCTGCATTGCCACCGCGCTGCCAGTCCGTATACCAATCCACCGTCGCATCCAACGCCTGTCCTATGCTCCAGCGCGGGCGCCAGCCCAGTTCAATGCGTGCCTGCGTGATATCCAGTCTCAATAATCCAGCCTCGTGGGGAATTTTGCCCACTACTGGGCATTCAACGCGGGCAGACCCTCCCCAACGTCGAGCGAGCGCCTCGGCCACAGTACCTACCGTTGCATCTCCACCCGCCTCAGGACCGAAATTCCATGCCTTGGCCGCGACACCTCCTTCGGTGGAAAGCAGCCGCTCAGCCAATACCAGATAGCCACCTAACGGCTCAAGCACATGCTGCCAAGGTCGCACCGCCTGCGGATAACGCAAACACACCGGTGCGCCAGCGGCAAATGCCTGCAGGCAATCAGGTACCAAACGCTCGGGTGCCCAATCACCCCCACCGATCACGTTGCCAGCACGAGCCGTCGCAACACGGGCGGCATGCCGTGCCGCGCCATAGAAACTTGCACGATAGCTAGCCACAACCGTCTCGGCGGCACTCTTGCTAGCACTGTAGGGATCATGCCCACCCAGTGCATCACTTTCACGGTACGGATAGACCCATTCTCGGTTGTCATACACCTTGTCAGTTGTCACGATCACCACAGCCTGCACGCTCTCGACAGATCGTACCGCCTCCAACAAATGGACCGTTCCCATGACGTTCGTAGCGAAAGTGCCCACCGGATCTGCATAGCCTGGCCGCACCAGCGCCTGAGCGGCGAGATGCAGTACAACCGAAGGCTGTGCCGCCTGAAGTGCAGCTTGCAATGCGGCACGATCCGCTATGTCGGCCCGCGTATCACCTGCCAATTGATGGGCAACGCCAGCTTCTGCGAACAAACTAGGTGTCGTCGACGGATCCAGCGCATATCCGTAAACACGGGCACCCATTCCCGCCAACCACAGGGCCAACCAACTTCCCTTGAACCCCGTGTGGCCGGTTAGGAAAACCGCCCTGTCCTGCCATTGACTGACGTTCAGCATGGCATCACCACCGCATCCACGGCGCCCGCCCCGATTGCCAGAGCTCCTCAAGCTGATTCTTCTCCCGAAGCGTATCCATGGGTTGCCAGAAACCCGAATGTTCGAACGCCATAAGCTCGCCGCGTGCAGCGAGACCTGACAGCGGCTCCATCTCCCAGCTCGTCGCATCCCCCTCGATGAGCTCCAGGCACTTCGGTGACACCACGAAAAAACCACCGTTGATGAGCCCGCCATCTCCTCGCGGCTTCTCGGTGAAGGCACGCACCGCCGCGCCGTCCATTTGCAGTGCCCCATAGCGCCCAGGAGGCTGGACGGCCGTCACTGTGGCCAGCTTGCCATGGCTGCGATGGAAGCGGATCGAAGCACCGATATCCACATCAGAGACGCCGTCGCCATAGGTAAAGCAGAACGCCTCGTCGTCCTGAACATACTCCCGCACCCTCTTCAAGCGTCCGCCTGTCATGGTGCTGTCGCCAGTATCAACCAGGGTCACGCGCCAGGGCTCGGCATGCTTTTGGTGGACCTCCATGCGGTTGTTCACCATATCGAATGTCACGTCCGACATGTGCAGAAAGTAGTTGGCAAAATACTCCTTGATGATGTAGCCCTTGTAACCGCAGCAGATCACGAATTCGTTGACCCCGTGCGCAGAATACATCTTGAGAATATGCCAAAGGATGGGCTTTCCACCGATCTCAATCATCGGCTTGGGACGCAGATGCGTCTCCTCCGAAATCCGGGTACCCAATCCCCCGGCCAATATGACTGCCTTCATTTTTTGCGCCCCTTTTCCCAAGCGTCGAACATCATTGCATAGGCGTGCTCCACCTTCCTCGCAAACCCCTCCTCATCCATCAGCTCGCTCGCCCGCATCTGCCCCCGCAGCCCTCTGCGCGTGCTCGCCAGCTTCTGCACGTCCCCAGCCAGCTCCACCGCCTTCTCCACATACTCCTGCTGTGTGCGCGCTATCCACTGCGGCATCCCCAGCCCCTTGAGAATCGCACCCCCCAGCCGTCCCACGCTGGCCCTTCCCTCCAGCGTGATGTACGGAACCCCCATGTACAGCGTCTCGAACAGCGTCGTGCCCGAGTTGTGCGGGAAACAGTCCAGCCCTATGTCCATTCCCCGCAGCACGTCCCACGGCGGGCTGTGGTACCCCACCTGCAATCTGCTCCTGTCCACTCCCCGCTCTTCGAATTTCTTGAGCAGACCTTCCTGTGTGAGCTCGTCCACATAGCTGCTGCTGTCTATCACCAGCTTCGCGTTCGGCACTCTCTTGAGTATTTCCGACCACGCCTCTATCGTGCGGTGGTTGATCCGCACCGCACGCGTCAGCGTCCCGAAGGTGACGTATCCGCGCTCTAGCGCCGGCAATTCGTTCACCTCTCCCATCTGCTCTTGCGGCGGCCTGTATGCCGTGAAGGTGCACGGCAACCTCCAGGGCTTTTCCGAAAACAAGTGTTCGCTTCCCTTGGGGACGCTTTCCTCGTCCGTCAGGTAGTAGTCGATCGCCTTCAACCCTGTCGTGTAGCCGTAGCCCATCCAGCTCACCGACACCGGCGCTGGCTTGCGTGCAAACACTCCCAGCCGGTTGCCTGCCGTGTGACCCGCCAGGTCCACCAGAATGTCTATCCCATCGGCCCTGATCCTCTCGGCCAGTGCGTCGTCGCTCAGCCCCTTGGTCGGCACCCAGTGATCCACGTAGCTCTTGTAACGCGCCGTCTGAGCGTCTTCCCGCGCCAGATCCGCGTAGGCATACACCTCCAATCGCTCACTGTCATGGTGCGCCAGCAGCGGCTCCATGAAGTACCTCGTCGAGTGGCTGCGAAAGTCCGGCGACACATACCCCACCTTGAGCCTGCGTCCTTGCGCAGGCGCATTGCCGTGCGCCTTCCACTGCCCCCTGTACGGCTTGCCAAACTTCTCTTCGTATTCCTCGTATGCCGCGTAAATCTCCTCCCCGCTCTTGTCCGGGTGATAGTTCAGCGTGAACAGCAGGTTGGCATGCAACTTGGCCTGCATTGGATCCAAGGCAACGGCTTTTCTAAACAGCGCCTCTGCCTCATGCAAAGCACCTTGTTGTTGTTTGACGATGGCCTGTGCTGAGTACCCGGCGGCATTGGCGGGTGCGATGTCAATCATGCGTCGAGCACACGCCTCCGCATCCACCAGCCGACCGAGACGTTTCAATACATCTGCCAATGAACTCCAGGAACCCATATGGTTGGGCAAGCCGTCGGCCGCGCGCCGCAGAAGGTGCTCTGCCTCGTTCAACTTACCCAGATCGGCAAGCCGCACACCCAACACATAATCAGCTTCCGGCCCCGATCGTAAATGTGCCGCACGGCGGTAGCACCCCTCGGCCTCTTTCATGCGGCCCTGCCGCAAAAGCACACCGCCAAGATGATCGTAGGCATCGAAAAATGTCGGCATGGCCTGGATCGCCCCGCGCCATAGGGTTTCCGCATCGGTCAGCCTACCAAGATCTTGCAGCAATCGTCCTGCATTGAGATAAGCCACCACCATATCCGGCTTGAATGCAATGGCCTGTTTCAACCATTGCAATGCCTCCAAGATCGCCCCCTGCTCCTTGAGATGCCCCCCCAGGTTGTAAGCCGCGACGGGATCATGGGGCTGCAATTCGACTATCTTCCGGAAACAAACCTCCGCTGCCTTTCCATCCCCCCGCTGACTTAATAATTGCCCCAGGTTGGCATATGCCGCTACCAGAGAAGGATCAATGGCCAAGGCACGCCGATAACATGCCTCGGCCTCTGCCCCTCCCCCCTGATCACGCAGGTTGTTGCCCAAATTGAAATGCACCATCGCATCGTCTGAAGAATCAGTCGACAGCACCGGCTTCGATGCATTGTCATGCAGTATCTCGTGCTCCCAAGCGTCGAACATCATTGCATAGGCGTGCTCCACCTTCCTCGCAAACCCCTCCTCATCCATCAGCTCGCTCGCCCGCATCTGCCCCCGCAGCCCTCTGCGCGTGCTCGCCAGCTTCTGCACGTCCCCAGCCAGCTCCACCGCCTTCTCCACATACTCCTGCTGTGTGCGCGCTATCCACTGCGGCATCCCCAGCCCCTTGAGAATCGCACCCCCCAGCCGTCCCACGCTGGCCCTTCCCTCCAGCGTGATGTACGGAACCCCCATGTACAGCGTCTCGAACAGCGTCGTGCCCGAGTTGTGCGGGAAACAGTCCAGCCCTATGTCCATTCCCCGCAGCACGTCCCACGGCGGGCTGTGGTACCCCACCTGCAATCTGCTCCTGTCCACTCCCCGCTCTTCGAATTTCTTGAGCAGACCTTCCTGTGTGAGCTCGTCCACATAGCTGCTGCTGTCTATCACCAGCTTCGCGTTCGGCACTCTCTTGAGTATTTCCGACCACGCCTCTATCGTGCGGTGGTTGATCCGCACCGCACGCGTCAGCGTCCCGAAGGTGACGTATCCGCGCTCTAGCGCCGGCAATTCGTTCACCTCTCCCATCTGCTCTTGCGGCGGCCTGTATGCCGTGAAGGTGCACGGCAACCTCCAGGGCTTTTCCGAAAACAAGTGTTCGCTTCCCTTGGGGACGCTTTCCTCGTCCGTCAGGTAGTAGTCGATCGCCTTCAACCCTGTCGTGTAGCCGTAGCCCATCCAGCTCACCGACACCGGCGCTGGCTTGCGTGCAAACACTCCCAGCCGGTTGCCTGCCGTGTGACCCGCCAGGTCCACCAGAATGTCTATCCCATCGGCCCTGATCCTCTCGGCCAGTGCGTCGTCGCTCAGCCCCTTGGTCGGCACCCAGTGATCCACGTAGCTCTTGTAACGCGCCGTCTGAGCGTCTTCCCGCGCCAGATCCGCGTAGGCATACACCTCCAATCGCTCACTGTCATGGTGCGCCAGCAGCGGCTCCATGAAGTACCTCGTCGAGTGGCTGCGAAAGTCCGGCGACACATACCCCACCTTGAGCCTGCGTCCTTGCGCAGGCGCATTGCCGTGCGCCTTCCACTGCCCCCTGTACGGCTTGCCAAACTTCTCTTCGTATTCCTCGTATGCCGCGTAAATCTCCTCCCCGCTCTTGTCCGGGTGATAGTTCAGCGTGAACAGCAGGTTATGGCTGGCCGTGTGGTAGTCCGGCTTCAATGCCAGCGCTCGGCGCAAGGCGGCAATGCCTTCATCCAGCATGCCCAGAACGTTGTAGATCCCGCTGATGTAGTTCCAGACCACGGCAGAATCAGGGCGCAATGCCAACGCCCTTTCGAAAGCCTTCCATGCATCCCTAGTGCGCCCGGCCTGGGCAAGGGCCAAACCGAGATTGCTGTGAGCCTCTGCATGCTGCGGGTTCAGTTGAACTACCCGCGTGAGAACCTCAATGGCCTCCTGCCCATGCCCGAATTCGTACAGTGCATTGCCGAGATTGCTTTGCGCCTCCAGATCATCCGGGAGCAGTTGGGCGGCCTTGCGTTTGGCCTGAAGAGCATCCTCGATTCGCCCCAAAGGCTGCAACATGGTTCCTAGCGCTTTCCAGGCAAAACCACTTTCTGGAAACTCCGCCACCATGGATCGCGCCAACCTCTCCCCTTCAGCATAGGCGCCTCGCTGAAATAGGTCGGCCAAAGCTTGCATGGCCTTCCGAGTGGGTGCGCGCGCAATTTCTTTGCTATGAAGAGAGGATTCGCCATGCCCCCCCTCCTCACCCGCCGTCGCTCCACCTTGTTGCAAAGCGGCAATTCGCTCCGACAAAGCGTTGATCATGACCCGCTGGAGTCCAGCCGCCTGCGCCATCGGCAACAACTGCTGGACCATGTCAACATGTCCCACCCGAAGCAACGCGTCGAGATAGCTGAACCAGAATTGAGGATTGGATGCGTCGGCATTGAGGGCCGCCTCAAGGAAAGGAAGCGCCTCCTGGGGCTGTAGCAGTTGGACAGCCAACAGAACGCCCAGATTGTGGTTTGCATCAGGGTGACCTGGCTCTTGCGCCAGGAGCTCGCGATAGCACCTCTCGGCGTCGACATACTCCCAAGCCTGATGGTGACCGATAGCACGCGTCAACATTTCGCTGGACATCAACTGGATTTCGCCGACCTCAGAAGAAACCGGCGGCAAAGAGGATTCGGACATCAGCGTAGTAGCGGCATAGTGGTGTATGCCCCGAGAATATGCCCTCACCCAAGGGAATAAAACCAAAGTTGCGGCCTTTTTTACACCTATCTCCCTGCACCATCCCGAGAACCGCCCCACAGAATTCGCACTGGCTGCCCCATTTTGTTGCCCTAAATTTCTGGTGATCCGATACATTGGATGCGTGAAGCATCGTATTGACGCCTCAATCAGGCAGATTTGACCGGCGCTTGTTGACGCTTATTCCTATTACAGACTCTGCCAGAATCACCCCATGTTCGTCATCATCGGTTACATCGTCGTATTCGGATGCATCTTCGGGGTGTACATCCTGCATGGCGGCAACATTGCCGTGATTCTGAAAGCGCTGCCCTTTGAGATCGTCACGATTCTGGGCGGGGCGCTGGGCGCTTTTGTGGTGAACAACCAGCCCAAGGTGCTCAAGGCCACCATGGCGGCCATTCCCATGGCCCTCAAGGGATCCAAATACACCAAAGCACGGTACATGGAGCTTATGGCCATGCTCTATGACATCCTCCAGAAGGCCCGCAAGGAAGGGCTGATGGCCATCGAGAAGGATGTCGAAACACCTCACGAATCAGAAATTTTCAAAAAATATCCCACTGTCGGATCAGACCACCACGTAGTGGAATTCATGACTGACTACCTGCGCATGATGGTGTCTGGCAACCTGAATGCTCATGAAATTGAAGCACTGATGGACAGCGAGATCGACACCCATCATCAAGAAGCCCATGCGCCCGTGGCCGCCTTGGCGCGACTGGCTGGAGCCCTGCCCGCCTTCGGCATCATCGCCGCCGTGTTGGGTGTAGTGAACACGATGGGCTCGGTAGGACAGCCTCCATCGGTACTGGGCGGCATGATCGGTTCGGCACTTGTGGGGACATTCTTGGGCATCCTGCTGGCCTACGGCGTGGTGGAGCCCTTGGGTGGACTTGTCGAGCAGAAATCCGAAGATGCCGCCAAGGAGTTGCAGTGCATCAAGTCCACGCTGCTGGCAAGCATGCAAGGCTATAACCCGGCCACCGCCATCGAATTTGGCCGCAAAGTACTGTTCTCAGGTGACCGTCCCAGCTTCACCGAGCTGGAGAACCATGTGAAGGGCAAGAAGTAGGTACGTCCCCCCCATGGCAGAAAAAAAGCTTCAGCCAATCATCGTCAAGCGCGTCAAAAAAGGCGGGCACGCCGTGCATGGCGGCGCGTGGAAGATCGCCTACGCCGACTTCGTGACGGCCATGATGGCCTTCTTCCTGCTGATGTGGCTGCTCGGCTCCACCGCCAAGGGCGAATTACAGGGCATTGCCGACTACTTCAACGCCCCCCTCAAGGTGGCCATGGCCGGGGGCGACGGAGCCGGAAACAGTTCCAGCATCATTCCGGGGGGCGGCAACGATCTGAGCAAAGTGCATGGCCAGGTGCGGCGATCTGATTCCGACATAGACAAACAGCGCCGAATGACCCCCGAGCAGATGCGTGCGGAGATGGCACGGCAAGATGCCGCACGAATCAAAGCCCTCCAGGCCAAGATCGATTCGATCATTACGGCAAGCCCGATACTTAACGAATACCGCTCGCAGATCCGCATGGACGTGACACCCGACGGATTGCAGATTCAGATCGTGGATGAACAAAACCGCCCCATGTTCGACAGTGGCAGTGCCTTGGTCAAACCATATATGCGCGATATTCTGCGTGGCATCGGTGCCTCTCTGACGGAAGTAGAAAATCGCGTCAGCCTAGCGGGCCATACGGACGCTGTTCCCTACGGCAACAGTGATCGCGGCTACAGCAACTGGGAGCTTTCTGCGGACCGTGCCAACGCCTCACGACGGGAACTGGTGGCAGCAGGCATGCCCGATGCAAAGCTTGCGCGGGTCGTAGGACTGGCCGCCAGCGATTTGCTGGACACCCAAAACCCGCGCGCGCCGAGCAATCGGCGCATTACGATCACGGTTCTCACGCGCGAAGCCGAGGCGAGACTTCTGGGCACTAACATCCCAAGTCTCCCTGCGGCACAATCAGCCGAAGAAAAGAGCGAGAATCCTCCCGATGATGGAAAGAGGTAACAACTTGTCACCCGCTCGTCCTTCCATGACAATTCACACAGCTATTTCCGACCGAAAGGGTCCCAAGTGACCACTGCCCTTCGCTTCCTGATCGTTGACGACTTTTCCACGATGCGACGCATTGTCCGCAACCTGCTCAAGGAAAGCGGATTCACCGAGGCCGACGAAGCCGAGGACGGCGTCGCGGCCCTGAACAAGCTGCGGAACAGCAAGTTCGATTTCGTCGTTACCGACATCAACATGCCCAACATGAACGGCTTTCAGTTGTTGGCTGAAATCAAGGCCGATGAAAAGCTCAAGCATCTTCCGGTGCTGATGGTGACAGCCGAGGCCCGCAAGGAGGACATCGTGGCCGCCGCCCAGGGAGGCGCCGCAGGCTACATCGTCAAGCCCTTCACCAAGGCTACGCTGGAAGAGAAAGTGACCTTGATCATCAAAAAAGCCGGGTTGTAGACGCCATGGACACCGACAACACCCTGCCCGAGCCCCTGCCGGATAGCGAAGTCCATCAAAAAATCGGGGCACTCACGCGCCAGCTTCACGATGCACTCAAGGAACTAGGTTACGCTGACCAGTTGCGTGGAACCATGGGCGAGTTGCCCGATGCACAGAGCCGTCTGTCATACATCGCGCGCCTGACAGGCGAGGCGGCCGAGAAGGTGCTGACCCGTGTCGAGCACGCGAAATCCCAGAACGACCACTTGGCGGCCGAATCCCGCAGAATGATCACCGCGCTGGTCAAGGATCCGGTTGCGGCGGTGGCCAAGGGGGAGATCATGAATTTCCTCACGGATGTAGAACAGGTCACCAAGGTGTCCGATGAGCACCTGACGGAAATCATGATGGCCCAGGACTTCCATGACCTGACCGGGCAGGTCATCGCCCGCGTGGTGGCCCTTGCCGCCACCATCGAGCAGCAACTGGTGCAGTTGGTGATTCAGACGGCCCCCCCCAATGCGGTGACGGCCCCCATTGAGCCCCCCCGCGAGCACCTTGCCGGTCCTGTGGTGGATCCGGAGAAAACCCCTGATGTCGTGACCGACCAGTCTCAGGTGGACGATCTGCTCGCCAGTCTCGGCTTTTGAGTCCATTCAGCACAGAATAAGAGCGGGCCGCCCCCGCCTTTTCGGGCTTTAGATTTCGCCCCCCCTCACGACAATGGCATGACACCTCAGGTCATGCCACCATGGAATCCAGCCAAGATCGCAATTTACCCGCCACAGAGCGCAAGCTGCAGAAAGCGCGCACTGACGGGCAGGCTGCGCGTTCACGCGACCTGTCCCATCTCGCCATTCTGGGAACCGGGGCAGCATGCCTGCTGATATTCACCCCGCAGATTTTTGATCAGCTGCTCCGTGCCATGGGCCAGCAACTGGCCTTCGACGCGCACACCGTGCAGGTCCCCGGAAACATGGTTACGCGCCTCCAGGCAATGTCCGCCATTGGGATTCTCGCCAGCGCAGGCTTTTCACTGATGATCATTGCGGCAGCCTTGATCAGCGCGATTGGTGCGGGAGGCTGGATTTTCAGCTTCAAGCCGATTACTCCACAGTTCAACCGCCTCAACCCCATCTCCGGTACCGCCAATCTCTTCTCCAAACAACAGATGGTCAATGTGGCCAAGATGGTGCTGATGACATCCGTCTTGGCCGCTGTCGCCTGGAAGTATCTGGGCAGCAGCATTGATCAGGTCGCATTGCTGGTGCTGCAGCCCTCGCCCGTTGCGATTCGCCATGTGGCCAACTGGCTGACCGCAGGCATGGGACTTTTGCTCTTGGTCGTATTCCTGGTGGCCATGGTGGACGTCCCCCTGCAGGCCTTTTTGTTCAAGGACCGCCTGAAGATGTCCCACCAGGAAGTGAAGCAGGAACACAAGGAATCGGAAGGGAACCCCCAGGTCAAGGGACGCATGCGTCAGCGTCAGCGCGAGATCGCGGACCGTGCCAGCATCACGGCCGTTCCCAAAGCCGATTTCGTGGTGATGAACCCAACCCACTACGCCGTTGCGCTCAAGTACGACGAACAGACCATGAGCGCTCCCCAGGTCATCTCCAAGGGAACCGACCTGATCGCACTGAAGATTCGTGAGCTCGCAAAAGCGCACGAAGTGCCTGTTCTGGAGTCCCCCGTCCTCGCGCGTGCGCTTTATGCCCATGCCGAGCTGGACCAGCCCATCCCCGCGACGCTATACACCGCTGTGGCCCAGGTGCTGGCATACGTGTACCGCCTCAAGGCCGCAATGCGAGGCCAGGGCCGCATGCCAGAGACGCTCCCTGAGCCCTTCGTCCCCCCCGAGCTGGACCCCCTGAACAAAACCGCGCATCAAGGTAAGCAGCCATGAACATTTCCATGAAATCCGCCCAGCAATGGGCAGGCACCAATAGCGCTGCAGTTCAGGGCCTCTCGGCCCCGCTGCTGGTGGTTGCCATTCTGGCACTGATGGTGTTGCCTATCCCTCCCTGGATGCTTGACACGTTCTTCACCATCAATATCGCCGTCGCTTTGATGGTGATGATGGTGGCAGCTTACATGCTCAAGCCCTTGGACTTTGCGGCGTTCCCTTCGGTATTGCTGCTGACAACGCTGATGCGCCTGTCGCTGAACGTGGCTTCCACCCGGGTGGTTCTTCTTGAAGGCCATACGGGCCCGGGCGCGGCGGGCGCGGTGATTGAAGCGTTTGGCCATTTCCTCATTGGCGGCAACTTTGCCGTAGGTCTGATCGTGTTTGCCATTCTGGTGGTGATCAACTTTATCGTGATCACCAAGGGCGCCGAACGCATTGCCGAGGTGTCGGCACGCTTCACACTGGACGCCATGCCAGGCAAGCAGATGGCCGTGGATGCCGATCTGAATGCCGGCCTCATCGACGAAACGGAAGCCAAGCGCCGCCGGGCTGAAGTGGGCGAAGAAGCCAACTTTTTTGGTTCCATGGACGGCGCGTCTAAATTCGTCCGCGGCGATGCCATCGCCGGCATCCTGATCCTGCTGATCAACATCGTGGGCGGCTTCGCCATCGGTATGCTGCAACACGGCCTCTCGGCATCCAAAGCGGCAGACACCTACATCCTGATGGCCGTGGGCGACGCCCTGGTTGCCCAGATTCCCGGTCTGCTGATCTCGGTGGCTGCTGCCATGGTGATCTCCCGGGTGGGCAAAGACACCGACATGGGGCACCAGATCGTGCACCAATTGTTCACCTCACCGCGTGTGCTGGGCGTCACGGCCGGTATCCTGATATTCCTGGGTCTCATTCCGGGCATGCCGCATATGGTGTTCCTGGGCATTGGCAGCCTGCTGGGCTACATGGCCTGGGTGCTGATGCAGCGCGCCAAGGCTCCCGCCCCTGTCGAAGCACCACCCGCCCCTGCGAGCGACGGTGAGGCCACCTGGGACGATCTGCAACCGGTGGACCTTCTGGGTCTGGAACTGGGCTACCGCCTTATCGCCCTCGTCGACAAGTCCCGCCAGGGCGACTTGCTCACACGCATCAAGGGCGTGCGGCGCAAGTTCGCGCAGGAAGTGGGCTTCCTTCCCCCTCCCGTGCACGTCCGCGACAACCTGGAGCTCAAGCCCAGCGGCTATCGCATCACACTGCGTGGCGTGGTGGTGGGCGAAGGCGAAGCATTCCCAGGCATGCACCTCGCCATCAATCCGGGGGGCATCACCACGCCACTGATCGGAACCCCCACCACCGACCCAGCCTTTGGTCTGCCCGCGCACTGGATCGACGAACGCCAGAAGGAAGCGGCGCAAATGGCCGGTTTTACCGTGGTTGATTCGGAAACCGTGATGGCGACCCATTTGTCACACTTGATGCAAGTGCAAGCCGCCAAACTGCTCAGCCGGACAGAGACCCAGCAACTGGTGGAACACGTGGCCAAGCTGGCCCCCAGACTCATCGAAGAAGTGGTTCCCAAAATGGTTTCGATCGCAACGTTCCAGAAAGTACTGCAGCTGCTGCTGGAGGAATCTGTGCATATTCGCGATATTCGCACCATCATCGAGACGCTGGCCGAATATGCCGGCAGCATCACCGACCCGGTGGAACTGGCACGGCGTGTGCGCATCGCCCTCTCCCCCGCCATCGTGCAGCAGATCTATGGACCGACCCGTGAACTCAATGTGATCGCTATCGAGCCCGGTCTGGAACGCCTGCTGGTACAGGCCCTGGGCAACGCGGCCGGACCCGCACTGGATCCTGGGGTCGCAGACATCCTCACCCAAAAAGCCGCTGAAGTGGCCCTCAAGCAGGAAGAAATGGGTTTGCCCGCCTGCCTGCTGGTGCCGGACCAGATCCGCGGTGCCATCTCCCGCCTGGTGCGCCGCGTGGCGCCCCGGCTGCAGGTTCTCGCTCACAGCGAAATTCCTGAAACCCACACCATCCGCATTGGCCCCATCCTCAAAGGAGCATCGGCATGAACATCAAACGCTTCCACGCTGCCACATCCCGCGAAGCGCTGGCCAAGGCGCGCATGGCATTCGGGGAAGGCACGCTTATCCTGTCCAACCGCCCCACCGCTAACGGCGTCGAAGTCGTGGCCACGGCAGAAGACGCCCTGGGTACTCTTGACCAAGGCCATGAAGGCTTTCAGGCCGAACGTCGGCTCGATATGGCGCAAACAGTCACCCCGTCCCGCAAGCCGCTGCAAGAGCGCGCCGCCCTCGAAGTGCGCAACCCGGTCAAGGAAGACACCGAGCAACTGGCAATGAGCACCCTCTCCTTTCAGGATTACGTGCGCGAGCGCATGCTGCGCCGACGCCATGAGGCGCTGCAGGACACCCGGCCACTGGATACAGCGTTGCTCGAACGCGAACCAGAACCCATGCGCGAGCGGCAGCCCCCCGCACCGGTCGTGCGACACAACCCCTTGCGCCCTTCTCAGCCCACGCCAGAAGTACCGGTGCGCAATGCCATCCGTCGCGAGCACCCAGCACCTTCTCTCACCACACCGGCCTTGGACCCACAAGGACTCATGCAGGAATTGCAGAGCATGAAGGAGTTGATCGAAGACCGGTTCAACACGCTTTCCTGGTTGGGACAGGCACGGCAAAACCCGATCCACTCCAACCTGATGCTCAAGATGATTCGGGCAGGCTACTCTCCCTCGCTGGCACGTGCCATCCTGGAACGAATGCCTGAAGAGATGGATGCACCCGAATCTGTCCGCTGGCTCATGGACACCCTGGAACGCAACCTGCGCACCGACGCTGGTGAGCGCCCCCTCTATGAAGAGGGCGGTATCTTCGCGCTGGTCGGCTCCACGGGCGTAGGCAAGACCACCACCACAGCCAAACTCGCGGCAATGTGCGCTCGCATCCACGGCCCCGCCAGCGTCGGACTGATCACGCTGGACACATACCGCGTGGGCGCGCACGATCAGTTGCGCAGCTATGGCCGCATGCTCGGCATCGTCGCCCACCTCGCCCATGACCGAGCTGCCCTGCAAGACCTGCTGGGCCTGCTCAGCAGCAAGAAAATGGTGTTGATCGATACGACTGGCATCGCCCCACGCGACCCCCGCAAGCGCGATATGCTTGAAGTCTTGGATCTGCCCCATGTCAACCGTTTGCTGGTGCTCAACGCAAGTTGCCACGGCGACACACTGGACGACACTTTGGCGGCCTTCAAAACGGACGGTTCCCAGCAAGCGATTCTTTCCAAGGTGGACGAAGCGGTAAAGCTCGGGCCGGCCATCGACGCACTGATCCGGCATCAGATGGTGCTGCGCGGCGTGACCAATGGCCAGCGGGTTCCTGAAGACTGGGAGGCCGCTGACGCCCACAAGCTGGTCAGTGCATCCATGCGCTCGCCCGTCCGCTCGGCTTTCGACCCGAAGGCTTCGGATCTGAATTTCTTTTTCTCGCACTCCCCGGACCATGTCCGTGAAAAAGGAATGATCGATGCTTGACATAGGCTTTCATCAAGGCGCCAGCCTGTACAGCCATACCCCGCAAGACGAACTGCGGTTGCTGGCCGTCGCCAGTTCGCAAGCAGACGCCTACGGGCTCGAAACGCTCTGGCAGGTCTGCCTGCATCTGCAGCGTCTGGGTTACCCTGTTGTAGTGCTTGACGGTACGGCCCGAGAATCCGAGAACTGCCCCGGTCTCCAGGACCTGCTTACGCACGCCCCCTGGAGCGACAGCCTCGGCCCCGGAAGCCGCCTGGACACTTCGGCACTGGCGGTGCTACCTGCCCTCCTCGGCCTGCAAAGCCTTTCAGGCAACCCGCGAAATCTGCAACAGCCCCTGCAAGCCCTGGAACCACTGTTTCGGCGGTACGCGCTGGTGGTTTTGTACGCACCCGTCACCACACTGGCATCCCCGCTCCTGGCGGGAACCATGACGGCGCCGTTGCTCATCATGACCCCGGGGAAGTCCAGCGTCCTGAACAGCTACCGGCAACTCAAGCATCTCGCGCTGCATGCCGGACTGACGGGCACGGTGGCCTGCATGACGCGCGCCAGCCAGACCAACCATCGCTCTCAGGGCGAAAGCGCATTGCAGACACTGCGCCAGTGCGCGTCACGCCATCTGGGTCAACAGATCCGCACCACACTGATCCGCACGGAGAGCCCTCAGGATCTGCAGCGATTGGCCTTGCAACTGATCGAAAACGCGTGCACCATCAGTGCGCCAGGAACAGCAACCGCGCTACCCTCCGCAGTAGCAGCAGGTGTACCAGCGCATATTGTTCAGAGCCATTGAAGTGACATACACAGCCAAGGGTCAGCTTGATCGCGATGCGATGATTCGCCAGTATGTTCCACTGGTTCGTCGCTTGGCGCACCACATGATCGCCAAATTACCGGCGAATGTGGAGCTGGACGACCTGATCCAGGTTGGAATGATCGGGCTGACCGACGCATTGACACGCTATGAGGTAACCCAGGGTGTGCAATTCGAAACCTTCGCCACACAACGCATCCGTGGTGCCATGCTCGATGAACTGCGCGATAGCGACTGGATGTCCCGCAGTTCACGCAAAAGCCAGAAAGACATCGAGAAAGCCGTGCAGCGACTGGAACAAAAGCTGGGGCGCAGCCCGCTCGAATCAGAAATTGCCACGGAACTCGACATGACCTTGGCTGACTATCAAAGTCTGCTTGGAAAAGTGCGGGGAACCCAGTTGGTCTATCTGGAAGACATGTCGCGCGGCGCGGGAGATGACGATGAAGGCTTTCTGGAGCGCCACGAAGTCGCAGATGGCGAAACCGATCCCATGGCCTTGCTGCGCAATCAGCGCCTGCGCACATCGCTGGTCAGCGCAATCCAGTCATTGCCCGAACGTGAGCAGTACATCATGGGCATGTACTACGAACATGATATGAATCTCAAGGAAATCGCCGCCGTACTGGGCGTGACCGAATCCCGGGTTTGCCAATTGCACAGCCAGTCCATTGCGCGCCTGCGTGCCAAGATGCGCAGCCATTGAGCGCACCCAGACAATTTGCCCAACATTCCACAGGGAATGACCACCCGTTCAGTTGCATGACCGCATTTTCCCGGCCACAGAACCTGTGATATCGCTACAGGCTGCCGCCCAGACCCATCGAATCTGGAGATCTATGGCTTCATACCGGCAGCAACCGTCCAATCTTCACCGTCTTTTTCCCATCGCCAGACTGCGGGGCTTCAAGCCCGGAAATAGCCCGGCCGCATCAAAGAAGCGTCTTGCGGAAAGTCTGGGTACAACAAGCCAGGCAGATGTGGATCCGTCAGGATCTCAGCCCGCAGAGCGATAAATACGCGCGCCGCTGCCCGGGCCATTGACAGAACCCGCCACCTTTCCATACGTCGATGCATTGTTTGCGGGCGGCAGAACGCCGACAGCCTGCCGATCCACCAGCGCCGCAACACGCGCGAGATTGTCACGCTGCACAGCCAATTGCTCACCAACTCGCTGAATACGTGCCGCCATCTCCGAAGAAACGGTTTTGTCGCGCACGCTTTCCATGACCTGTGCAAGCTGGATCGCTGCCTGCTTCAGTTGCACACTGGATTGTTCCAGCATGACAGGATCCATTGCCACCATCGCGGCGGACACTGCGGCCAGTTGCTCTTCAACTGTGTCCAGCGATTGGCTCAATTGCATGGGCATAGGCCTCCGCAAGAATGGTCAAGAGAGCAATGAAAGAAGTCTCAACCCTGTACCCGGGACAGGAACTCCTGGGTGTTAGCGAGCATTTTGTCGGCGATGACTTCCGCATCGACCTGGAAGGAACCATTTTCAATGGCAGTGCGAACAGCCTTCACCTTGCCAGCGTCAAAATCACCTTGGTTTCGGTTGGTTTGCTCCAAAGCGCGCGCGGCCGTCGAGAACGTGACAGGCACACCGGCGGCTGACGCTACCTCCGCAGCCCCACCGCCAGCCGCAGGGGCGGCTGTTTTTGCCTGCTTTGCAGGCACTGTCTGGGCTAATGCGCCAGGCAGCTCCGGTTTTTGTCCAATTTTCATCGCTCTCTCCACCACCCCTTGCAATATGGGGATAGGTAGCAATGTTTTCGACCAATTGAACCCAGACTTTAGCGGCAACAGACAAAGAAAACCTACAAATTGACGCCTATTGTTCCGTCATCCATAACAACGCCAGTCAAAACTTTACCATTGTGCATTTTTATGCGCACAGTTTGACCGATGGATCCTGCTGCCAGCGCCTGACCAACGGCACTGATGGCGTAACCTTGGCCCTGGGCACTGATCCGGACCTGCGCTCCGGCCTGAAAGACCTGTGGTGCGCGCAGCATGGGCTGCCGCAAAGCCTGGCCCGCCTTCAAGGGGCGCGACGCCACCTGGCCCACCCACAAGGCGGGATCTGCCACGATCGCCGCGTTTTCAGCAGCCCAATCCACCTCCATTTCGGTGGCATCGGCCTCGGAGAGCATGCTGCCTGACGGGACATCGCCCGTCAGAACCCATGCAGGTCCGAACGCCTTGACGGTGACCGGCAAAAACACGCTCCAGCGGGTCACTCCCTCGAGGCACCGCAAACCCAATCGTGTGCGTCCCCACAGACGCGCGCCTGCGGGCAGAAACGGCTCGATCCGAGCACAGGGCGAAAGGCGCAGACGCTCATCCAGCTGACCAACACTGACTTCCATGCGCAACGGGGACTGTGCAGGAAGGTTGCGCTGCAAGGCCTCGTTGACCCACTGCTGCGTGACCTGCCCCAGATCCGCCTGAGCCTGCACAGCCATCGCCACACCCAGCAACAGCCCTCCGGCACAGACGCTCTTGAACGCCCGAGCCCGCAGCCCGATGGCGGTACGGAAAAACCTCTCAGCGCGCCAATAAAAAGATCGATCTGTGTGCATGACAAGACTCCCGGAGGAAAAAACAAGACCCGCATACGGTCCTCAGGCCATTGAACTATAGGCATCCAGGCCGCGGCCAAAACAGCGAACTGCACACGTTTTCCCGCGCTCTTCGGTCTTTAGAAAACACGGGGCATTTTCATAATCGAGGCACGCCAGAAACCCCTCCAGGATCTCTGGCCCCTGCAACCCACGGCGTGAGGCACACCATGCTTGACAAGATGACGAACCGGCTCGATTTTCACGGCAGCGCCCTGGTGCTGCGTGCGGAACGCCAGCGCACCATCGCCAGCAACATCGCCAACGCCGACACCCCGGGCTACGTGGGACGCGACATCAATTTCACCCAGGCCCTGCGCGCGGCTACGGGAACCGGTTCCGGCGACCGCCTGTCGGCCCAGGACAGTGCAGGAGCTACTCGCAGCACGACAGATCAGCGCCATATGGCTCTGTCGAGCACGCTGCCCAGCAGCAGCCGCCCCGGCAAGCTTGGCTACACCGTGCAGACACAGCCCTCGTTGGACAACAACACCGTGGATCTGAACCGCGAGCGCGCCAACTTTGTCGACAACACCGTGCGCTACGAAGCCACGCTGCGCTTCATCAACGGAAACGCCAAAACCATGCTGAGCGCCATTCAAGGCCAGTAGGCACGAACCATAGCGAGCATTGCCATGTCGATGTTTTCCATCTTCAATGTGTCGGGAAGCGCTGTCAGCGCCCAATCCCAGCGGCTGAACACTGTCGCCAGCAATCTGGCCAACGTCGATGCCGTGGCAGGCCCCGATGGGAAGGCCTACAAGGCGCGCCAAGTCGTATTCCAGACGGAAAAAATGGGGGCCGAGCACACGGCAGGCGTGCGCGTGAGCGCCATCAAGGAAAGCGACGTTCCGGGACGCCGCGTACATGACCCCAGCCATCCATCGGCCGACGCACAGGGCTACGTGACGCACTCGAACGTGAATGCGGTCGAGGAGATGGTGAACATGATTTCCGCTTCACGCTCCTATCAGAACAACATCGAGGTCATGAACACAGCCAAGACGCTGCTGCTCAAAACCCTGCAGATGGGCCAGTAACACCAGGACACCGCCATGATTTCCAGCGTCACATCCTCCACGGCCACCGGCACCACCAACGCCAAGACCGATTCGGCCACAGACCCAGCCGCGGCCCAGGACCGGTTCCTGAAGCTGCTGGTCGCCCAGCTCAACAACCAGGATCCGATGAACCCGCTGGACAACGCCCAGATGACCTCGCAGATCGCGCAGATCAACACCGTGACCGGCATCCAGCAACTCAACGAAACCGTCAAGGGCCTGGCCAGCCAGTTTGCTGCGCAGCAACTGATGCAGGGCAGCGCCCTGGTGGGCCGCCAGGTTCTGGTGGACGGAGACACCCTGTCACTGGATGCAGAGACAGGAAATGCCACCGGCGCCTTTGACCTGGCAGGCTCCGCCGCCAGTGTTTCCGTCCAGATCCTGGACGCCAGCGGCAAAGAAATCGGCAACGTCAACATGGGTGCGCTCCCCGCAGGCCGCTACAACTTCAAATGGGATGCCTCTGAATACGAGGGTGACAGCGCACCACGTTTCAAGGTCATCGCCGCCAACGGCGGTGTTGCCGTGGCCTCCAACGCATTGACCGTCGACAACGTCAGTGCCATCAGCGCCGACAACGGCACGCTGTACCTGCAACTGTCTCGCGGCGGCATGACCACCCAATCCGGCATCAAGGCCATTCTGTAATTTCGACTTTCCTCAGGAGCACCCACCATGGCTTTCCAACACGGTCTCTCGGGCCTGAATGCTTCCAGCAAGAACCTGGACGTCATTGGCCACAACATCGCCAATGCCAACACCACTGGCTTCAAGGCATCGCGCGCTGAGTTCGCCGAGATGGTGGCAGCGTCCATGGGCGCCGGTGGTGGCAGCAACTACGGCATTGGCGTGGAAGTGGCCGCTGTCGCGCAGCAGTTCTCGCAAGGCAATATCACCGTCACGGGAAACAACCTGGATGTGGCCATCAATGGCAACGGCTTCTTCAAGGTGCAGCAACCCGATGGTTCGGCCGCGTATACCCGGGCAGGCAATTTCAAACTCGACAAAGACGGCGATCTGGTAACCAACGGCGGTGCACAGGTCATGGGGTTCAGGGTGGACCCCACCACCGGCCTCAGCACCTCCGAGCCCTTGCCCTTGAGCTTTCCCACCGGGTCGCCCATCGAGGCCAAACAAACGCTGAACATGACCGCCACGCTGAACCTGGACGCACGCGCCAAAGATGCCGTGGGCGACCCCGCAGCAACCCCCCCCATTCCGCCCACACCCCGTTCGACCTATGGAACCTCCATCAACGTGTATGACACCCAGGGCGTCCCCATTCCGGTCAACCTGTACTTTGAGAAGAACGGATCGAACACCTGGGATGTCTATACCGACCTTGACCCGGCAGCAACCTCCATCGGCCAAATCGCGTTCGATGGCAATGGCCGATTTGACCCGGCTGGCAGCACCGTGCCCATGACGGTGAATGTCGATCCAGCCACCTCCAACCCGAACAATCCGCCCGCCCCCTGGGATGTGACGATCGACTTCGACAACTGCACCCAGTTCGGCAGCAAGTTCGCCGTGGCCGACCTGACGCAGGACGGCTACGCCTCGGGCGACCTCACGAGCATCAACATCTCCAACGACGGCATGATCATGGCCAGCTACTCCAACGGCGTGACCCGTGCCGAGGCGCAGGTGGCGTTGGCCAACTTCCGCAACCCGCAGGGCCTGCTGTCCGTGGGTGGCAATAACTGGGTGGAATCCTTCGATTCAGGCCCGGCCGTCATGGGCAAGCCCGGCGACGGCAACTTCGGTGCACTGCGCTCAGGAGCGCTGGAAGACTCGAACGTCGACCTCACCGCAGAGCTGGTCAACATGATGACCGCACAGCGCGCCTACCAGGCCAACGCCCAGACCATCAAGACGCAGGACCAGGTGATGTCGACCCTGGTCAACCTGCGCTGATAGCCCCCATTCCTGAACGCACGGAAACACCATGGACCGCATCATCTACACCTCCATGACCGGCGCCAACGCTGCCGCGCACCGGCAGGCGGTGCTGTCCAACAACCTGGCCAACGTCTCGACCCACGGCTTCCGTGCAGAGATGTCCACCTTCCGATCCGTTCCCATTCAGGGCGAGGGCTCCACCACGCGGGTTTTCGCGCTCGAAGCCACCTCGGGCTACCGCGACACCCCCGGCCCGGTACAACGCACGGGGCGTAGTCTCGACGCGATGGCGGTGGGCAACGCCTGGTTTGCCGTGCAAGGGCTGGACGGCACCGAGGCCTACACCCGCAACGGCGGTTTCGAGATTTCCGCCGCGGGCCAGCTGCTCACATCCACCGGCCTGCCCGTGCTGTCAGACGGAGGAGCACCCATCGACATCCCGCCGGGCGCTGAGGTTTCTCTGGGCTCGGACGGCACTGTCACCGCCAAATCGCCAGGGCAGCCCGCAGCCGCCATCGGACGTCTCAAGCTTGCGACACCGGCACCCGATGACCCGTTCAAACGCGGCGACGACGGTCTGTTTCGCGCCGCCTCCGGCAATCCGGTTCCCAATGACGCCAATGCTCGCCTGTTGAGCGGAGCCATCGAGGGCTCCAACGTGAACCCCGTGGAATGCATGGTCGGCATGATCGCCGCCTCGCGCCAGTTCGAGCAGCAGATGCGGCTGCTGCAGACCGCAGAAACCAATGACAAGACCGCCAGCCAGCTGCTGGGCATGAACGGCTGAAGATGAAAACGACATCCCCCCGAGCGGCTTCGCAGCTCCCCCCTTCTCTATTCGCTGACGCGAGGGAAGGGGGGCGACGCCAGCGCGGCGGGGCGGCCCTTGCGCAGCGTCCGCTGGCTTCGGCCGCGCCAGTCCCGCAGGCAACGACCCATTGATACGACCGAGGAACCCATCATGATCAACTCCCTCTGGATCGCCAAGACCGGCATGTCTGCCCAGCAGACCCAGCTCGACGTCATCTCGCACAACCTCGCCAACGTCTCGACCACCGGCTTCAAGCGCAACAACGCGGTGTTCGAAGACCTGATCTACCAGAACCTGCGCCAGGTGGGCGCCAACACCACCGAACAGAACCAGCTGCCCACGGGCCTGCACCTTGGCCTGGGCGTGCGCACGGTGGCCACCAGCCGCAACTTCACCCAAGGCACGCACCAGGAAACCAAGAACAACCTGGACGTGGCCATCAACGGCAACGGCTTCTTCGAGGTCACCATGCCCGACGGCACCATCGGCTACACCCGCGACGGCTCGTTCCAGGTCGATGCCCAAGGGCGCCTGGTCACCTCCAGCGGTCTGCCCGTGGCCAACGGCATCACCATTCCGCAAGGCACCACCAGCGTGAACATCAGCGCCGATGGCGCAGTGTCGGCCATCGTCTCGGGCAACACGCAGCCGCAGCCCCTGGGCAACCTTGCCATGTCCAGCTTCATCAATGCAGCGGGACTGGAGCCTATCGGGCAGAACCTTTTCAAGGAGTCGGCCGCTTCGGGCCAGCCACAACAGGGCACACCGGGCACCAACGGCCTGGGCTACATCCGCCAGGGCTTTCTGGAAGCATCGAACGTGAACGTCGTGGAAGAACTGGTCACCATGATCCAGACCCAGCGCGCCTACGAGATGAATTCCAAGGCGATCCAGACCTCCGATCAGATGCTGGCCAAACTGAGCCAGCTTTGAACCCGGCACCTGAAAACAAGGCAAAGCACCATGGCACATTTCCTCACATCCCTCCGGTCGCTGCGTTGCGGCGGCATGGCGCTCGTTTCCGCACTGCTGCTGCCAGGCTGCGCCAGCCTTTCACCGGCACCGCCGGTGGACATTCTTCCCACCACCCCCCCTGCACTGACGGCCGCCCCCCGGGTTGCTCCGCCCGTCACCGGCAGCCTGTTCCAGCAGGCCAGCTACCGCCCCGCCTTCGAGGACCGCCGTGCTCGCATGGTCGGCGACACCGTCACCATCCAGATCGTGGAGAACGTGACGGCGAGCCAGAAATCTTCGTCCACGGTGGACCGCAACGCGGAAATCTCCGCAGGCATCAGTGCACTGCCGTTCGTCAGCAAGACCTTCACCGACAAAACCGCGCTGGGCGCCAATTCGGGCAACACCTTCGCAGGCAAGGGCGGCACCGAAAGCGCCAACACCTTTGCCGGCTCCATCACGGCCACCGTGATCGACATCCTGCCCAACGGCCACCTCGTGGTGGCTGGCGAAAAGCAGATCGGCGTGAACCAGAACGTGGACGTGCTGCGCTTCTCTGGCACGGTAGATCCCCGGACCCTGCAGCCCGGCAGCATTGTCAACTCCACCCAGGTGGCCAACGTGCGTGTCGAGTCGCGTGGCCGCGGTGCCCAGAACGAGGCACAGGTCATGGGCTGGCTGGCCCGGTTCTTCCTGACTTTCCTGCCGTTCTGAGACGCCCCCTTTCCGATCGCGCAGCATGCGGGAAAGGGGAGTGCTGGCGGCAGCCATGCCGTGCAAGGCGGGCAGCAAAACGCCTGCCAGGGCGGCTCACCACTCTCAAAACAATAGCTTATAGCGCTTATTGAATGGCGCTTTACGGCGTTTTTGTTCATTTTTCCTGGCTATTCCCACCCCGACCCGCCTTCCTTCGCCGCTGCGGACAATAAAAGGGTGAACCGGCTGCTTTTCGGGTTTTAGTTTTTGCGTGCGCCTCCCACAATGGAGGCCATGAAAGCCTCGTCCCACTCCCTTCTTGCACGCTCCGTGCGCATCCTGTGGCCCGTGCTGGTCATGGCGATGCTGTCCGTGGCCTGGCCCGCACACGCCCTGCGCGTCAAGGAAGTGGCGGCCGTCCAGGGCGTTCGCAGCAACCAGCTGACCGGCTACGGGCTGGTGGTGGGACTGGACGGCACCGGCGACCAGACCACGCAGATGCCCTACACCACGCAGGCCATGCAGAATTACCTGCAGAACATGGGCATCAGCCTGCCCCCCAGCGCAGCAGGGCAGTTGCAGCTCAAGAACGTGGCCGCCGTCATCGTCACGGCGCAACTCCCCGCGTTTGCACAGCCCGGCCAGATGATTGATGTCAACGTCTCCTCCATGGGCAACGCCAAGTCGCTCAAAGGGGGCATGCTCATGGTGACTCCACTGCGCGGCGCCGATGGCGAAATCTACGCACTGGCCCAGGGCAATCTGATCGTGGGCGGCGCAGGCGCTGAAGCAGGTGGCAGCAAGGTACAGATCAACCACCTGAGCGCGGGCCGCATTCCGCAAGGCGCACAGGTGGAGCGCTCGGTGCCTACGCCGCTGCACGAGGGCGACTCGATCACCCTCGGGCTCAATGCATCCGACTTCCAGACCGCCCGCCGCGTGGCGGATGCCATCAATACGCGCATGGGCGCGGGCCGCGCCACAGCCATCGACGGCCGTACCGTACAGGTGCAGGCGCCCACCGCTCCGGGCGCACGGGTGAACTTCATTGCCGAGCTGGAAGAATTGCCGCTGGAATCCATGTCGCCCTCCGCCAAGGTGGTCATCAATGCCCGCACCGGTTCGGTGGTGCTCAACCAGGCCGTGACGCTGGGCCCCTGTGCCGTGGCACACGGCAACCTGTCCATCACCATTGGAACGACCCCTGTCGTCAGCCAGCCCAATCCGCTGTCACAGGGCCAGACGGTGGTCGCACAAAAAAGCGACATCACCATCAACCAGGAGCCGGGCAACGTCATCCAGATGCCCCCCTCCACCCAGCTGGCCGACGTGGTGCGCGCACTCAACACATTGGGCGCCACTCCGCAGGATCTGCTCGCCATCCTGCAGGCCATCAAAGCCGCCGGCGCACTCAACGCCGAGCTGGAGGTCATCTGATGCCGCCCCGCCAACGGTCGGCAGCGGGACAGAATCTGCCCAAGGAGTGCTGAACCATGGCCCTCTCCCTTCCCAGTTCCAGCAGTATCGACACCTCCAATGCACTGGCGGTGGACACGCGGTCGCTCAACCGCCTGAAGCTCGATGCGGGCAGCAACAGCCCCGAGGCAACGCGCGAGGCGGCCAAACAGTTCGAGTCGCTGTTCATGCGCGAGATGATCAAGAGCATGCGCGAAGCCACCATGAAATCGGGCCTGCTCGACAGTGCCCAGGGCGACCTGGGCACCGATCTGCTCGACCAGCAGCTGTCGGTGCAGATGTCCGGCAAACCCGGCGGCCTGTCCGAGGCGATCGCACGCCAGCTTTCACAGTTGATGGGTGGCGGCGAAGTCAACCTCAGCACCCCCTCCACGCTCAGCCTGGGCCAAAGCACCACGCGTTCGGCAGCAGCCGCGCCTGCCGCCACGGCCCCGGCGGGTCCGGTTCCCAAGGGCCGCGACGGCTTCGTGCAGCACCTGAGCGCGACGGCCGAGCGTGTTTCGCAGGCCAGCGGAATCCCTGCCAGCTTCATGCTCGGCCAGGCCGGACACGAAACCGGATGGGGGAAAAGCGAGATCAAGAACGCCGACGGTTCGAATTCGTTCAACCTGTTCGGAATCAAGGCCGGCAAGGGCTGGACCGGCAAGGTGGCCGAGGTCACCACCACCGAGTACGTGGATGGCGTCCCGCGCAAGATGGTGGCCAAGTTCCGTGCCTACGACTCCTACGAAGACTCGTTCCGCGACTATGCCCGCCTGATCAACAACAACCCACGCTATGAGCAAGCCCGTGCCAAGACCCATTCGGCCGTGGCCTATGCCGCCGAACTGCAGAAAGCCGGTTATGCCACCGACCCGCAGTACGCCCGCAAGCTCGGCGGCGCCATCCAGAGCGCTTTGCGCGCCATGGCCTGAAACCGGAAGCTGAACCATGAGCCTACTCAACGTCGGAGCCCGAGCGCTGCTGGCCAACCAGGTGGCGCTGCAAACGGCCGGCCACAACATCGCAAACGTCAGCACGCCCGGCTACTCGCGCCAAAGCGTGGTGCTGCAGACGGTGCAGGGCCAATTCACGGGTGGCGGCTACATCGGCAAGGGCGTCGATGTGCAGACCATTCTGCGCAACCACAGCGAACTGCTCACGCGCCAGGCCACGGCAGCGACCTCCGTCGAGGCAGGCGACACGGTGCGCACGGAGCGCCTGCGCCAGCTGCAGGACGTCTTTGCCGGTGGTTCCAGCGGCATCGGCTCCGCCATCAACGAGATGATGAACGCGCTCTCCGACGTGGTCAGCAGCCCCATGGACCTTACAGCCCGCAGCGTGGCCCTCACGCGCATGGACGAAACGGCGGCACGCATGCGCGATGCCTCGCAGCGCCTCGACGAGATCGGTTACACCGTGGCCGAGCAGCTCAAAGGCAGCATGCTTGCGATCAACAACCTGGCCAAGAGCATTGCCAGCGTCAACGAGCAAATCGTCCGCGCCAAGGGCAACGGCCAGCCTGCCAACGACCTGATGGACCAGCGGGATCAGCTGATCCGCGACCTCAACCAGCACATCCAGACCTCGCAGGTCGCCGCCGACGACGGATCGGTCAGCGTCTTCGTGGCAGGCAGCCAGCCACTGGTACTGGGCAGCAAGGCCGCCACGCTGTCGATCGACGACCCGGCTGATTTTGGCGCCGGCAGCGGCAAGAAAGTACTCAACTTCCAGCAGCCGGGTTCAGCCACCAAAGTGGAATTGAACGAGAGCATGCTCGGCGGCGGCCAGGTGGCAGGCCTGCTGCGCTTCCAGAACAACGATCTGGCCGAGGGTCGCAACCTGCTCGGACGCATGGCCATCGCCATCAGCGAATCGATGAACCAGCAGAACAGGCTGGGCCTGACGCTGGATGGTCAGGTCGGCGACAACCTGTTTGCGCCCATCGCTCTGGGCGATGCAGTGGCCAGCAGCACCAACAGCTCACTGGCCTCCATGTCGCTGACGGTATCGGACCCGACATTGCTACAGGCGTCCAGCTACACCATCAGCTTCTCCGCACCCGACGCGGGCTCCGTCACACGCCATTCCGACGGCAAGGTCTTCACTTTCGATGGTTCCGGGCTGCCGCCCGTCACGGTGGCCGACGTGTTCTCGGCACAAGGACTTGGCATCGCGCTCTCTGGCCCGCCCAACCCGGGCGACAGGTACATGATCACTTCGCTGCAGGGTGCAGCGGCGCAGCTTCAGGCGCTGCAGTACTCCCCGGTGGATCTGGCGGCCGCCAACCCGGTCAACGCGGCCATGGGCGCCAACAACACCGGGACACTGCAACTGGCCAGCCTCAAGGCCACGGGACAACCCAACCCTCCGGGCCTCGTGCTGCCGCCCGCCACCGGCGTGGAATTCACATTCGCCGGCTCGCCCGCCACCTTCACGCTGGCGGGCAATGGCGGGGTTCCGCTCAATGCATCGACCACGCCCCCTACGCCCCTGGCGGGGCCCCCATACGCCTTCACATCTGGACAGACGATCTCCATCGACGGCTGGGAAATCACACTCAATGGAACTCCCAAGCCGGGAGACACGGTCACGGTGGGCAATGCCACGGACCCGCAGTTCGGCGATTGGTACAAACGCGACGCCGGCAACGCCAGCGCGCTGATGGGCCTGCGCGATGTGTCGATGTTCGATGGCTCCACGATGTCCGATGGGTTCGCCAGCGCCATGGCACGCATTGGCACGCGTGCGCAGAGCGCGCAGTTCGCGGCCGAGCTGTCGTCCGCGATTGCAGCCAACCTGGAGCGCGACCGCACGGCCGTCTCTGGCGTCAACCTCGACGAGGAAGCCGCACGCCTGATCCAGTTCCAGCAGGCCTACCAGGCATCCGCCAAGATGCTCCAGATCGCGCAGAATATCTTTGACACCCTGATCCAGGGGCTGGGCCGCTGAAGGCCTGAACGGAGTCCGTCATGAGCAACTCTCTCTACCGGGTGAGCACCGCCAACCAGTACAACCTTGCTCTGCGCAACATCAGCCAGCGCCAGACCGCCCTGTCCAACCTGCAAGAAAACCTCACATCGGGCAAACGCGTGGTGCGCCCCAGCGACGACCCGGTGGCGGCCGCGCAGGCCGAGCGCGCGCTCACACGCCTGACACGCAACGAAACCGACCTGCGCGCGCTGGACATGCAGCGCAACACCATGGCATTGGCAGAGTCCACCTTGGGCCAGGCTGGCGACGCGATGCAGTCTTTTCGGGAACTGGTGGTGAGCGCCGGCAACGGAACGCACACCCAGACCGAGCGCGACGCCATCGTGCAACAGCTCGTGGGCCTGCGCGACCAGATTCTGGGCCTCGCCAACCGCAAGGATGCCAACGGTCTGCCACTGTTCCAGGCACTTGGCAGCGCGCAATCGCCCTTCACGGGAACCGCCACTGCTGTCAACTTCGCCGGCCTTCCCGGCCAGCATGCCAGCGGCAATACCCAGATCGCCAAGGTGCTCGATGGCAACGCCGCCTGGATGAGCGTGCCCACCGGCAACGGGGTGTTCGAAATCACCCGCAACCCCAACAGCACCCCCGGCGTGTATGCAGGCAAGGCGTGGGCCGACGTGGGTCAGATCACGGACCCCAGCGCACTGACCGGCTCAAGCCACACCATCGACTTTTTCACCGAGAGCGATGGCACCACCAGTTTCACCATCACACCCCCTCCCATCGCCCCTGGCCCGAATCTGGTGGCCCACCCGCTGGATGCCACCCGATACGCCTACAAATCCCCCGCAGAGATCGGATTTGACGGCCTGAGTTTCAAGATCAGCGGCGTACCGGTTCCCGGCGACAGCTTTGACGTCAACCCCAGCCAGCCATCCAACGTTTTCACGGTACTGGAGAACGCCATTGGCGCCATCCGTGATGCACGCAACCCGGACGGCAGCACCAACCACGGCAGCCTGACGCACAGCATCACCCGGGGGCTGACCGAGATCGACTCCGCCATGAACCGGTTGCAGGCATCGCGCGGTCTGGCAGGCGATCTGCTCAACCGGGCGGACCGCATCGAAGGGGATCTGGACACGCGTGCCGTGCAGCTGGAGGATGACCGTTCACGCGCTGAAGATCTCGATATGATCAAAGGCATCTCCAACTTCCAGAACCAGCAAGTAGGCTACGACGCGGCGCTCAAGTCGTACTCCATGGTTCAGAAGCTGTCACTGTTCAACTATATTTCCTGAACGAATGGTCCAATCCGTCCTGGGCAGTCTGGTTCTAGGCTACCGCCCCCTCTGGGGCCGCTCTCGCTCCCTGGCCGGCATCCAGCTGTATGTGCGGGGCGACGGCGTGGCCCAGGTCGATGCGCCCCATCTGCTGCGCACCCTGCAAGAGCTGTGGACGGCCAGCTCACCGCCGTTGCTGATCTCCCCCCAGACCCGTCAACTGCTGTGCGACATGCTCGAACATGCTCCGCGCGGCACGCCCTGGATCGACGTGCCAGGGGACTGGCTCGCCGACTCCGCCATCTACACCCGCGTGCAGGCAGCCCACCAGCGCGGGCTGCGCCTGGTCTGGCGCGGCGAGCTGGGGCGCCTGCCCGAACCCGAGATCGCGCGCTGCTTCGACAACAGTCTGCTGACCCTGCGCCCCGAGGACGCAATGGCCGCGTTGCAGGCTTCGCCCCCGGCACGGCCCGGCAGCGCGCCCCAGCCCGCGCACGGCACCAGCCCGGTGCTGGACGGCCAGATGTACGAAAACATCGCCAGCCGCGCCCTGATGTCGCACTGCCTGGACCGGCACAACGCCATGGCCCTGGCGGGCTGGCCCACGGAGGACGTGCTCTACAGCCTGCGCCACCAGCAGATGCAGCCCGCGCACGCCACGCTGCTCAAGCTGCTCAAGGCCATTGAGGCAGAGCAATCCCTTGAAACCTTCGAGGGCATCATGGGCGAAGACCCTCTGCTGGCCTACCGCTTCATGGTCTACACCAACTCGGCCTCCCTGGGTCTGCGCACCGGCATCGATTCGCTGCGGCGCGGCCTGGTGATGATGGGCTACGGATCGATCAAGCGCTGGCTGTCCGACCAGCTGCCCCATGCCAGCACCGAGGTGGACCTGCGCCCGGTGCGGGAATCGATGGTGCTGCGCGCCCGGCTCACCGAACACCTGCTCGAATCAGGCCTGCAGAAGGACCTGCGCAGCGAGGTCTACATGTGCGGCCTGTTCTCGCAGCTGGACGACCTCATGGGCGAGCCGATTGGCAACATCCTGCACCGCATCCCGCTGTCCGAACGCGTCTACGACGCCATCGTCACGCGCACCGGCCCCTATGCGCCCAGCCTGGAGATGGCGTGCGCGCTCGAAACCAGCGACGCCAGCGCCATCCGCCAGCTGTGCGAGGACAACGAACTGGACCAGGAAGAGATCAACCGCGCGCTGCTGCGCGTGCTCGCCAGCCTCGAAGTCGTCCGCCACCCCGGGCACTGAGCAGCGATAGGCGGTCCGCCATCCGCCCAGCAGCTGAAATCAGCGCAGCCCAGGCCAGCAACCGCCGCGCCAGGGCCGCCCCGCAGCGCTGGTGGTGTCCCCCTTCCGCATCGCGTAGCGATGCCAGAGAAGGGGGAAGCGGCGCAGCCGCACAGGGGGTTGCTACCTGATCTGTTCACGCACCCGCTCGAACACGCGCCAGAACGCGGCCTCCTGCGTGGTCGTGAAGTTGATGCGCATGAGCGTGCTGGGCTGGCGGCTGGCATGGAACAGCGCCCCCGGAGCCAGCAGGTAGCCCTCGTCCAGCATGCGCTGGGCCAGCACGTCGGTGTCCACGCCCACGTCCACCCAGCCGAACAGCCCAGCAGGCTCGGACACGAAGCGGCAGCCCGCCTCCAGCGCCAGCTGCACGCTGCGCGCACGCGCCTGGGCCAGGCGCAGGCGCATGCGCTCGGCATGGCGGCGCAGCTGGCCCTGGTCGATGCACAGCGCCATGGCCTTTTCCAGCACCGAGGGCGTGGTCAGCGTGGACAGCAGCTTGGTATCGAGCAGGCGCTCCACCAGGTCCGGCGGCGCCGCCAGGAAGCCCACGCGCCAGCTCGGCGCCAGGATCTTGGCGAAACCGCCCACGTAGATGGTGCGGCGCAGGCCGTCGAGCGCCGTCAGGCGCGTGGCGTGGTCGGGCGCGATATGGCTGTAGGTGTCGTCCTCGACGATGTGGAAGCCGTGCTGCTGCGCCAGTTGCAGCACCTGGTGCGCGCTGCCCGGCGAGAGGCAGTAGCCCGTGGGGTTGTGCAGCACGCTCACGCTGACGAACAGCTTGGGCGCATGCACCGCGCAGTAGCGTTCCATCACCTCCAGGTCGGGGCCGTCGGCGCGGCGCGGCACGGGCAACACGCGCATGCCCAGGGCATCGAGCCGCGCGAACTCCACCGACCAGCCCGGCTCCTCGACCATCACCGGGTCGCCCGCCTTCAGCAGCGTGCGGCTCACGATGTCGAGGGCCTGCGTGGCACCCACCGTGGTCATGACCTGCCCGGCGCGCGCAGGCACGCTCAGGTCGGCCAGGCGCCGTGCCAGCGCCTGGCGCAGCCCGGCATCGCCCATGGGCTCGCCGTAGTTGAGTGCGCCGTCCTGCAGCGCGCGGCTGCCCACGATCTTGCGCAGCGCCGCCGGCATGAAGCGCGCCTCCTCCAGCCAGGTGGCCGGCATCACGCCGGCGCCCGGCTGCGGCTGGCTCGATGCCTGGTGGAACATGCCCCGGATCAGCGCCGTGGCGTTGATGTGCGAGCCCGAGGGCAACGGGCCATCCAGCAAGCCCGCTTCGCCCCCTTCGTCTGCTACGTATTTAGTAGCTGTATCCGCACGGCCATATTGCCCTGGATGGTCTTTTTGCATCACATCCCGCACATAGAAGCCGCGCTGCCGGCGCGACTCCACCAGCCCCTGCGCCAGCAGCTGGTCGTAGGCCGCCACCACCGTGTAGGGACTCACGCCCTGCTGGCGCGCGCAATCACGCACCGAGGGCAGGCGCGCGCCCGCGGGCAGCAGGCGCGAGCGGATGCGCTCGGCGAAGCGGTCGGCCAGTTGCTCGGTCAGGGTGCGGTGGGCGGTGCGGATCAGCATGGCGCGGCATTCTCCGGGTGTACCGATGGCTGCACCAGCACAGTTTGTGTGTTTGTCGGATTCACTGTATTGGCACTGTAGCGGAAATCGCCCGTACAGTGGCTGCAATACCGCGAACACCCGCCCGCATTCCCCGTCCACCATGCCCTTCGCCGAATTCACCGCCCTGCTGCTGCTCGCCACGGCCATGAGCTTCACGCCCGGCCCGAACACCACGCTCTCGACCGCGCTGGCCGCCAACCGGGGCCTGCCGCACGCCATGCGTTTCGTCTGCGCCGTGCCCGTGGGCTGGTCGGCGCTGCTGCTGCTGTGCGCGGGCGGCGTGGGCGCGCTGGTGGTGGCCGCGCCGCTGCTGCGCCTGGCGATCAAGGCCGTGGGCATCGGCTACCTGCTCTGGCTGGCCTGGAAACTGAGCCAGACGGCGCGCCTGGCCGAGGCCGATGGCACGCGCCTGAACGTGGGTTTCTGGCAGGGCACGCTGCTGCAGTTCGTCAACATCAAGGCCTGGCTGCTCGCGCTGACCATCGTGGCCGGCTGGATCGCCGGGCGCGGCGATGCACTGCAGCGCCTGGCCATCGTGCTGCCGGTGATGCTGCTGTTCGCGTTTTTCAGCAACCTGGCCTATGCCGCCACCGGCGCGCTGCTGCGCCAGTGGCTGGCCCAGGGCCATCGCCTGCTGTGGTTCAACCGCGCCATGGCCGGGGTGCTCGTCGCCACCGCCGCCTGGATGACGACCGCCTGACCCTTTCCGCCCCACCACCGTCCGGAGCCCGCCCATGAGCACCTCGCCCCCCGCCAGCGCGCCACTGCGCTCCGGCCCCGCCCAAGCCTCCGGCCTGCACCGCCAGGAAACCCGGGGCCTGGCCCTGGGCCTGCTGGGCGTGGCGATCTTCGCCCTCACCCTGCCCATGACGCGCCTGGCCGTGGGCACGCCTGAGGCGCCGCAGATGTCGGGCCTGTTCATCGCCATGGGGCGTGCGGCGGTGGCGGGCATGCTGTCCGCGCTATTGCTCATCGCGCAGCGTGCGCCCTTGCCGCGCCGGGCCGACTGGGGGCCGCTGGCCCTCACGGCGCTGGGCGTGGTGTTCGGCTTTCCGCTGCTCAGCTCCATCGCCATGCGCCACGTGGGTGCCGTGCATGCCAGCGTGATCGTGGGCGCGCTGCCGCTGGCCACCGCCGCCGTGGGCGCGCTGCTGCACCGCCAGCGCCCCTCGGGCGCCTTCTGGGCCTGCGCGCTGCTGGGCTCGGCGCTGGTCGTGGGCTTCGCGCTGCTGCGCTCGGGCCAGTCGGGCCTGACGCTGCACCCGGCCGACCTGCTGCTGCTGGGCGCAGTGCTGTGCGCCGCCGTGGGCTATGGCTACGGCGCGCGGCTGTCGCACCACATGCGCGCCGACGCCGTGATCTGCTGGGCGCTGGTGCTCTCGCTTCCCGCCACGCTGCCGCTGGCATGGCTGTCCTGGCCCCAGGCGCCGCTGCCAGGCACGGCCTGGGCGGCCTTCGGCTATGTGTCGGTGTTTTCAATGTGGCTGGGCTTTTTCGCCTGGTACAAGGGCCTGGCGCTGGGAGGCACGGTGCGCGTGAGCCAGGTGCAGCTCATCCAGCCCTTCCTGGGCATGCTGTTCGCCGTGCCGCTGCTGGGCGAGCGCCTGGACGCGGTGAGCCTGGGCTTCGGCCTGGCAGTGATGGCCACCGTTTTGGCGGGAAGGCGCATGCCCGTGCGTGGTAGAGGATGAAACACCCCCTGTGGCGCTGCGCGCCTTCCCCCCGCTCTCGCTGCGCGGCACGCTGCGAGCAGGGGGACGCTCCCAGCGCGGCGGGGCGGCCCTTGCGCAGGAGCCATGGCCTGGGCCGCGCCAGTTGCATGCAGGCATGCCGCGCGCAAAGAGCATCACGGCATGCAACAGAATGAAAACGGACCGGGAGGTTAAGCTATTGGCCCGGCGCCCTACCCCGGGCCGCCGTCTGGCCACACAATGGCTTTGTTTATTGAAAATGCTGCGCTCCACCCCTTGCGCACCCACTGGAGAAGACTGGAAATGACGAATTGGACCCTGGCCGCACGCGCCGCGAAGATGAACCCCTCGGTGATCCGCGAGATCCTCAAGGTCACCGAGAAGCCAGGCATCATCAGCCTGGCTGGCGGCCTGCCCTCCCCCAAGACCTTTCCGGTCGAGGCCTTTGCCAAGGCCTGCGAAGTGGTGCTCGGCCACGACGGCGCTGCGTCCCTGCAGTACGCCGCCAGCGAGGGTTATGCCCCGCTGCGCCAGGCCATCGCCGACCACCTGCCCTGGAACGTGGACCCCGACCAGGTCCTCATCACCACCGGCTCGCAACAGGCACTAGACCTGATCGCCAAGGTGCTGATCGACGAGGACAGCCGCGTGCTCGTCGAAACCCCCACCTACCTCGGCGCGCTGCAGGCCTTCACGCCCATGGAGCCGCACGTGGTGAGCGTGGCCAGCGACGACGAGGGCGTTCTCATCGACGACCTGGTGGCCCAAACCGGCAGTGGCGCCAGCAAGGCGCGCTTCCTGTATGTGCTGCCCAACTTCCAGAACCCCACGGGCCGCACCATGAGTGAGGCGCGCCGCGCCGCGCTGGTAGCAAAGGCCGCCGAGCTGGGCCTGCCGCTGGTCGAAGACAACCCCTACGGCGACCTGTGGTTCGACAACCCGCCGCCCGCACCCCTGACGGCACGCAACCCCGAGGGCTGCATCTACATGGGGAGCTTCTCCAAGGTGCTGGCGCCCGGCCTGCGCCTGGGCTACCTTGTCGCGCCCAAGGCCGTGTACCCCAAGCTGCTGCAGGCCAAGCAGGCGGCCGACCTGCACACCCCCGGTTTCAACCAGCGCATGGTGGCCGAGGTCATCAAGGGCGGTTTTCTGGACCGCCATGTACCCACCATCCGCGCGCTCTACAAGCACCAGCGCGACGCCATGCTCGAAGCGCTGGAGCGCGAGATGGTCGGCCTGGGCGTGGAATGGAACAGCCCGCAGGGCGGCATGTTCCTGTGGCTGCGCCTGCCCCAGGGCATGAACGCCATCGAGCTGCTGCCCGAGGCCGTGGAGCGCAATGTGGCCTTCGTGCCCGGCGCCGCCTTCTACGCCGACAACGCCGACGTGCGCACGCTGCGCCTGTCGTTCGTCACCGCCAGCGCCGCGCAGATCAACACCGGCATTGCCGCACTGGCGGCCGCCATCCGCGCACGCCAAACGGCAGCCTGAGTCCGCCCACGGGCAGGCCGCCGGGCCTGCCTCTCCTTCCGCCAGAAAACGAGGTTCGCCATGCGACAGCGCCTTTTCCAGCAGATCGATGTCTTCAGCCACCGCCCCGGCGACGGCAACCCGCTGGCCGTGGTGCTGGACGCCGACGGCCTGCAGGACGCCGACATGCAGCGCTTCGCCGCGTGGACCAACCTGTCGGAAACCACCTTCCTGCTGCCACCCACCGAGGTCGGCCTGGCGGGCGGCGCCGACTACCGCGTGCGCATCTTCACGCCCAGCGGCGAACTGCCGTTCGCCGGCCACCCCACCCTGGGCACCTGCCACGCCTGGCTGCAGACCGGCCACGCGCCGCGCGAGCCCGGCACCATCGTGCAGGAATCCGGCATGGGCCTGGTGCGCATCCGGCGCCAGGGCGACACCCTGGCCTTCGCCGCGCCACCCCTGCAGCGCAGCGCCCCCAACCCCGCATTGCTGGCCCTGGTGACCGGCGCGCTGGGACTGCGCCCGCAACAGATTCTGGCCGCACAGCTGCTTGACAACGGGCCGCGCTGGCTCGGTCTGCTGCTGCCCAGTGCCGACACCGTGCTCGGCCTGCAACCCGACCACGCCCGCCTCAAGGACCTGGGCCAGGACGTGGGCGTGGTCCATGTGGCGCCCACGGCCAGCGACATCGGCCAGCCCGGCGTCACCGTGCGCGCCTTCGCCGCACCCATGGGCAACCCCGAGGACCCGGTCACCGGCAGCCTCAACGCCAGCCTGGCGCAATGGCTCATCGCCGAGGGCCTGGCACCGCGCCACTACCTCGTGGCGCAGGGCGAATGCCTGGGCCGCGCGGGGCGCGTGCACATCGCCCAGGACGACGATGGCCAGGTCTGGGTCGGCGGCCAGGCCGTCACCTGCATCCAGGGGACGGCGCTGCTGTGACCTCCTGACCTCCCTCCACTGCCAGGCATGGCCCCAGGCCAGCCCCCGGCGTGCCCGTTGATTTTTTGCACCCACAGGAGTTTTTCATGCGCCAGCGCCCCTTTCAGCAAGTCGATGTGTTCACCGCCGCGCCCTACCTCGGCAACCCGCTGGCCGTGGTGCTCGACGGCGCGGGCCTCTCCACCGAGGCCATGCAGCAGTTCACGAACTGGACCAACCTTTCCGAGGCCACCTTCGTGCTGCCGCCCACGCCCGAGGGCCAAGCCGCCGGGGCCGACTACCGCGTGCGCATCTTCTGCCCCGGGCGCGAGCTGCCGTTTGCCGGCCACCCCACGCTGGGCACCTGCCACGCCTGGCTCGCCACCGGCGGCCAGCCCCGGGTGCCCGGGCGCATCGTGCAGGAATGCGGCGTGGGCCTGGTGCCGCTGCGCCAGGACGGCGAGCGCCTGGCCTTCGCCGCGCCGCCCCTGATCAAGAGCGGCCCGCTGGCCGAGGACGACGTGCAGCGCATCGCGCGCGGCCTGGGCGTGGCGCGCGCCGACATCCTGCACCACGCCTGGTGCGACAACGGGCCGAACTGGCGCGGCGTGATGCTGCGCTCGGCCGAGCAGGTGCTGGCGCTCCAACCCGACGCCGCCGTGCTGGGCGGCCTGGACGTGGGCGTGGTGGGGCCGCGCGGCAAGGTGGGCGTGGTGGGCGCGAGCGATGCCGAAGGCATTGCCTTCGAGGTGCGCGCCTTCTTCCCCGGCAACAACGGCCTGGCCGAAGACCAGGTCACCGGCAGCCTGAACGCCGCGCTGGCGCAGTGGCTCATCGGCGCGGGCCTGGCGCCCACGCGCTACGTGGCCAGCCAGGGCACGGCGCTGGGGCGTGCCGGGCGCGTGCATGTGGAACAGGATGGCGAGCAGATCTGGATCGGCGGCAGTTCCGTCACCTGCCTGCGCGGCGAGGTGCGGCTGTGAACCAGCCCGCGCCCTGCGTGGACCACCTGGTGGTGCTGGCCGCCGACCTCGCCAGTGGCGCGGCCTGGTGCGAGCACGCGCTGGGCGTGGCCCCGGCGGCAGGGGGCGAGCACCCGCTCATGGGCACGCACAACCGGCTGCTCAACATCTCCAGCCCTGCGCACCCGCGCGCCTACCTGGAAATAATCGCTATCAATCCAGGAGCTGCTCCCGCATTACCCACGGGCCACAAACGCTGGTTTGACATGGATTCCGAGGCCCTGCAGGCACAGGTGGCGCGGCACGGCCCCCAGCTCATCCACTGGGTGGCCGCCGTGCCCGACGCGGCGGCAGCCCACGCAGCGCTGGCCGCACAGGGGCTGGAACGCGGCGACCTGCTCGCCGCCAGCCGCACCACGCCGCACGGCCTGCTGCAGTGGCGCATCACCGTGCGCCCCGACGGCCAGCGCCTGCTCGGCGGCTGCCTGCCCACGCTCATCGAATGGGGCGAGCACCACCCCTGCGACACCCTGCCGGCCAGCGGCGTCACGCTGCAGGCACTGGCGCTGCAGCACCCCGACGCCGCCGCGCTGGGCGCCGCCTGCCAGGCCCTGGGCCTGGAGCAGGTCGCCATCCAGAGCGCCCCCCACGCCCACATCTCCGCCACGCTGGCCACGCCGCGCGGTCCCGTGACCCTCCTGTCCTGAACCCGGAAAACCGCCCATGACCGACCTGCTCCCCTCCCTCGCCGACATCGAAGCCGCCGCCGAGGTGGTGTACCGCGACTTCGCGCCCACGCCCCAGTACCGCTGGGGCCTGCTGAGCGAGCGCCTGGGTGCCGATTGCTGGCTCAAGCACGAGAACCACACGCCTGTGGGCGCGTTCAAGATCCGCGGCGGCCTGACCTATTTCGACCAGCTCGCGCGGCGCGGCCCGCTGCCCCGCGAAGTCATCAGCGCCACGCGCGGCAACCACGGCCAGAGCATGGGCTGGGCCGCGCGCCGCCACGGCGTGGCCTGCACCATCGTCGTTCCGCGCAGCAACTCGGTGGAAAAGAACGCCGCCATGCGCGCCCTGGGCGTCACGCTCATCGAGCACGGCGACGACTTCCAGGAGGCGCGCGAGCACGCCATGCAGCTAGCCCAGGAGCGCGGCGCCCACATGGTGCCCAGCTTCCACCCCGACCTGCTGCGCGGCGTGGCCACCTACTGGTGGGAGTTCCTGCGCGCCGTGCCCCGGCTCGACGTGGCCTACGTGCCCATCGGCCAGGGCTCGGGGGCCTGCTCGGCCATTGCCGCCAAGCGCGCGCTGGGCCACGGCGTGCGCATCGTCGGCGTGGTCAGCCGCCACGCCACCACCTACGCCGACTCCATCGCCGCCGGCCGCGTGGTGGAGGCCCCCGTGACCACGCGGCTGGCCGACGGCATGGCCTGCCGCGTGGCCGACCAGGCCGCGCTCGACATCCTGCGTCCGCACCTCGACCATGTGGTGCAGGTGAGCGACGACGAGGTGGCTGCCGCCATGCGCCACCTGTTCACCGACACCCACAACGTCGCCGAGGGCGCGGGCGCGGCGGCGCTGGCTGCCGCGCTGCAGGAGCGCGAAGCCCTGCGCGGGCAGAACGTGGGCCTGGCCCTGACCGGCGGCAACGTGGACGCCCCGGTGTTCGCCGGGGTGTTGGGCACGCGCGAATGAGCTATGTTTTTGATAGCACCCGTCGCCCCTGTGACAAGCGGCGATGGCGCACTTTGGTCACAATCGCGCCCATGGGAACCCTCTACCTTGTGCGCCACGGCCAGGCCTCGTTTGGCGCGGACGACTACGACCAGCTCAGCCCCCTGGGCCGCCAGCAGGCGGTGCGCCTGGGCGAGTACTGGCGCGAGCGCGGTCAGCGCTTCGACGCCGTGCTCCTGGGCACGCTGCGCCGCCATGTGCAGACGCTCGAAGGCATCGCCGAGGGCCTGCCGGGCCTGCCCGAGCCCATCGCCCTGCCCGGCCTCAACGAGTACGACAGCCACGCGCTGATCCGCGCCATCCACACCGAGCCGCTGCAAAAGCCCGACACGCCCGAGCTGTACCGCCACCACTTCCGCCTGCTGTGCGACGCCATCGCGCAGTGGATGGCTGGCGTCATCAGCCCACAGGGCATGCCAAGCTGGAACGCATTTGCGGCCGGCGTACGCGGCGCGCTCGACAAGGTGCGCCACGAGCACGCGGGCCAGAACGTGCTGCTGGTGAGCAGCGGCGGCCCCATCTCCACGGCGGTCGGCGAGGTGCTGGGCACGGCGCCCGAGGTGACCATCGCGCTGAACATGCGCATCCGCAACAGCGCGGTAACGGAGTTCAGCGTGTCGCCCAAGCGGATGATGCTGCAGACCTTCAACACCTTGCCGCACCTCAATGAGGCGCAGCATGCGGTGATGGTGACGCACGCCTGACTTTAAGGTTTTTCAGCCTCCAGCGCTTTTCTGCATTGCGCTTAAAGCTACCATTTGAATAGCAAAAATCCCCTTTTGACCACACCAAGAGGCGATAGCTTTCAAGGAAGCTCCCTGTTGGACTCCGGTTCCTCGCTGCCCCGGGGCCCCACGGTGCCCAGGCGGCTTCTGAGGGACTGGGGCTGCCCGGTGATGAGGGCGGCGTAATTGGTGGTGTTGGCCAGCACCTTCTTCACGTAGTCGCGCGTTTCGGCAAACGGCACGTTCTCGGCCCAGATGGCGGCGTCGAGCACCGCGCCATTGCGCCACACGCGCGGGCGGCCCGGCCCGGCGTTGTAGGCGGCGGCCGCCAGCGGCATGGAGCCAGCGAAGTCGTCCAGCGCCAGCTTGAGGTAGGCCGTGCCGATGGCGATGTTGGTGTCGCGCTGGGTGATGTGCTCGGGGCGGAAATCCGTCAGGCCAATCTTCCGGGCCGTCCAGCGCGCCGTGGCGGGCATGACCTGCATGAGACCCGAGGCGCCGACGTGCGAGCGTGCGTCCATGATGAAGCGGCTTTCCTGGCGGATCAGGCCGTACACATAGGCCGGATCGAGCCCGATGGTCCTGGACCGCTCCACCACGGCGTCGCGGAACGGCATGGGAAAGCGCTGCGCCATGTCGATCACTTCGCGCGTGCGCTCGCTGGTGTTGATGCAGCGGTCCCACACCTCGCGCTGGCAGGCAAAGTCGGCGGCAGCGAGCAGTTCACGGTCGTTCATGCCACCGTTCTGGTGCCGGTTGGTGGTGTAGTTCCATTCACGCACACCTTCGCCCCGGATGCCCAGCAGGATGGCGTACAGCCCACGGTTCAGACCCAGGTTGGCGCGGGCCGCGGCTTTTTCCTCGGCGGTCAGCGGGGCGGGCACGGGCGGCAATGTCACCTTCTGGCCCAGTTCCTCCAGCGCCAGCTGTTCATAGAAACCGCGCGTTCCGGCAATGCCCTGCAGCAGCCGCTGTGCCTCGGCCCGCTCGGCCTCGTGGGGCCTGCCTGCCAATAGGGCGCGCGCTTTCCAGTACACCCAGGTGCTGTCCTGCCGTGCCTCGTCGCTCATGGCGTCCACGGCCTTGCGCACCACGGTCCATTGCCCCGCACGCAGGGCTGCGCGGACCTTCCAGGCCAGCAGCTCATCGTTCAGATCGGTATCGCGCGTCACATTGGCGAAATAGGCCGTGGCATCGGGTGACAGCTTCTGGGCGGCTGCCCTGCCGATCACCCCCCAGGCCCAGTTGCGCTCCTCGGCCGAGAGGTGCACGCCCCATTTGCCGTCGAGTTGCCCGGCGGCGGCTTCCACATCGCTGGTGGCCAGCTTGATGAGCGCCAGCAGCACAAGCTCCTGGCGCACCTTGCCACCCGCTGTGGAATGCGCCTTCAGGTATTTGACGGGCGCCTCCAGCAGTGCCCCCACCTTTTCCAGGGCTTCGGGCGCCACGATGGCGACGGCATTGCGCGCCACCTTCGGGCGGTTGGCCTCGACAGCCAGACGCGCCTTGCGCCACACATCCAGCGCACTGAGCTTCTTGCCCGCATACAGCTCGCTGGCTGCATGGGTGCAGCCGTCGTCGGCGTCGCGCAGCGCGTACCAGGCACGGCGGACTTCTTCGCCCACGTTGGCGGGCGCCGTACCCTTGATGTCGTCGATCAGCAGCGCATAGCAACGCACCTCGCGGTCGTCCTGCATGCGGTACGCCGGGTGTGCATCGCTAAACTGCGACCAGTTGCGACGCTGGCCCAGCAACAGCAGCCAGTCGTTGCGCAGACGGTCTTCCTGATACGTACCGGCGTAGCGCTGCAGAAAGGCCTGCACCTCATCGGCCGTTGCCTCGTCCAGCCGCGCTTTCAATGTCCAATAGGCTGCCCAGGGTTCCAGCGCGTGGCCGCGCGCCGAGGGCAGGAGCTGTTCGAGCTTCTTGCGGTCGCCCTTGCGAAACGCCTGGTGCATGTCCAGCAGCACCTGATCGCCCTTGGGTTGGGCCAGGGCAGGTGCTGTGGGCATGGCCAGCAGCGCACAGGCCACCAGCGGTGTCAGAATCTTCATGAAATACATTCGGGGAATTATGTGATGGACAAAGCAGCCCTACGGCGCACTCTGGTGGAACAACGCCTGAACCTGCCCGACCGCCTACAGCGCGCCGACCTGCTGCAGCAGGTCATGCGGATCTGGCTCGTGAACCGGCCCGACACCGTGATCGGCGCCTACTGGCCCATCAAGGGCGAGTTCGACCCCCTGCCCGCACTGCACCGCTGGAAGGAAGACGGCGAGCTGCTCGACGAACCGCAGTTGCGCCGCATCGGACTGCCGGTGGTGAACAAGCAGCACAAGACCCTCAGCTTCCACGCCTGGTACCCCGGCTGCCCCATGGAAGAAGACGCCTACGGCATCCCCAAGCCCAAAGAAACGGAAGTGATCGTGCCCACGCTGCTCTTCGTGCCCTGCGTGGGCTACGGGCCGGGCGGCTACCGGCTGGGCTACGGCGGCGGCTTTTACGACCGCACCCTGGCCACGCTGCAGCCCCGCCCCACCACGGTGGGCCTGGGGTACACCCAGGGCTACCTCGACGATTTCGAGCCCGAGGCGCACGACATGCCGCTGGACGCCATCCTGAATGACAACGGGGTGGTGTGGCCTGTATGAGGGTGACACCCCCCTCTCTCGCTTCGCTGCGCTGCGCGGGAAGGGGGACGACACCAGCGCGGCGGGGCGGCCCTTGCGCGGTGTCTGCTGAACCTCGCCGCTGACGCCGCCCTATCCGCAGGCAATGCGTCCACTGCACCGATAAGCAACACCTGCGAAACAGCCACCCTCTCTTGCCACGTCCTAATTTATTACACATATTTGCTTTAATGGATTGTTTGTGTAATATTTGCCGCCATGCCCATCTCCGATGCCTTCGACGCCAAGGTCCAGCCCAAGCACCTTTTGCTGGAGCTGCTGCTCGCCAGCGGCGACGACGCCCTGCCTGTCAGCCACGCCGTGGCCGCGGGCGCGGTGTTCGGCATCAGCGAGAACCATGTGCGCGTGACGCTGGCGCGGCTGGCCGCGCAGGACATGGCGCAGGCCACCGAGCGCGGTGCCTGGCGCCTGGGGACCGCCGCGCAGAGCCTGGCGCAGGACGTGTCCCACTGGCGCAGCACCGCCGAGCGCCTGCGCCCCTGGAACGGGCAGTACGTGGCGGTGCACTGCGGTGCCCTGGCACGCGGCGACCGTGCCGCCACGCGGCAGCGCGAGCGCGCCCTGCACCTGCTGGGCTTTGCCGAACTGCAGCGCGACTTCTGGCTGCGGCCCGACAACATCGAGGCCGATATCTGCGCCATCCGCGCGCGCCTGCACACGCTGGGCCTGGAGGCGCAGGCCGTGGTCTGCGGCTGCACGTCACTCGATGCCGCCACCGAGGCCGCCGTGGACGCGCTGTGGGATGGCGTGGCCCTCAACCAGGGCTACCGAGCCACGCAGGGGCGCCTGCAGCACTGGCTGGACAGTGCGGCGCGCCTGCCGATCGACCAGGCGGCGCGCGAGTCGTTCTTCCTCGGTGGCGCCGCGATCCGCCAGCTCGTGTACGACCCGCTGCTGCCCGAACCCATGGTGGACGGCGCACTGCGCGCGGCCTTCATCGACAGCGTGCACGCCTTCGATGCGGCGGGCCGCGCCATCTGGGACCGCTTCTACGACGCCCTGTCCACCCCCGACACTGCCGCGCGCAAGGCCCGCCTGCGCATTGCCTGAACCCCTTCCCCTGCCCCCGGAGACACCACCATGAACGCCCTGACCGATACCACCGCCCTGCCCTCGCATTACCTGGCCGACACCCACCGGGTCGAGAACGTGTCCTGCGAACTCGCCGACTACAACATGTACGCGCAGGACACCGCGCTGCGCGAGGCCGTGCAGCGCGAGGGCGCGGCCTGGGCCGAGGCCGACCTGCTGCGCTTCGGCCAGCTCACCGGCTCGGCCGAATACCTGGAACAGGGCCATCTCGCGAACAAGCACCAGCCCGAGCTGGAGACGCACGACCGCTTCGGCAACCGCATCGATCTGGTGAAGTTCCACCCCGCCTACCACCGCTTCATGGGCACGGCCATCGAGCACGGTCTGCACTCCTCGCCCTGGACCGACCCGCGCCCTGGCGCCCATGTGGCGCGCGCCGCCGGCAACTACCTGCAGACCCAGGTGGAGGCCGGCCACGGTTGCCCCATCACCATGACCTTCGCCGCCATCCCCGCGCTGCGCCTGCAGCCCGACCTGGCGGCACAGTGGGAGCCCAAGATCACGGCACGCGTGTACGACCCACGCAACGTGCCCGTGGAGCAGAAAGCCGGCGTGACCATCGGCATGGCCATGACCGAGAAACAGGGCGGCTCCGACGTGCAGGCCAACAGCACGCGTGCCTACCCCGTAGGCCAGGGCGGCCCCGGCCAGGCCTATGAACTGGTGGGCCACAAGTACTTTGTGTCGGCGCCCATGTGCGACGCCTTCCTGGTGCTGGCACACACCGACAAGGGCCTGTCATGCTTTCTGCTGCCGCGCTGGCGCCCGGACGGCACGAAGAACCCGTTCCAGGTGCTGCGCCTGAAGAAGAAGATGGGCAACGCCTCCAACGCGTCGAGCGAGACCGAGTTGCGCGGCGCGCTGGCCTGGATGGTGGGCGAGGAAGGGCGCGGCGTGCGCAACATCATCGAAATGGTGGCCATGACGCGCTTCGACTGCATGGTGGGGTCGAGCGCGGGCATGCGCATGGCGCTGTCGCAGGCGCTGCACCATTGCGCGCACCGCAGCGCCTTTGGCGCGCGCCTGAACCAGCAGCCGTTGATGCAGAACGTGCTGGCCGACCTGGCGCTGGAGAGCGAGGCCGCGATGACCCTGTCGATGCGCGTGGCCCGCGCCCTGGACCACCGCGATGACCGCCACGAGGACCTGCTCGTGCGCCTGGTGACCGCCGTGGGCAAATACTGGATCTGCAAGCGCACGCCCGGCCACGCCTACGAGGCCATGGAGTGCATCGGCGGCAGCGGGGTGATGGAGGACAGCATGTTCCCGCGCCTGTTCCGCGAATCGCCGGTCAACGCCATCTGGGAAGGCAGCGGCAACATCCAGTGCCTGGACGTGCTGCGCGCCATGGCCAAGACGCCCGAGGTGGTGGACGCCTTCTTCGCCGAACTGCGCCACACCCAAGGCCAAAACACCCTGCTCGACCAGCATGTGCGCGACCTGGGTAAGGAGTTCGCCGACCCCACCGACCTGCAATACCGCGCCCGCCACGTGGTCGAGCGCATGGCGCTGGCGCTGCAGGCATCGCTGCTGGTGCGCGGCGCGCCCGCCTTCGTGGCCGACGCGTTCTGCGCCTCGCGCCTGGCGCCCGAAGGCAGCTTCAACTACGGCGCGCTGCCGCGCGGCGTGGACGTGCAGGCCATCATCGAGCGGGCTACGCCCCGCATACAGTGACACCCCCCTGTGGCGCTACGCGCCTTCCCCCCTCTCCTGCGGGAGGGGGACGCACCCGGCGGCCCGGCAAAGCCGGTTCCACGGGTTCCCTGGCATGAGACCGCAACGCGCGTTGCCGCTTCTTGCCGCACAATGGGCCGCTCTTTTGCGGCCCATTTTCTTCAGCAGGTGAACCATGCTCCAGCTCTACATCGGCAACAAGAACTACTCCTCCTGGTCCATGCGCCCCTGGGTGCTGCTGCGCCAGGCCGGCATTCCGTTCGAGGAGGTGCTCGCGCGCTTCGACAGCTTCGATCCCAATTCGCAGTTCAAGGCCACGATCGCCGACGTCTCGCCCACCGGCAAGGTGCCGGTGCTGGTTGATGGCGACCTGAGCATCTGGGACACCCTGGCCATCGCCGAATACCTGGCCGAGACCTACCCCGAGAAAAACCTCTGGCCCCGTGACAAGGCCGCCCGCGCACGCGCACGCAGCGTCTGCGCGGAAATGCACAGCGGCTTCACCGCCCTGCGCGGCGCCTGCCCCATGAACATCGAGGCCCACCTGCCCGAAATGGGCGCGCTGATCTGGCGCGACAAGCCCGCCGTGCGCGCCGACGTGCAGCGCCTGGTGGAAATGTGGAGCGGCCTGCTGGAGCAGCACGGCGGCCCCCTGCTGTTTGGCGAATTCAGCATCGCCGACGCCTTCTATGCGCCAGTCTGCATGCGCCTGCACAGCTACGGCCTGCCGGTGCCCGCGCACATCCAGGCCTATGTGCAACGCGTGCGCGCGCTGCCGGGTGTCAAGGCCTGGATCGACGGCGCGCTGGCCGAGCAGGACTTCCGCGAGTTCGAGGAACCCTACCGACTCCAGCGCTGAGACCCCGCCTCAGCCCTGCCGAAACTGCTTGCGCAAAAACGGCTTGTGCCGCGCAATGTGCGCCAGCTGCGCCGGGGCGATGGAGCCGCCCAAGGTCTCGTCCTCGGTGTTGAGCACCGCGTTGGCATAGCGCATGGCGCGCGCCACCACCTCGGCCTCGCTCTCCCCCTGCTGCGCGGCCAGATCCATGGCCACGCGGCGCATGGCGCGCTGCGACAGCACCCACATGGCGCCGAAGGCGTCCCACGCGCCAGCGGCCTCCAGGGCTTTTTCACGGTCGGCCAGGATTTCGTTCAGTGGCTTGGCCAACACCTCCTGCAGGGCCTCAAGTTGCTGTTGCAGCGCCTCAGCACGCTCCTGCAATTGCGCGGCAGCCGCTTCGGCCGCGCTGGGCGCGGCCGGGGCCGGAATGGGCAAGCTGCCATCGGGGTTGGGCTGGACAATGGTGATAGCGGGAGATGTGGACATGGGCAAACTCCTGGCGCGAACAGGGGCGTGAATAGTAACTACACTGCCCGCATGCAAATCTACATGGTGGGGGGCGCTGTACGCGACCGGCTGCTGGGCCGCCCCGTGAACGACCACGACTGGGTGGTGGTGGGCGCCACGCCCGAGCAGATGGTGGCCCAGGGCTACCTGCCCGTGGGGCGCGACTTTCCGGTCTTCTTGCACCCCCAGACGCGCGAGGAATACGCACTGGCCCGCACCGAGCGCAAGAGCGGGCGCGGCTACCGGGGCTTTGTGGTGCAGACCTCGCCCGACGTGACGCTGGAGGAAGACCTCTCACGGCGTGACCTTACTATCAATGCAATAGCTAGCAGCGCAGACGGGGCGGGCGCTGAAGCCATTTTTGACCCATATTTTGGTGCACGCGACCTGCAGGACAAGGTGCTGCGCCACGTCACCGACGCCTTCCACGACGACCCGGTGCGCATCCTGCGCGTGGCACGCTTTGCGGCGCGCTTCACCGATTTTTCCGTAGCACCCGAAACGATGGAATTGATGCGTTCCATGGTGGCGCACGGCGAGGCCGACCACCTGGTGGCCGAGCGCGTGTGGCAGGAGCTGGCACGCGGGCTGATGGAAGAGCAGCCCTCGCGCATGTTCGATGTGCTGCGCCAGTGCGGCGCGCTCAAGGTGGTGCTGCCCGAGGTGGACCGCCTCTGGGGCGTGCCCCAGCGCGCCGACTACCACCCCGAAATCGACACCGGTGTGCACCTGATGATGGTGCTGGACATGGCCGCGCGCCTGCAGGCCCCGCTGGGCGTACGCTTTGCCTGCCTCACGCACGACCTGGGCAAGGGCACCACCCCGCAAGACGTACTGCCGCGCCACATCGGCCACGAGCAGCGCAGCGCCAAGCTCCTCAAGGGCCTGTGCGAGCGCCTGCGCGTGCCCACGGACTGCCGCGAGCTGGCCGACGTGGTGGCGCGCGAGCACGGCAATATCCACCGCAGCGGCGACCTGGGCGCGGCCGCACTGGTGCGGCTGCTGGAGCGCTGCGACGCGATCCGCAAACCGGCGCGGCTGGACGAGATTCTGCAGGCCTGCGAGTGCGACGCGCGTGGGCGCCTGCATTTCGAGGAAGCGGCCTACCCGCAGCGCGCGCGGATCAACGCCGCGCTGGCTGCCGTGCAGTCGGTTGCTACCAGTGTGATAGCTGCGCACGCAGCATCCAAGGGCGTTACAGGTCAAAAAGTGGGTGAATTGATCCACGCCGCGCGCGTAGAGGCCGTGGCCGCCTGGCTGGCCCAGCCCACGCCGTAACCGCCAGCCCCGTTCACCAGCGCAGCACGCGCGGCCCCAGCCAGGCCCCCGCCAGGGTGGGCAGGGCCATGCCCGCCAGGTACCACACGGCCAGGAAGGGCGCGGCCATCTCGGGGCAGTGCAGCGCGTAGGCCAGCGACCCCAGCGCGCCCGCCAGCAACCCGGCCCCGGCCCCCGCCCAGGCCAGGCGGGTGGGCGCCGCACCGCGCAGCGCCCACAGGCTGGCCACCAGGGCCGGCAGCGACAGCGCCGCAATGTTGAAAGCGCAGCTGCGCCAGGTGGTGCCCAGCACCAGGGGCAGGCGCTCGGCAGGCCCGGCCTGGCCCAGCGCCACGGCGGCCAGGCCCCACAGCACCAGCGGCGGCAGTGCCAGCAGCACCAGGCTGTGCCCCAGGCCCATGCCGGGCCGCGCCAGGCGGTGCAGCACTGCCAGGCAGCCGGCCGCCAGCAGGGCGGCGAACACCAACTTGCCCCAGAACATGGGCAGCGCCATGTCCTGCGCCAGCCCGGGCCGCACACCAAACAGCACCAGCATCAGCACCAGCGCGCCCAGCCAGCCCCCGGCCGCCGCGAGGGCAAAGCGCCGCTCGATGGCATGCGGCGCCACCGGCTCGGCATCCTGCGCCAACAGGCCAATCAGTTCATCGGTTTTCATAACGTTCCCCTGATACGCGCAGCCAGGGCCTTGAGCCCCCGGTGCACGCCGACCTTGACCGCCGACTCCGACAGCCCCGTGATACGCGCCGTTTCCACCACCGACAGGCCTTCGAGCTTGACGTGCACGATGGGCAGGCGTTGGCGGTCAGGCAGCGTTTGCAGCAGTTGGCCCAGGTCGCGCCGCGCCTGCGCGGCCTCGCTGTCGCTGCTGGAAAACAGCTCCTGCACATCGTCCAGCGGCACGTCCAGCGCGCCCTTGGCCGCGTGCGCGCGCAGCCAGTCGATGAGCTTGTAGCGCGCGATCGCATGCGCCCAGGCCGTCACCGGCAGGTCATGCCGGTAGGTGTGGCGCTGGTTGTGCACGGCGAGCAGGGTTTCCTGCACGAGGTCCTCCACTTCATCGGGCCGCTGGGCCAGGCGGCGGCGCAAAAAGGCCCGCAGGTGCGCGCTCAGCTCCTTCAGAAAGCGCTGGTAGGCGTTGCTGTCGCCCTCCAGGCCCTGCAGCAGCAGCGGGCGCAGCCGCTGTTCTATCTCCATGGCGTCTCCCTCGCTGGTATTCGGGGCCGGTGCGCGGCCGGTTACACGGGGGCCGAAAAATAAATTTTCGACCACAGCGTAACCCGCTGCGCAGTGCCTGCGAATTACAGCGCAGACCGGCCGGATGCGTGGGCATTGCAGGCAGAGGTCTCGTTCATCACCCAAGGAGCAATCAACATGACCACCCGTTCCCTCACCCTCGGCGCCCTGGCGTTTGCCGCCCTCGCTTCTGGTGCCGCCCTGGCGCAGTCGGACAACAAGTCCGGCGACATGGCCAAGCCCGCCATGGAAAAGTGCTACGGCGTCTCCATGGCCGGCAAGAACGACTGCGCCGCCGGCCCCGGCACCACCTGCGCGGGCACCGCCAAGGTGGACTACCAGGGCAACGCCTGGAAGTACGTGCCCGCAGGCACCTGCACCAGCATCCAGACGCCCAAGGGCATGGGTTCCCTCAGCGCCATCAAGGCCTGATCCCCGATAGGACCGCACCATGCCCCACCTTCTCACCGCAGGCCTGGGCCTCAAGCCCCAGCACTATGACGAGGCCCTGCACTGCACCGCCAGCGGCCTGTGGTGGGAGGTGCACCCCGAAAACTACCTGGCCGATGGCGGCCCGCGCCTGGCCTGGCTTGAAGCCATCCGGGCACGGCACCCGGTGTCGCTGCATGGCGTTTCGCTCTCGCTCGCAGCCGACGCGCCCCCCGATGCGGCCCACCTGCGGCGCCTGGCGCAACTGGTGCGGCGCATCGAGCCCGCGCTGGTGTCCGAGCACCTGGCCTGGTCGGCCTGGCGCGGGCGCTACCACCCGGACCTGCTGCCCTTCCCGCGCACGCACGAGGCGCTGGCGCGCATCGCGGCCAACATATCCGCCACGCAGGACGCCCTGGGCCGCACCATCGCCATCGAGAACCCCACGCACTACCTGCACATCGACGGGCACGACTGGGCTGAAACCGACTTCCTGGCCGAGCTGGTGCGCCGCACCGGCTGCGGCCTGCTGCTGGACGTAAACAACGTGTACCTCAGCGCCCACAACCTGGGCACGCGCGCCAGCGACTACCTGGACGCCTTTCCGGTGCAGGCCCTCACCGAGATCCACCTCGCGGGCCACCACGCCGACCCGCGCCTGGGCGACGCGCTGCTGATCGACAGCCACGACGCGCCCGTGGCCGAGCCCGTGTGGGCGCTGTACGAGCGCCTGATCGCGCGCACCGGCCCCCGGCCCACGCTGATCGAGCGCGACGACCAGATTCCGCCCCTGCCCGAGCTGCAAGCCGAGCGCGAGCGCGCGCACCGCATGCTCTCCACCCCGGAGGCCCTGCCATGCACCTGAGCGATTTCCAGGACGGCCTGGCCAGCGCCCTGCTGCCCGCGCCCGGCGCCAGCACGCCACCGCCCGCCTGGCTGGACGCGCTGCTGGCCCAGCCCGGCTTTGCCGTGTACCGCAACACCGTGGTCAAGGGCTGCATCGACGCGCTGCAGGCCAACTACCCCGCCGTGCACGCCCTGGTGGGCACCGACTGGCTGCGCGCGGCGGCACACGCTTTTGTGCACCAACACCCGCCCAGCGACGGACGGCTGATGGACTACGGCGCGGGCTTTGCTGAATTTCTGGAAGGCTTTGGCCCGGCCGCCAGCCTGCCCTACCTGGGCGCCGTGGCGCGGCTGGACCGCTGCTGGACCGAAGCCCACCTCGCCGCCGACGCCCCCACGCTGCAAGCCGCCTGGCTGGCCCAGCAGGCGCCCGAAGCCCTGACCCTGTCGCGCCTGCAGCCCCACCCTGCCGCGCGCTGGCAGTGGTGCGCCGAACACCCGGCTTACCAGCTGTGGCAGCGCCAGCGCGCCGGTCTGCCCTGGGATGACCAACTGCCCTGGCAGGGCGAAGGCGCGCTGCTGACCCGCCCGCACGACGCCGTGCAGTGGGCGCCCCTGCCCCACGCGGGCTGCGCCCTGCTGGACGCCTGCGCCGCAGGCGCCACTTTTGAGGACGCCGCCGCCCAGGCGCTGCAGACCGACCCCGGCGCCGACCTGCCCGCGCTCGTGGCGCTGCTGCTGCGCACCGGTGCCCTGCGCGCGCCCGAAACCCCGTTGAACTAGGAGGCCCCCATGCACACCACCAATTCCCCCGTTGGTTCAACCACAGCGCCCCACCCCAGCCTGCGCGGTATGTGGAACAGCCTGGCCCAGCGGCTGGAACGCCTCACGCCACACGGCCTGATCGCGCTGGCCGCGCGCCTGGCGCTGGCGGGCATCTTCTGGCTGTCGGGCCGCACCAAGGTGGAGGGCTGGTTCACCATCACCGACACCACCTACCTGCTGTTCCGCGAGGAATACCAGCTGCCGCTGATCCCCCCGGAATGGGCGGCGCCCATGGCCACCGTGGCCGAGCACCTGTTCCCGGTGCTGCTGGTGCTGGGACTGGCCACGCGCCTGTCGGCCCTGGCGCTGCTGGGCATGACGCTGGTGATCCAGGTCTTCGTCTACCCCGACGCCTGGCCCACGCACCTGTCGTGGGCCGCGCTGATGCTCTACCTGGCCGGGCGCGGCGCGGGTGCGGCTTCGCTCGACCGAGCCCTCGGATTGCGCTGAGGTCTTCCGATCAGAGCACGCTGCGGACCCAGCGCTCAATGTCCGCCGCCCCCAGCGCGCCCGAGATGCGCGCCACCTCACGCCCGCCTTTGAACAGCACCATGGTCGGGATGCTGCGGATGTTGTAGGGCGCCGCCACCTGGGGGTGCGCCTCGGTATCGAGCTTGGCCAGGCGCACGCGGGGCTCCAGCGCGCGGGCCGCCTGGGCAAAGGCCGGGGCCATCTGGCGGCACGGCCCGCACCAGGGCGCCCAGAAATCGACCAGCACCGGGATATGGCTGCGCTGCACATGCTTGCCAAAGCTGGCGGCATCCAGAGCCAGCGGCGCGCCGGTGAACAAGGGCTGGTGGCAACTGCCGCAGTCGGGCTGGCTGCCGAGCTGCGCCGCCTGGACGCGGTTGGTGGTGTGGCAGTGGGGACAGACGATGTGCAGGGATTCGGTCATGCGGGCTCCAAAGGGCAGCATCCCACATCGGGCCACGCGGTGTGCAATTCAAGGGCGAGGGTTCAAAGCCATTTCACGGCCAGGCTGATCGCCAGGCTCAACAGCACCGTGCTGGCCAGCGGGATGTACCACTCGCGCCCGAACAGCCGAAAGTGGAAGTCTCCCGGCAACCGCCCCAGCCCCAGTTTGCGCAGCCAGGGGGCCAGCCCGTTGATGAGCACCAGTGCGAGGAAGACGACGATGAGCCAGCGAACCATGGTCAGAGCCTGTGCGTGCGGTCGCCCTGGCTGAAGCCCACGGGCTCCCAGGGTTCGCCCTTGCCGAGCAGCAGCACCTTGAACAGCTCGCCCATCTCGTGTTCCATGATCAATTTGGCCGCAATGGTCCGCTGTTCCAGCGTCTGCCGCTCCATTTTTGGGAGCAATCCGCAGTTGATGAGAAAGTGCGCCTGCGTGGTGTAGCCCAGCACGTTCCAGCCCTGGCCTTCGGGCAGGCTCTGGTCCTGCGCGGCAAGCGCCATAGCGGTGAAGTTGACGTGGGCGGTGATGTCCTTGAGCCCCACGTCCACCAGCGGATCGTCGTCGGAACGGTGCGCGCGGTGGCACATCACCGTGCCCATATGGCGCTGCGGGTGGTAGTACTCACTCTCGCCGAAACCATAGTCCAGCAACAGGGCGGCGCCACGTGCGAGCCGATCACCCAGGGTGTGGATGAAGGCCTCGGCCTGGGGGTGGATCTCGGTCAGGTAGTCATGCGGACCCTCGATCTCGACGGGCGGGCGCAGGCCGGTGGTCCGGTCTTCCCAAGCGAAAGCCTCGCCCTGCACCACCACGCCGCGCTCGTGCCACACGCCGCCCTGCGCACCGCCGTGGCGCGCCAGCAGCTTGACGGGCATGGCGTCGAGCACCTCGTTGCCCACCACCACGCCCTCCATGCGCTCGGGCAGCGCGTCCACCCAGCGCACCTTGTCCGCGTGCGCCGTCAGCAGCGCCTGCTGGCGCGCGCGCAGGCTGCCCGAGAGGTCGACGATGGTGTAGCGGCGCACGCTGCCGCCCAAGGCGTCCAGCATTTGCAACGCCAGCGCACCCGATCCGGCGCCAAACTCCCAGACCTCGTCAGTGCCGGTTTGCGCCAGCGCCTGCGCCACCTGCACGGCCAGGGTCTGGCCGAACAGCGGCGTCATCTCGGGGGCAGTCACGAAGTCGCTGCCCGAGCTGGGCAGCGCGCCGAACTTGGGCAGGTCGCCCGCGTAGTAGCCCAGGCCCGGCGTGTACAGCGCCAGCTCCATGAAGCGGTCGAAACCGATCCAGCCACCGGCGGCGCCAATGGCCTGCGCGATGTGGGCCTGCAGGGCGGTCGTTAAACTTGTGGGTTCTTTCGTCACGGCCCGCATTGTCCCCGAATGTCCACCGCTCCCCGTCCGCGCACCGTCCTGGTCACCGGCGCCGCCCGGCGCCTGGGGCGCAGCATTGCTCTGGCGCTAGCCGAAGGCGGCTGGCAGATCGCCGTGCACTACCGCAAATCCGAAGACGATGCTATGGATACCGTAGCTGCTTGCGCGCGTCTATCGGGCGTTAGTGCGCCTTTTCATGCCAACTTGAACGACGAGGCGGACGTTCGCTCCCTCTTGCCCCGCGTGGTTGAGCGCTTTGGTCGTGTGGATGCCGTGGTCAACAGTGCCGCGCTGTTCGAGCACGACGACATCGCTAGTTTCGGCTTTTCCACGCTGGAGCAGCACCTGCGCAGCAACACGGGCGCGCCCATCGTGCTGGCCCAGGTGCTGCATACACACCTGCACGCGCGCGCGGCCGCAGGCGAAACCGATGTGCAGGGAGCCGTGGTCAACCTGCTCGACCAGAAGCTGTGGAACCAGAACCCCGACTTCCTCAGCTACACGCTGTCCAAGGCCGCGCTGGAGGCGGCGGGCACCATGCTGGCCCTGGCCCTGGCACCACGCGTGCGCGTGGTAGGCGTGGCTCCCGGCCTCACGCTCACCAGCCATCTTCTGAGCGCCGAGAACTTTCAACAACTCCACGCGCTGAGCCCCCTGGGGCGGTCATCCACGGCAGAGGACGTCGCCGCCGCCGTGCGGTTTGCACTAGAGAACCGTTCCATCACAGGTACGACGCTCCTCGTCGATGGCGGCCAGCATCTGATGAAATTCGAGCGCGACTTTTCCTTGATGCAAACCCCCTCACGATGACCCAAGGAAATCAAAAACTTATCCTCACCGGGTTGCGTTTTGATGCGAACCTGGGAATCCTAGACCATGAAAAATCGGCCCCACAACCCATTTGTGTCGATGTGGAGCTGAACATGGGAAACCAGCCCTTGCAGCCGGACGACGACCACATCCACAACGTCCTAGATTACAGGAAAGTCCATGACATAGTGCTGGCAGAGTGCACTGAAGTCCACGTCAATCTTCTGGAAAGCCTGACTGGCAAGCTTTGCCTCCGATTGATGTCCTTGCCAGGCGTGCTCGGTGTAAAGGCCAAGATCGTCAAATTGAAAATCTTCGACGACTGCGAAGTGGCGATTGAACAGCAAACAGGGCAGTGGTGAACCATGAGCGACTCCGATAGCAAACAAAAATACCTTGATCCTCAGCAAGTCATTTTTCTGCCCTTCTGGGCGAGGATTTCATTTCTGGTACTGATTGGATTCCTTGCGCTTTCGACTTGTATATGCGGCGTGGTATTCCTGTTCTATCCAGAATATCGAAACCATGTGGTTCCCATGATGTCGATCGCCCAGACTGCGGCGGGTGCTTTCGCCATTGTGCTTTTTGTGCTGTTTGCAGAAAAGCAAATCAGCACACCACGTTTGCATCAGAAAACCGATGAATTCCTGGCTTCCCATGTGATGGAGAGCCTTTCCCGCATCGAAATTCCACAGATCAACAAGAACCGAACAGTTCAGGTTCGCCTGCTCACTCGTGGAGACGGCATCCATGGGCACAAGAAAGACATTTACGGAGCGAATTATGAAATAAGCCTCGACGACTTTAAAATGAAGCTCTGGGTAGGAATCAATGTCAAGCGGTTGATTGTGATTTATTTCGTCAATACTCATGAATCCATGGCCACAGAGAATATCAAGGACATCTTCAAATTCACCTTCGGCGGTGCGGAAAAGGTGGGCTACCAGACCAATTTTGAACGCACAAAATACGATGACGAGCATATTATTTCAATATGGTCGACTGTTTTCGCCGATAGCGCCATTCTGGGCAACCCTGTCGAGCAATTATTCTGGGTCCAGGATTTGGCCATGATGACCCAATCAGTAGCGCGGACAGCCATCCGCAATGGAATCAATCTTCATACAACGGCGGACCCTGGCCCGTTGTAATTCAACCAGATCGGATCAACAGTGAGTTCCCCATGGATTGAGAGCGTTGCGGAGCCAACCGCCGCGCAAAACGCCAAGATCGAGCGCGAGGCGCACAAGCTTGAAAAACGCCTGTGCCGCGAGGTCGGCAAGGCCATCGTGCAGTACAACATGATCGAGGAAGGCGACAAGGTCATGGTCTGCATGTCGGGCGGCAAGGACAGCTACGCCCTGCTCGACATCCTGCTTAAGCTGCAAAAGCGCGCGCCCATCCATTTCGACCTGGTGGCCGTCAACCTCGACCAGAAGCAGCCGGGCTTTCCCGAGCATGTGCTGCCCGATTACCTGCGCGCGCAGGGCATTCCGTTCCACATCGAGAACGAGGACACCTACAGCATCGTCAAGCGCCTCATCCCCGAGGGCAAGACCACCTGCAGCCTGTGCTCGCGCCTGCGCCGGGGCATCCTCTACCGCGTGGCCGACGAGCTGGGCGCCACCAAGATCGCCCTGGGCCACCACCGCGACGACATCCTGCAGACGCTGCTGCTCAACATGTTCTTCGGCGGCAAGTTGAAGAGCATGCCGCCGAAGCTGGTGAGCGACGACGGCCGCCACGTGGTCATCCGCCCGCTGGCCTTTGTGCCCGAGAAGGACACCACGCGCTGGGCGGCGCAGCGCAACTTCCCCATCATCCCGTGCAACCTCTGCGGCAGCCAGGAGAACCTGCAGCGCAAGCAGGTGGGCGAGATGCTGCGCGAATGGGAGAAAAAATACCCCGGCCGCGTGGAGAACATGTTCAACGCGCTGCAGAACGTGGTGCCCAGCCACCTGCTCGATGGACAGCTCTACGACTTCCAGAACGCCAAGGCCACGGGCATCGCCAGCGAGGACGGCGACAAGGCATTCGACCAGGAAGAATTCCCGGCGCCGCCCCAGCTTCCCGGCATGCAAGTGGTGCATATCGGCTGACAATGGCCACGGGCGCATCGCCCTGCGTTTTTTCTTTCAGGAGGCAAGAACCATGACCCCGCTCTGGCTCCGACGCTCTTTCCTCTGCGCCAGCGCCGCCGCGCTGCTGTCGGGCTGCGCCTCGGTGCGCGTGGTGGACAGCCGGGTGCAGAGCTGGTCCACGCTCGCGGCCGTGCCATCGCCGCCGACCTACCGGCTCGAAAAGCTCCCCTCGCAACAGGCCTCCGACCAGGCCTTCGCGCCCATCGAGGCGCTGGCGCACCAGGCCCTGCAGCGCGCAGGACTGCGCCGCGACGATGCCAGCGCGCGCCTGGTGGCAGAGGTGGGCGTGCGCTCCAGCACCGCCCTGCCCGACTGGCCGCACTACCCGCCCATGTGGGGCTGGGGGGCCGGCTGGGGCTGGCGCCCGGGCCTGCGCGCGGGCGTGATGCTGCGCGAGATGCCGCCCACGCTGCACCGGCGCGAGGCCAGCCTGGTGCTGCGCGACGCAGCCACGCAGCAGGTGGTCTATGAAACCTCGGCCCTGCACGAAGACGTGTGGACCGACGACCCCGCCATCTTCGGCGTGCTGTTCGATGCCGCGCTCAGCGGCTTCCCGCAACCGCCCACCGGGGTGCGCCAGGTGCACACCACGGTTCCCCGCTGACCCCATGCAAGCCACCCGCCTCATCGCCATCCGCCACGGCGAAACTGCCTGGAACGTGGACACACGCATCCAGGGCCACCTCGACATTCCGCTCAACGACACCGGCCTGTGGCAGGCGCGCCAGGTGGCGCGGGCGCTGGCGGGCGAGCCGCTGAGCGCCATCTATGCCAGTGACCTGCAGCGCGCCCACACCACGGCGCGCGCCATCGCCGAGGCCACGGGCGCGCCGCTGGTGCCCGAGCCCGCCCTGCGCGAGCGCAGCTTTGGTCAGCTGGAGGGCCGCACCTTTGCCGAGATCGAGGCCGAGCTGCCCGAACAGGCGCGCCGCTGGCGCCAGCGCGACCCGCATTTCGCGCCCGAGGGCGGCGAGACGCTGGTGCAGCTGCGCGAGCGCATCGCCGCCACCACGCACCGCCTGGCGGCGCAGCACACCGGCGGCCTGGTGGTGCTGGTCGCCCACGGCGGCGTGCTCGACGTGCTCTACCGCCTGGCCACAGGCCAGGAACTGCAGGCGCCGCGCACCTGGCAACTGTCCAACGCCGCCATCAACCGCCTGCTCTGGACGCCCGAGGGCCTGACCCTGGTCGGCTGGGCCGACACCCATCACCTCGATAACGCCACACGCGATGAAACCACTGCCTGAAGCCCTGCGCGCCTGTATCGGCCAAGGGGTGGACCAGATCGACACGCCCGCACTGGTGGTCGATCTCGACGCCATGGAACGCAACATCGTGCGCATGGCCGAATTCGCGCGCAAGCACCAGGTGCTCTGGCGCCCGCACGCCAAGCTGCACAAGAGCGCCGAGATCGCGTTGATGCTGCAGCGCGCCGGCGCCGTGGGCGCCTGCGTGCAGAAGACGGCCGAGGCCGAGGCGCTGGCGGCGGGCGGCGTGCGCGACATCACCATCACCAACCAGGTCATCGCGCACCCCAAGCTGCTGCGCGTGGCGCGGCTGGCGGCCTGGCTGCAGGCCCAGGGCGGGCGCCTGGCACTGGCCGTGGACAGCGCCGACGGCGTGCAGCGGCTGGCCGAGGCCATGGCCCAGGCGGCGCCACGGGCGCGCATCGACGTGCTGGTCGAGATCGACGTCGGCCAGGGCCGCTGCGGCGTGCCGCCGGGCGCCCCCGCCCTGGCGCTGGCCCAGGCCGTGGCGCGGCTCACGCAGCTGCGCTTCGCCGGCCTGCACGCCTACCACGGCCGCGCCCAGCACCTGCGCAGCGCGGCCGAGCGGCGCGAAGCCATCACGGGCGCCGTGCAGGCGGCGCGCCACACGCGCGACCTCATCGCAGCCACCGGGCTGCCCGTGCCGCTGGTCACCGGCTCGGGCACGGGCACGCTGGTGCACGAGGCGGCCAGCGGCGTGTATGGCGAGCTGCAGGCGGGTTCCTTCCTGTTCATGGACGCCGACTATGCGCAGAACGAACGTGAACCCGCGCAGCCCGTGTTCGAGCACGCGCTCTACGTCAAGACCCAGGTCATCTCGGTGCAGGGCGACCACGCCGTGTGCGACGCCGGCCACAAGAGCCACGCCATCGACTCGGGCCTGCCACGCGTGGCGCTGCTGCCGCCCGAACGCGCGCTGCACTATGCCAACGGTGGCGACGAGCACGGCATCCTCACGGCGCAGGGCGCCCAGGCCAGGCTGCCGGCCATCGGCCGCATGCTGTGGCTGATCCCCGGCCACTGCGATCCCACGGTGAACCTGCACGATGCCCTGATCGGCGTGCGCGGCGGTCTGGAGACGGGGGTGGTGGAGCGCGTCATCCGGGTTGATGCCAGAGGCGCGCTGAGCTGATCGGCGCCAGAATCGGTAGCTTCGCGCGGCCCGGCCGCGCCCTGCCCTGTTCTGGAACGCCCTGCCCATGCACGTACTGCCGACGCCCCCTCACCCGCTCCTGCGCCCCTTCGCCGCCGTTCAGGCGGTGCTGCTGCTCGCCGCGCTGACCGCGCTCTTCGTGCAGCCTCCCGCCGCCCTGCCCCTGTGGGTGGCCACCTGGCTCACCGCGGCCTGGGCCCTGTGGGCGCTGCTGCGCGGGCGCATAGCCATGCTGCTGGCGCTGATGGTGCAGTGCGGGGCGCTGGCCACGGTCACCAGCGCCACGGGGCTGCTGCACTGGCACTGGCTGTTCAAGCCGTTGACCATGGTGATTGCTATTGTTTTGGTAGCTTATAGCGCTCGCCAATCAAGCGCTGGGGGCCAATTTGATTCAAAGTCCTGGTGGCTGCTCGGCGCAGCGCTGGTGGGTTCGCTCGCGGGCGACACCTTCCTCATGGTCGAGGGCTTCTTCATCCCCGGGCTGGTGAGCTTTCTGCTGGCACACATCGCCTACATCGTGCTGTTCCGCCAGGGCGTGGCTTGGCTGCCCCGGCCTGGCGCCTTGGCCGCCACGCTGGGCGTGGGCGGCGCCATGTACGCCTACCTGTGGCAAGGCGGGCTGCCCGCCGAACTGCGTATTCCGGTGGCGGTGTATGTCACCGCAATCGCGCTCATGGCAGCGCAGGCCCTGGGCCGCGCCAGCGTGCTGGGCGACCGCGCGGCGCGCCAGGTGGCGTTGGGCGCCTGCTTCTTCATGCTCAGCGATTCGCTGCTGGCCACCAACCGCTTCGTGCAACCGCTGCCGCTGGCGCAGGTCTGGGTGCTGGCCACCTACTACGCGGCGCAGGCCTTCATCGTGCACGGCATGGTGTATGGATTTCGCAAGCCTTGACTATTCCGCGTCCGACTGGCGCGCCGGGTGCGCTGCCTGGAAAGGTGCCAGACCCTCGCAATGCTCCGCGATGCGCTGCACCGTGGGGTACGGCGCCAAGTCCAACGCAAAGCGCCGCGCGTTGAACACCTGGGGCACCAGGCAGCAGTCGGCCAGGGTGGGCGTGTCGCCATGGCAGCACAGGCCCGTCTGCGGGTCGCGCGCGAGCTGCGCTTCGATGGCCTGCAGGCCCAGCGCCATCCAGCGGTGTATCCAGTCGGTGCGCTGCGCGTCGCTGGCCCCGAGCGTGCCAGTGAGGTAGTTGAGCACGCGCAGGTTGTTCAGCGGGTGGATGTCGCAGGCCACGCTGAGCGCCAGCGCGCGCACGCGGGCGCGGCCCGCCGCATCGGGCGGCAGCAGCGCGGGCGCGGGGTGCGTCTCTTCCAAATATTCCAAGAGGGCGAGCGACTGCGTGAGCGTGGCATCGCCATCCTGCAGCGCGGGCACGAGCGCGGCAGGGTTCACCGCGCGGTAGGCGGCCTGGAGCTGCTCGCCGCCGCCGCGCAGCAGGTGCACGGGCACGCTCTCGTAGGCCAGCCCCTTGAGCGCCAGCGCGATGCGCACGCGGTAGGCGGCCGAGCTGCGGAAGTAGGTATAGAGCCGCAGCATGGTCACTCGGGCGCTGGCACGCGGCGCACGGTCTGGTCGATGGCGCCGAAGATGCTCTGGCCGGCGGCATCGAACATCTCGATGCGCACGCGGTCGCCAAAGCGCAGGAAGGGCGTGACGGGCGTGCCTCCCTCGATGGTCTCGACCATGCGCAGCTCGGCCAGGCAGGCGTAGCCCACGCCGCCATGCGCGATGCGGGAGCCATGCAGGCTGCCATGCTTGTTCGACACCGTGCCCGAGCCAACGATGGAGCCCGCCACCATGGCGCGCGTCTTGGTCACATGCGCCACAAGCTGGGCGAAGCTGAAGGCCATGTCCTGGCCCGCGTCGGGGCAGCCGAAGGGCTGGCCGTTGAGCTGCACGTTCAGCGACCGGTGCAGCTTGCAGTCCTGCCAGGCATCGCCCAGTTCGTCGGGCGTGACGGCCACGGGCGCGAAGCTGCTCGCGGGCTTGGACTGGAAGAAGCCGAAGCCCTTGGCCAGCTCAGCCGGAATGAGATGGCGCAGGCTCACGTCGTTCACCAGCATGACGAGGCGAATCGCCTGCGCGCACTGCGCCACGCCTGCGCCCAGCGGCAGGTCGCCCGTGACCACGGCCACCTCGGCCTCGAAGTCGATACCCCAATCCTCGGTGAGTGCGTCGATGGGGGCCAGCGGCGGCACGAAGCTGTCCGAGCCGCCCTGGTACATCAGCGGGTCGGTCCAGAACGATGCGGGCATCTCGCTGCCGCGCGCCTTGCGCACCAGCTCCACGTGGTTGAGGTAGGCCGAGCCGTCGGCCCACTGGTAGGCGCGCGGCAGGGGCGAATGGCATTGCGCCGGGTCGAAGGGCCGGGCCTCGGGCGCATTTCCTGCATTGAGCGCATCGGACACCTGCTGGAGCTGGGGCGCGCAGCGCTCCCAGTCGTCCAGCGCGGCCTGCAGCGTGCGCGCGATGACGGGCACGGGCTGGCAGCGGGTGAGGTCGCGGCTGACGACGACGAGCGTGCCGTCGCGGCCGCCTTGCTGGAGGGTGGCGAGTTTCATGGCGATGGTTCCGATCCGTCAGACGTTGGTGCGGTGGCTGCCGTCGTGCATCCACGCGGCGTGCTTGGGCGCCTTCTTGGTGCGCGCCCATTCGTTGAGCATGTCCCACTTCACCTCGTCGAGCTTTTGCAGCATTTCGGGCGTGCCGGTGTTCACGGCCAGCTCCAGGCGGTGGCCGCTGGGGTCGAAGAAGTAGATGGACTGGAACAGCGTGTGGTCGGTCGGGCCGATGACCTCGATGCCGTCGGCCTGCAGGCGCGCCTTGGCGGCGAGCAGTTCCTCCATGGTGTCCACCTGCAGCGCCAGGTGCTGTGTCCAGACGGGGGTGTTGCGGTCGCGGTCCATGGGCGGCTGGCCCGGCAGCTCGAAGAAGGCCAGGATGTTGCCGTGGCCCGCATCCAGGAAGATGTGCATGTAGGGGTCGGGCTCGCCGGTGGAGGGCACGCTGTCCTCGGCGATGGCGAGCACGAAGCCCATGTTCAGGTACTTGCCGTACCACTCCACCGTCTGCTTGGCGTCCTTGCAGCGGTAGGCCACGTGGTGAATTTTCTGGATCTGCATGGCGGTGTCTCCTGTGCCGTTCGTGGCACCTTGGACCGCATTACACGGCCTTTCGATCTATCATTCAAACGGTATTTTTCAATTCATTTATTAATTTTTCATATGAATGTGACCCTACGGCAGTTGCGCGCCCTGGTGGCGCTGGTGCGCACCGGCAGCTTTACCCAGGCGGCCGCTTCGCTGCATGTGACGCAATCGGCCCTGAGCGGCCAGATCAAGGAGCTGGAGCAGGCCCTGGGCGTGCGCCTGGTCGAGCGCAGCACGCGCCGCATCGGGCTGACCGAGGCGGGCCGGGGCTTCTACCCGCTGGTCGACAAGATCCTGCAGGACCTGGAGGGCGTGCTGCACGGCATCGACGATCTCAAGGCGCTCAAAAAAGGCATGGTGCGCATCGCGGCCCCGCAGCTCATGGCCTGCACGCTGCTGCCGGACGTGATCGCGGCATTCAGCCAGGCCCATCCGGAGGTGCAGGTGCGTCTGGCCGATTGCGAGGTGGACAGCGTGCTGGCGCGCGTGGCCAGCGGCGAGGTCGATTTCGGCGTGGGGCCCGAGCGCCCGACGGGCGCGGACATCGCCGCGCAGCCGCTGTTCGAGTTGCCTTTCATGGTGGTCTTCCCGCCGGGCCATGCGCTCGAAGCATTGCCGCGCATTGGCTGGAGCGATGTGGTGCAGCACCCGTTCATCGCCCTGCAGGGGCAGTTCACCGAACTGCTCACGCACGACCTGCACGGCGCGCTGCGCGACCTGACGCTGCGCCCCAGCCACGAGGTGGCTTTCATGAGCACGGCGCTGAGCCTGGTGCACGCGGGCCAGGGCATCACGACCTGCCTGCCCTACGCCGACTCGCTGGTGAATCTCTACCAGTTGCAGATGCGCCCATTGCTGGGCCCCGAGCTGCGGCGCAAGTTCCAGGTCTACCAACGCGCCAGCGCCACGCTGGCGCCTGCGGCGGCGGAGTTCGCGCGGTTCCTCCATGCGCAGGTGGCATCCCGAGGCTGGAGCGCTTCTGGCAAATGATGCCTGCCGCTCTGCATTCCGTCAGGGCGCATGAACGGGCACGGCCCAAGCCAGCGACCGCCGCGCAAGGGCCGCCCCGCCGCGCTGGCGGTGTCCCCCCTCCCGCAGGAGAGGGGGGAAGGCGCGAAGCGCCACAGGGGGGATGGATTACCTCAACGCCGGGCCGCCAATGCGCTCCTGCAGCGACACGGTGTCGCCGATCATGATGAGCGCGGGCGGGTGCACGCCGTGCTTCACGCTGAGCGCGGGCAGGGTTTCCAGCGTGCCGACGATGGTGCGCTGATCCGGCCGCGTGGCGCGCTCCACCAGGGCGGCGGGTGTGTGACCCGGCAGGCCGTGCTCGACGAGCTTGGTGCAGATCACCGGCAGGGTGCCCACGCCCATGTAGATCACCACCGTCTGGCGCGGCCGGGCCAGTGCGGCCCAGTCGAGCGCCACGCTGCGCTCCTCGCCCTCACCCTGCAGGTGGCCGGTGGCGAACACCAGCATGCCGGTATGGTCGCGGTGCGTGAGCGGGATGCCGGTGCTGGCCGAGGCGCCTTGCGCGGCACTGATGCCGGGCACGGTCTCGCAGGCAATGCCTTCGGCGATCAGGGCCTCGGCCTCCTCGCCGCCCCGGCCGAAGATGTAGGGGTCGCCGCCCTTGAGGCGCACGAGCGACTTGCCGGCCTTGGCCAGACGCACCATGAGTTCGATGATGCCTTCCTGGGGCAGGGTGTGGTTGCTGCTTTGCTTGCCGACGTAGATGCGCTCGGCGTCCTGGGGAATCTGGCGCAGCACATCGTCGGACACCAGGTTGTCGTAGAGCACCACGCGCGCGCTCGCGAGCACGCGGGCGGCCTTGAGGGTCAGCAGTTCGGCGTCACCGGGCCCGGCTCCGACCAATATGACGCGCCCCCACTCGGCAGCGGGCAGCACGGATTGATCGGGGGTTGACTCGGGGGCGCTGTGCGCAGAAAGGCGGGCGGTATCCATCAATGCTCCGGTAAAGCGGGATGCTGTTTGTCGGTACCCCCATTGTCAAAAGCCCTTGCCATGAACCACTTGACCCACGTCAAGGACATGCGGAACCATTGCGGTGAATATCCGCACCTACCGGTGGCCCGTCGCACACCGCACCGCTTCACCATGGAAAACTTCCACACCGCCCTCCCGCCGCCAGCCCCCCTGATGTCCACCCTGCGTGCCTGGGGGGCCGCGCTGGTTCTTGGGCTGGCAGGCGCTGGCGCGCTCGCGCAGCAGGGCGCGCCCGATGCCGCACGCCAAAAGGAACTGATCCGCATGGTGCGCCAGGACTGCGGCTCCTGCCACGGTCTGTATCTGACCGGCGGCCTGGGCCCCGCGCTCACCCGCGAGGCGCTGGCCGACAAGCCCCTCGATTCCATGGCCGCCACCATCTACGGCGGCCGCCCCGGCACGCCCATGGCGCCCTGGAAGGCCATGCTCAGCGAGGCCGAGGCCCTGTGGATTGCCCAGCAACTGATGGCCGGATTCCCCGAGCCGCAAAAGGATTCCCGATGAAACGCCGTGACTGCCTCGCCCTGCTGGGCGCATCCACCCTGGTGCTCGGAGGCTGCGCCAGCACAGGCCAGCAGGCGCCTGCACTGGCCGGCACGGGCGACCTGGGTGTCGTCGTGGCCCGCTCCACGGGCACGCTGGCCATTGTCAACACCAGCCAGCGCAAGCTGCTGGGCGAGGTCAAGGGCCTGGGCGACCTCTCGCACGCCTCGGTGGTGTTCTCGCGCGATGCGCGCCATGCCTTCGTCTTCGGGCGCGATGGCGCGCTGACCAAGGTGGACCTGCTGACCCAGCGCATCGCCGGCCGCGTGATGCAGGCGGGCAACTCCATCGGCGGCGCCATCAGCGCCGACGGCAGCCTGGTGGTGGCGCAGAACTACACGCCCGGCGGCATCAAGGCCTTCGACACCGCCACGCTGGAACTGGTGGCCGACGTGCCCGCCGAGTTTGAACCCGGCCGTCTCTCGCGCGTGGTCGGTCTCGTGGACCTGCCGGGCCGCCGCTTCGCCTATAGCCTGTTCGACGCGGACGCCATCTGGATCACCGACCTGTCCAACCCCGCGCGCCCCGTCACCACCAAGCTGCCGAACATCGGCCGCCAGCCCTACGACGCGCTGGTCACGCCCAACGGCCGCCACTACATCGCCGGCCTGTTCGGCGAGGATGGCCTGGCCATGGTGGACCTGTGGGAAGAAACACCCCGCGTGCGCCGCATCCTCGCGGGCTATGGCCGGGGCCAGGAGCCGCTGCCGGTCTACAAGATGCCGCACCTGCGCGGCTGGGCCGTGGCCGGGCGCCGCGCCTACTTGCCCGCCATCGGCCGCCACGAGGTGCTGGTGGTGGACACCGACACCTGGGAAGAGGTCGGCCGCATCCCGGTGGCTGGCCAGCCCGTGTTCGTGATGGCCCGGCCCGACGGCCGCCAGGTCTGGGTGAACTTCTCGGTGCCCGACTACCACCGCGTGCAGGTCATCGACACCACCACGCAGAAGATCGTGCGCACCCTGGAGCCCGGCAAGGCCGTGCTGCACATGGAGTTCACGCCGCGCGGCGAATCGATCTGGATCAGTTCACGCGACGACCACCGTGTCAGCGTGATCGACACGCAGACCTTTGCGACCCAAGCGACGATGACGGTGGATTCGCCCAGCGGCATCTTCTTCACGTCCCGCGCCGCGCGGGTGGGGTTCTAGATGGAGCCCCACGCCGACCTGCGCCTGGCCCTGCTCAACCCCTGGCAGCGCGGCTTCCCTCTCGTGCGCGAGCCCTTCGCGCACATCGCGGACACGCTGGGACTGTCCGCCGAGGACGTCCTGGCGGGCTATGCCCGGCTGCAGCACGAAGGCGCATTGAGCCGCATCGGCGGCGTGTTCGCGGGCAATGCTGGCGGCGCCGCACTGCTGGCCGCCATGGCCGTGCCGCCCGAACGGCTGGACGCGGTGGCCACCGTGGTCTCCAGCCACCCCGGCGTCAACCACAACTACCAGCGCGAGCACCACTACAACCTCTGGTTCGTGATGACCGGCCAGGACGATGCCGCCGTGCGCGCCGCCATGCGCTCGCTCGAAGAGGCCACGGGATTGAGCGCACTGCAACTGCGCATGCAGCGCGCCTACCGCATCGACCTGGGCTTCGACCTGCGCGGCAGCACCGCCCCCGCGCCCATGGCGGCGGCGCGCGAGGCCACGCCGGTGCAGGGCGCCGACCGGCCGCTCGCCGCCCTGCTCGAAGACGGCTTGCCGCTGGTGCCGCGCCCCTATGACGCCTGGGCCCAGGCGCTGGACCGCACGCCCGAATCCGTGCTGCACACGCTGCAGCAATGGCTGGACCAGGGCACGGTGCGGCGCATCGGCGCCATCGTGCGCCACCATGAGCTGGGCTTCGACGCCAACGCCATGACGGTGTTCAACATTCCCGACGCCCAGGTCGATGCCTGCGGCGAGGCGCTGGCGCGGGTAACCGGGGTGACGCTGGCCTACCGGCGCGAGCGCGCCGGGGGCTGGCCCTACAACCTGTACTGCATGGTGCATGGCCGCGACCGCGCTGCCGTGCGCGACGTGATCGCACGCGCCATCGCCGACGCAGGCCTGGCACAGTACCCGCACGAGGTGCTGTTCTCCTGCCGCCGCTTCAAGCAGACCGGCCCACGGCGCTTCCGCGCCCTGCCCGCCGCCGCGCCCGGCACCGCCACGACCCCGGAGGTGCTTGATGCTGTCACCGGATGACGCCCGCCTGCTGGAGCGCCTGCACGGCGACCTGCCGCTGACCGAACGGCCCTTCGCCGACGTGGCCGCAGAGTTCGGCTGGACCGAGGAATATGTCATCGGCCGGCTCGCAGCCCTGCTGGAGAGCGGCATGCTCACGCGCTTCGGTCCGCTGTTCCAGATCGAGCGCGCGGGCGGCCTGTTCGTGCTGGCCGCCATGGCCGTGCCCGAGGAGCGCTACGAAGCCGTCACGGCCCAGGTCAACGCCCACCCCGAGATCGCGCACAACTACCGGCGCGCGCACGCGCTCAACATGTGGTTCGTGCTCGGCACCGAAACCCCGGCGCAGTGCGCGGCCGCGATCGAACGCATCGAGGCCGAGACGGGCTTGCCCGTGCTCGCCTTCCCGAAGGAGCGCGAGTTCTTCGTCGAACTCAAGCTCCCCCTGACCAGCGGAGAAGCCCATGGCGCTTGACGATTTCGACCGCCAGCTTATCGCCGCCACGCAGGGCGGCCTGCCGCTGGTACCGCGCCCCTACGACGCCGTGGGCGAACGCCTGGGCGTGTCGGGCCAGCAGGTGCGCGAGCGCCTGGCGCAGATGCTGGAAAGCGGCCTCGTGCGCCGCATCGGCGCCGTGCCCAACCACTACCGCCTGGGCTTCACGGCCAACGGCATGAGCGTCTGGGACGTGGACGACGCGCTGGTGGACCAGCTGGGCGAGCGCATCGGCCAACTGCCCGGCGTGAGCCACTGCTACCGCCGCCCGCGCCGCCTGCCGAGCTGGCCGTACAACCTGTTCGCCATGCTGCATGGCCGCACGCGCGCCGAGGTCGAACAGCAGGCCGTACAGTTGCGCGAACTGCTGGGCACCGCCTGCCGGGGCCACGACATTCTTTACTCCACCGCCATCCTGAAGAAGACCGGGTTGCGTCTCAAGGAAAGCTAAACCATGTTCCGCATCAGCCAATACATGCGCGAGCTCGCGCAAGCCCAGGCGACTGGCACCTACCCCGTTCCCGCCCGCCGTGGCAGCGGCCAGCCTCCCGGGCCCGTGGTGATCTGGAACCTGATCCGCCGCTGCAACCTGACCTGCAAGCACTGCTACGCGCTGTCGGCAGACCACGACTACGAGGGCGAGCTGTCCACGCAAGAGGTGTTCGGCGTGATGGACGACCTCAAGGCCTACAAGGTGCCGGTGCTCATCCTCTCGGGCGGCGAGCCGCTCATGCGGCCCGACATCTTCGAGATCGCCGAGCGCGCCCGGGACATGAAGTTCTACACAGGTCTCTCCACCAACGGCACGCTGATCGACGAGCCCATGGCCGACCGCATCGCCGCCATGGGCTTCGACTACGTGGGCATCAGCCTGGACGGCCTGCGCGAGACGCACGACTTCTTCCGCCGCCTTGATGGCGCCTTCGACCGCAGCCTGGCCGCCGTGCGCTACCTGCACCAGCGCGGCGTGAAGGTGGGCCTGCGCTTCACCATGACGGCCATGAACGCGCACGATTTCCCGGCGCTGCTCGACCTGATGCGCCAGGAAGCCGTGGACAAGTTCTACTTCTCGCACCTCAACTACGCGGGGCGCGGCAACATCCACCGCGGCAAGGATGCGCAGTTCCAGGCCACGCGCGACGCGCTCGACCTGCTGTACGAGCGCGCCTGGCAGTCCGCGCTGGAAGGCCGCGAGGAAGACTACGTGACCGGCAACAACGACGCCGACGGTCCCTACCTGCTGCAATGGGTGCGCGAGCGCATGCCGCAGTGGGAGGCGCCGCTGCGCGAGCGCCTCATTGCCTGGGGCGGCAATTCGAGCGGCGTGAACGTGGCCAACATCGACAACCTGGGCACCGTGCACCCCGACACCATGTGGTGGCACCACGACCTGGGCAACGTGCGTCAGCGCCCGTTCTCGGCCATCTGGTCCGACACCTCCGAGCCGCTGATGGCCGGCCTCAAGGCCAAGCCGCGCCCGGTGGGCGGGCGCTGCGCCAGCTGCAATTATTTCGAGATCTGCGGCGGCAACACGCGCGTGCGCGCCCAGCAGCTCACGGGCGACGCCTGGGCCGAGGACCCGGGCTGCTACCTGCGCGACGACGAGATCGGTCTGGCCTCGGGCAGCGATGCGCAGCGCGTGGCCGTGACACCGTTCAGCAAGCACCGCCGCACCATCGAGATCCACCCGGAGTCGGAAAATGCCTGAGCTTCTGCGACGCTGGATGGCGACCGTCGGCAAGCTGGCCCTGAGCGCAGGCCTGCTCTGGATGGGCGTGGATCTGGCCCATGCCCAACCGGCCCCGGCGGCCGTGGCAGAAGCGCCCACCACGCTCCAGAACCCCTCCGGCCCAGCAGGCACCGTGCCGCGCCAGCAGCACTGATTTCTAACAAAAATAGGCTCTAGCGCTTATCCATCAAGCGCTATAAGCTCCTTTTTTAATAGCAAAACAACCGGCCGGGCGAGGCCCTTCAGGCCTCTGCCCCCCTGTCGGGGCTGATGGCCTCGTCCCGTGCGATGCGGCCGTCGATCAGTTCCACCAGCCGGTCGCAGCGCGCCGCCAGGCGCGGGTCATGCGTGACCACCACGAAGCTTGTGCCGCGCTCGGCATGGATGCGCCGCAGCAGGCCAAACACCTCCGCCGACGAAGCGGTATCGAGGTTGCCCGTGGGCTCATCGGCCAGCACCAGCGGCGGGTTCATGACCAGCGCACGCGCGATGGCCACGCGCTGCTGCATGCCGCCCGAAAGCTCCCCGGGCCGCTTGTCCATGGCCTGGGCCAGTCCCACGGCGTCCAGCAGACCGCGCGCGCGTTCGCGCGGCACCGCGCCCACGCGGCCCTCGGCCATCAAAACGGGCAGCGTCACGTTCTCCAGCGCCGTGAACGCGGGCAGCAGGTGGTGAAACTGGAAGACGAACCCCAGCGTGCGGCGGCGGCGCAGTGTCAGTGCGGCATCGTCCAAGCCCTGCACCGCTTCGCCATCCAGGCGGTAGCCGCCGGACGTCATGCGCTCCAGCAGGCCCAGAATGTTGAGCAGCGTGCTCTTGCCCGAGCCCGAGGGCCCCATCAATGCGATGAACTCGCCCCGGCGCACCTGCAGGTCGATGCCGTGCAGCACCTCGGCCTCGCTGGGCCGGCCCAGGTTGTAGCTCTTGCGCACGCCATCGAGCGCGATCAGTTCGGGGGCGGGGGCGTTCATCACATCCTGATGGCCTGCGCCGGGTCGAGCGCCGCCGCGCGCCGCGCCGGTGCCACGGCGGCCAGCACGCCGCAGACCGAGGCGATCAGCGCCACCTGCAGCGCCATCGCAGGCGGCAGGGTGATGAAAAACAGCGGCAGGCCGTCGGAGCCGCGCACGAAGTGGGTGAACACCCAGATCAGCGCCACGGCCAGCAGCAGGCCCAGCACCGACCCCAGCACCCCCACCACGGCGCCCTGCACCAGAAACACGCGCAGCACCTGTCCCCGGGTGGCGCCCATGGCGCGCAGAATGCCGATCTCGCGGCCCTTTTGCACCACCGACACCACCAGCACGCTGGCAATGCCCAGCACCACCACGGCCAGCACCACGCCCCGGATGATGGCGGTGCTGATGGATTGCGCGTTCAGTGCGGACACCAGCTGGGCATTGCTCTCCTGCCAGCTCTCCAGCTTGTACGGCAACCGGCTTTGCAGATCGCGTGCCAGGGACTGGGCCACCCACACGTCTTCCAGGGTCAGGTCGAGATGGGTGGCGCCTCCGGGCAACGCCAGCAGGCTCTGCGCGGCACGCAGCGGCACGATCACGGTGCGCCGGTTCAGATCTTTCACACCCAGGTCCACCAGGGCGGTGACGCGCACGGCATCACTCACGCTGCCCGTCTGCACCGTGAGGCGGTCGCCCACGCGCACGCCCAAGTCAGCCGCCAGCTCGCGTCCCACGATAGCCTCGCCCGGCGCCAGCCGCGCACTGCCGCTGACCACCTTGGAGCGCAGCCCCACCACGCGGTCATAGCGGTCCAGCTCCACCCCCATCAGCGCAATGGCCTGCGACGCCTCGCCGCGCAGCGCCAGGCCACTGCCCGACACCATGGGCGACACCCCGGCCACACCGGGCAATGCCTCCAGCACAGGCACCAATGCCTGCCAGTTGGCCACTGAGCGCAGGCGCTGTGCGCGCGGCTGCGTGTCAGCCAGCACAGCCTCCCCAGGCCCATGCAGGGCTGCGGGCAGGACGCGGTTGTCCGGTGCCCGCAGGGTGATGTGCGCCTGGGCACCCAGCGTCTTGGCCAGGGTGTTCGATTGCAGGCCGTTGATCAGCGCCGAGATGTAGGCGATCACCGCCACCCCGGCCGCCACGCCCACGATGATGAGCACGGTCTGCATGCGCCCCTCGCGCAGGAAACGCAGCGCAACGCGCCATTCGAAGCCTGGCCAGATCAGCATGACAACATGCTCAGCGGCCCATGGCGCCGGTCAGCGCTGCGCCCGCATCGGCCCCCTGCCCTTTGCGCATGGTGCCCGGCCAAGGCGCCCGCGCACCCGCCACCCATTCCACGGTGCGGGTGCGCACGCGCTCACCCGGCTGCACGTTGCCGCCAGGCAACACGGTGTCGCCCTCCTGCAAGCCGTCGAGCACCTCCACCGCATCGAGCGTGCGCAGGCCCAGCCGCACACTGCGCACCTGGGCACGCCCGTCGTCCAGTACCAGCACAGTGGCCATGCCGCCCGCCGCAGCGCTGCGCAAGGCGGCCAGGGGCAGCACCAGCGCACGCTCGCGCCGCGCCGTCTCCACCTCGACCGACAGGGTCATGTCCTCGCGCAGATAGGCGGGCGCCGGTCCGTCCAGCGCGAGTTTCACCTCGATGGCGCCGCGCTGTGCATCCACCGCTGGCGCGATGGACAGCACGCGCGCAGCGAAGCGCTGGTCTTCGAAGGCGTCGGCCGCCACTGCGGCCTTCTGGCCCGGCTGAAGCTGGTCGAGAAAACGCTCGTCCACCTGGGCCACCAGCTGCACCGGCCCGGCCAGCGCCAGGCTGAGCAAGGCCTTGCCGGGCTGCACGATCTGCCCGGGCTCGACCGCACGCACCAGTATGCGGGCGTCGGCCGGGGCCGCCAGCGCTGTCTGCGCCAGTCGGGCCCGTGCTGCCACCGTGGCCGCCTGCGCAAGCGCCAACTGGGCCTGGGCCTGCACCACGTCGGTGCCTGCATCGGCATTGGCCTGCAACTGCGCCAGGGCAAGGCGCTGCTGCGCCCGCGCCACATCGACGGCCCGGCGCGCTTCGTCCTGCTGCGCAGGGCTGTAGAAGCCTTCAGCCACCAGTTGCTGCACCCGCGCCAAGCTGGAGTCTGCAGCCCGCAGCGTGGCATCGGCCTGGGCCAACGCGGCCTGTGCGGCGGTGCGGCCACTGCTGCGCAGGCCCGCCAGGCGCGCCTGCGCCTGGCGTTCGGACGCCACGGCCTGCGCCAAGGCGGCGCGCGGTTCGTCCGATTCGAGCTGCACCAGCACCTCGCCCTGGCGCACCTGAGCCCCCTCCTGCGCGCGCACCTGCGCCACCCGGCCGGTGACCGTGCTGCCCACGTCCACGCGCGACAGCGTGGCCACGCGCGCCGAAAACTGCAGCGTGCGCACCAGCGGTGCCTGCTGCAGCGCCAGGGCATCGGTTTGTGGTCCACGCAACGCCATCGCCCCGGCGGCGACGGCCAGCACCAGCACTGCAGCGCCGACCGCGAGAACCAGCCAGCGTTTGCTCACAGAACATTCCTCAGCGCCATGGGTGCCATTCGATCATTCGGAAAACAGTCCGCCGGCCGCCTGCGGCGGCGTCACTCCGAGGTGCCGGTACGCGGCCAGCGTGGCAATGCGGCCGCGCGGCGTGCGCTGCAGGTAACCCTGCTGGATCAGGTAGGGCTCGATCACGTCCTCGATGGTGCCCGCCTCTTCGCCAATGCTGGCGGCAATGTTGTCCAGGCCCACGGGGCCGCCGTCGAACCGGTGGATCAGGGCCTCCAGCAGTTTGCGGTCCATCACGTCAAAGCCCTGCGGATCCACGTCGAGCATGGCGAGCGCCCGGTTGGCGATGTCGCGCGTGATGCGGCCCGAGCCCTTGACCTCGGCATAGTCACGCACGCGGCGCAACAACCGGTTGGCAATGCGCGGCGTGCCGCGCGAGCGCCGCGCCAGCTCAAAGCCGCCCTCGTCGTCCATGGGCGTGCCCAGCAGGCCGGCACTGCGCGTGACGATGCGCGCCAGTTCTTCGGGCGTATAGAACTCCAGCCGCGCGACGATGCCGAAGCGGTCGCGCAGCGGGTTGGTCAGCATGCCGGCCCGCGTGGTGGCTCCCACCAGGGTAAAGGGCTGCAGGTCGAGCTTGATGCTACGCGCCGCCGGTCCCTCGCCGATCATGATGTCGATCTGGTAGTCCTCCAGCGCGGGGTACAAGATCTCCTCGACCACGGGCGAGAGGCGGTGGATCTCGTCGATGAACAGCACATCGTTGCGCTCCAGGTTGGTCAGCAGCGCCGCGAGGTCCTTGGGTTTTTCAAGCACCGGGCCGCTGGTCTGACGCAGATTCACGCCCAGCTCGGCCGCAATGATGTGACTGAGCGTGGTCTTGCCCAGCCCCGGCGGGCCGAACAAGAGCACATGGTCCAGCGCCTCTTCGCGCTTCTTCGCCGCACCAATGAAGATCTCCAGCTGCTCGCGCGCCTTGGCCTGGCCGACATATTCCTGCAGCAGCTTGGGGCGCAGGGCGCGTTCGAGGGCTTCTTCGTGCCCCCCTTGTGCACCGGGTGAAATCACCCGGTCCACCCCCTCCGATCGGACAAAAGAATCCGTGGTAACCGTCATCCTGTCCTTTTCACCGCAAGATCACTGTGTCGCTATCCATGCGTGATAGGCAACGCCTTCGTAGCGGAAGTCGGGATAGTTGGCGATCACGAAATCCTTCTCCGTTGTATTGACAGTATAGAAATGAGTGCCCGTCGAATTTTTGAAAAATCGATGCATTGGCACGGATCCTTCCGTAGCCGTCGTCTGCGCATACCACGCTGCGCCCTCATATTTGAATTGCGGATAAGTGCTCTGAACCATGTCGCGCTCAGCCAGGCTAATGGTGTAAAAGTGCGAACCACTGTTCATATTAAAAAACCGGAATACCGGACTCTCTCCGTTCTGCGCAGCGGCATACGCATAAAAGGCAATACCCTCATAAGAGAAGTCATGATAGGTGGTTTTCACATAATCGCGCTCAGCCGGATTGGGGGTGAAAAAGTGCGCTCCGGTTTTAATGTTGAAGAAGCGATACACCGGAGCTCGTGTGCCGACCGGCAGTTGACCAGAGAGCCACTCCTTCAGTCCAGCTTCGTATGCAAGGTCGAAGCGCCCATACACCTCAGGCGCTGCACTGGTCGTACAGCTAGAGCTCCCCCCGTACAGGGTCCCGATCACATGACTCCCCCCCTTGAACAGGGCCGACCCACTGCTGCCGCCTTCGGTGGTGCCGCGCATCCAGTTAACGCGGTAAAAATTTCCCGTATCTTCCCCTGCAGTACCGCATTGAAATGTATTGCCAGTTCCCGGGGTACAAGCCAGGAAACTGGTGATATGCCCCAAGCTCAGCTTCAACAGATCCCCTGCGGGGTGGTGCAGCCCCACAACGGAAGTGCTGATCCCCTGCTTGGTAGCATCCCAACCGGCAAAAAAGGCCCCAACGGGGGCTTCATCGTTGAGCTTTAGGAACGATACGTCGTTGCTGGAACTGTTATAGAGCAATTTCCCACCGTTATACCGTTTGGTGGATGCACTGGATAAAGTGCGTGAATTGCACGTAGGAGAACGATAAAACCAATCCGTTTGCAATGTGGATGCCACGGTCTGACTGGAAATGCAATGGTTGGCCGTCAGAAAATAGGGGATCCCTGAAGATGTGGCATCGTTCAGCAAGGTACCGGTGCACAAATAGGACGAGCCATTCGAGGTGAACACCATGCGAGCCACAGCATTGCGTTGGTTGGCGTAGGTGTCATCACAGGTGGCATCCTGCTCGCAGGCCTGGGATTCATTGATCTTGGCCTGCAATTCGTCTTCGGCCTGCACAGACAGGTCGGCAAAGATGTGCGAAACCGACGGAATCGCGATGCGCAACGCATCCTTGGGCGTGCCGGCAGGCAGCTCGATCTCCAGCGTCGCTTCCTGGGTGCCCATGTCCGGCGTCCACCAGGTCCGTGCAGCATCGGTCTTGTCCCCTGCTTGCATATTTGTCTGGATGCGCTGCAGGATTTCCTGCCCGGAAATCTGGAACACCACTTCGGGCTTCTCCTGGCTATACACCCGCAAAGCAGCACTTCCGGGAAGCGACTCGATCAGCACGCCCAGACGCAAGCCATGCGCACCCTCCGCCGAATAGCTGATGGCTGCCACCGCATTGCCATAAGCGCCCTCCTGCCATTTCAGCAGGCCACCGACAGCCGCTCCGGACAGGGACTTCGGGCTGGTTCGGGCAACACCAACCAAGCGCGGACCTCCGGAGGTTTCCTGCGCGAGTTTTTCCTGCGCCAGAGGCCCCAGGGTAATCTTGGCCGGAGCAGGCGCATGCATCTGGAGGGAACTGCGCATCCGGATATGCAGGGATTGCTGCTGCCCAACGCCTGCGGGCTGCTGCCAGCCATCGACCTTGAGCACGGGCCCCACGGAATTGGCGGCACTCATGGAGCCTTCACCACCGCCACAGCCCACCACCGTGAACGCCGTGAGCGCAATCACAAAGGCGGAACATCCACGCCATGATTTTCTCAACATAAACCCTCCGAACCAGAATGCCGACCAAGCAGATATTGGGCAAACCATTCCCGCAACATATTTGCACGGCAAATCGACACCCAGACCGAATCCGGCCATCCTATCGTGCCAATGCCTTCAGCGCCAGCTTGATCCCCTCGCTGACGCCCACATCCTGCGGCAAGGCCATCAAAGCCGCCGCAGCTTCCTTGTCGTTGTAGCCCAAAGCCAACAGTGCCTGCAGGATATCGGCCTGCGCCTCGCTGGTGGCGTGGGCATGGGCGCCGCCCATGTCGGCGCCCAGTTTGCCCTTGAGTTCGAGCAACAGCCGCTCGGCCGTCTTCTTGCCGATGCCCGGCACCTTGACCAGGCGCCCGGCCTCCTGCAGCGTGACGGCCTGCGCCAGGTCCTGCACGCCCATGCCGCTCAGGATGGACAGCGCCGTGCGCGGCCCCACGCCCGAAATCTTGATGAGTTCACGAAAGGCAGCGCGCTCGGGCGCCGTGCCAAAGCCGTACAGCAACTGCGCATCCTCGCGCACGATGAACTGCGTGAGCAGACTCACCCGTTCGCCGATGGCGGGCAGGTTGTAGAAGGTGCTCATGGGCACCTGCACCTCGTAGCCGACGCCATGGCAGTCCACCAGCACCTCCGGCGGGTTCTTCTCCAGCAGCTGACCGGTCAATTTGCCTATCATTGGTGTCCTTTGTCGCCGTCCGGCGCATTCCGACAGAATTATCAACGTGATCCTGCGCCACACCTTCACCCCCCATAACAACACCCGCCTCACGCACCTGTGCGGCCCGGCAGACTGCCACCTGCGCACCATCGAGGCCGCCTTGCAGGTCAGCATTGCGCACCGGCACGAGCAGTTCAAGGTGGACGGCCCCAAGGCGCGCGCGACGCAGGCCATGGAGGTGCTGCAGGCCGTGTATGAAATGGCCGAGCGGCCCATCACCGAGGAGCACCTGCAGCTCATGCTGGTGGGCGACAGCGCCCTGGCCGCCGAGACCGAAGGCGGCCCGGCCCCGCTGAACACCCGCCGCGCCGACCTGCGCGCGCGCACGCCCACACAGGCCCAGTACCTCGACAACATCGCCACACACGACATCACCTTCGGCATCGGCCCGGCCGGCACCGGCAAGACCTACCTCGCCGTGGCCTGCGCGGTCGATGCGCTGGAGCGCAGCAACGTGCAGCGCATCGTGCTCACGCGCCCGGCGGTAGAGGCAGGCGAGCGCCTGGGCTTCCTGCCCGGCGACCTGGCGCAGAAGGTCGACCCCTACCTGCGCCCGCTGTACGACGCGCTCTACGACCTCATGGGCTACGACAAGGTGCAGAAGGCCTTCGAGCGCAACGCGCTGGAGATCGCGCCGCTGGCCTTCATGCGCGGGCGCACGCTGAACAACGCCTTCGTCATCCTCGACGAGGCGCAAAACACCACCCCCGAGCAGATGAAGATGTTCCTCACGCGCATCGGTTTCGGCGCCAAGGCCGTGGTCACCGGTGACGTGAGCCAGATCGACCTGCCCAAGGGCCAGCTCAGCGGCCTGATCGACGCCGAGCGCGTCTTGAAGCGCGTCAAAGGCATCGCCGTGACCCGCTTCACCACCGCCGACGTGGTGCGCCACCCGCTGGTGGCGCGCATCGTCGATGCCTACGACGCCCAGCGCAGCCGGCGCGGCAGCAGCGAATAACTCCTGAATTCATAGCTGCTCGCGCAGTAAAGGCGGGCTCTGGAGGCCGAAATGGCTTTAAACCACCTCACACTTTCCCTGCAATTCGCCCGTGGCGATGAAACGGTGGCCCACCGTGCCGTGCTGCCGCGCCACAAGGTCACGCGCTGGATCCGCCACGCCCTGGCCCAGGATGCCGAAATCACCGTGCGCATCGTCGGCGAGGACGAGGGCCGCCAGCTCAACCGCGACTACCGGCACAAGGACTACGCCACCAACGTGCTGACCTTCGATTACACGCAGGAGCCCCTGGTGACGGCTGACCTGGTGCTCTGCGCCCCGGTGGTCGAGCGCGAGGCGCGCGAGCAGAACAAAAGCCTGGAAGAGCACTACGCCCACCTGCTGGTGCACGGCACGCTGCACGCCCAGGGCTGGGACCACGAGACCAGCGAAGCAGATGCGCAGGAGATGGAAGCCTACGAGACCGACATCCTGCGGGAGCTGGGCTTTGCCGATCCGTATGCCGCGTGATGCCCCCCGGAAGAAACGCATTCCAGCAAAGCAATTGATACTTTTTATGCGGCAATGAACGCCTGATTTTTAAATATCTCCACCTAAGATACGCACAATAATCCCGGGACGCGTTGCCAGCCCGGGCCTGGAGGAGATGCCTTGGACACCGCCCTGCTGCTCACTGCCGCCTTCATCGCCGGCGCCCTCAATGCCGTCGCCGGAGGCGGCAGCTTTCTGACCCTGCCCGCGCTCGTGTTCACCGGCGTGCCGCCCGTGGCGGCCAATGCCACGGGCACGGTGGCACTGCTGCCGGGCTACATCGCCGGGGCCTGGGGCTTCCGTGAAGACACCGCCCCGCCGCCGGGCCTGTCGATGCGGCTGCTGGTGGTGCTCTCGCTGATCGGCGGCGCGGCGGGTGCGGCGCTGCTGCTGGTCACGCCCGACGCCACCTTCCGGCGCGTCGTGCCCTGGCTGCTGCTGGCGGCCACGGCGTTGTTCGCCTTTGGGCCCTGGCTGCGTGCGCGGCTGGCGGGCGGCAAGCCCTCCACGGCCCGCGCCACCATCGGCGTGCTGGCCGTGGCGGGCTACGGCGGCTACTTCAACGGCGGGCTGGGCATCCTGCTGCTGGCGCTGTTCGGTCTCTTGGGCCAGACCAACCTCAACGCCATGAACGGCCTGAAAAACTGGGTGTCGGCCCTGCTCACGGCCATCGCCGTGGCCATCTACGCCGCGGGCGGCGTGGTGCACTGGCCCCAGGCGCTGATGATGATGCTGGCCGCCACGGCGGGCGGCTACGGCGGCGCACGCGTGGCGCGCAAGCTGCCCGCGCCGGTGCTGCGCTGGGGCATTGTGGCGACGGGACTGGTGATGGCGGGGCTGTTCTTCTGGCGACAGTGAACCGCAACGGAATGCCTCCCCCCAGCCCCGGGCGGACGAACGACCGCGCGCTCTGGGTCATGCTGCTGGCGCTGCTCAGCGGCTTCGCGCTCAGTCAGGCGTTCCGCACCACCACCGCCATCCTGGCCCAGGGGCTGACGGCAGAGTTCGGGCTGTCCGCCCAGTCGCTGGGCGCCTTCGCCGGGCTGTTTGGTCTGTCCTTCGGCGTGGCCCAACTGCTGATGGGGGTGGGCCTGGACCTGTACGGCCTGCGCCGCACCGTGCTCATCGCCTTTCCGCTGGCGATTGCCGGTGCGACACTTTCGGCTCTGGCGCCTGGCTACGCCTGGCTGATGGCAGGCCAGTTACTGATCGGCATGGGCTGTTCACCCGCCTTCCTGGCCTGCACGCTGTTCATCGCGCGGCATTTTCCAGCGGATCGCTTCGCCTTTCTCTCGGGCGTGGCCATGGGCGTGGGCGGTCTGGGCCTGCTGTTCACCGGCACGCCGCTGGCCTGGCTGGTGCAGCACGGCGGCTGGCGCACCGGCTACGCGGCGCTGGCCGGTTTGAGCGCGTTGTCGTGGCTGCTGATCTACCTGCGCGTGCACGAGCCACCACTGCCTGCCGCTCCCGTGGCCGCGCGCGAAACCTGGGGCCAGGCCCTGCGCGGCTTTACCGAGCTGCTGCTCCTGCCCCACACCTGGGGCATCCTGCTGCTGGGCATGTCGGGCTACGCCGCCTTCCTGTCGCTGCGCGGCCTGTGGCTGGCGCCGCTGCTGATGGACCGCTTCCACCTCACGCTGGTGGACAGCGGCAACGTCGCGCTCGCCCTGTCGCTCATCGCGCTGTTCGCGCCCGGGCTGTCGGGCCGGCTGGACCCCGGCACCGCAAAGCGCCGGTTCTGGATCGCCAACGCCTCGCTGCTGATGGCCGGGATGTTCGTGGCGCTGGCACTGCTGCGGCAGCACACGGGCGCCAGCGTGGCGCTGATCCTGCTGATGGGTCTGCTGTCGGGCTACGGCGTGCTGCAGTACGCCGACGTGCGCACCTCCTACCCACCCGCGCTGACGGGCCGCGCCCTCTCTGCGTTCACCATGGCCATGTTCCTGGGCGTGGCGCTGATGCAGTGGTTCACCGGCATCGTCGCCACCTGGGCCGTGCAGCGCGGCACAGACCTGCACACCGCCGTGATGCTCGCCATCGCCGGGTGGCTGGCGCTGGCGTCGATGGGGTTCCGGTGGCTTCCGGTGTCACCGTTGGTGGCGGCAAAAAATCAATAAAAATCGACTCCAACGCTTACATGGTAATCGTTGGAAGCTATCATTTTTGAATCAAAAACCCGCCCGCTCGTACGGCAGAGCGCCCAGACATGGCAGCTGGGCGCCCCTCAGCGCGGCTGGAAGGCAATCAGCGCCATGCCCAGCAAGGCGACCGCCACACCGGCCACATCCCAGGCGGACGGACGCACGCCGTCCACCGCCCACAGCCACACGATGGCCGCGCCGATGTAAACGCCGCCATAGGCGGCATAGACCCGGCCCGACGGGGTGTCGTGCAGGGTCAGCAACCAGGCAAACAGCGCCAGGCTCGCGGCGGCCGGCAGCAGCAGCCACACCGGGCCGTGCTGACGCAGCCACAGCCAGGGCAAATAGCAGCCCACGATCTCCGCCAGCGCCGTGGCCAGGTAAAGGACAAAGGTTTTCACGCGGCAGTGCGTGCCGGGGCGGCAGGCGCCATGCGCATCGGAATCGTCACCGGCCCGTCGTTGACCAGGTGCACCTGCATCTCGGTCGCGAACCGGCCCGTCTGCACCACGGGGTGCAGGGCACGCGCCCGCTCCACCACGTAGTCGAACAGCCGCCGCCCCTCGTCGGGCGCAGCGGCCTGGCTGAAGCCGGGGCGGTTGCCGCTGGAGGTGTCGGCGGCCAGGGTGAACTGGCTCACCAGCAGCAGGCCGCCGCCGATGTCCTGCACGCTGCGGTTCATCTTGCCGGCCTCGTCGCTGAAGATGCGCAGCTTGAGGATCTTGGCCAGCAGCTTGTCGGCCTCTTGCTCGGTGTCGCCGCGCTCGGCGCACACCAGCACCAGCAGGCCTGCGCCGATGGCGCCCACGGTCTGTCCATCCACCTCGACACGCGCTTCGCGCACGCGTTGCAAGACGCTGATCACTTCACTTCCTCCTTGGGGTTGCCTGCGAGGTCATCAAAATGCGCTTCCACATCGGTGGGCAACAGCTCGATGGTGGCGCGCAGGCCGGGCACGGCGGCCATCAGGGCGCGCTCGACCTGGCCGCGCAGTTCGGCGGCGTGGCGCAGGGTCCAGTCGGCCGGCATGTGCATGTGCATGTCCACGAAGCGGCGCTGCCCGGCGCGGCGTGTGGACACATGGTCAAAACGCAGCGCCCCCGGAGGCTGGCCCTGCACGAAGCGCTGCAGCGTGGCCTCGATGGTGGACTGCACCTCGGGCTCGGCGGCCTCGTCCATCAGACCTTGCGAGGAGCGCCAGACCAGCTCCACACCCTCCTTGAGGATGTTGAGCGCGACGATGATGGCCGCCACGGCATCGAGCCACAACCAGCCCGTGAGGGCTGCGCCCACCAGGCCCACCAGCACGCCGGCCGAGGTCCAGACATCGGTGACGAGGTGGCGCGCGTCGGCCTCCAGCGCAATGGAGCGGTGCTCGCGCGCCGTGCGGAACATCACCCAGGCCAGCAGGCCATTGAGCGCCGAACTGAGCACCGACAGTCCCAGGCCCCAGCCCACCTGCTCCAGCGGCTGCGGGTCCAGCAGCCGGTGCACAGCCGCCCACAGGATGCCCGCCGATACCCCCACGATGAGGATGCCCTCGAAGCCCGAGGAAAAATACTCGGCCTTGTGGTGGCCGTAGGGGTGGTTGTCGTCGGCGGGCAACTGCGCCACCGTCACCATGGCCAGGGCGAACACCGCGCTGGCGAGGTTGACGAAGGACTCCATGGCGTCCGACAACAGGCCCACCGAGCCCGTCACGTACCAGGCCAGGGTCTTGAGCGTGATGGTGAGAATGGCCACGCAGACCGACGCCCACAGCAGGTTGCGGGGCGTGAGCCAAGGGCGCGGCGAAGATGCGGTGGATGACATGGCCCCGGATTACACCAGACTGGCATGCCAGAATCCCGCCATGAACAAGGCATGGCACCGCCACACCGCCGCCACGCTGGCCTGCCTGCTGGCCGCCGGCAGTGGTGCCGGGTGGCTGGCGCATGCACGGCTGCAGCAACTGCAGGCGGCCTTCGAGACCGATGCGCGCATCGTGCACCGCCTGCTGAGCCAGCGCATGGTGCAGCACGACGCCATCCTCTCCACCCTGGCGCTGCTGCAGCCCGCCGAGCCCGGCCAGGGCGGCGCCGATGCCGCGCTGCCGCGCCTGCCCTCGGTGTACCCGCAGATCCTGGACGTGCTGCGCCGCCCGGCCGACGGCACCTGGCCCGCCGCCGCGCGCGCGCCGCTGGAAGCCGCCGAGGCTGTCTCGCGCGCCACGGGCCACGCCGCGCTGGCCCGCCCCGACATTGCCGCCGGGCGCTACCACCTGGTGCTGGCCAGCGCGCCTACCAGCTACGCGCTGCACATCGACCTGCACGCCACCGTGCCGCACGACGAATGGCCCATGGACCCGGTCACCAGCCCCGTCCGCGTGGCGCTGGAGCATGCCGGTCAGGCCTTCACCGTGCAGCCCGGCCGCACGCCGGAACGCGGCTGGAGCTACGGCTTTCGCAAGACCCTGGCCTCGCCGAGCCAGCCGCTGGACGTGGTGGCACAACGCGTGGTGGGCTGGGACGAGCTGCCCTGGCTCGCCATGCTGGGCTGGTGCGCAGCCACCGCCGCCGCCGCCGTGGCCATGCGCATGCTGTGGCGCCACCGCGTGGCGCGCCGGCGCGCCGAGGAGCTGCTGCGCCTGGGCCAGGTGGCGCGCCTGAACACCCTGGGCGAGCTCGCCGCCGGCATGGCGCACGAGCTCAACCAGCCCCTCACCGCGCTGCTCTCAAGCACCCAGGCCGCGCAACGCCTGCTGGGCGACGAACCGCCCGACCTGGACACCGCGCGCACCGCCATGGCGCGCGCCGTGGAGCAGGCACGCCGCGCCTCCGACGTGGTGGGCCGGCTGCGCCGCCTGGTCGAGCGCCCCGACCTCGCCGGCCAGGCGCAGCCGCTGCAACTGGCCACTGCCGTGCACGACGCGCTGCACCTGCTGGAACCCGAATGCCGCGCACGCGCCGTGGTGCCCGAGGTGCATGCCGAGCCCGGCCTCCCCGCCGTGCTGGCCGAGCCCGTGGCGCTGCAGCAGATCGTGCACAACCTCGTGGTGAACGCGCTGCAGGCGCTAGAGCAGGTCCCCGCCACCGAGCGCCGCCTGGAGTTGCACCTGGCCATGCCCACCCCCGGCCAGATCCAGCTCACCGTGCGCGACCACGGCCCCGGCATCCCGCCCGAGGCGCGCGAGCGCCTGTTCGAGCCCTTCTTCACCACCCGCGCAGGCGGCCTCGGCCTGGGCCTGCCGCTGTGCGAAAGCCTGGCCCAGGCCATGGGCGCCAACCTCCAGCTCGCCCCCGGCAACGGCCGGGGCGCGGCCTTCGTGCTCCGCCTGCCCGCCGCCACCTCCAAACCATGAACGACAGCGCCCCGTCCCTCTCGCCCCTCATCCACCTCGTGGACGATGACGCCGCCGTGCGCGAGGGCCTGGCCCTGCTCATCGCCACCGTGGGCCTGCGCGTGCAGGCCTGGGCCGACCCGCAGGCCTTCCTGGCCGGGTTCGACCGCGCGAGCATCGGCGCCATCGTGCTCGATGTGCGCATGCCCGGCACCAGCGGCCTGGCCGTGCTGGAGCAACTGCAGGCCCAGGGCGCGGACCAGCCCGTGGTCCTGCTCACCGGCCACGGCACGGTGGACATGTGCCGCCGCGCCTTCAAGGCCGGAGCAGCCGAGTTCCTCGAAAAACCCGTGGAAGACGAGGTGCTCATCGAGGCGCTGCAGAACGCCGTGCGCCAGCATGTGCGCTCGCGCGAGCGCCACCAGGCCGACCAGCAGGCGCGCGAGCGCCACGCCCAGCTCTCGGCGCGCGAACGCGAGGTGCTGGGCCTGATCGTCGAGGGGCTGACGAACAAGGAGATCGGCCGCGCGCTCGAACTCTCACCGCGCACCGTGGAAACGCACCGCGCCAACCTGTTCGCCAAGCTCGGCGTGGACTCGCTGGCCCAGCTCATCCGGCGCTACGCCGCGCTCGTAGATACCCACCCAGACCCGTGAAACACCTTTGACTTCGCCAGTGGCCACCGCGCAAGGGCCGCCCCGCCGCGCTGGTGGCGTCCCCCTTCCCGCCTCGCGCAGCGGGGCGAGAGAAGGGGGAAGGCGCGTAGCGCCACAGGGGGTTGCCTCCTCCGTAGAACTACGGAGCCCTGCGCGTAGCCGTCCGCATGGCGCGGCGCGGCGGCTTTTTCTACAGTTCTCCCCACGGCGCCGCAACGGGTGGCGCCGAAGGACCACCACCGGAGAACACCATGCGCCACAGCCTCAAGACCACTGCCTTCGCCCTCGCCTTCATCGCCACGGCCGCCAGCGCCGAAGGCGTGCGCACCGAGCGCAACATGTCGCTCGACCTGGCCAACCAGATCGCCGCGCACACCGTGGCTGCCTGCACCGCCGGCGGCTACAACGTGACGGCCACCGTGGTGGACCGCGCCGGAACCGTGCGCGCCGTGCAACGCGCCGACAACGCCGGCCCGCACACGCTCGAAGCCAGCCGCCTCAAGGCCTACACCTCGGCCTCGGCCAAGAACACCACGCTGGCCATCATGGAAGGCTCGCAGAAGAACCCCGCCGCCGCCAACCTGGGCCAGATCCCCGGCTACCTGCTGCTGGGCGGCGGCGTGCCGGTGAAGGTGGGCAACGAGGTCATCGGCGCCGTGGGCGTGGGCGGCGCACCCGGCGGCCACCTGGATGAGCAGTGCGCCATGGCGGCCCTCGCCAAAGTAGCCGACCAGTTGAAGTAAGCCATGGACCGCCGCGCACACCGCTGGCTGCCGCCCGCCCTGGGCGGAATCTGCCTGGCCGCCGGCCTGGCCCTGGCGCCCCCAGCCAGCGCCCAGATGGCGCCCACGGCCAGCGAGATCGCCGCCTACCAGGGCCTGCACGCCGCCGCCGCGCGTGGCGACACGGCCGCGCTGCAGCGGCTGCTGGCCGGTCGGCCTGACGTGAACGCACGCGACGCCCACGGGCGCACGCCGCTGCACGTGGCCACCTTCGCGCACCAGCGCGAGGCGGTGCGCCTGCTGGCCCAGGCGGGCGCGGCGCTCGACCTGCTGGAGAACGACCGCTACGACGCGGTCACCATTGCCGCCGTGGCCGATGACGAGGACACGCTGCGCCTGCTGCTGCAGCTGGGCGCCAGTGCCAAACAGGTGACCAGCCGCTACGACGGCACCGCGCTCATCGCCGCCGCCCACCTGGGGCATGCGGGCGTGGTGCGCCAGCTCATCGCCGCCGACGCGCCGCTGGACCATGTGAACAACCTGCACTGGACGGCGCTGATCGAGTCCATCGTGCTCGGCGACGGCGGGCCGCGCCACCAGGCCACGCTGCAGGCGCTGCTCGACGCGGGCGCCAGCACCCGGCTCGCCGACCGCCACGGCAACACGCCGCTGCAGCTCGCGCGCCAGCGCGGCTATGACGCCATGGTGAAGATGCTGGAGGCGGCCGGCGCGCGCCCGTGAGGGCGGCGCAAAACGCTATTGAATCAATAGCTTGTAGCGCTTATGGGTAAAGCGCTACAGGCCGATTTCATTCAAGAAACTCGCCGTCGGTCACCAGCCGCGCCTTGACGCTCTTGCCCTTGACGCGGCCGCTATTGAGGCGCTGCACGGCCTGGGCGGCGATGGCGCGGTCCACCGCCACATAGGTGGAGAAGTCGTTCACGTTGATCTTGCCGACCTGCTCGCGCGTGAAGCCCATCTCGCCGGTGAGCGCGCCCAGCACGTCGCCCGCGCGGATTTTCTCCTTGCGCCCGCCGATGATCTGCAGCGTGGCCATGGGCGGCAGCAGCGGGCCGCTGCCGGTGGGCGTGAGTTCGGCCAGCGGGTACCAGCGCGATTCGCGGCCCTGCAGCTGCTCGATCTTGCCCACGCTGCCCATCTCGTCCATGCTCGCCAGGCTCAGCGCCAGGCCCTCGGCATCGCCCCGGCCGGTACGGCCGATGCGGTGGATGTGCACCTCGGGGTCGGGCGTCACATCCACGTTGATGACGGCGGCCAGGTCGGCGATGTCCAGCCCGCGCGCGGCCACGTCGGTGGCCACCAGCACCGAGCAGCTGCGGTTGGCGAAGCGCACCAGCACCTGGTCGCGCTCGCGCTGCTCCAGCTCGCCGAACAGCGCCAGCGCGCTGTAACCCTGCGCCTGCAGCACGGCCACGAGGTCGCGGCACTGCTGCTTGGTGTTGCAGAACGCGATGGACGACTCGGGCCGGAAATGGCCCAGCAGCAGCGACACCGCGTGCAGGCGCTCGGAATCCTTCACCTCGTACCAGCGCTGCGCGATCTTGGCCTCGGCATGCTGCGCCTGCACCGTGATCTGCTGCGGGTTCTTCATGAACTGCTGGCTCAGCTTGGCGATGCCCTCGGGGTAAGTGGCCGAGAACAGCAGGGTCTGGCGCTCTTTCGGGCACTGGCGCGCCACGGTGGCGATGTCGTCGAAGAAGCCCATGTCGAGCATGCGGTCGGCCTCGTCGAGCACCAGGGTGCCCAGGGCTTCGAGCGTCAGGCTGCCGCGCTCCAGGTGGTCCATCACGCGGCCGGGCGTTCCGACCACGATGTGCGCGCCATGCTCCAGGCTGGCGATCTGGCCGCGCAGCGGCACGCCGCCGCACAGTGTCACGACCTTGATGTTCTCCTCGGCCCGCGCCAGGCGGCGGACCTCGGTGGCCACCTGGTCGGCCAGCTCGCGCGTGGGGCACAGCACCAGCGCCTGCACGGCGAAGCGGCGCGGGTTCAGGCGCGCCAGCAGGGCCAGGCCGAAGGCTGCCGTCTTGCCGCTGCCGGTGCTGGCCTGGGCGATCAGGTCCTGGCCGCGCAGCGCCAGCGGCAGGCTCGCCGCCTGGATGGGGGTCATCTGGGTGTAGCCGAGCTGCTGCAGATTGGCGAGCTGGGCGGAGCCCAGGGCCAGCGTGCTGAAGTCCGTGCCGGCTGGGGGAGAAGAAGAAGTCATGTGCCGATTATCGGTGGCGCCTCCCACCGCCGTCACTGCAGAGCCAGCCCCCCCACGAAGGCCAGCGTGTGCGCCACGATGCCCGGCGCCACGGCCAGCGCATAACGCCCGCCACCGCTGGCCAGCGCCACCGCGCATTTGCTGCCCGCATGCACCAGCAGCGCCGCCATCAGCGCCTGCGCCACGGCCGGGGCCATCGGGCTGGCGGTGCCGCCCTGCACCAGCAGGGCCGCCGTGGCGGCGTGCACGTCGGCCAGGGCAGCGAGCAACGCGCCCGCCAGCATGCCGGCATCGCCCTGCCAGCGGGTGAGCAGTTGCACGCCCACCTGCACGGCCGTCAGCAAGGCGGCGATGAGGGCCGCATCGCGCAGCTTGAACATGGCCGTGTCGGGCGGGAGCTGCGGGCGGGCGGCCCCCTCCTCGGGGCCCGCAGTGGCGCCACGCACCCGCCACCAGCCCCAGGCACCGGCCACCACGGCACCCGCCAGCGCCGGCACCCACAGCCGCGCCAGCCACTGGGGCTGCACGGCGGCGGCCACCACCACGATCTGCGCCATGGTGGCCACGCACGAGAGCACGGCCGCGCCGGCCTGCGCGCGCACGGCCGCGGGGTTCTCGCGCGCCTCCATGCCCAGGCTGGCAATGGTGGCCGTGCTGGAGATGAAGCCCGAGGCCAGCGCCGACAGCGCCATCGCCTGGCGCGCCTGCAGCAGGCGGCGACCCACGTGCGCCAGCGACTGGATCACCAGCAGCACCAGCAGCAGGCGCATGACGACGTGCGGGTTCAGCAGCCCCTGCCACAGCGGCGCGTTCGGCACCAGCGGCGCCACCAGCAGCAGCAGCGCCGCCAGGATGAGGCCGCTTCGCACCTCGCCCGGCTGCAGCCAGTCGCGCGAGAACTGGTGCAGGCTGTCACGTGCCGCCAGCAGGCCCGTGGCGGCCACGGCCAGCGCGGCGGCCAGCAATTGGTCGCGCGCGCACAGCACGCCGATCAGGTAGGCCAGCAGCAGGGCGATCTCGGTGGTCACGCCGGGGTCGCCCGAGCGGTCGCGCGCATAGGCCGTGACCGCCAGCGCCGCGATGAAGACGCCCCCCACGGCCACCAGCGCCGGGGAGCCGATCAGCGCGGCCGCCGCGCCGCTGAGCGAGGCCAGCGCGAACGAGCGCACCCCCGCGAGCGCGCGAAAAGGCCCGTCGCCCTTGCGCCGCTCACGCTCGATGCCCATGAGCAGGCCGCAGCCCAGCGCACTGGCCAGCACCGCCATGGCGGCCGAAAAATCGCCCCACTCCTGCATGCACGCTCCTGCAAACCGTTCCCGGACATGCCCCGATGCTGCCAGAAACCGCCCGCCCACAGGCCGCCACGCCGCCGCTGAATGCGGACTTGCCCCTAGCCGGGCGTGCCCGGCAATCGGCTATAAAGAACACAAACCGTGCGGCTTGACATGCCAGACACAACGAACCACGCCCAGACCCCACCGCCCAGCGAACACCATGACGCGCTGCTGCGGCTGATCGCGGATTCCGTACCTGCGCTGATGGCCTATTTCGACCTTCCCGGCCTGCGCTGCCGCTTTGCCAACCAGGGCTATGCCGCGTTCAACGGGCACAGCGTCGAGTCCATCCTCGGTCTCACCGTGCGCGAGGCCATCGGCGAGCGGGCCTGGCGGGCCATCGAGCCCCACGTCGAACGCTGCATGCAGGGCGAGCGCGTGAAATACGTGCGCGAGCAGACCCTGCCCAAGGGCGAAGTGCGCGTCATCGAGGTCAACCTCATCCCGCACGTCAGCGGTCCGGGGCAGCTGGCCGGCGCTTTCGTCCTGATCACCGACATCACCGAGCGCTGGCGCGCGGAAAACGCGGTGCGCCAGAGCGAGGAGCGCATGCGCAAGTTCGCCGAGGCCACCGACGAGGCCATCGTGTTCCACCGCAACGGCATCATCATCGACGGCAACGAGGCGCTGCAGCGCCTCACCGGCTACACGCTGCCCGAGGTGCTGGGCCTGTCGATCTTCAGCTTCATCACCCCCGAATGGCGGCCGGTGGCGCTGGAATACACCCGCAGCGGGCGCGAGGACCCCTACGAGGTCACCATCACCCACAAGGATGGCCGCACCATCGCGGTGGAGGCGGTGGGCAAGACCATGCCCATGCGCCACGCCGACTACCGCATCGTCGTCCTGCACGACCTCACCGCGCGCAAGAAGGCCCAGGAGCGCGAGGCCTTCATCGCCCTGCACGACCCGCTCACGCACCTGCCCAACCGGCACCACCTGATGGGGCAGTTCGACCTGCTGCTGGCGCAGGCCAACCGGCGCCAGGGCCGCTGCGCGGTGCTGTTCATCGACCTGGACCATTTCAAGACCATCAACGACTCGCTCGGGCACCACGCGGGCGACCAGTTGCTGTGCGAAGTGGCCGCGCGCATCAAACAGTGCGTGCGCGACACCGACGTCGTGGCCCGCCTGGGAGGCGACCAGTTCGTGGCCGTGCTGACCGATATCCATACGCCGGACGACGCCGCCCTCGTGGCCGACAAGCTGCTGCACGCCATGCAGGGAGCGTTCACGCTGGACCACCAGCCCATCACCATGTCACCCTCCATCGGCATCAGCCTCTTTCCGGACGATGGCGGCACTGGCGAAGTGCTGCTGCGCTGCGCCGACGCCGCGATGTACCACGCCAAGGAGAGCGGCCGGGGCAACCGCCAGTTCTTCCAGCCCGGCATGGACGGCCGCGCCATGGAGGTGCTGCAGCAGGAGCGCCTGCTGCGCGAGGCCATCGCAGCGCAGGCCTTCGTGCTGCACTACCAGCCCCAGGTGCGCCTGGCGGATGGCTCGCTCCAGGGCTTCGAGGCGCTGGTGCGCTGGCAGCACCCGCTGCGCGGCCTGGTGGGGCCGGACGAATTCATCGGCTTCGCCGAGTCACGCGGACTCATCGCGCCGATTGGCCGCTGGGTGCTGCACGAGGCCTGCCGCCAGCTCAAGGCCTGGCAGGACGAGGGCCTGGCGCTGGTGCCCATGGCCGTGAACCTCTCGGCGCTGGAGTTTCGCCAGCGCAACCTGGTGGCCGAGGTGGCCGCCATGCTGCACGCCACCGGCCTGGAGCCGCGCTTCCTGGAGATCGAACTCACCGAATCGGTGCTCATGCACCAGACCGGTCCCGTGCTCGACACGCTCAACGACCTCAAGGCGCTGGGCGTGGGCGTGTCGGTGGACGACTTCGGCACCGGCTACTCGTCCCTGAGCTACCTCAAGCGCTACCCGATCGACAAGCTCAAGATCGACCGCTCCTTCGTCATGGACACACCCGGCGACGCCGACGACGTGGCCATCGTCACCGCCATCATCCAGATGGGCCACAGCCTGCAGCTCAAGACCGTGGCCGAGGGCGTGGAAACCGCGGCGCAGATGGCGCTGTTGCGCCAGCTGGGCTGCGACCTGGCACAAGGCTACCTGGTGTCCGAACCCATGGACGCGCAGGCCGCCCTCCGCTGGCTCCAGAAGTGACCCGCCCCCCCGGCGGGACCGGTACCGCCGGAGGCATGTCACATGCCGGTGCCCGGGCTTGTGGACAATAGCCCCATGCCCCAGATTCCCGACTTCATCGCACCGACCCGCCACACCGACCCCGCCGACGCCCTGGCCCAGGTGCAGCGCATCTACCAGCAGCAGATCGGCCACCTGCGCGGCGCCATGCACCGCTTCGTGGCGGGCGACACTCCGCCCGCCCCCGTGCGCGCCTTCTACCCCTTCGTGCGCGTGCACACCACCACCGTGTCCCGCGCCGACAGCAAGCTGGCATACGGCTTCGTCGAAGGCCCGGGGCGCTACGAAACCACGCTCACGCGGCCCGACCTGTTTTCCGACTACTACCTGGAGCAGTTCCGCCTGCTGCGGCGCAGCCACGGCGTGGAACTGGAGGTGGGCACGAGCACGCACCCGATTCCGATCCACTTCTCGTTCGCCGAGCACGACCATGTCGAAGGCCAGCTCGGCCCCGAGCGGCGCATGCTGATGCGCGACCTGTTCGACCTGCCCGACCTCTCCGCCATGGACGACGGCATCGCCAATGGCACGCGCCAGCACCACCCGGGCGAGGCACAGCCACTGTCGCTGTTCACCGCGCCGCGCGTCGATTATTCGCTGCACCGGCTGCGCCACTACACGGGCACGCAGCCCGAGTGGTTCCAGAATTTCGTGCTGTTCACCAACTACCAGTTCTACATCGACGAGTTCGTGCGCCTGGGCCATGCCGAAATGGCTAGGCCCGACAGCGAGTACATCGCTTTCATCGAGCCCGGCAACGTGGTCACACGCCGCGTGGGCCTGGCGGCCGAACCCGGTGACGAGCTGGGCGCGCCGCCGCCGCGCCTGCCGCAGATGCCCGCCTACCACCTGATGCGCGCGGACCGCAGCGGCATCACCATGGTGAACATCGGCGTGGGCCCGGCCAACGCCAAGACCATCACCGACCACATCGCCGTGCTGCGCCCGCACGCCTGGCTGATGCTGGGCCACTGCGCCGGCCTGCGCAACAGCCAGCAGCTGGGCGACTACGTGCTGGCCCACGCCTATGTGCGCGAGGACCATGTGCTCGACGAGGAGCTGCCGCTGTGGGTGCCCATTCCCGCGCTGGCCGAGATCCAGGTCGCGCTGGAGCAGGCCGTGGCCGACATCACGCGCATGGGCCGCGACGAACTCAAGCGCATCATGCGCACCGGCACCGTGGCCAGCACCGACAACCGCAACTGGGAGTTGCTGCCCGACAACCTGCCCCAGCGCCGCTTCAGCCAGAGCCGCGCCGTGGCGCTGGACATGGAGAGCGCAACAATAGCCGCCAACGGCTTTCGCTTCCGCGTGCCCTACGGCACCCTGCTGTGCGTGAGCGACAAGCCGCTGCATGGCGAGATCAAGCTGCCCGGCATGGCCAACCACTTCTACCGCGAGCGCGTGGACCAGCATCTGCGCATCGGCATGCGCGCCATCGAGATCCTGCGCGGCGGCGGCGTGCAGCGCCTGCACAGCCGCAAGCTGCGCAGCTTTGCCGAGGTGGCCTTCCAGTAATCCTGCGCCATGCAACTGGATTTTCTGACGCTGCTGGCCACCACGGCCATCAGCCTGTTCCTGATCTCGGCGTCGCTGCCGCTCATCATGGGCCGGAACATCAGCGCCGCCGCCCGCTACGTGCAAGCCACGCTGCTGCTGCAGGCCATGGCCTGGGTGGCCATCATCGTCTCCAACTTCGCGCCCACCCCGCTGTCCGACCGCGTCATCTCCACCGTCTCCATCGGCTGCGGCATGGCCGCGCAATGGATGAACTACCGTGCCCTGGCCGGCTGGCTGGGCCCCCGGCCCTGGCCGCGCCTGTTCCAGGTGCTGGCCGTGGCCGCGCCGCTGGGCTACTTTCTGGGTTTCGACAGCTACGCCTTCCGTGTCGGCTGGGCCAACATCCTGCTGGCCGCCGTGACGCTGCTGGTGGCGCGCGCCGCGCTGTGGCCGCAATTGCCTGCGGAGGCGGGCTGGCGACGGCTGGTCTTCGCGAGCATGCTGACCATGGCCAGCCTGACCCTGGCGCGCGGCGTCCTGGGTGCCTTCACCGACCAGTACCCGCACTTCAGCACGCCCCACCCGGTCAACCTGGCCTTCGCGCTGGCGGCCTGCGTGACCGTGGCGCTCAACACCATCGCCCTGCTGGTGGCCTGGCGCGACGAGGCCGAGTTCAAGCTGCGCGAACTGGCCGTGACCGACCCGCTCACCGGCCTGCCCAACCGGCGCGGTTTCGAAGAGCGCGCCCAGGCCATGCTGGCGCATGCGCGGCGCCACGAACTGCCACTCACGGCCCTCATGCTGGACCTCGACCATTTCAAACAGGTCAACGACCTGCACGGCCACGAAGTGGGCGACCATGCACTGGAGCTGTTCGCCCGCCTGCTCAAGGACACGCGGCGCAACGGCGACCTGGCCGCGCGCCTGGGCGGCGAGGAGTTCTGCCTGCTGCTGCACGACGATGCGGCCGCGGGGGTTCCGCTCGACCAGCGCCTGCGCCAGCGCCTGCAGCAGGCGGCGCCCGCCGAACTGGGCCTGGCGCTGGATTTCAGCGCGGGCATGGCCACACTGCGGCCGGACGACACCGGCATCCTGCCGCTGCTGGCACGCGCCGACGCAGCGCTCTACGAAGCCAAGACCGCCGGGCGCGGGCGCCTGTGCAGCGCGGCGCCCATTCGCTCCTGATTCAATAGCTGCTAGCGCTTACCCATAAAGCGCCAAAGCCATTTTTGACTATCAATTTTCTGAGGGCGCTGACGCAGGCCGGGTGCCCTCGCCCGGCTGCAGCAGGCGCACCGCCTCGCGCGCGGCCACGCGGCCTTCATCGGTGGGCACGACCCAGACCTCGACGGCACTGTCCGGCGCGTGGATCGCCTGGATGGCGCCGCCCCGGGCCTGGGCATTGCGTTCGGCGTCCATGCGCACGCCCATCCAGCCGAGCTGCTCGCACACCTGCGCGCGCAGGATGGCGTCGTTCTCGCCAATGCCGCCGCTGAAGGCCAGCACATCCAGGCCGCCCATGCTGGCCGCCATGGCGCCCGACTCGCGCACCACACGGTAGGTGAACTGGTCGATGGCACGCTGGGCCGCCGCGCTGCCGTCGGCGCGCAGGCGCCGCATGTCGGCCGAGATGCCCGAGACGCCGAGCAGCCCGCTCTGCTTGTAGAGCAGCTTCTGGATGCGGTCGTGGTCCCAGCCCTGCTCCATCAGGTAGAGCAGCACACCCGCGTCAAGCATGCCGCTGCGCGTGCCCATCATCAGGCCGTCAAGCGCCGAGAAGCCCATGGTGGTGGCCACACTGCGCCCGCCGCGCGCCGCGCACAGGCTGGCGCCGTTGCCCAGATGGGCCATGAGCACGCGGCCTTGCGCGCGCGGTGCGCGTTCGCGCAGCGTGTCCATGATGTAGTGGTAGGACAGGCCATGGAAGCCGTAGCGGCGCACGCCCTGGCCCGTGAGCGAAGCGGGCAGCGCAAAGGCGCTCGCCACCTCGGGCAGGCTGGCGTGGAAGGCAGTGTCGAAGCAGGCCACCTGCGGCAGCGCCGGAAAGGCCTGGCGGAAGGAGCGGATGCCCGCCAGGTTGTGCGGCTGGTGCAGCGGCGCCAGCGAATTGAACCGCGCCAGGCGTTCGAGCACCGCATCGTTGATGAGCACGCTGTCCTGGAACTCCTCGCCGCCATGCACCACGCGGTGCGCCACGGCAGTGATCCGGGGGGCGCCCTCCAGGCCTGCGAGCAATTCGCGCAGGCGGTTCAGTGCCTGCGCAAAGGGCGTCTCGCCCGGGCCGCCCACGGCCTCACGGCGCTGCTGCCCGGCAAAGGTCCAGTCCATCCCGGGCTGGCCGCCGGGCTCCAGCCCCTCGATGGTGCCGCCCAGCACGCTGGGCTGCACCTGCCCGCCCTCCACGGGGTGGAGTGAAAACTTGAGCGAGGACGACCCCGCGTTGACGGAGAGAACGGCCATGGCGTCACACCTGCACGGCGGCCTGCGACTGGCGCTGGCGGCGTGCGTCGTAGGCGGCCAGCGTGGCCAGCAGGGCCGAGGACACGCGGGCCGTGGGACCGTCGGCGCGGCTGGTCAGCGCGATCGGCACGCGCGCGCCCAGCACGATGCCCGAGCCCGAGGCGCCCGCCAGGTATTCAAGCTGCTTGGCCAGCATGTTGCCGCTCTCCAGGTCGGGCACGGCCAGGATGTCGGCGTCGCCCGCCACGTTCGACTCGATGTGCTTGATCTCGGCCGCCTGGGCCGAGATGGCGTTGTCGAAGGCCAGCGGGCCGTCGAGCAGGCCGCCCCTGATCTGGCCCCGGTCGGCCATCTTGCACAGGGCGGCGGCGTCCAGCGTGGACGGGATGTTGGGGCTCACGGTCTCCACCGCCGAGAGGATGGCCACCTTGGGCTGCTCCACGCCCAGGATGCGCGCGAAGTCGATCGCGTTCTGGATGATGTCCTGCTTCTCCGCCAGGCTGGGGCGGATGTTGAGCGCGGCGTCGGTGATGAGCAGCGGCTTGGGGTAGAGCGGCACGTCGAAGCGGAACACATGCGACATGCGCCGCCCGGTGCGCAGCGCGGGCTGCGCCAGCACGGCCTTGATCATCTCGTCGGTGTGCAGGCTGCCCTTCATCAGCACCTCGACCTCACGGCGCGCGGCCATGCCGGCCGCCAGCTCGGCCGCGGCGTGGCTGTGTTCGACCGAGTGGATCTCCACCCCGTCGAGGTTGATGCCTGCTTCAGCAGCCACCGCGCGGATGCGCGCCTCGGGGCCGATGAGCACGGGCACGATGAGACCGTAGTGCGCCGAATCCATGGCGCCGCTGAGCGAGCCCACGTCGCACGGGTGCACCACGGCGCAGCGCACGGCGGGCATGCCGTCGGCCAGCGACAGCAGCTCCTTGAAGCGCGCCTCGGGGTCGAACAGCTGGATCTGCGGTGCGTTCACCTTGGGAATGCGCACCTTGGCCGTGGGCGGCAGCACCCGGGCCGTGCCGTGCAGCACGCTCTGGCCCTTCTGGTTGGTGACCAGGCAGTCGAGTTCGACACGCTTCTTCTCGTCGTCCTTGCTGGCCACCGTGACCGTCACGGTCAGCGTGTCGCCAATACGCACGGGCTTGGTGAAGTGCAGCACCTGCTCCAGGTAGATGGTGCCGGGGCCCGGAAACTGCGTGCCCAGCAGCGCCGAGATCAGCGCGCCGCCCCACATGCCGTGGGCGATGACGCCGTGGAACAGCGTGTCGTTGGCATATTCATGGTTCAGGTGGGCGGGATTGGTGTCGCCCGAGACGGCAGCGAAGGCCTGGATATCGGCCTGCGTGAGGGTGCGCAGCAGGCGCGCGCTCTGGCCCACGTTGAGTTCGTCGTAGGTGACGTTTTCCAGCCATTCGGTGTTCGGTGCCATGTTCATGTTGCGGAAATCCTTAAAAAATCAGAGCGGATGCATGCAGATGAGAATTCAACCAGATGACCCGGCGTTGAAAACGGGCGCGACACAGGGGTGCGCTTCATTTCACGCCACTGCGTGACAGCCGCCATCGACATAGATGGTCTGGCCGGTCATGCCGGAGGATGCATCGCAGCACAGGAAGGCGCTGAGCTGGGCGATTTCCTCCAGCGAGACCAGGCGCTTGAGCGGCGCCTTGAGCACGGCGTTGGCCATCAGCTCGTCAAAGCTGGCAATGCCCGAGGCCGCCCGTGTCAGGATGGGGCCGGGCGACACGGCATGCACACGGATGCCCTGCGGCCCGAGTTCGAGCGCCATGTAGCGCACCAGCGATTCGAGCGCGGCCTTCACCGGGCCCATCAGGCCGTAGTGCGGCACGGCCTCTTCGGCGCCGAGGTAGGTCATGCTCAGCAGGCTGCCCCCCTGGGCCATGTGCGGCACGCACAGCCGGGCCAGTTCGGCGAACGAGTGGCACGAAACCTCCATGGCGCGCGAAAAGCCTTTGCGCGAGCTGTCGGTCACCCGGCCGTGCAGGTCCTCCAGCGGCGCCCAAGCGATGGAGTGGATCACGAAATCGAGCCGTCCCAGGCGCTGCGCGGCGTGTGCCACCAGGGCTGCGAGCTCGCCGTCCTGCTCGACGTTGCAGTTCACCAGCTCCACCTCCAGCGGATCGGTCAGCGGTTCGACGTAGCGGCGGGCCTTTTCGTTGAGGCAGGACACCACCAGCTCGGCGCCCATCTGGCGGGTCAGCTGGGTGCAGCCCCAGGCGATGCTGCTCTCATTGGCCAGGCCCAGGATCAGGCCCTTCTTGCCCGCCAGGCTGAAGGGATTGTTCTTTTTCGTCATGTGTTGCGGATTTCAGGAAACAGGGTCAAGCGCGCCGCCGTGGTGTGACCGATGCACGCGCCACGCACGCCAACGCCTGGGGGAGTCAGTCTGGGTCGAAAAGCCGCCGAAGGTTGGCGCCGTCCGCGCCCGGCCTGAAGCCTTCGCGCACGAGTTGCTCCTGCGCCGACACCAGGATGTGGCGCGCCGCATCGAAGCCCACGCGGCCCACGTAGCTGCGGGCCACGCCGTAGCGCAGCACCAGCAGGCCGCGCAGCTCCTCGCGCATATGGGATTTGCGGCGGTCCGTGCTCATGCCGGTGCGGGGCGCAGCGCGGCGGTCGGGCGTGACCCGCCGGTCCGGCACGGGCACGCGCACGGCGTCGATATGCAGCACCTGCTCCAGCTCGGCGTCGTTGTCCAGGTTCACCCCCAGGGCCACGGCCAGGCGCGCGATGCGCGCGCTCAACGCGTGCGCCGAGTCGCCCATGCGGCGCAGATGGTCCGCGACCGGATCGTCCCCCGCGTGGCCATCAATCGGCATAGCGCACCATGACGTATTCACCGGGCGCGTCGCACAGCACATGGGCCGGGTCCATGGGCGGCGGCGCCACCGGCTTGCCCGAGCGCGCCTTGAGCCAGTCGTCCATGGCCTCCCACCAGGAACCCTCGCGCACGGGGGCGTTGGCCTCCCACTCGTCAGGGCCGGTCCAGCCGTGGCCGTCTTCGGTGGCCGCGATCTGGTAGCTGCGCCGGGGGCGGCCCGGCTCGGAAACGATACCGGCGTTGTGCCCGCCCGCGGCCAGGATGAAGGTCACGTGCGTGTCGGTCTGCAGATGGATCTTGTAGACCGAGCGCCAGGGCGAGACATGGTCGCGCGTGGTGCCCACCACCAGCATGGGCGCATGAATGTCCATGAGCGCCACGCCCACGCCGTCCACACGGTAGTGGCCCGTGGCCAGCGCATTGTTGAGGAACAGCGACGACAGGTACTCGGAATGCATGCGCGCGGGCAGGCGTGTGACGTCGGCGTTCCAGCTCATGAGGTCGAAGTCCACCTCGTCCTGGCCCAGCAGGTAGCGGCGTGTGTTGCGCGACCAGACCAGATCGCGCGCATTGAGGAACTGGAACGAACCGGCCATGGCCTTGCCCGAAAAATAGCCTTTGCGCTCCATGTCCTGGCGCAGCGCCTGGATCTGGTCGTCGTCGATGAAAACACCCATCTCGCCCGGCTCGCTGAAATCGGTCTGCGCCGCCAGCAGCGTGACGCTGGCCAGTTCGGGCAGCCGGTCCAGACCGCTGGCGTCCTCGCGCCGGCGATGCGGCGCTTTTCTGTGCTTTGCGCGGCTGCGGTGCCCCAGGGCGGCGGCCACCATGGCCAGGAAGGTGCCGCCCAGACAGTAGCCCAGCGCATGGATGCGTGGCGCCTTCGTGCGCTCCTGGATGGCGGCCATGGCCTCCATCACACCCAGGCGCAGGTAATCCTGCATGCCCAGGTCGCGGTCGGAGGCATCGGGGTTGCGCCACGAGACGATGAACACCGTGTAGCCCTGGCCCACGAGGTAGCGCACCATGGAGTTGGCGGGCGAGAGGTCCAGGATGTAGTACTTCATGATGCACGAGGGCACGATGAGCAGCGGCTCCGGATAGACCTTGGCCGTCGTGGGCGCGTACTGGATCAGCTCGATCAGATGGTTGCGGAACACCACCTTGCCGGGCGTGACGGCCACATCCTTGCCCACCTCGAAGGTGAGCGGTTCCAGCGTCTGCGCCCCGTCCCCCGGCTCGGCACCATGGTGCTTCTTCAGGTCTTCGGTGAACTTCTGGTAGCCATTGAGCAGGCTTTGCCCGCCGGTCTCGCGTGCCAGCTGCTGCGCCTCGGCATTCGTGAACGGCCAGTTGGAGGGCGACAGCGCATCGAGCGTCTGCCGGGTGAAAAACTCCACCACATGCTGGTGGTGCCGCGTCATGCCATCCACCTGGGCGGCCTCGCGCCACCAGGCATCACTGGCCTTGAATCCCTCTTTCAGGGCATTGAAGGGCCAGTGCTGCCAGCTTTCATCGCGAAAGCGCGCATCCTTTTCGGGCAGGGCAGCCCCCTGCGCATCGGCGGGCGGACGCACCGACGCCAGCCACGCCTGCTGCGCCAGCGCCAGCGCGCGCTGCCCCAGCACCATCTGGCGCCCCGGCGACAAGGCCAGGTGCATGGCCCAGTCGGCTGCGGCCAGCGCCATGGATACCGGCGAAAGCCCCATGCTGGCCCGCGCCATCTGGGCCTGAACGCTTTCATCCAGGGCCTTGGCGGTCTGGCGCTGCCGCTCATACAGTGACGCCGGGGAAGCTTGCTTGTCCATGCGTGCCCTTTCGCACTTTTTGTTACCGGCTCCTAGTATGCCCGGATTGACAAAGAATTCCCCTATGAAGAATAAGGGAACATCGCCCGCATTTGATATCCGTCAATGCCGCCTTGCCCCTGGTTTGACTGCTATATTATTTGTAGCTTTTTGCGCAAGCGCACAGGGCTTTTACCGCCGATTTCATCCACAATCACTGCATGGCCGAAACATCCTCCTCGCCCCGCCCCCTGGCCCCGCCCCTGTTCGAGGTTCGTCACCTGAGCAAGCGTTATGGCGAGACCACCGTGGTCAACGACGTCTCGTTCTCCATGGCCCCCGGCGAATGCCTGGGCGTCATCGGCCCCAACGGCGCCGGCAAAACCACCACCATCCGCATGTGCCTGGGCCTGACGGCGCCCGACGGCGGCAGCATCCATTACCAGCCTGCGGGCGGCGGCCCGCTGCTGCAAATGCCGCGCGACGCCCTGGCCATCAAGGCCGAGATCGGTGTGGTGACGCAGTTCGACTCGCTCGACCCCGACTTCACCTGCCTGGAGAACCTGCGCGTGTTCGGCCGTTACTTCGGCCTGGGGCCCCAGGTGATGGACGAACGGGCACCCCAGTTGCTGGAGTTTGCCGCGCTCACGCACAAGGCCCATGCCAAGCCGGGCGAGCTGTCGGGCGGCATGAAGCGGCGCCTGTCGCTGGCGCGGGCGCTGGTCAACGCACCGCGCCTGCTGCTGCTCGACGAACCCACCACCGGGCTGGACCCGCAGGCACGCCACCTCATGTGGGAGCGGCTGCAGCGCCTGGTGCAGCAGGGCACCTCCATCCTGCTGACCACGCACTTCATGGACGAGGCCGAGCGCCTGTGCTCGCGCCTGCTGGTGCTCGACCACGGCCGCAAGATCGCCGAAGGCGCGCCGCGCGCCCTGATCGCCGAGCACCTGGAGCCCGAGGTGGTGGAGGTGTACGGCGCGGGCGCCCTGGCGCTGGCGCACGACGCCGCCCTGCAGTCCCTGGCGGCACGCACCGAGGTCAGCGGCGAGACGGTGTTCTTCTACACCCGCGCAGCGCGCCCCCTGCTCGACGCACTGCTGCAGCACCCGCACCTGCGCACGCTGCACCGGCCAGCGAACCTGGAGGACCTGTTCCTCAAGCTGACAGGCCGACAGATCCGTGAGGATGGTTGAAGCCAGATTCAGGTGCGCCTTCGGCGCCGTTTTTCACCACCCCTTGTTAGACTGGCGCAGGGGTCTACCAGCGTACAAGAGTTCGGGCAGTGGTCAAAACTCCAACTGTCCGAGGTCAATGAATGGGTGCTCGCCGGTGGTGCATATGAAGAACCAATAGTGCAAGGTGACGAGGGAAATCCATGAGCATGAACGAGGCAGACACCCGCTATCACCTGATCGACCCTGTCTTGCGTGACAAAGGCTATGTCAGCCGCGAACGCATCACGCTCGAAACCATCCTGACTCCGGCCCCCGTCGAGCCCAGTGGCGCTAAAGGCCGCCGCCGCAAAGGCCCGGGCCGGACGGACTATCTGCTGTGCGTACAGGTAGGTGATATGCCCAAAGCGTTGCCTGTCGCTGTGCTCGAAGCCAAGAAGGAAAGCGAAGACCCGCTCAAGGGCATGCAGCAGGCCAAGGGCTATGCCGACTGTGAGCGCTTCGATGTGAAATACGTCTTTGCCACCAATGGCCATCGTTACGGCGAGTTCGATTGCACCACCAGCCTGCAAGGCGGCCCGTATCCGTTTGCCGACTTCCCACCGCATCCCGATTTGACCGCCCGCTATGCCAGGGACTCTGGGCTCGACATAACCCGGCCCGAGGCTGCAATGCTGTTTCAGGCCGACAGCCCGGCTTGGGCTCTGTCACGCTACTACCAGGATGCGGCGATCCGCGCAGCCTTTGAGAAGATCCTTTCCGACCAACAGGCCGGCATTCCACCCCGCGTCTTACTAACGCTGGCCACCGGCGCGGGCAAGACCATCATCGCCACCAACCTGCTCTGGCGCATGAGCCAGGCCGGGCAACTACCCAAGCCCGCGCTGTTTCTGTGTGATCGCGACGAACTGCGCGAGCAGGCGTACACCAAGCTCAAAGCCGCCTTTGGTGACAACGCCCGCATCGTCCGCACCGACAAAGGCGGCAACGCCGCACAGAACGCGCGCATCCACATCGCCACCTACCAGACCCTTGGCCTGGACGACGAGGAAGGGTTTGCCAGCTTCCTCACCGACCACTACGGCGAAGACGCCTTCAGCGTCATCGTCATCGACGAGTGCCACCGCTCGGCCTGGGGCCGTTGGTCCGAGGTGCTGCGGCGCAACCCCCATGCCATCCACATTGGCCTGACCGCCACACCGCGCAAACTGCAAGAACCCAAAAAACCCAGCGCCGAAGCCAAGCAAGACCAGGACATCACCGCCAACAACCGCCAGTATTTTGGTGAGCCGGTGTACGAATACACCCTGATCCAGGCGCAAGAAGACGGCTACCTTGCCGCCTGCGAAATCGTCAAACGCAAGGCCAGCATCGACAACGCCACTTTCACCAGAGAAGAGATCCTCAAGGCGGGCGTCAAGGACATCAAAACCGGCCTTCCGCTGACTGCAGACGACCTGACCAAGAACGAATACACCGGCAAAGACTTCGACGACGAGCTGTTTATCGAACTGCGCACGCCCAAAATGTGCGCGGACCTGTTCACGCTGCTGTGCGAGAACGGCGGGCCGGAACAAAAAGCCATCATCTTCTGCACCCGCGAAATCCACGCCGACCGCGTGGCCCAGCACATGAACAACCTGTATGTGCGCTGGTGCCAACAGAATGGCCGGGAGCCGAAAGACCACTACGCCTTCAAGTGCATGGGCGGCCCCAACAACGGCTCCGACATGATCGAGCCCATGCGCGGCTCCGGCGAGCGCGCCTTTATCGCCTGCACGGTGGACCTGCTGGAGGCGGGCGTGGACATCGAGCGCCTGAATGCCGTGGTGTTCTTTCGCTACCTGCAATCGCCCATCAAGTTCTATCAAATGGTCGGGCGCGGCACCCGCATCCACGAAGAGACGCAGAAGTACAAGTTCTGGCTATACGACTACACCGATGTCACCAGCCTGTTCGGCACCGACTTCATCACCCAACCGCCGCGCCCCGGTGGCGGCGGCAAGGGCGGCGGTGACGATGGTGGCGACAGCACAGGGGGCGGCAATGACGGCCCGACCGTGGCCGAGATCGGCGGGCAATCCGTCGTCATCAACGCACAAGGCCGCTTCATCCTCAGCCGCCGCGATGGCCGCGACACACCCATCCCCGTGGATGAATACCGCCGCGAGGTGATCCAGCGCGTGGTGTCCGAGGCGCACAACCTCGACGACTTCCGCGCCCTGTGGATCGAAAAGCAAAAACGCGACCAATTGATAGCCCACCTGCGGGGCGACAACTTCAACCCCGAAGTGATCCGCGAAATTGACCAGATGAATGACTTTGACCTGTATGACTTTTTGGGCCACCACGGCTACCACGCCCGGGCTCTGAAGCGCCCCGAGCGGGGTGCGCTGTTCATCCGCCATAACGACGATTGGTTCAGTGGCATGGATGACAAGGCGGCCATCGTGCTCAAGGGCCTAGGCCACCAGTTCGCCCAGGGCGGCACCGATGCGCTGGAAAGCCCCAGCCTGTGGGAAGTGCCCGAAATCAAGCAGGCGGGCGGTTTGAATGCCTTGCGGGGGTTGGGTGCACCAGCGCGGGTGATGCGCGAGGCTAAGGCGAGATTGTTTGGGGTATGAGTGGAACGAAACTAGTGGATGTTGCCCATGTAATCATGGGGCAATCCCCTGATGGCACCACGTACAACAAAAATGGGGTTGGTATTCCGTTACTAAACGGCCCCGCTGAGTTCGGCGCAACCACCCCTATCCCGGTTCAATGGACTACTAAACCAACAAAAACCGCAGCGGCAGGAGATATTCTTTTTTGTGTACGCGGCAACACACTCGGGCGACAAAACATAGCCGACAAAGAGTATGTAATTGGTCGTGGTTTGGCTGCAATTCGAGCGCGAAAAGATAAGGCAGACACGGACTACATCGGACTTTGGTTAAGGCACAAGGCAGACGCTTTATTAGCAGCCGGCAATGGATCAACATTCCCGAGCGTGTCAGGCGAGTTTCTTGAGGCACAAAGATTTCCAGAGATTAATGCAGGAGGACAACGCCAAATCGCCGCCCGCCTGAAAGCCCAACTGGCCGAAGTGGAAACTGCCCGGCAGGCGGCGCAGGTGCAGTTGCGCGATACCCGCTTGCTGCGCGCCCGCCTGCTCAAGGCCTTTTTTGCGGAGCTGGATGCGGCGCCGAAAAAGAAGCTTGGCGATTACGCCGACACCACCAGCGGCTCCACACCGTCGCGTGGCAACAAGCCGTATTGGCAACCGGCGGAAATCGCCTGGGTGAAAACCGGCGAGGTCGCGTTTGCCCCCATCACCGCCACCGAAGAAGCCATTTCCAAACGGGCACTGGCGGAATGCTCGCTGTCGTTGCTGCCGCCCAAGACCATCCTCGTTGCGATGTATGGGCAGGGCAAAACACGCGGGCAATCGGCCATTCTGGAAATCCAAGCCACCACCAATCAGGCCTGTTTCGCCATCCTGCCCAATGACACCTGGGAGCCGGACTTTCTCTATCTCTGGCTGAAATCGTCGTATCAGGATTTGCGCAATCTATCGGATGACCGGGGTGGCAACCAAGCCAACCTGAACGGAGCGCTACTGAAGGCACTGGAAGTACCCGCCCCCAGCAATACCGAGCAGCAACACATGGTGGCGCGCATCCAGGCCGCCATGACCGAAATTGACGCCATGGAAGACGCAAGCAAGGCCGCGCTGGAAAACATCAACCGCCTGCCCAGCCGCGTGCTCGCGCAAGCCTTCAAATAGTTGGAAAACGACCATGACCGAAAACCGCATAGCCAAACACCACCACGCCACGTTTGAAGGCATCAAGCAAACAGATGACGATGGCAACGAATTCTGGCTGGCACGACCGCTGGCCAAGGTGTTGGACTATTCCGAGTACCGCCATTTCCTGCCGGTGATCGAGCGCGCCCGCGAAGCCTGCCGCAACAGTGGGCAACCCATTGCAAACCATTTCGAGGATGTCCTCGAAATGGTCGACATCGGCTCGGGCGCGCAGCGGGAATTGCCAGATGTGCGTCTGTCCCGCTACGCCTGCTACCTGATCGTGCAAAACGGCGACCCCAGCAAGCCGGTGATAGCCAACGGCCAGACCTATTTCGCCATGCAGACCCGGCGGCAGGAGCTGGCCGACGATGCAAAGTTTGCCCGGCTCAATGAAGACGAAAAACGCCTCGCCATCCGCAATGAACTGGCCACGCACAACAAACATCTTGCCGCTGCCGCCAAGGATGCGGGCGTGGAGACCAGCCTGGACTACGCCATCTTTCAGGACCACGGCTACAAGGGGCTGTATGGCGGCCTGGGCAACAAAGAGATTCACGCCCGCAAGGGGTTGAAGAAGAGCCAGAAGATTCTTGACCACATGGGCAGCACCGAACTGGCCGCCAACCTGTTCCGCGCCACGCAGACCGAGGAAAAATTGCGCCGCGATGGGGTGCGTGGCAAGCAGAAGGCCAACCAGACCCATTTTGAAGTCGGCCGCAAGGTGCGCCAGACGATTGATGAGCTGGGCGGCACCATGCCCGAGAGCCTGCCCACACCGGAATCGAGCATCCAACAGATTGAATCGGCGCAAAAAAAACTGGCAAAAACGAAAGCGGAGAAATAGCAAGCGATGGCCAGACCCCAAAAAAACACCGATGGCGCCACCAAGACCAAGGCGCCGAAGGCCATTGCTTCCACGCAGTCGCTATCGAGCTTCGTCAAAAGCATCTGCGATGTGATGCGCCGGTCCAACTGCGCCAGCGCCTTGCAGTACGTGCCGGAACTGACCTGGATTTTGTTTCTGCGCATTCTGGATGCGCAGGAAGCCAAGGCACGTGAAGAGGCCGAAGTGCTGGGCGCCAGCTTCTCATCCGCGCTGCAAAGCCCCTACCGTTGGCAGGACTGGGCAGCCCCTTACTCCGACAAGCCAGACCATCCCAAAACTGCTGAAGGCTTGCCATTCGGCTGGAAGCGGCAAGAGCTGTTCGCCGCAGGCGACGGCAAATTGTTCGAGTTCATCAACAAAGAACTGCTCCCGCACCTGCACAGCCTGGACATCGACACCCGCACCGGCCTGCCCAACCCGGCGGCCAGCCGCAAGCAGCGCATCATGGGGCGCACCATGACGGCGGTGGAAAAAGTGCGCGTGGACAGCGAAGCCAATCTGCGCGACATCCTCGACAAGGTGCACCAGATCCACATCGACCATGTGGATGACCAGCATTTCTTCACCCTGTCACAGGTGTATGAAGATCTGCTGCTGAAAATGGGCGAGAAGAACTCGGACGGTGGCCAGTTCTTCACGCCACGCGAGGTGATCCGCGCCATGGTGCACACGGTCAATCCGCAACTGGGCCAAACGGTGTACGACCCCTGCTGCGGCACCGGCGGCTTCCTCGCCATCGCTTACGAGCACATGGCCCGCCAGCTGGGCCAAAGCGCCACCAGCACCGACATTGACACCCTCAAGCACGACACCTTCTTTGGCCGCGAGAAAGAAAATCTGGTGTTCCCGATTGCGTTGGCCAATCTGGTGCTGCATGGCATCGACCAGCCCAACCTGTGGCACGGCAACTCGCTGACCCGCCGCGCCACCTATGCGGCATTGTTTGATCAGGCGCCCAAGACTTTTGACGTGATCCTGACCAACCCGCCTTTTGGCGGCAAGGAGGGTGCAGACGCACAGAAAAACTTTGCTTTTGAAACCAGCGCCACCCAGGTGCTGTTTGTGCAAGACATTCTCAGCGAGCTGGCGCCCCAGGGCACCTGCGCCATCGTGCTGGATGAGGGGTTGCTGTTTCGTACCAACGAAAGCGCTTTTGTCGAAACCAAGCGCAAGCTGGTGGACGAATGCGATCTGTGGGCCATCGTGAGCCTGCCCGGTGGAGTGTTCTCCACCGCGGGCGCGGGCGTGAAAACCAATTTGCTGTTTTTCACCAAGGGCAAGAAGACCGAAAAGACGTGGTACTACGACCTGTCTCACGTCAAGGTAGGCAAGAAGACGCCACTGACGCTGGCGCACTTTGGTTTTGCGCCCGATGGCACGGTGCTGGCCGACTCGGCATTGCCCACCATCCTCACTGCCGATTGGCAGGCCGACGAGGCGAACGCCGGCAAACCCTTCCCCAGTTACGCCCGCATGCTGCCACACCATGGCAAGCCCGAGGGCACAAGCCGGTATTCCTGGACCGAGGATTTTGCCGCCCGCCGCGCCAAGGCGCGGACCGGGATGCAGCCCTTGCTGGAAGAGGCCGCACAAATCAAGGCCGCCGTGGTGGACTTGAAAGAGCAGGTCAAGCGCCTGAAGAAGGCCAATGCCGCTGACGCCGAGCTGGCAGCACTGACAACCCAGATTCTTGAAAAAGACAAAGCCGCCCGTGACCTGGAAACCCAGGCGGCCGACATTGATGCTGCTGTGTTTGACCTGAAGGCCGTCAACCCAACAGCCGTTGTGGATGTGGATGTGAGAACGCCCCAGCAGATCATCGAAAACATCGAGGCGCAGGGCCGTGTGGTTGCGGAAGCCCTCGCAAGGCTGAATGCGCTGATGGCTGCCTCGGAGACGCCGACGTGAAAATACTAGCGCTACAAGTTACGACGGATGATTGACTGGCCACGCATGGGGCGGGTGACTGGCCGAAGTACCGTTTTTTTGGCCCGCGCACGCATTTTCCACCGACGCATTCAGTCCTAAAAACATAGCTGTCAGCGCTTGCTGGATAAGCGCTAGCAGCCAATTTTCCTTCAATTTTTAGCATCACACCTTGCGCGGCTTGACCTTGCCGGCCGCGCGCTTGGCGTTGGCACGTGCCGTGTCCACATCGCCCGCGCGCGCCAGCGCCACGCCCATGCGCCGCTTGGTGAAGCTCTCGGGCTTGCCGAACAGGCGCAGGTCGGTGCCGGGCACGCGCAGCGCCTCATCGACACCATCGAACACGATGCCCGCAGCCTCCACGCCGCCGTAGATGACGGCGCTGGCGCCGGGGTTGCGCAGGCTGGTGTCCACCGGCAGGCCGAGGATGGCGCGCGCGTGCAGCTCGAACTCGCTCTGGTGCTGGGTGCACAGCGTGACCAGGCCCGTGTCGTGCGGGCGCGGGCTGACCTCGCTGAACCAGACCTGCTCGCCCTGGACAAACAATTCCACGCCGAACAGGCCCTGGCCGCCCAGGTTGCCGGTCACGGCACGGGCGATCTGGCGGGCCTTCTCCAGCGCCGCCGGGTGCATGGGGTGGGGCTGCCAGCTTTCCACATAGTCGCCACTCACCTGCACATGGCCGATGGGGTCGCAGAAATGCGTTTCGATCTGGCCGCCTTCGCCCACAGCGCGCACGGTCAGCAGCGTGATCTCGTAGTCGAAGTCGATGAAGCCCTCGACGATGACGCGGCCATGGCTCACGCGGCCACCGGCCATGGCGTAGTCCCAGGCTTTCTGCACGTCGCCCGGGCCGTCGATCTTGCTCTGGCCCTTGCCCGAGCTGCTCATCACGGGCTTGACGATGCAGGGGTAGCCCACGCCTTTTTCACCGTTCACGCCATCGATCGCGGCCTGCAGCTCGGCCAGTGAGTCGCAGAAGCGGTAGGGGCTGGTGGGCAGGCCCAGCGTCTCGGCGGCGAGGCGGCGGATGCCCTCGCGGTCCATGGTCAGGCGCGCAGCGCGGGCCGTGGGGATCACGCGCACCACACCCTCGGCCTCCAGTTGCTCCAGCATGGGCGTGGCGATGGCCTCGATCTCGGGCACCACCAGGTGCGGGCGCTCGGTCTCGATCAGGGCCTTGAGCTGCGCCGGGTCGCTCATGGCGATGGTGCGCGCGTGGTGCGCCACCTGCTGTCCGGGAGCGTGGTCGTAGCGGTCCACGGCGATGGTCTCCACGCCCAGGCGCTGCAGGGCGATCAGCACCTCCTTGCCGAGTTCGCCCGCGCCGAGCAGCATGACCTTGGTGGAATGGGGAGTGAGCGGGGTGCCGAGGGTTGTCATGGGGCCGTGGAAGGGAGAAGGAAACTGGCGGCTACTGTAATCGAGCCCCACGCCGGCGCGCCGCGCGGGCCGAGGACAGACCGGCAGCAATTGCGCACAATACGCGCCATGTCTTCCATCCCCCTGACCGGCGCCCCTCCCGCCTCGCACTGGCGCCCGCCCGGCCTCTCGCTGCGCTGGTGGCCGGTGTTCCTGCGCAACCTGCTGGTGTGGCGCAAGCTCGCCATCCCGAGCCTGGTGGGCAACATCGCCGAGCCGCTGATGTGGCTGGTGGCCTTTGGCTACGGCATGGGCGCGCTGGTGGGGCAGATGCAGGTGAACGGGCAGCAGGTTCCCTACATCCTGTTCCTGGCCAGCGGTTCGATCTGCATGAGCGCCATGAACGCCGCCAGCTTCGAGGCGCTGTACTCGGCGTTCTCGCGCATGCACGTGCAGAAAACCTGGGAGGGCATCATGAACACCCCCGTGGGGCTGGACGACGTGGTGCTGGCCGAAATGCTCTGGGCCGCCTTCAAAGCGTTGTTCACAGTCACGGCCATCATGGGCGTGATGCTGGCGCTGGGCATCAGCCACAGCCCCAAGCTGCTCGTGGCCTGGCCGGTGCTGCTGTGCGTGGGCATCATGTTCTCCAGCATCGCACTGATCTTCAACGCGCTGGCCAAGGGCTACGACTTCTTCACCTACTACTTCACGCTGGTGCTCACGCCCATGATGTTCCTCTCGGGCGTGTTCTTCCCGCGCGAGCAATTGCCCGCCGTGGTACGGCACATTTCCGACTGGCTGCCGCTGACCAATGCCGTCGAGCTGGTGCGCCCGCTGTTCATGGACCAGTGGCCTGCACACCCGCTGCGCCATGGCCTGGTGATGGTGCTTACCACCGCGCTCGCCTACTGGGTCGCACTGGCCCTGACGCGCCGCCGCTTCGCCGCCTGAGCACCATGACTGCGCCCGCCCTGCTGAGCCCGGAGCACATCGCCATGGTGGACCGGGGTGTCTCGGTGATCGTGGCCTCGCGCAACGCCGCACTGCGCCCCAGCCTCATGCGCGGCGTGGGCAGCGCCATCAGCGCCTGCGGCACGCAGGTCACCGTGTACCTGCGGCGCAGCCAGTCGCGCCAGCTGCTGCAGGACATCGAGGCCGGGGGCGGGGTCGCGGTGGTGTTCAGCGAGCCACCCACGCACCGCACGCTGCAGCTCAAGGCCCGCGCGGCCACGCTGCGCCCTGCCTCACCGGCCGACCAGCCGCAACTGGACCGCTACCTGGCCTCGATGCAGTGCGAACTGGCACCGGTGGGCTACGGGCCGCAGTTCGCGGCCGCCATGCTCGCGGCACCGCTGGAGGACGTGGTGGCGGTGCAGTTCACGCCTGAAAGCGCCTACGACCAGACGCCGGGCCCCCGCGCCGGCGCCCCGCTGGACGCCCCGAAGGCCAGACCATGACCGCCCCTTCGCTGCACTCCATCCGCCCTTGCCTGGAGGGCGCCATTCCAGCCATCATGGCCACCTGCGCCAGCGACGGCACACCCAACGTGGCCTACATCTCGCAGGTGGTCTATGTGGACGAGGGCCATGTGGCCCTGTCCTTTCAGTTCTTCAACAAGACACGCGCCAACATCCTGGACAACCCGCACGCCTCGGTGCTGCTGCTCGACCCGGTGACGGCGCGTTTTTATCGCCTGCACCTGCGCTACCTGCGCACCGAGACCGGCGGCGCGCTCTTCGAAAGCATGAAGGCGCGGCTGGCGGGCATCGCCTCGCACACCGGCATGGCCGAGGTGTTCCGCCTCAAGGGCTCGGACGTGTATGCGGTGGAGCACATCGACGCCATCGACGGCGAGGGCCTGCCGCCCGCGCCCTGCCGTACCGGCCTGCTGCACCGCCTGCGCCAGTGCAGCCAGCGCATGGCCGCCTGTACCGGGCTGGACGAACTGCTGCAGACCGCCCTGGCCTGCCTGCGCGATGCGCTGGGCATCGGGCATGCCATGGTGCTGCTGCTCGACACGCCGGCCCAGCGTCTCTACACCGTCGCCAGTTGTGGCTACGCCACGTCGGGCGTGGGCTCGGAGATCGCACTGGGGCACGGCGTGATCGGCGTGGCCGCGCGCGAGAACACACCGGTGCGCATCAGCCACATGACACACGCCGCCCTCTACAGCCACGCCATGCGCAGCAGCCTGCAGGCCGACAGCGCGGACGGCCCGGCGCTGGTGCCCGGCACCGAGATCCCCTACCCCGGCCTGCCCGAACCCCACAGCCAGCTCGCCGTACCCATGGTGGCCGCGGGCCGCGTGCTGGGCGTGCTGTTCGTCGAAAGCCCGCGCGACATGGCCTTCGACTTCGAAGACGAGGACCTGCTGGTGGCGCTGGCCGGGCATCTGGGGGCCGCCATCGACCTGCTGCAGGCCGCGCCGGAGACGGGCGAGGCCACTGCTCCGGCTACGGCGCAGGCGCCTGTGCTCGGCGGCACCCCTGTGCGCGTGCGCTACTACCCGGCCAATGACAGCGTGTTCATCAACGACGACTACCTGATCAAGGGCGTGGCCGGGGCCATTTTCTGGAAGCTACTGCGCGACTTCGTGCAGGCCGGGCGCACCGAGTTCAGCAACCGCGAGCTGCGTCTCGACCCCTCCATCCGCCTGCCCGACGTGGCCGACAACCTGGAAGCGCGCCTGCTGCTGCTGCAGCGCCGCCTGCAGGAGAACAACCCGCCCATGCGCCTCGAGAAGACCGGGCGCGGGCGCTTCCGCCTGTGCGTGGCCTGCCCGGTGCTGTTGGAAGAGCAGCCGGGCTGAGCACTCACTGGCCGGCTGCGGCGCCCATCCCCAGGCCCACCATGAGCTTGGCCCACTCGCGCGCGGTGAGGTGCGGGCGCACCACATCCAGCACCGCGCCGAACGCCTCGCCAGGCACCTGCTGGCGCATGCCGCCGAGCAGGGCCAGGCGCTCTGCGGGCGCCATGAAAGGCACCATCCAGCGCATCACCAGCATCATCTCGCCGGGCGGAATCGAAGACACCAGCGTGTCGTGCACGGCCATCAGCTCGCCGTCGGTGTAGTGCTGCCACAGCGCTGCGTTGTGCGCCGTCTCCTCCAGGTGCATGTGCTCGAAGTTGTGCGCCACGAACAGCGCCAGCGCGTGGTACAGCGCCTGGGCGCGCGGTGCGCGGTCGGCGCGCGTGCAGGCCATCAGGTCGGCCACGGCGCGCACCAGGCGCAGGATGGAGCGCTCATGCTCCTCGTGCTCGTCCGCCACGGCGTGGCTGCCGCCCTGGGCACGGGCTTCGATGGCCGGGTGCACAAAGGTGTTCTCGTGCTCCAGGTGGGCCTGGCACACATCGAGCAGCTGGGCCACGCGCTGGCAGCCCTGGGCAAAGTCCAGGTCGTCCTCCACATCCATGCGGCCCAGGCCGAGCAGGGTATCGGCCATGAAGGCGCGCAGGGCCTTGTGGATACCGGCGTACAGGTCCACGCGCGGTGCGGCGGACTGGGTGGCGGCGATTTCGGCAATTTCTCGGGGTTCGATCTTCATCACGTTCTTTCCTGGCCCGTGGGGCCTGCTTTCGGTGCGGCTTCCGCCGCGCCGGGCCGGGTGCACCATGCACCCGCAACCGTGGAATGAAGTCTAGAAATCGCCGCCTTCGCGCGCTGCTAAAAATCCCTTAACCGAACCCTATTCCATTCTTAAAAACGCCATCGTCCGTCATTTGCGTGAAATCCATCACACCGCCGCGCGCACCATGTCCACCGCCTTTTCCGCGATCATGATCGTGGGTGCGTTGGTGTTGCCGCTGACGATGCGCGGCATGATGGACGCGTCGACCACCCGCAGGCCCTGCACGCCGCGCACGCGCAGCTGCGCATCGACCACGTCGTGCTCGCCCGGCCCCATGCGGCAAGTACCCACCGGGTGGTAGATGGTGTCGGCGTGCTGGCGGATGAAGGCCTCGATCTCGCTGTCGGACTCCAGCACGGGCGCGCTGCCGTAGCGCGCCAGTGCGGGCTGCGCCAGGATCTCCTGCATGCGCCGGAAGCCATGCACCATGCGGTCCATGTCGGCGCGCTCGCCCAGGAAGTTCGGGTCCACCAGCGGCAGCGCTCTCGGGTCGCCGCTGGCGAGCTGCACGCTGCCCCGGCTCACGGGCTGCAACAGGCAGACATGGCAGGAATGGCCATGGCCCAGCACCGTCTTGCGGCCATGGTCCACGAGCTTGCCGATGACGAAATGCAGCTGCACGTCGGGCGCTGTTTCGCAGGGCTGGCTGCGGATGAAGCCCCCCGCCTCGGCGAAGTTGGTCGTCAGCATGCCGCTGCGCCGCTGGCGCCATTCCTGCACGCCACGCACGATGCGCGCCACGCCGGGCAGGGAGATGCCGAACAGCTCGCTCTGCCCCGGCGCATCGACCACGCGCACCACGTCGGGATGGTCGTGCAGGTGCGCGCCCACACCCGGCTGGTCGTGCAGCACGGCGATGCCGTGGCGCTGCAACTGTGCGCCGGGGCCGATGCCCGAGAGCATGAGCAGCTGCGGCGACAGCAACGCCCCCGCGCTCAGCAGCACCTCGCGCCTGCAGCGCAGCTGCTGCAGGCGGCCACCCTGGCGGAACTCCACGCCCACGGCGCGGCGCCCGTCGAACAGCACGCGCGTGGCGTGCGCCCCGGTGAGCACCTGCAGGTTGGGCCGCGCCAGGTGCGGCGTGAGGTAGGCCTTGGCGGCGCTGAAACGTTCGCCATCGCGGTGCGTGACCTGGTATTCGCCCACGCCTTCCTGGGTGGCGCCGTTGAAGTCACGGTTGTGCGCATGGCCCGCCTGCACGCCGGCTTCGACGAACACGCGGCCGAAGCGGTTGGGCGAGCGCAGGTCCATCACGTTGAGCGGGCCGCCCGTGGCGTGCCAGGCGTCGGCGCCGCGCTCGTTGTTCTCGGACCTCAGGAAGTAGGGCAGCACATCGGCCCAGCCCCAGCCCGGATTGCCCTGCGCGGCCCAGTGGTCGTAGTCCTGCGGCTGGCCGCGCGCGTAGATCATGGCGTTGATGGAGCTGGAGCCGCCCAGCACCTTGCCACGCGGCTGGTAGCCCCTGCGCCCGCCCAGGCCCGGCTGCGGGGTGGTGTTCAGCCCCCAGCCGTTAAGCATGTACTTGGCCATCACGGCCAGCCCTGCCGGGCAGTGGATGAGCACGCTTGCGTCCGCCGGGCCCGCTTCCAGCAGGCACACGCGCACGGCGGGGTCTTCGCTCAGGCGCCCGGCGAGCACGCAACCGGCCGAACCGCCACCCACCACGATGTAGTCGAACATATCCGCCTCCTCCGTGTTTGACACACCTTAACCCAAAGAGAGGGTCAATGCCGCTACGATGGCGGCTGTTGTTTCACTTTGAAGAGAGCACTCCACATGAGCATTTCCACGGTTGGCATCATCGGCGCAGGCACCATGGGCAACGGTATCGCGCAGGCCTGCGCGGTTTCCGGCATCAACGTCGTCATGGTCGATATCTCGGACGCCGCGGTGCAGAAAGGCCTGGCCACCGTTTCCGGCAGCCTGGACCGCCTGATCAAGAAGGAAAAGATCACCCAGGCCGACAAAGACACGGCCCTGGAGCGCATCAAGACCTCGACCAGCTACGACGACCTCAAGGCCGCGCAGCTCGTCATCGAAGCTGCCACCGAGAACTACGAGCTCAAGCTCAAGATCCTCAAGCAGGTCGATGGCATCGTCGGCCCCGAGGTCATCATTGCGTCGAACACCTCGTCGATCTCCATCACCAAGCTGGCGGCCGCCACCAGCCGCGCCGACAAGTTCATCGGCATGCACTTCTTCAACCCGGTGCCGATGATGGCGCTGGTGGAGATCATCCGTGGCCTGCAGACCAGCGACGCCACGCACGACGCCGTGAAGGCGATGGCGCTGGCGCTGGGCAAGAGCCCCATCACCGTGAAGAACGCCCCGGGCTTCGTGGTCAACCGCATCCTCGTGCCCATGATCAACGAGGCCTTCTTCGTGCTGGCCGAAGGCCTGGCCACGCCGGAAGACATTGACGCCGGCATGAAGCTGGGCTGCAACCAGCCCATCGGCCCGCTGGCCCTCGCCGACATGGTGGGCCTGGACGTGTGCCTGGCCGTGATGGACGTGTACCTCGCCGAATTCGGCGACAGCAAGTACCGCGCCTGCCCGCTGCTGCGCGAAATGGTGGCTGCCGGCCGCCTGGGCCGCAAGACGGGCAGCGGCGTTTACCAGTACTGAGCCCCGCGCTCCCCTGCCAGGCCGGGCGGTTTCGTCCGGCCTTTTTCATTGCGTTTTCATGATCAAAACGCCCTGTAGCGCCCGCCCATCAAGCGCCAATAGCTCTATTTTCAGGAGCATTTGACGCTATGCCCCTTCATTTCAGAGGGCCTTCCGGCAATTCAATTGCACACAATTTAATTGCTGTCAATAATTCATCCCATGCCCACCGAACACACCACCGACAGCCCCAGCCCCCCCCTCCTGTGGCTCGACAACCAGGTCTGCTTCGCGCTGTATTCGACCTCGCTGGCGATGACCAAGCTCTACAAGCCGCTGCTCGACGCCATCGGCCTGACCTACCCGCAGTACCTCGTGATGCTGGTGCTGTGGGAGCAGGACGGGCCCACCGTCTCCGAACTTGGCGAGCGCCTGTTCCTCGACTCCGGCACGCTGACGCCGCTGCTCAAGCGCCTGGAAGCCTCGGGCCTGGTGGCGCGCCAGCGCGACCCGCAGGACGAGCGCCGCGTGCGCATCACCCTCACCCCCGAGGGCCGCGCGCTGCGCGATGACGCCGAGAGCGTGCCCGCCTGCGTGCTGCGCGGCAGCCGCACTGCCCTGCCCGAACTGCAGGCGCTGACGCGCCAGCTGCAGGCCCTGCGCACCCAGCTCGCCCAGGTCTGAACCCATTCACCCCCCGCCCGTACCGGGCACCACCCGCAAAGGAAAGCACCATGGCCTCCCTCGACAAAGTCCTCTACACCGCCCGCGCCCACACCACCGGGGGCCGCGACGGCGCCTCACGCACCGACGACGGCCGCCTCGACGTGAAACTCTCCTCTCCCGGCACCTCGGGCACCGGCACCAACCCCGAGCAGCTGTTCGCCGCAGGCTACTCGGCCTGCTTCATCGGCGCGCTCAAGGCCGTGGGCGGCATGCAGAAAATCGCCATCCCGCAGGACGTGGCCGTGGACGCCGAGGTGGACCTCGGCCCCATCACCGGCGGCTATGGCATCGCCGTGCGTCTGCAAGTGCACCTGCCCGGCATGGACCGCGCCGCCGCCCAGGCGCTGGTGGACGCGGCCCACAAGGTCTGCCCCTACTCCAACGCCACGCGCGGCAACATCGACGTGACGCTGACCCTGGCCTGATCCCGGTGTCGCGCAGGCGGCCCGCCGGGCTTGAGCCCGGGCGCCGCTTGCCCTACCGTTGCCGCATGAACACCACCACCCTGCTCGTGCGCCAGGACGCCCTGGCCAGCACCACGCTGCGCAGCACCGAACCCGCCCCGCTGGCCGACGGCCAGGTGCGCGTGCGCGTCGATCGCTTTGCGCTCACCGCCAACAACATCACCTATGCCGCCATGGGCGAGATGCTGGAGTACTGGCGCTTCTTCCCCTCGGGCGAGCCGGGCTGGGGCATCGTTCCGGTGTGGGGCTTCGGCACGGTGGCCGAATCGCTGCACCCCGATGTGGCGGTGGGCGAGCGGCTCTACGGCTACTGGCCCATGGCAACCGAGGCAGTGCTCCAGCCCCACAAGGCATCGGCCACGGGCTTTGCCGACGGCGCCGCGCACCGCGCGGGACTGCACGCCGTCTACAACCATTACCTGCGCTGCGGCGCCGACCCGTTCTACCACCCGGACACCGAAGACCTCCAGGCCTTGCTACGGCCGCTGTTCATCACCTCCTGGCTCATTGACGACTTCCTGGCCGACCAGGGCTTCTACGGCGCGGGCACGCTGCTGCTGTCCAGCGCATCGAGCAAGACGGCCTACGGAACGGCCTTCCAGCTCGCCCAGCGCCCGGGCGTGCAGGTGGTGGGTCTCACATCCAAAGCCAACCAGGCCTTTTGCGAAAGCCTGGGCTGCTACCACCGCGTGGTGGTCTACGAGGACCTGGAGCAGCTCGACGCCGCGACGCCTTGCGTCTACATCGACTTTGCGGGCAGCGTGGCCCTGCGCCAGCGCATCCACCGGCATTTCACGCAGCTGGCCTACAGCTGCGCCGTGGGCGCCAGCCATGTGGGCGACCTGGGCGGCGCGGGGCAACTGCCCGGCCCCCGCCCCACGATGTTTTTTGCCCCCGCGCAGGTCAAGAAGCGCACCGGCGAATGGGGTGTGCACGGCCTGAACGAGCGCCTGGTGGCCGCCTGGCAGGCCTTCAGCAGCGCCGTGCAGGCGCCGCCCCAGCCCTGGATCACCGTGCAGCAGCACCTGGGGCCGCAGGCCACGCAAGCGCTCTTTCTGGAGTTGCTGCGCGGCCAGGGCGATCCGCGCACGGGGCACATCGCCCGCATGCGGCCCTGATCTTTTGCCGCTGGACAGCGGCACGGACGAGGCGGGCTCAGCCCGCCGTCAAGCGTGGGGGCGCCGACACTGGCGCATCGGCCAGCCGGAAACGCCCCACCAGGCGTTCGAGCACCGCCGCCTGCTCGCTCATGGCTCCGGCGGCAGCGGCGCTTTCTTCCACCAGGGCTGCGTTCTGCTGGGTCATCTGCTCCAGTTCGCCCACGGCAGCGTTCACCTGCTGCATGTCGCCGCTTTGCTCGGCGGTGCTGGCGGTGATCTCCTCGATGATGCCGCTGACGCGCTGCACCGATTGCACGATCTCTTGCATGGTCTGCCCCGCGCGGTCCACCAGGGCCGTACCGGCCTCCACGTTTTCCACCGAGGCCGTGATCAGCGCCTTGACCTCGCGCGCGGCCTCTGCCGAGCGCCCGGCCAGCGAGCGCACCTCGCTGGCCACCACGGCAAAGCCGCGCCCCTGCTCCCCGGCACGGGCGGCCTCCACGGCCGCGTTCAGCGCCAGTATGTTGGTCTGGAAGGCGATGCCGTCGATCACGGCGATGATGTCCACGATCTTCTTGGAAGAGTGGTCGATGCGGTGCATGGTCTGCACCACCTCGCTGACCGACTGGCCGCCGCTTTGCGCCACCGTGAAGGCCGAGGCCGCCAGCGCATTGGCCTCGCGGGCCGAAGCGGCCGACTGACCGACCGCGCCGCTGAGGTGGTCCAGCGTGGACGACGCGCGCTGCAGGTTGGCAGCGGCGGCTTCCGTGCGGCTGGAAAGGTCTTGATTGCCATGGGCAATCTCGACGCTGGCCGCACCGATGCTGCCCGCCGAGCGCTGCACCTGCCCCACCAGCTCCGCCAGGGATTGCGACATCTGCGCCAGCGCGCGCAGCACCTCGCCCATTTCGTCCTGGCGGTCGGTGACGATACGCACCGTCAGGTCACCCTCGCCAATGGAGCGCGCCACCTGAACGATGTCGGCCAGCGGCCCGGTCACGCTGCGCTGCACCAGCCGCGTGCCGATGCACACCGCCACGATGATGACGGCCATGATGCCCGCCACACCCCACACGGTTTTCAGCCGCTCTGTGCCTGCCTTGTCACGCAGCTCGGTGGCCCCGCGCTCGGTCAGGCGCACCATGTCCTGCTGCGCGCTCTGAAACGCCTTGAGCTTGCCCTGGGTATCGCCCTGGATGTGCGCCTGCAGCGCGGCAGCGTCGCCCGCGGCCTTGAGCTTTTGCGCGGCTTCCAGCGAAGCCTTCAGCGCCTGTGCCTGCTGGGTGGCGGCGTCCAGCGCGGCGCGCTCCATCGGGGTGGTGAGCAGCGTGCCCAGTGCCGACTGCACCTGGGCCAGCTCCTGCTGGTCCTGCTCCTGCCCGCCTTGCAGCAGGGCGGCCGAGGCCTCATCGGCCGCCAGCGCCGCGCCCAGGGTGCGCAGCGCCTGCGCTTCGGCCAGCCCGCGCCAGCGCGCGGACAGCTCCAGCTTGCTTTGCTGATCGGACTGCTCCTGGACCGTGATGGCCTGCGACTTCACCGTGCGCACCGCCGACCCGGCCGACATGAGTACCAGCCCGATACTCACCGCAATGGCAGGCAGCCATATCTTGGTTTTGATGCTCAACGCCATGCCTTCCCCTTGTCTCCAGACGGGATATGTAACTATTCGTCAAAAGTATGGCACGGCTTGGGGCGTTGCAGGCCAGCGAAAATGAGGGCATGCACTCTATTCCTGACGCCTCGCTGCTGCACCCCTTCGCCGCCCTCACGCCCGACATGGTGCTCGACGCACTGGCCAGCGTGGGGCTGCGCGGCGACGGGCGGCTCATGGCGCTGTCGTCTTACGAGAACCGCGTGTACCAGGCCACGCTGGAAGACGGCAGCCGCGTGGTGGCCAAGTTCTACCGCCCCGGGCGCTGGAGCGAGGCGCAGATCCTCGAAGAACACGCCTTCGCCGCCGAGCTCATGGCGGCCGAGGTGCCCGCCGTCGGCCCCATGGTGCTGGACGGCCGCACGCTGCATCCGCACGGGGGCTTTGCGTTCTCCGTCAGCCCCTGGCGCGGCGGCCGCCAGCCCGAGCTGGACGACTTCGAGGTGCTCGAATGGACCGGCCGCTTCCTCGCGCGCATCCACACCGTGGGCGCGGCGCAGCCCTTTGCTGTCCGCCCCACGCTCGATCTGCAGCAATTCGGCACCGAGCCGCGCGACTGGCTGCTGGAGCACGCCCTGATCCCGCTCGACGTGCAATCGGCCTGGCGCGATGCCTGCAATACCGCTCTTGATTTGATAGCTACTGACGCACAATCCACGGGCGCTGGAGGCCAATTTGGCTTGAAAGACGCCACCGTGCTGCGCCTGCACGGTGACTGCCACCCCGGCAACATCCTCTGGACCCCGCTCGACGAATGGGGGCGCGGCGGCCCGCATTTCGTGGACCTGGACGACGCCCGCATGGGCCCCGCTGTGCAAGACCTGTGGATGCTGCTGTCAGGCGACCGGCGCCAGCGCACGCACCAGCTCGGCGCCCTGCTCGACGGCTACGAACAGTTCCGCCCCTTCGACCGGCGCGAACTGGCTCTCATCGAGCCGCTGCGTACCCTGCGCCTCATCCACTACAGCGCCTGGCTCGCCCGCCGCTGGGAAGACCCGATCTTCCCCATCAACTTCCCCTGGTTCGGCACCAGCGACTACTGGCGCGGCCAGGTGGACATGCTGCAGGAGCAGATCGAGGCGATGCAGGAGGCGCCGCTGGTGATCTGAGCGCTCCTGGGGAATCGGTGTCGGAAGATGGGCCAAGTGCGCGAACAGATCGCCGGATTCCATTCAGGAGCCATCCGCGCATCCAGGTCAGTTCTTGAACCATTCCATGTGACTACTCCTTGGTGTTTGCATGCTCAGGGTAGTTAGCGGGTGCCCAAGGAAACGAGGCAAATGCCTCCTTTCCCAGAGTCAAGACCATCCACCCGGCTGCGTTGGACATGACCGATGGCGGGAGTGGTTTCGCGTGACGCAGCGGCAGCGCGCGGATGCGGTACTTCAGACGACCTGCCCAGTTCATCCACAGGGAGAAGGCAAAGCCTGCGTCACGCTGCCCCATAAAATCGAAAATCCCCATCCATGACATGGTTTGGCGCCTGTGTACAGGCTCGACGTGCGCCGCGAAGGCACTGGAGCGGCCAAAACAGGAAAAGCCGGGCTGCGGGTGCTACAGCGTGGTCAGGAAAGAAAACGATTTGCTGCCGAACTACATGCCACAGCGCCGGTTCATCAGGAACTCCGATGCCGTCCCCACGACGAAGCTGGAAACCGCATAGGCAGTGCCATGGCCCCCACACGCATCAACCGGGGGCATTCCATCGCACTGAATCAGCGCAAAGGCAGTGGGCTGGCAAAACCGACCAGCAACCCGATGGCATAGAGCGATAGAGCGGCGCCTGCCAGGAGATAGAGCACAAACATGCTCCAGAAGGCACCCGGCTGGTCCTGCCGATGGAACTCCAGGCGACCTTTGAAGCCGTTGGAACCACAGGGCAGCCAGCCACGGGAAAGGCTCTGGAAATCAACGATCAGCAAGCCCATGCCGAACGCCAGAAAAAGCAAACCTTGGAAAATGCTCATCGTTGGATGTCCGGTTTTCAGAACAGGCCCGAGGATTCAGGGAGATGCCAAAGGAGCACCACTCTCATAGATGGGCTTTTTGTAACTTGAAGCGCAGTGTCGGTCAAGCTGCCGGGGCTTCCGGGCGGGTTCTGTCGGTGGGCACATCGTCAAGGCGTTGTCATCGCTCTAAATCCCCCATCTCTCATGCCACCCATCGCGCAAGCACCTGACAGAATGGAAGAACCCGCGCTTCTCGCAACGTCGCCGAGCGGGTATGCTGGAATTTCCACCGCCACTGCGGGTGTCCGCACTAGCCCATGAAAGATCTCCTCCGAACGATTTTCTCCGTCCGCCAGCAACGCCGCGCCCCTCCGGCCGGACCGGTGCCGCCTGTGGGGGCCTTTGTCATCCGCAAGGACGTGAAGATGGAAGTCAACCAGCAGATTCCGCGAGACCTGTGGAACTGGCTGGTGCTTTCGGGCTGGCGCACCATTCCGGTCAAGAAGGACCGGCGCAAGTCCATGGAACTACCCGCGGGCGCCCTGCTGGAACTCATCAGCGCCCACCCGACCGAGCGCGATGCTGTGCATGCCCGGGTGCTGACCCAGGCACGCTAGCCCAACTCCCAGATCGCAGGACTCCAAACCCATCCTCATCTTCCCTCCAAAAAAAACGCCGTGCACCCCTTCGCAGGGTGCACGGCGCTGAGGGTGGGCGCGCTCAGGCCAGCAGTGCATTCACCCGCTTGACGTAAGCCGCCGGGTCTTCCGGCAGGCCGCCTTCGGCCAGCAGGGCCTGGTCGAACAGGATGTGGGCCAGGTCGTGGAAGTGCACGCTGCCGTCGAGCTTCTTGACCAGCGGGTGCTCGGCGTTCACCTCCAGCACGGGCTTGGTGTCGGGGGCCTTCTGGCCGGCCTGCTTGAGCATGCGGGCAAGCTGGGTGCTCATGCCGTCGTCCTGCACCACCAGGCAGGCGGGTGAATCGACCAGGCGGGTGGTCACGCGTACGTCCTCAGCCTTGTCCTTCAGCGCTTCCTTGAGCTTGGCGAGCATGGGCTTGAAGGCTTCGGCGGCCTCCTCGGCGGCCTTCTTCTCGGCCTCGTCCTGCAGCTTGCCCAGGTCCACGGCGCCCTTGGCCACGCTTTGCAGCGGGGTGCCGTCGAAGTCGTGCAGGTAGTTCAGCGCCCACTCGTCCACGCGGTCGGTCATCAAGAGCACCTCGATGCCCTTCTTCTTGAAGACTTCGAGCTGCGGGCTGTTCTTGGCGGCGGCCAGGCTGTCGGCGGTGATGTAGTAGATGGCCTCCTGGCCTTCCTTCATGCGCGCCTTGTAGTCGGCAAAGCCCACGCTGGGCGTGTCGCTGGTGGTGCTGGCAAAGCGCAGCAGCTTGGCCAGGCGCTCGCGGTTGGCAAAGTCCTCGCCCAGGCCCTCCTTGAGCACGGCGCCGAACTCGGCGTAGAACGCGGTGTACTTGCCTTCCTTGGCCTTGTCGTCGGCGTCCACCACGTCAGTGACGGCATCGTCACCCGTTGCGGCTTCGTGCTTGTCGTGCTTGGCCAAGTCTTCCAGCATGCTCAGCACGCGCTTGGTCGAACCCTCGCGGATGGCGCGCACGTCACGGCTTTCCTGCAGCAGTTCGCGGCTGACGTTGAGCGGCAGGTCGCTGGAGTCGATCACGCCCTTGACGAAGCGCAGGTAGCTGGGCATCAGCGCCTCGGCGTCGTCCATGATGAAGACGCGCTTGACGTAGAGCTTCACGCCGGCCTTCTTGTCGCGGTTCCACAGGTCGAACGGCGCCTTGGCGGGGATGTAGAGCAGTTGCGTGTATTCGGTGTTGCCTTCCACGCGGTTGTGCGCCCAGGTCAGCGGGTTCTCGTGGTCGTGGCTGATGGCCTTGTAGAACTCTTGGTACTGCTCTTCGGTGATGTCCTTCTTGGGGCGGGTCCACAGGGCGCTGGCCTTGTTGACGGTTTCCCATTCGCCGGTTTTCACCATGCCGCCGGGTTCGCCTTCCTTCTCGCTCTCTTTCCATTCCTCTTTTTCCATGAGGATGGGCAGGCTGATGTGGTCGGAATATTTGCCGATCACCTGCTTGAGCTTCCAGGCGTTGAGGTATTCGGAGGCGTCGTCGCGCAGGTGCAGGATGACGCTGGTGCCGCGCGCGGTGCGCGTAATGTTTTCCACCTCGAAGTCACCAGCGCCGCCGCTGACCCAGCGCACGCCCTCGTCGGCCTTCAGGCCGGCGCGGCGCGATTCGACGGTGATCTTGTCGGCCACGATGAAGCCCGAGTAGAAGCCCACGCCAAACTGGCCGATGAGCTGGGCGTCTGCCTTCTGGTCGCCCGTGAGCTTGCCCATGAAGTCCTTGGTGCCGCTCTTGGCGATGGTGCCCAGGTGGTCGATGGCCTCCTGCGCGCTCATGCCGATGCCGTTGTCCTGGATGGTGAGCGTCTTGGCGTCCTTGTCGAAGCTCACGCGCACTTCGAGGTTGGGCGCATCCTCATACAGCGCATTGTTGTTCAGCGCCTCGAAGCGCAGCTTGTCGCAGGCGTCGGAGGCGTTGGAGATCAGCTCGCGCAGGAAGATTTCCTGGTTGGAGTACAGCGAGTGCGTGACCAGGTGCAGCAACTGGGCCACTTCGGCCTGGAAGGAAAGGGTTTGTTTGCTCATAGGGGTTGTAGTGACAAATCCAATGCGGGAGAGGGTTGCGCCGCCCGTCCCACCGGCCAGGCCAGCGCGCAGGCGTGCATTTGGGGGTGCTTGCGCGGGTTTCAACCCTGGGCCGAGTCGAGGTTGGCACCGCACCACTCATCAAAAATGATAGCTGCTAGCGCTTGATGGATAAGCGCTAGAGGCAATTTTTACTGAAATCCGTCGATTTCCTTTGCGCAGCGCGTCGGGCACGGTCCATGCAAGCAGCGCAGCACGGACCAGCGGCCACCGCGCGAGGGCCGCCCATGCTCCAGGTTCTGGCGCTGGTGGCGCCCCCCTTCCCGCAAAGCGCAGTTTTGCGAGAGAAGGGGGAAGCGGCGCCACCGCTCAGGGGGACGATCCCGGTCTAGCCGTCGGCGGTGATGCGCTGCACCAGCATTTGCAGCATGGCATCGGCTTTCTCGTTGGCGATCTGGCAGGTGCCTGCGGCGGCATGGCCGCCGCCGCCGAATTCGAGCATCAGGTTGCCCACATGGGTCTTGCTGCCTCGGTCCAGGATGGACTTGCCCGTGGCAAACACGGTGTTCTGCTTCTGCAGGCCCCACATCACATGGATGGAGATGTTGGCCGTGGGAAACAGTGCATAGATCATGAAGCGGTTGGTGGCCCAGATGGTGTCCTCGGGCCGCAGGTCGAGCACCACCAGATTGCCGATCTGGGTGGCACAGCTCAGGATCTGCTCCTTGGCCCGGGCCGCGTGGTCGTGGTACAGCGCCACGCGTTCCTGCACGTCGGGCAGCGCCAGGATTTCCTCGATGGTGTGGTCGCGGCAGTATTTGATGAGGTCCATCATCAGCGCATAGTTGCTGATGCGGAATTCCTTGAAGCGGCCCAGACCGGTGCGCGAATCCATCAGGTAGTTCAGCAGCACCCAGCCCTGCGGGTTGAGGATGTCCTCACGCGAATACTGTGCCGAGTCGGCCTGGTCCACCGCCACCATCATTTCTTCGGTGATGCGCGGGAAGGTCGCCTTGCCGCCATAGTGGTTGTAGACCACGCGTGCGGCCGAAGGCGCGTGCGCCTCGATGATGTGGTTGACATCGCGCCGGCCGGAGTTGCGCACGGTTTCCGATTCGTGGTGGTCGAACACCAGGTGCGCGCCCGGCACATAGGGCAGGTTGGTGGTGATGTCACGCTCGGTGATCTCGATCTTTCCGTCCTGCATGTCCTTGGGGTGGACGAACAGGATGTCGTCGATCAGATCCAGCTCGTTGAGGAGCACGGCGCACACCAAGCCATCAAAATCACTGCGGGTTACCAGACGGTACTTGCGGTCGCTCACGAGTTTCTCCTTGTTACACATCACTTCAGAGAGCGATGGTAGCAATATCGGGCATGCCCATGGCACGCACACCCCAAAAAAAGGATGGACGGCGGCTCCCCGGGCTCAGAAGGCGGGAAGACATCCGGCCCCCGCTCAGCCAGCCAGCGGCCGTCCCAGCCATTGGACGAGCTTGCGCGCCACACCGGCATCGCTGAGCAGCGCCAGATGCCCCAGGCGGTAGGCCACATGGCGGCGTGCCCGGGGGAAATCGAGGCAGCGCGCAGGGTCGTCGTGCACCCCCAGGGCGCTGTGCAGGGGCACCAGCCCGTCGCCCACCAGGCACTCGGCCACCGGCTTGTTGCGTGCCGACAGGGTGGCGGCCACCGTGAAGCATTCCACCCCGGCGGGCAAGGGCAACGGCGTGCGCCTGTCGGGGCTGCGGCGGAAGCGGTCACGCCCCTGCCAGTCGGCATCGAGCACATGGCCATAACGCAGGTCGGTGATGCCCGCGCTGCGCAACTGGCCCAGCCGGGCGAACGGACGGCTGTAGGGCGTGCTGCCCAGCAGCACATCCACCCAGTTGCCCGCGCGCTCCAGCGGCGCCCCATGGTGCGGCGTGCCCAGAAAAACGACGCGCCGCAACTGCGCGGGCCATTGATGGCCCGCCTCGGCGCCATAGTGGCATGCGCCGCGCACCACCAGCCCGCCCATGCTGTGCACCAGCACGCTGAACTCCTGCACGGGCACGGGCCAGGCAGCCAGCAAGGCCTCGATGTGGTCAGCCAGGGCGCGCCCGTTCACCGAGGTGTGCTGCCCCGTGTTGTAACGCACATAGACCGGGGTGTAGCCCAGCGCCTGTGCCAGGTGCGTGCCGTGGTCGTGGCCCTCGCGCTGCCATTGCAGGTCGTTCATGCACAGGCCATGCACCAGCAGCAAGACCTTGCCGGTGGCGGCGCCACTCGCACCGAGTGCGGCCACGTCCAGCGGCCGGCCCTGCTGGCGCAGTTCCATGGTGATCGCCAGCGGGTTGGCATCCTGGGCCAGGCGGTCGCCCATGACGCCGTTGAGAGCCGACAGCACGGCCTCGCGTTCGGCCGGTGGCGTGGCGGCATCCCGTCCGGCCATGCCGCGGTCCAGAAAGGGTTCGAGCCGCAGCAACGCGGCCTGCAGCCCGGCATCGACCAGCCGTGTCACGCCATGAATGCCCTGGTAGACCATGCCGGTCAGCCCGCGCGTGCGGCCGGGCTCGGCCCCGCCGGGCAGGCCCATGGTGCTGAGCACCGACTGGTGCACGCCTTCGGCGATGCGTGCCACGCCTGCCGTGGCCTGGGTGGCCAGGCGCGCCGCGCCCCGCAGGTCGGTGGCGCGCAACTGGCCCAGGGCCGCTTTGGCGGCGCGTGCCGTCTTGCCCGATGAGGGGGGTGTGGTGGATGCCATGAATGCTCCGGAAAAAAGGGGATCGGACACCACCCCCGCTGCGCCCGCGCTCAAAAGCGTTCGTGCGCGCCCAGATAGCGCCACTGCCCCACGGGCAGATTGCCCAGTGTGACACGGCCGATACGGATGCGTTTGAGGCCCACCACCTTCAGGCCCACCTGCTCGCACATGCGCCGGATCTGGCGCTTCTTGCCCTCGGTCAGCACAAAGCGCAGTTGCTCGGGGTTTTGCCATTCCACCTTGGCGGGTTTCAGCGGCTGGCCATCCAGGCTCAGGCCATGGCGCAGGCGTTCGAGCAGTTCGCGCGGAAAGACGGCCTGCACGTTGGTGCTGACGGGGTCGTGCTCATCAATTTCCTGCAAGGGCTCGGGGCGTTCGCCCGGCGCCACGGCGCGCACCGGGCCCGGCCCCTGGTACACCACGCGCACGAGGTATTCCTTGTCCATGACCGAGTCTTCTCCAATGATCTGCCGCGCCACGCGCCCGTCCTGCGTGAGCACCAGCAGGCCCACCGAGTCGATGTCGAGGCGCCCGGCCGGCGCCAGGCCGCGCAGGTGCGGCGGCGTGAAGCGCAGACCGCTCGGGTCGTCGCGCCAGTGCGTGCGCGGGTTGATCAGCGCCACGGCGGGCTCATGCCCGTCCTCGGCCTGGCCCGAGACGTAACCGATGGGCTTGTTCAGCAGGATGGTGACCCGGCTGTCCTGCTGGCGCTGCGCTGCGCGCTCGACGGTGACGCGGTCCTGCGGCGTGACCTTGACGCCCATGGCGGCCACCTGGCCGTTGACATGGACCCAGCCGCGCGCGATCCAGTCATCGGCCTCGCGGCGCGAGCACAGGCCGAGTTCGGCCAGGCGCTTGTTAAGGCGCGTGCCCTGGGCCGAAGAAACGGCGGCAGAGGGCACCGGGGGCTGTTGCAGGGTTCGCGGAGCAGGCTTCTTGGATTGCATGGCCCGAATTGTCTCTTAGAGCCTGTTCAAAGTCTTTTCATGGTGCCCGTTGCCCCGCAAAAGGCCGCACTCGTCATTGCGCACCTTGCCCAGGCCGCCAGCATGGCCTGCGGCGCGCGCCTAGATTGCGGCCTTTTGCTGCCTTGCGGGCACCATGAAAAGACTTTGAACAGACTCTTACCGCCCATGCACAGCGCACATATCCGCATGGAAAAGCCACATGACCGCCACCACACACCGCAACGCATTGTCAATACACTCAGTGACCGCTGCCCGCAGGAGTCTGCCAGCCACCGGCACAGGAGGTATCGCCATGCCCATCGCACAAAAATTCACCTCGCTCTCTATCGCGGCTCGGCTGCGGCTGGGGTTTGGCTGCTTGCTGGTGTTGATGATGTGCATTGCCGCCGGAGGACTGTGGTCGCTGCACACCGTCAACCAGCAGATGCGCGCCATCACCGGCCCTGGCGCAGCCAAGGCCAAGCTGGTCAACACCATGCTGGAGACCGTGGGAACGCTTGGCATCCAGAGCCGATCGGCAGCCATGCTCAACGAAATCGATGGCAAGCAGGCGCAGACCCAGATCGCGGCGTCGCGCAAATCCCTGCAGGACTACCAGCAACAGCAGGCGGCACTGGCGCAGCTTTTTTCCTCGGCAGACACCCGGCCGGAGCAGCAAAAGCTGCTGGGCGAGATCGAAGCACTGGCCCAGAAGATCCGCCCTGAGCTGGAGATCGCACTCCAAGGCGTCGAGGATGGCGACACCGTGAGTGCCACCCTCACCCTGATGACCCGTGCAGCGCCCGCCGAAGCCGCCTGGCGTGCCCGGCTGGCCGAGCTGATCGAGCGGCAAAACCAGCTCAACGCCGAATCGGCCCAGCAGGCCGAGCACCTGCAAAGCCAGGCACTCGGCCTGGGCGCCGTGCTGGTGGCATCTGCGGCGCTGCTGGGCTGGTGGATTGCACGGCGCATCACCGCCAGCATCACACAGCCCATCGGCCGGGCGGTGGTGGTGGCCGAACGCATTGCGCGCGGCGACCTGACCTCGGCCATTGAAGTACGCATCCACGACGAAACCGGCCGCCTGCTCGACGCCATTGCCGCCATGCAGGACCGCCTGCGCGCACTGGTGGGTGAAATCAGCCAGGCGGCCGACTCCATCCTCACCGCCAGTTCGGAGGTCGCCTCGGGCAACCTGGACCTGAGCCTGCGCACGGAGCAAACCTCGCACAACCTCCAGTCCAGCGCCTCGGCACTGGCCGACCTGACGGGCACCGTGGGCCAGAGCGCAGAGTCCGCCCACCAGGCCAACCGGCTGGCCTCCACGGCCTCGGAGGCCGCCACGCGGGGCGGGCAGGCCGTGTCGCAGGTGGTACAGACCATGGATTCGATCAGCGCGAGTTCGCGCCAGATTGCCGACATCACCGGCGTGATCGACGGCATCGCCTTCCAGACCAACATCCTCGCGCTCAATGCCGCCGTGGAGGCCGCACGCGCTGGCGAGCAGGGGCGCGGCTTTGCCGTGGTGGCGGGCGAGGTGCGCAACCTGGCGGGCCGCGCGGCCACGGCGGCACGCGAGATCAAGGCCCTGATAGGCGCCAGCGTGCAGCAGGTGGAGCAAGGCGGCGAGCTGGTGGGCCGCGCAGGCAGCACCATGAACGAACTGGTCAGTGCCGTGTGCAAGGTGTCGGACATCATGGCCGAAATCACCCATGCCACCCAGGAGCAAAGCCAGCGCATCGTGCTGGTCAGCCAGTCGGTGGGAGAACTGGAGTCCATGACCCAGCAGAACGCTGCGCTGGTGGAAGAAGGCGCCGCCGCCGCAGACAGCCTCAAAGAGCAGGCCGGACGTCTGACCGAGGTGGTGGGCGCATTCCGGCTGGAGCGCAGCGTGCGCGATGACCGCAACTGGCCGGGTCCAAACCATGGCCCTGCAGCGCCAGCGGCTGCGCCGGACCGCCTGGCTACATCCGGCGGCGGCCGCAGCGGCGCCCTGCAGCTTCCCGCCCTCAAACGCTGAGGCGGAACGGAACAAGGCACCGCGATGGCGCCTTTCCGGCCTGGGGAAGATCTGCAATGCCACAGCCATAGCGCGTGCTATGGCGAGCATTTGCAACGACGAGCGGGTGTGTATTGGCGGAATGAGCGGGCATGGTGGGTTCGTTCACACCTTCTCAGACCTGAGGCGTCAGCCAGGCCAGGAAACCGTCCACCGGCAGCGGCCGGCTGATGTGGTAGCCCTGCGCCTCGTCGCAGGCCAGTGTGCGCAGTCGATCCAGGATGTCGGCATTTTCCACGCCTTCGGCCACCACGCTCAGGCCCAGATTGTGCGCCAGGTCGATGGTGGAGCGCACGATCTGCGCGTCTCCCTCCCCGGCCTGCATGCCCATGACAAAGGACTTGTCGATCTTGAGCTCCTGCACCGGCAGGCGCCGCAGGTAAGCCAGCGACGAGTACCCCGTGCCGAAGTCGTCGATGGAGAGCTTGAAGCCCTGCTGCGACAGACGGTTGAGCATGGCCTCGGCGCGCTGCGGGTCGTCCATGATGGCGCTCTCGGTGATCTCCAGGCAAAAGCTGGCCGCCCCCACGCCGTGGCGTGCCAGGATGGCCTCCAGGCGGGTGCAGAGTTCGGGGTCGAGCAGGTCGCGCGTGGACAGGTTGACCGAAACGCGCAGCCCCATCGGGCGCACGCGCTCCTGCGCCAGCAGGCGTGCCACCGCCTCGAAGACCCACAACGTGAGCTGGCGCACGAAGCCGGTCTGTTCGGCGAAGGGAATGAACTCCATGGGCGGCACCAGGCCGCGCTGCGGGTGCTGCCAGCGCACCAGCGCCTCGGCGGCATGCCCTGGCTGGCCGTGCAGCGCCACCTTGGGCTGCAGGTACAGGCGCAGCTCGTCCCGCTCGACGGCGCGGCGCAGGTCGCCCAGCAGCGTCAGGGTCTGGGCGCTCGCCGAGTCCAGCGCCGGTTCGTACAGCAGCGCCACGCTGAGCTTGCGCTTGGCGGCGTACATGGCGATTTCGGCACGGTTGAGCAGGGTGTCGGCATCCTGGGCGTCGCCCGGCCAGCAGGCAATGCCGATGCCGGCGCTCAGGTCCACCGTCTGGTCGTCGAACTCCAGCGGTTTTTCGAAGGAGCGGGCAATGCCCTGGGCCACCTGCAGGGCCTGCGGGCCATCGGTGTCGTGCAGCAGCAGCGCGAACTCGTTGCCGCCGACGCGCGCCACCAGGTCGCCCGGTGCGTGCACATGCGGGCGCAGGCGCCCGGCCACGGCCTGCAGCAGGCGGTCGCCAAAGGCATAGCCGAGCACGTCGTTGACATGTTTGAAGCGGTCCAGGTCCAGCAGCAGCACCGCCAGCGGCCGGGGCGGGCTGCGGTGCGTGTGGATGGCCTGCATGACCGCCGTGCGAAAGCGCTCGCGGTTGGGCAGGCCGGTGAGGCGGTCGCGGTAGGCCAGGTCGCGCACCTTGGCCTGCTGGCGCGCGATGTCCAGGCGCATGTGGTCGAACGAGCGTGCCAGATCGCCGATTTCATCGACCCGCGCCGTGTGCTCCATGGGCACGCTGTAGTCGCCGCTGGCGAGGCGCCGCGTGGCGGCCAGCAGTGAGCGCAAGGGCGTGGTCACGCGCCGGGCCATGGTGCCGCTGCCCAGCGCCACCAGCAGCACCCCGCCACCGGTGATGGTGGCCAGCAGGAACTGCAGCTGCCGGTAGGGCGCCACCACCTCGTCCACCGAGCGCAGCAGCAGCACCTGGACTTCACCCCCCACCGCGTTCAAGGCGCTGGTACGCACCAGCAGCGTGCCGGATTCGGTCTGCAGCTCTCCCGCTGCGGCGCCCGGCTGGCGCAGCGGCGCCAGCGCGGCGGCAGGCAGGGTGCCCACCGGCACCGCCACGCTGCCATCGGCGGCCCGCACACGCACGGCCACATCGACGGACAGCAACTGGCGCATCTCGTCGGCCAGGGGCTGCCCCACGGGAAAGCCCATGAGCACCCAGCCAATCACGACCGGCGCCTTCAGCGGCACCATGACGAACTGGTAGGGTTGCCCCTGCATCACGGCCACCACGCTGCCCTGGGACTGGTCCGACAGGGCCTGCACCACCTGCGCGAGGGAGCCGGGCATTTGCGGCAAGCCCTCGGCCAGCCGGACCGCGCGCAAGGCCCGCTCCGTGTCCAGCAGCGCCGTGGCCGCCGCCCCGATGCGCGCGCCATGGTTCTCCAGCGCCGACTGGATGGTTTCCTCGTCGCCCGAGCTGACGGCCGAGCGAAAACCGTAGTCGGCCGCCAGCAGCGCCGAGCCCTGGCGCAGTCGCTCGGCGTTCTGCTCCAGCAGCCGGTGCCAGACGCGCTCGTCGGTGTCGAGCTCGCGCGCGATCTGCAGGCGCGCATTGCGGTCGATGCTGCGGTTCACCACGGCGAAACCGGCCATCTGAACGATCAGCAGCAGCAGCAGCGACACCCCGACAAGCCGCAGGATGAGGCTGTGCCGTATCGGGCGCGTACTCAAGGCACCAGCCCCGTCATGCGCACGGTTGCCGTGGCGCCACCGGCTGTCACGGTCAGCGCCTGCTCCTGCGCGGCGGTCCCCACCGGCAGGCGGGGATGCCAGGCGCGCAGACGGTAGCTGCCCGGTGGCACCGGGCCGATGGACGCCCCGCCCCCCGTGGCCGGAGTCTGCGCGAAATAGGGGGTGTCGAGCACCACGATCCAGCCCACCATGTGGTCATGGATGTTGCACCCCAGCACCACCACGCCAGGCTGGTCGAACAGCACCGGCTGGGCCGGTGTGCCGGTGTAGAGCTTGAGCTCGAACTTCTTGGCCGGCGAGAACGAGTACACATGGTGGCGCACCGTGTCGCGGTTGGGGAAGCGCACTTCGGTTCCCACGGTCAGCACCCGCACTGCGGGGAGGAACTGCTTGTTCTCCTGCGACACCTCCTGCACCCCCAGGGGCTTGACCAGGCGCCGGGCTTCGGCCGATTCCAGATACACCACCGCACCGCCCAGGGGCTGGCCCGCGCCATCCAGCACTTGCACCTGCACGCCGGCCGCCCAGGCGCCCCAGACCAGGCACAGCGCGGGCAGCACCAGCGCCGTGCGCCAGGCCCGCCGGGACGTGGCCGCAACACTCATGGCGCGATGGCCAGGCCCCGCAGCGGGCTGCCGTCGCCCACCACGCCCAGCGGGGCGGCGCGGCCGGTTTCCAGGTCCACGGTGTACAGGCGGGTGCGCGGGTCCGTTGCGGTGCGGGCCGCCAGCAGGGCGGTGTTGCCCACGTCGGCGATGTCGAACGACGCATCGGCCAGCGGCCCCAAACCCAGCGGACCGACAGTGCGCAGCTGGCCGGTGTTGGGCGAAACGACCGGTGTTGCACCCTCGCGCGACCCCTGCATGACGAGCGTGCCGAGCGCGCGGTCGATGGCGTAGTTGGTGGTGAGCTTGTCGTCCTGGGCGTTGTAGGTGTAGGCAGCGGCAGCGATGTCGGGCTCTCGCCCGGCATGCCTGTCGCCCCAGGCATAGCGCAACACAGGGTCGGGCTGCACGCCGTCCAGGGCGGCATCGCCATCGACCACCGCCCCGGTGTCGGGGTGCAGACGCAGGTTCTGCCCGGCGCTGGAGACCACGCGAATGCGGTCGGCCGCAGGGTTGAAGTCAAACCCGAAAACCGCGCCGCGCAGTTGCAGGGCCAACGGCGCCGCACCCACGGGGCTCAGCGCACCCGAGGCGACGTCCAGGGTATAGAGCCGCCCTGTGTGCGACAAGGCGTACAGCACGCCCCGCGCCACCCGGTAGTCGATGCCTGCCAGTTGCTCGTCCGCAGCCAGCCCGGTGACGGGCCGCCGCTCCAGGATGCGCTGGGGCTCGCCGGCGTTGAACACCAGCAGCTCATGCTGCGCGGTGACGGCCACCAGCTGTTCCCCCAGACCGGCCGATGGCGGCGGCGGGCTGGCACAGGCCGCCAGAAAGAGTCCGGCCAGAATGCCTGCGGCCTTGCAGGCACGAAGGGCCATCGGTGTCAGTGCCATGGCTGCTGCCCCTTGGTTGGAATGCCACCGGGACGCCCCGCCCCCGAAGGCACATCGATATCATTCAAAAACAATAGCATGCTGCGCTCATCAGTAAAGCGTTTCAGCCCGATTTCATATCAAATTCCACCCGGCCACTATTGCATCACGCTCGACCGGAGCGCGGCAAGGTCCAGCACCCGCAGGCCGCCGTATTCGACCCGGATGGCCCCTTGGGCTTCGAGCGCCGCCAACGCCTCGTTGACCCGCTGGCGCGACAGCCCCACCAGATAGGCCAGTTCCTGCTGGGTGATGCGCAGCACCTCGCCCACTCCAGGGTACAGCGCCGAATTGAACAGCGCGGCCAGGCTGCGCGCCACGCGCGCGTCGGGGTTGTTCAGCCGGTCGATCTCGCGCGCTGCAATGAATTGACCCAGGCGCTCGTTGAGCTGGTTCATGACGTAGCGGTTGAAACCGATGGAGTGGTCCAGCAGCCAGTGAAACGTGTCGATGGGCAGCCCTGCCACCACGCTCTTGCGCAGGGCCTGCACGTTGTAGCGATACGGCTCGCGCTTGACCACCGTGCCTTCACCAAACCAGCCACCGGGCGGCAGGCCGGCAAAGGTCATCGTGCCCCCGTCCGCGTTGTCGTTGCTCATCTTGAGCAGCCCCTCGATGACGCCGAACCAGTAGGTGACGGGCCGCCCGATGCGGCAGACGTAGTCGCCCGCACGGGCATCGCCCACCAGCAGGGCCGCCATGGCGCGCTCACGCTCGACCGGCTGCAACAGGGGCAGCCAGGGAATACCGGCCAGTTCATCGGGCGTGGGCTGGCGGCGGCGGTGGTGCAATGACAGTTCCTGGTTCATGCCGTGCTGGCCGTGCGAGGGTTTTCAATGGGGCCCGTGGCCCTGCCGCCTGATTGTCGTTAAAAAACCGGCGGCAAGCTTGGCGCTGGCTGACACAGCCCCGTTGCCCGGCCCTGCCGCATGGCCCCACCGGGCGCGCCATGCGGCCACGGTTCGGGAATACCATGATTCAAATTGTCGTCGGAAAGACAAAAAAATTCCAATCACCGTCCGATGATGCGGCCGACTGGGCGCCACCGCCCCCCCAATTGGAGTTAGCACCATGAACACCCTGCGCCGCCCCCCCATGCGCCCCCCCGTCCTGCTGACCCGTCGGCGCCTGCTGGCCAGCGCAGCCACGCTGCCCTGGCTGGGCCTGACACCCGCCCTGCGCGCACAGGAAGCTCCGCTGAAAATCTGCCAGTCCACGGCCCTGAGCGGCCCGCTGGGCGATCTGGGCACAGCCATGCACCAGGGCGCCAAGGCGGCGTTTGCCGTGGTCAATGCGCGCGGCGGCGTGCACGGCCGCAAGATCGAACTCGAAGTCCAGGACGATGGCTATGACGTCCCGCGCGCACTGGCCAACGCAGAAAAGTTCCTGGCCGACAAGGACTGCTTCGCGCTCTTCAACTGCATGGGCACACCGATGGTTCAGGCCATGCTGCCCAAGGTGCTTGAGTCGGGGATTCCGTTCTTTGCCCCGTTCACGGGAGGGCAGCTCAGCCGCATCCCGGGCGCACGCAATGTCTTCAACATCCGCGCCAGCTATGCCGAGGAAGCCGAGAAATGCGTGCAGCATCTGGCCACGATCGGCATCCGCCGGATTTCCGTGGTCTACCAGAACAACACCTTCGGCAAGGAAGTGTTCGCAGGGGCGCAAATGGCCATGGAAAACGCCAAGCTGCCCAATGCCGTCACCGCCACCGTGGAGAACGACGCCTCCGACGCGGCCAGTGCCGCGCGCAAGCTCGCCGAGAGCAACCCCGAGGCCGTGCTGATCGGCCTGGCGGGCAAGCCGGCGCTGGAGTTCGTCAAGGCGTTCCGTGCGTTGCGCCAGGGGGTGTCGCTGTACGCGCTGTCGGTGCTCGGCACCTCGGCCAACGTCAAGGCCCTGGGCACCAACGCCACGGGCATGGCGATCTCGCAAGTGGTGCCGCTGCCCACCAACGTGATCACGCCCGTGGTGCGCGATTTCCAGCAGGCCCTGAAATCGCTGGACACGCCTGTCGAGCCCTCGCACCTGGCGCTGGAAGGCTATATCAACGCCCGGGTGTTCATCGATGCGCTGCAGCGCGCAGGCAAGAACCCGACACGCGCCGCATTCATCGACGCGACCTGGAGCCTCAAGAAGGTGGATCTGGGTGGCTTCGACATCCATGCCACCACGCCGGAACGCAATGCTTCACGCTTTGTGGAGCTGACGATGGTGAGCCGCGATGGCCGCTTTTTGCGCTGATGGGGCGAACCCGATCAGGAGTTTCCCCTAAATTGTCGTCGTAAAGACAAGATGACGTCAAAGTCGGTCTTACGATTGTTACCAGCTGAGTGGCCATGGGCCACGCTTCCGGCCCCGCCGGATCGACGGACATCTTGCAACTGATAGGAACCGGAATGAAGACCACGTTCCCGCAACTGCTGCTCAAACACGCAGCCGAGCGCCCCACGGACCCGGCGCTGCGCGAAAAAGAATACGGCATCTGGCAGACATGGACCTGGAAGGACGCATCGGAGACCGTGCGTCATCTGGCCTGCGGCCTGCTGTCGCTGGGCTTCCAGCGAGGCCAGAACCTGGCCCTGGTCGGCGACAACCGCCCGCACCTCTACATGAGCATGGTGGCGGTGCAGAGCATCGGCGGGGTGCCCATCCCGCTCTACCAGGACGCCGTGGCCTCCGAAATGGCCTTCGTGATGGAGGATGCCGAAGTCCAGTTCCTGTTCGCCGAAAACCAGGAACAGGTGGACAAGCTGCTGGAAGTGCGCGAGACCGTGCCCGGCATGGCCCACATCATCTATGACGACCCGCGCGGTCTGCGCAACTACGACCAGGCGGGCCTGATCAGCACCGAGAAGCTCAAGGCCCTGGGCGCTGAGTGGGATCGCGCGCACCCCGGCGCTTGGGATGCCCAGGTCGCCCAGAACAAGCCCGACGACGTATCGGTGATCCTCTACACCTCGGGCACCACCGGCAAGCCCAAGGGTGTGTGCCAGACCCACGCCAGCTTCATCGGCTCGGCCCAGGGCGGCGTCGAGGTCGATGGTCTGAACCCCCGCGACAACGTGATCTCCTACCTGCCTCCGGCCTGGGTGGGGGACCACCTGTTCTCGGTGGCGCAGTGGCTGGTGGCCGGCTTCACCATCAACTGCCCCGAATCGGCCAGCACCGTTTCCATCGACCTGCGCGAGATCGGCCCCACTTACTACTTCGCGCCGCCACGCGTGTTCGAGGGCATGCTGACCTCCGTCTCCATCCGCATGGAAGACGCCGCACCCTTCAAGCGCTGGATGTATTCCAAGGCCATGGATTTGGCCCGCCGCGTGGGCTCGGACATCCTGGATGGCAAGTCCGTGGGCTTCATGGACCGGCTGATGTACACCTTGGGTGACATCACCGTCTACGGCCCGCTGCGCAACGTGATGGGCCTGTCGCGCATCCGCGTGGCCTACACCGCAGGCGCCGCCATCGGCCCCGACCTGTTCCGCTTCTTCCGCTCCATCGGCATCAACCTCAAGCAGCTCTACGGCCAGACCGAAACCTGCGCCTATGTGTGCATCCAGAAGAACGGCCAGGTCAAGCTCAACACCGTGGGCCAGGCCGCACCCGGCATTGAACTGAAGATCGCCGACAACGGCGAGGTACTGGTCAAGGGCGTTTCGGTGCTCAAGGAGTACTACAAGCGCCCCGACGCCACAGCCGAGGTGATCGACGACAAGGGCTACTTCCACACGGGCGACGCCGGCGTGCTCGACCAGGATGGCCACCTGCGCATCATCGACCGTGCCAAGGACGTGGGCAAGCTCAATGGTGGCGCGATGTTCGCGCCCAACTACATCGAGAACAAGCTCAAGTTCTTCCCACAGATCAAGGAAGCCGTGTGCTTCGGCCATGGCAAGGACCAGGTCTGCGCGTTCATCAACATCGACTACGAAGCCGTGGGCAACTGGGCCGAACGCCAGGGCCTGCCTTATGGCGGCTATGTGGACCTGGCGTCCAAGCCCCAGGTGCTGCAGCTCATCGCGGAATGCATCGGCCAGGTCAACGCCGACCTGGCGGGCGAGCCCGGCATGTCCGACACACAGGTGGCGCGCTTCCTGGTGCTGCACAAGGAGCTGGACCCCGATGACGACGAACTGACCCGCACCCGCAAGGTGCGCCGTGGCTTCATCGCACAAAAGTACGGCGTGCTGGTCGATGCGCTCTACGGCGGGCGCACCGAGCAGTTCATTGAAACCCAGGTCAAGTTCGAGGATGGCCGCACCGGCAGCGTGAGCGCCACGCTGCAGATCCTGGACGCCAAGATCCATGCGCCTGCAAAGGTCAGTGCCTAAGACACCGGAAAGCACCCCATGACCCAGAAAAAGATTGGCGACGTCATCCTGGACGTCAAGAACATCAGCCTGCGCTTTGGCGGCGTGAAGGCCCTGACGGACATTTCGTTCAACGTGAAGGAGCATGAGATCCGCTCCATCATCGGCCCCAACGGTGCTGGCAAGAGCTCCATGCTCAACTGCATCAACGGCGTCTATACGCCGTCGGAGGGCTCCATCACCTTCCGGGGCAAGACCTTTGACCACATGAACAGCCGCCAGGTGGCCGAGATGGGTGTGGCGCGCACCTTCCAGAACCTGGCGCTGTTCAAGGGCATGAGCGTGATCGACAACATCATGTCGGGGCGCAACCTCAAGATCAAAAGCAACATCCTGCTGCAGGCGCTGCGCATCGGCCCGGCCGAGCGCGAGGAAATCGCCCACCGCGAGAAGGTCGAGCACATCATCGACTTCCTGGAAATCCAGGCCTTCCGCAAGACCCCCGTGGGCCAGTTGCCCTACGGCCTGCAAAAGCGCGTGGACCTGGGCCGCGCCCTGGCCATGGAGCCGCAGGTGCTGCTGCTCGATGAGCCCATGGCCGGCATGAACGTGGAAGAGAAGCAGGACATGTGCCGCTTCATCCTGGACGTGAACGACGAGTTCGGCACGACCATCGTTCTGATCGAGCACGACATGGGCGTGGTGATGGACATCTCCGACCGCGTCGTCGTGCTGGACTACGGCAAGAAGATTGGCGACGGAGCGCCGGACGAAGTCCGCAACAACGAAGACGTGATCCGCGCCTACCTGGGCACCAGCCACTAAGGCGGGAGACAAGCAAATGGCATTCTTTCTTGAAACTCTGATTGGCGGCCTCATGGCCGGCATGCTGTATTCCCTGGTGGCCCTCGGCTTCGTGCTGATCTACAAGGCCTCGGGTGTCTTCAACTTCGCGCAGGGTGCGATGGTGCTGTTCGCAGCGCTGGCCATGGCCCGGTTTGCCGAGTGGATTCCGAAGTGGACCGGCATCGACAACATGGTGCTGGCCAACCTTCTGGCCTTCATGATCGCGGGCGTGTTCATGTTTGCCGTGGCCTGGCTGATCGAGCGTCTGGTGCTGCGCCATCTCGTGAACCAGGAAGGCGCCACGCTGCTCATGGCCACGCTGGGGATCACCTACTTCCTCGAAGGCGTGGGCCAGACGATTTTCGGCAGCGACATCTACAAGATCGACGTGGGCATGCCCAAAGACCCGGTGTTCCTGTTCGAGTCCATGTTCGAAGGCGGTGTGCTGGTGAACAAGGAAGACGTGATCGCCGCCGGCATCGCTGCCACGCTGGTGCTGCTGCTGAGCATCTTCTTCCAGAAGACCAAGACCGGCCGCGCCCTGCGCGCCGTGGCCGACGATCACCAGGCGGCCCAGTCCATCGGCATTCCTCTGAACCGCATCTGGGTCATCGTCTGGTGCGTGGCCGGTGTCGTGGCCCTGGTGGCCGGGATGATCTGGGGCTCCAAGCTGGGCGTGCAGTTCTCGCTGACCACCGTGGCGCTGCGTGCGCTGCCCGTGGTGATCCTGGGGGGCCTCACCTCGGTGCCCGGCGCCATCATCGGCGGCCTGATCATCGGCGTGGGTGAAAAGCTCTCCGAGGTGTACCTCGGCCCCTTCGTGGGCGGCGGCATCGAAATCTGGTTCGCCTATGTGCTGGCACTCGTCTTCCTGCTGTTCCGTCCGCAAGGGCTGTTCGGCGAGAAGATCATCGACCGCGTCTGAACCACCACAAGAACAACAAGGAGAGAACCCATGTTCTACCGCGAAAACGGCCAGTTCAAGACCAGCTACCGGGCCGATCAGCAGGTCTTCCCGATCGCCCAGGACCGCATCGCCCTCGCCCTGCTGCTGGCCGTGGCCTTCCTGGTGGTGCCCATGCTGGCCACCGACTACTTCTACCGCGCCATCCTGATTCCGCTGGTCATCATGTCGATGGCGGCGCTCGGCGTGAACATCCTGGTGGGCTACTGCGGCCAGATCTCCCTGGGCTCGGGGGCCTTCATGGCCGTGGGCGCCTACGGGGCCTTCAACTTCTTCGTGCGCTTCCCCGGCATGCCGCTGATCCCGGCGCTGATCCTGGGCGGCCTGTGCGCAACGTTCTTCGGCATCCTGTTCGGTCTGCCCAGCCTGCGCGTGAAGGGCCTGTACCTGGCCGTGGCCACGCTGGCGGCGCAGTTCTTCAGCGACTGGATGTTCCTGCGCATCAAGTGGTTCACCAACAACTCGGACTCCGGCTCGGTGTCCGTGAACAACCTGCAGGTCTTTGGCATGCCCATCGACAGCGCCGTGAGCAAGTACCTGTTCTGCCTGGCACTGCTGGTGGTGGTGGCCATGCTGGCCAAGAACCTGGTGCGCGGCGCCATCGGCCGCGAGTGGATGGCCATCCGCGACATGGACGTCGCGGCCGCCGTGATCGGTATTCGCCCGATGTATGCCAAGCTCAGCGCCTTCGCCGTCAGTTCCTTCATCATCGGCATGGCCGGCGCGCTGTGGGCCTTCGTGCACCTGAGCTCGTGGGAACCAGCGGCCTTCTCGGTGGAAATTTCGTTCCGCCTGCTGTTCATGGTCATCATCGGCGGCATGGGTTCCATCATGGGTGCGTTCTTTGGCGCGGCCTTCATCGTGGTGCTGCCCATTTTCCTGAACCAGTTTCTCCCGGCGCTGGCGGGTCTGTTTGGGTTTGAAATTTCCACGGCCGCGGTATCGCACGCCGAGTTCATCATCTTCGGTGGCCTGATCGTCTGGTTCCTGATCGTGGAACCACATGGCCTGGCCAAGCTGTGGTCCATTGGCAAGCAGAAGCTCCGCCTCTGGCCCTTCCCGCACTGATGGCGACTGCAGGAAACCACCTACACGCTATTCCCGATACCGGCAGCCCCGATTGGGGCGTCCACTCACCCTCTGGTATTCCCCCGTGCTTCAACACTTTCATTCAAAGGAGACATCCATGAAGCTTTCGAAAATCGTGATTGCCGCAGCCATCGTGGCCGCCGGAGCATCGTCGCTGAGCACCAGCGCAATGGCCCAGGCCAATGAGCAGTTCTTCCCGCTGCTGTCCTACCGCACAGGCCCCTACGCCCCCAACGGCACGCCCTGGGCCAACGGCAAGCAGGATTACATCAAGATGATCAACGCCCGTGACGGCGGTATCAACGGCGTGAAGATCACGTTTGAAGAGTGTGAGACCGGCTACGCCACGGACCGCGGCGTGGAATGCTACGAGCGCCTCAAGAGCCGCCCGGGCGTGAGCATGATCGACCCGCAGTCGACCGGCATCACCTTCGCGCTGACCGAAAAGGCCCCGGCCGACAAGATCCCGCTGCTGACCCTGGGCTATGGTCTGTCGGTCTCGCAGGACGGCATGGCCTTCAAGTGGAACTTCCCGCTCATGGGCAGCTACTGGACCGGCGCCGACATTCTGATCCAGCACATCGGCAAGGGTCTGGGCGGCATGGACAAACTCAAGGGCAAGAAGATCGCGCTGGTCTACCACGACAGCCCGTTCGGCAAGGAGCCCATCCCGCTGCTGCAGGAACGCTCCAAGATGCACGGCTTCGAGCTGCAGATGCTGCCCGTTACGGCTCCTGGCGTGGAACAAAAGGCCACCTGGCTGCAAGTGCGCCAGAGCCGCCCCGACTTCGTGCTGCTCTGGGGCTGGGGCGTGATGAACTCCACCGCCCTGAAAGAAGCGCAAGCCACGGGCTACCCGCGCGACAAGATGTACGGCGTGTGGTGGGCCGGTGCCGAACCCGATGTGCGTGACGTCGGCGAAGGCGCCAAGGGCTACCACGCCCTGGCCCTCAATGGCTCGGGCCAGCAACCCAAGGTCATCCAGGACATCCTGAAGCACGTGCATGAAAAGGGCCAGGGCACGGGACCCAAGGATGAAGTGGGCTCGGTGCTGTACACCCGCGGCGTGATCATCCAGATGCTGGGCATCGAGGCCGTGCGCCGCGCACAGGAGCGTTTTGGCAAGGGCAAGGTCATGACCGGCGAGCAAGTGCGCTGGGGCATGGAAAACCTGGCCCTCGACCAGAAGAAGCTGGACGCGCTGGGTTTCAACAACGTGATGCGCCCCCTGTCCACGAGCTGCGGCGACCACATGGGTTCGACCTGGGCCCGCGTGCAGACCTGGGACGGTTCGAAGTGGAACATCGGCGCCGACTGGTACCAGGCGGATGAGCAGATCATCAAGCCCATGGTCAAGGCAGGCTCTGAAAAGTACCTGGGCGACAAGAAGCTGTCTCGCCGCGATGCGGCCGACTGCCAGTCTTGAGGACATCCCCCTGAGGCGCTAACGCGCCTTCCCCCTTCTCTCGCGCTTCGCGCGGGAAGGGGGACGACACCAGTGGCCGGGCAAAGCCCGTTCCACGGTGTCTCTGGCGAGGAAGCCGCGCCAGTTCTGAACGGCTGTGATGACAGCCGCCAATCGAAAGGGTTGTGCCACAACCCTTTCGATTGGCACAGCGAAGGCAACACCATGGACTCTAAAAACATCGTTCTCAACGTCAACGGCATCGAGGTCATCTACAACCACGTGATCCTCGTGCTCAAGGGTGTCTCGCTGCAGGTGCCCGAGGGCAGCATCGTCGCCATCCTGGGCGGCAACGGCGCGGGCAAAACCACCACGCTGCGCGCCATCTCGAACCTGCTCAAGGGCGAGCGGGGCGAGGTCACCAAGGGCAGCATCGACCTTCGCGGCGAGCGCATCGAAAACCTCTCGCCGGCCGACCTGGTCAAGCGCGGGGTGGTGCAGGTCATGGAAGGACGCCACTGCTTCGCCCACCTGACCATCGAGGAAAACCTGCTCACCGGCTCCTACACGCGCTCAAGCAAGGCGGAGATCGCCGCAAACCTGGAAAAGGTCTACAACTATTTCCCGCGCCTGAAGACACGCCGCACCTCCCAGGCGGCCTACACCTCGGGCGGCGAGCAGCAGATGTGCGCCATCGGCCGTGCCCTGATGACCAACCCGAACATGGTGCTGCTCGACGAGCCCTCCATGGGCCTGGCACCGCAGATCGTGGAAGAAGTGTTCAACATCGTGCAGGACCTCAACAAGAAGGAAAAGGTCACGTTCCTCCTGGCCGAGCAGAACACCAACATGGCGCTCAAGTATTCCGATTACGGCTACATCATGGAATCGGGCCGCATCGTGATGGACGGTGTCTCTTCCGACCTCGCGAGCAACGAAGACGTGAAGGAGTTCTACCTCGGCGTGGGCGGCGGCGAGCGCAAGAGCTTCAAGGACGTCAAGAGCTACAAGCGGCGCAAGCGCTGGCTGGCCTGATCCCCCTTTTTTCCGGGTTGGCCCGGCTGCGGCCGGGTCGCCCCTGCACAGGTCCGCCTGAGCCCCCAACCCTCCCACACCATTTCGCCATGACTTCCTTTTACGACACGCTGGAAACCCGGGCTCCGGCCGACCGTGAGGCTGACCTGCTCAGGGCCTTGCCTGCCCAGGTGGCCCATGCACGCAGCCAGTCGGCGGCATTCGCCGAAATCCTGGCCGACGTCAACCCCACCGAAATCAACACCCGCGCGGCGCTGGCCCGCCTGCCGGTCACGCGCAAGCACGAGTTGCTGGAGCGCCAGCAGGCGCAGCGCAGCCAGAACCCCTTTGGCGGTTTCGCCACCATCGGTTTCGGCGCGCAGATGCCGCGTGTCTTCGCCAGCCCAGGCCCCATCTATGAGCCCGAAGGCACCCGGCGTGACTACTGGCGCATGGCGCGTGCCATGTATGCCGCCGGCTTTCGTGCGGGCGAACTGATCCACAACTGCTTCTCCTACCACTTCGTGCCCGCCGGCTCGATGATGGAGAGTGGCGCCCACGCCATGGGCTGCACCGTGTTCCCCGGGGGAACGGGCCAGACCGAGCAACAAGTGCAGGCCATGGCCGAGCTGCGCCCGGCGGGCTACATCGGCACACCCAGCTTCCTCAAGCTCATTGTGGAGAAGGCGGCGGAAATGCAGGTGCCTCTGCCCACCGTGACCAAGGCCCTGCTCTCGGCCGAGGCCTTCCCGCCCTCGCTGCGCGACTGGTTCCTAGAACGTGGAGTCACCGGGTACCAGTGCTACGGCACGGCCGACCTGGGCCTGATTGCCTACGAAACCGAGGCACGCGAGGGGCTGGTGCTGGACGAGCACGTGATCGTCGAGATCGTGCGCCCGGGCACAGGCGATCCGGTGCCCGAAGGCGAAGTGGGTGAACTCGTGGTCACCACGCTCAACACCGACTACCCTCTGATCCGCTTCGGCACGGGCGACCTTTCGGCCGTGCTGCCGGGCCCCTGCCCCACGGGGCGGACCAACACCCGCATCAAGGGCTGGATGGGACGCGCCGACCAGACGACCAAGGTGCGTGGCATGTTTGTCCACCCGGGCCAGGTGGCCGCCATCGCCAGCCGTTTCCCGCAGGTGCTGCGTGCGCGCCTCGTGGTGCGCGGCGAGATGGCCAACGACCAGATGGTGCTGCAGGTGGAAACCACCGAAACCTCGGGCGGCCTGGCCACCCAGCTGGCCGAAGTGACCCGTGAAATCACCAAACTGCGCGGGGAAGTGGAGCTGGTCGCCCCCGGCTCCCTGCCCAACGATGGCAAGGTCATCGAGGACGCACGCAGCTACCGCTGAACGCCCGGCCCCCGCGCCGGGCGCGGCGGGGCGCTATGTGCCCCAGACCACATCGTGCCCCTCGGCCGCGCTGCGGCGCAGCATGTCGATGAAAGGCGCCGCACGCTGACGCAGCGTGACAGTGTCGCGCTCCTTGCCCTCCGCGCCAGCGGCCTCCAGTTCATCATCGTCGGCGGTCTTGCCTGCCTCCGCCAGACGGCGCTCCTCTTCGAGCACAGCCGCCTCCAGCGCCGCCACGGCCGCCGGAATCTGCGCTGCAGTGATGATGCCCCGTGCGCCCGGCTCTTTGCCAATGAGTTCCAGGATGCGCCGTGCATGGGGCAGCAGCAGGATCAGGTCGGCCGTGGCACGGGATTTGAATCGGTAGAGCATGAAAATCCTTGGAAGGTGTCTACGATCTGTCTACGATCTTGGATGGGCGGCATTGCATGTGACAGCATACGCCTGAACCTGCCCATGCCACCGTGCTTCCCGGGAAAGGTGATGGGTCCGGTGCTTCAGAGAAACCGGCGGTACGCCGCACCGCGCCCTGACAGCACCGCCCGCAAACGCGGCAAAAACCGCACCAGTGCGGGGCCGTAAAGAATGCATGCCAGCGCCGCCCCGATCAGCGGCAGCGCGGCATACACCCAGCCCGTGAGGCGTTCACCGCCCAGCACCACGCCGACCAGCAAGGCAACCGCCGGGTTCACAAACGAATAGCTGCCTGCGAGCGCCGCCGTGGTGTTCTGCAGCAGCCACAGATAGGCATTGAGCGCCACCAGCGTGCCCAGCGACAGCAGGTACACCCAGGCCATCCATGAGCGCACGCTGACCTCGGCCAGCGCACCCACGGGTTCCACGGCCAGCGCCACCACCATGCCCAGGGCGCCACCTGTCAGCCATTGGGCACCGGAAGCCATGGCCGGTGCAGGCAATGGCAACCGGCGCGATGCGTAGGAACCCAGACTCCAGCACAGCGGCGCACCAAAAGCCAGCAAGGCCCCCGGCACGGATGCGGAGAAATCACCCTCCAGCGCCAGCAGCAATGCACCCGCCACGCCCAGCGCCAGGCCCAGCCAACTGGTGGCAGGCACCCGCTCGCCACCCCACCGCGTCCACAAGGCCAGCCACATGGGCATGGTGGTGACCACCGTGGCCATCAGGCCCGAGCCAATGCCCAGCTTCTGGGCAAAACCAATGCAGTTCATGGCCAGAAACACCATCAGCGCCCCCACCAGCGCACTGTGGCGCCACTGCGCCACCGTGGGAAGGGCATGGCCCTGCCACAACGCCACCAGCAGCATTACGGCACCTGCACAGAGAAAACGGCTTGCGTTCATGAGCAGCGGCGGCATGGTTTCCAGCGCAATACCCAGGGCGAAATAGGTGGTGCCCCAGACCACGTAGACGAGCAGCAGCGCCACGGCTATTGCCAGGCCTCGTGGATTTGCCGCTTGCGCATTGAAAAATACCGGCATATTCTTCACCTGACCGAAAAATTTATTGAAAACACAATGTTTTCGGAATTTTTACCGAAACACTGGCGCAATGCAAGCAAATATCCAGACAGACGACATCGACACAAGAATTATTTCTGCCTTGAGTGGAGATGGCCGCCGTTCTTACGCCGAGGTGGGCGCCGAGGTCGGCCTCTCGACCGCAGCGGTGCATGAGCGCGTGAAGAAGCTGCTGGACAAGGGCGTGATCCGACGCTTTTCCATCAGCGTGGACCCCGAGCGCGTGGGTCTGAACTTCACCGCCTTCGTGGCCATCCGCAACGACGGCGGCATCCACTGCCGCGACGTGGCGCCGCGCCTGCGCGCCATGCCCCAGGTGGAGGAGTTGCACAGCGTGGCGGGTGAGTACGACTTTCTGGCCAAGATCCGCACCACGCACGCGCGCGCGCTCGAAGACGTGATCTACCAGATCAAGGCCATCGAGGGCGTGGCCCGCACCACCAGCACCGTGGTGCTGAACACCGAGTTCGAAGACCGGCCATTGGACCTGGGCTGGCTGGGAAAAAACAGCTGACCCCTGCGCGCTCCCCACCTCTCTCCCGCAGCACCATGAGCAACATCACCATCTACCACAACCCCCGATGCGGCACCTCGCGCAACACCCTGGCCATGATCCGCAGCAGCGGCGTGGAGCCCGAGGTCATCGAGTACCTCAAGACCCCCCCCAGCCGCGAAACGCTGCTGGCATTGGTGGCCGCCACCGGCCAGCCCGTGCGTGACCTGGTGCGCAGCAAGGAGGCGCTTTTCACGGAGCTCGGCCTGGATGCAAGCGGCGTGACCGATGCCCAGCTCATCGACGCCATGCTTGCACATCCCATCCTCATCAACCGGCCCATCGTCGTGACGCCGCTGGGCACACGTCTGTGCCGCCCCTCGGAGCAGGTGCTCGGCATACTGCCCCACCCCCTCCAGAATGACTTCACCAAGGAAGACGGTGAAGTGGTCCGCACGGCCGGCAGCCAGCGCGCCTGAGAGACCGGGCTCGCCGCACGCCCAGCCTGCCCGGTCATGCCGGTCTCCCGCGCCCCATGAACGCCACGCCGCAACGCTGGGCCGTGTTGCGCCTGGGCACCACCCAGACACTGGCCTGGGCCTCGTCGTACTACCTGCCCGCCATGCTGGCAGAGCCGATGGCGCGCGACCTGGGCATCACACCTTCCACGGTGTTCGCTGCATTTTCAGTGGCATTGATCGTTTCGGCGCTGCTCGGCCCGCTGGCAGGCCACGCCATCGACCGCCACGGCGGCCGCCCGGTGCTGCTGACCACGAATGCCCTGTTTGCCGCCGGACTCGCGGCGCTGGCCCTGGCACAAGGCGCCGCTGGCCTGTTCGCCGCCTGGGTTCTGATCGGCGTGGCCATGGGCTCGGGCCTGTACGAGGCGGCGTTTGCCACGCTGGTGCGCCTGTATGGCCAGGGCGCCCGTGGCGCCATCACCGGCATCACGCTGCTGGCCGGGTTCGCCAGCACGGTCGGCTGGCCCCTGTCCGCATGGATGGAAGGCGCCTACGGCTGGCGCGGGGCCTGCCTGGGCTGGGCGGCGCTGCACCTGCTGCTGGGGATGCCGCTCAACGGCTGGCTTCCCCGTGCCCCGGCAACGCCTTGCGGCAGTGCCGCGACAGATCGCGGCTCCGCCCATGCACCGGCGGCACAACCCCCGCGCCTCCCGCGCCCCCGGCGCGCAGCGGTGTTGCTATCACTGGTGTTTGCTGTGACCTGGTTCACCAGCACGGCCATGGCCGCCCACCTGCCGCGCCTGCTGCAGGCCAGCGGCATGCCCCTGCACGCAGCCGTGGCGATGGCAGCCCTGGTGGGGCCTGCCCAGGTCGCCGCGCGATTGCTGGAATTCGGACTGCTGCGCCGCATGCACCCGCTGGCATCGGCACGCCTGGCCTCCCTGGCCCACCCGTTCGGAGCCGCCGTTCTGCTCACTGTGGGCAACCCCGCCGGCGCCCTGTTCACCGTGCTGCACGGCGCAGGCAACGGCATTCTCACCATCGCCAAAGGCACGCTGCCCCTGGTGCTGTTCGGGCCCATGGGCTATGGCGTGCGCCAGGGCCTGCTGATGGTGCCCGCACGGATCGCACAGGCCTTTGCGCCCCTGCTGTTTGGCCTGCTGCTCGATGCCACCGGTACCGCTGCCGTGGTGCTGACGGCCGCGCTCGGGCTGGCTGCGGCGCTGGCCTTGTGGGTGCTGCGCCCGGCACCCGAAGACCCCGGCGCCCCACCCCAGGCCCCTTCCGCCCCAGAGAAGCCGTGAACGAACCCGCCATGCCCGTTCATTGCACCAAAACACACCCGCTCGCCATTGCAGATGCACGCCATGGCTGCGCTGTGCGTCTCGATCGGCCGCGTTTTCGCGGCCTGCCCGGTCACACCGGATTCCTTCACACCTTGTGAGATTTGCGCACACATGCCCTGGCCCCCACGACCCGTTCTTTTCCGTGCACTGGCGCTGCTGGCCTGCCTGGGGTCGAGCGGCTGCGCCCATACCGACGGCGCACTGGCGTACTACTGGCAATCGGTGCGCGGCCATTTCCAGATCATGCAGGCCGCGGCGCCGCTGGACGACTGGATTGCCCGGGACAGCACCTCCGAGGCACTGCGCGCACGATTGCAGCTGGCGCAACGCGCCCGGGCCTTCGCCGTGACCGAACTGGGCCTGCCCGACAACGGCAGCTACCGCCGTTACGCCGACCTGCAACGCCCCGCCGCCGTGTGGAACGTGGTGGCGGCACCACCGTATGCGCTGCAACTGCACACCTGGTGCTTTCCGGTCACGGGTTGCATCGGATACCGGGGCTACTTCACCGAGGCCGCCGCCCAGGCTGAAGCTGCGCGGCTGGCCGCGCAGGGGCTGGAGGTGGAGGTCTACGGCGTGCCCGCCTATTCCACGCTGGGCTACATGAACTGGATGGGGGGCGACCCGCTGCTGAACACCTTCATCGGCTGGCCCGAGGGCGAGTTCGTGCGCCTGCTGTTCCACGAACTGGCGCACCAGGTGGTATATGCGCAGGGCGACACGCTGTTCAACGAATCGTTCGCCACGGCCGTCGAACGCCTGGGCAGCGCCCAGTGGCTGGCCACGCAGGCCAGCGCGCAGGCCCGCCAGGCCTTTGCCGCCAGCGAGGAGCGGCGCCAGGGCTTTCGCGCGCTGACACGGGCCACGCGTGCGCGCCTGTCGGAAATATATGAACAAAAAGAGGCTCTAGCGCATGACCATCAAGCGCTAGTAGCTATGAAAAATGAAGCAATGAACGCCTTCCGTACCCGCTACGCGGCACTGCGCTCCACATGGCAGGCCACACCCGCGCAGCTGGCGGGCTACGACCACTGGGTGGCAAAAGCCAACAACGCCAGCTTTGCCGCGCAGGCCGCCTACGACGAACAGGTGCCCGCGTTCGAGGCCTTGTTCGAGCAGGCGGGACGGCGCTGGCAACCGTTCTATGATGAGGTCAAAAAGCTGGCGGCGCTGCCGCCCCTGGAGCGCTCGGATCGTCTGCGCGCCCTGCGGCCCCCGCCCGCCAGCGCCCCCTGAGGAGACGCACCATGTCCGTGATCCATATCCACCGCCACCACCACCTGGGCCTCGAAGAGGCCCGCAAGATCGCCTTTCTGTGGGCCGAGAAGGCCGAAGAAAAATTCGACATGGAATGCGCCTACGAAGAAGGCGACACCCAGGACACGGTGTATTTCAGCCGCTCGGGTGTCAAGGGCACGCTGCAGGTGCTGGACGGCGAATTCGAGTTCAAGGCCGAACTGGGTTTTCTGGTCAGCGCCTTCAAGTCGCGCATCGAGGCGGAGATCGCCGAACAGCTCGACACCCTGCTGCACCCGCCCAAGCCCGGAAAGAAGAGAAAGCCCCACCCGCCGAAAGCCTGAGCGGCTGCGGAACGGGCACAAAAAAGCCCTCCGGAGAGGGCTCTGGTGCCGCTGGCGCCACAGCGCCTGGCGCGCGGTCAGCCGCCCTTCTTGGAGCGCTTGCCCGGGTTCTTCTTGCTGCGCGTGGCCACGCCGCGCTCCAGGCTGACACGCTGGCCACGGCCGCCCGTGGGCAGGCTCACGCCAGGCAGCGGCTTGGGCTGGGGGGTGAATTTACGGTCGGCTTCGGTAACGATCTTGTTGCCCATGGCGAGTCTCTGTCAAAGGGTGGAAAAACCCGTATTAGGCCATAGGCGCGGCCGGGGCACCCAAAAGGCCCTGAATGCGCCCGTGGACGGGATCAGCTCAGCGAGGTGATGAGGTCGATGTACTGCTGCTTGGCAGCGTCCTGCGTGGTGCCCTTGAGGTTGTTCCAGGCATCCCACTTGGCACGGCCCACCATGTCGGCAAAGCCGGGTTTCTTCTCGGCGTTGTCGCCTGCGGTGCCCTGCTTGTACAGCGCATAGATCTTGAGCAGCGTGCCGTTGTCGGGGCGCTCGCTGAGGTTCTTGGACTGGGCTACGGCGGCTTCGAAAGCGGCATTCAGGTCGGCCATGGTCGGATGCTCCTGGGTTGGGGTGGGGAAATAACGGGGATGCCATCCCCTCGGTGCGTTGTATCTTACGGTCACAGTCCGGCCACAATGGCGGTTATCCATAGACGCCTGCCTCCAATCACAACTACCAGGATCTTTTCGCACATGGTGACCCGCACCTCCTCCCGCGCCGCCGCAGCCACGAGCGCCCCCAGCCCAACCCTCCCGAGCGCCGGCGCCGCAGCCCGCGAGGCCGCCCTGGCCGTGCAAAAGAATGTGCGCCGTGCCGCCACCGGCATGCTGGGCCTGTCGGGCGAGCGCATGAGCAAGGTGGACACCGCCTGGCTGCGCATGGACTCGCCCAGCAACCTGATGATGATCAACGGCGTGTGGACCGTCGAGCCCGGCATCACGCTGGCCGCGCTGCGCGAGCGCGTCCAGGAGCGCCTGCTGCAGTACCCGCGCTTTCGCCAGCGCGTGGTCGAGGACGCCGCGGGTGCCACCTGGGTGGATGACCAGCGCTTCGACATCACGGCCCATGTGGAACCCGCCCAGCTCCCGCGCCGCAAGGGCCTGAGCCAGCAGGCCGCGCTGCAGAAATTCGTGGGCGAACTGGCGATGAAGCCGCTCGACCCACGCCGTCCGCTGTGGCACTTCTACCTGGTGGAGGATTTCGTGGGGGATGACGGCCGCAGCGGCAGCGCGCTGGTGGTGCGCCTGCACCACTGCATTGCCGACGGCATCGCGCTGATCTCGGTCACCATGTCGCTCGTCGATGGCGGCTCCGAACCCCCCGCGCGGCGCAAGAAGACCCCGGCCAGCGCGGAGGACTGGATCGCCGATGCGCTCATCAAGCCCTTCACCGGCATGACGGTGAAGGCGCTGGACCTCGTGGGCGAGAGCGCCGCCAAGTCACTGCACCTGCTGCTCGACCCCGAGAAGGCCGTGCAGCACGGCCTGGCGGGCTCGGTCGATGCCGCGCGCCTGGGCTACCAGCTGGTCAGCGACGCGGCCGCGCTGGCGCTCATGCCCGACGACTCGCCCACGCTGCTCAAGGGAGAGCCGGGCACGGAAAAGCGCGTGGCCTGGTGCCCGCCCCTGCCGCTGGACGAGGTCAAGGCCATCGGCAAGGCGCTCAACTGCTCGGTCAACGATGTGCTGCTGTCCTGCGTGGCCGGAGCCATTGGCGGCTACCTGCGCCAGCATGGCGACGACACCGAGGGCAAGGAGATCCGCGCCATGATCCCGGTGAACCTGCGCCCCATGGAAGAGGCCTGGAAACTCGGCAACCACTTCGGCCTGGTGCCGCTGGTGCTGCCCATCGGCATCACCAACCCGGTCGAACGCGTGTACGAGGTGCGCCATCGCATGGCCGCGCTCAAGGGCAGCACACAGCCCCTGCTGGCATTTGGCCTGCTGGCCGTGGCGGGTCTGCTGATCAAGCCCGCGCAGGATGCGCTGCTCAACCTCTTCAGCCGCAAGACCACGGCCGTCATGACCAATGTGCCCGGTCCGCGCGAGCCGCTCTATTTGTGCGGCTCGCACGTGACGCAGTGCATGTTCTGGGTGCCGCAGTCGGGCAACGTGGGGCTGGGGGTTTCCATCCTGAGCTACGGTGGCGGCGTGCAGTTCGGCGTCATCACCGACACGCAGCTGTGCCCCGAGCCGCAGCAGATCATTGACGCCTTTGCCCCCGAATTCGAGGCCCTGGCCACCCTCACGCTGATGCTGCCATGGGGCGAAGCGGAATAAGCCGCAGCCTGGCCACCACCCTGCTGCTGGCCGCGCACATCGCGCAGGCGGCGGTGCAGGAGGAACACGCGCATGAACCCTACCCGGTACACGTCCAGCCGGGCCAGACACTGCGCCAGGCGCTGCAGGACGCCACGCCGATCCTGGTGGAGGGGCGGCGTTTTCATGGCTATACGCACTGGAACGTGCACTGGAACTTCTGGTGGCACAGCGACGACGCCGGCCGCTGCCGCATCACGCGTGTGAGCACCCGGCTGCGCACACGCATCCAGATGCCCGAACTGCGCACCGGCAGCGCGGCACAGCAGACCCAGTTTGCACGCTATGCCAGGGCGCTGCACCAGCATGAGCAAGGCCATGTGCAGTTCGGCCGGGCAGCGGCCCAGGCCATCGACCAGGGCATCGCCGCCCTGCCCGAGGCCCCCGACTGCCCCACGCTGGAGCGCCAGGCCAATGCCCTGGGCCAGCGCCTGCTGGCCGGGCAGGTGGCACAGGAAAAGGAGTACGACCGGACCACCCGCCATGGTGCCACACAGGGTGCGACACTCGATTAATGCTATATATTTAATAGCTTCAAGCGCTTACCCAATAAGCGAAAACACCCAAAAGCCCTCACATTTCTTGCGAACGCCCCGCACGCCGCGCGAGGCAAGGGGAGCCTCCCGGGGCGCTGCCGCGCTTCAGGCGCCGCGCGGCGTGGCAAGCCATTCCTGGGCCAGTCGCACCCAGTAGGTGGCGCCGAGCGGGATCAGGCTGTCATTGAAGTCGTAGCTGGGGTTGTGCAGGGTGCACGGGCCACCGCCATGGCCCATGGCGCGGTGGTCGCCCTCACCATTGGCGATGAAGCAATAGGCCCCGGGCCTGGCCTGCAGCATGTAGGCGAAGTCTTCCGCCCCCATGGTGGGCTCCTGGTCCAGCACCTGGTCCTCGCCCACGATGGAGGCCATCACACGCCGTGCAAACGCGGCCTCGGCGGGGGCGTTCACCGTCGGCGGGTAATTGCGCACGAACGCGAATTCGCAGGTGGCCTCGTGCGCGGCGCAGGTATGCTCGGCGATCTGGCGCATGCGCCGCTCGATCAGGTCCAGCACCTCCAGCGTGAAGGTGCGCACCGTGCCCTGCAGTTCGCAGCTGTCGGGCACGACGTTGGTGGCCTCGCCCGCATGGACCATGGTGACCGAGATCACGCCCGCCTCCACCGGCTTCTTGTTGCGGCTGATGATGGTCTGGAAGGCCTGCACCATCTGGCAGGCAATGGGCACCGGGTCGATGCCGGTGTGCGGCAGCGCCGCATGGCCGCCCTTGCCCCGGATGGTGATCTTGAACTCGTTGCTCGACGCCATCACCGGGCCGGGGCTCACCGCGAAACTGCCCACGGGCATGCCGGGCCAGTTGTGCATGCCAAACACCGCCTCCATGGGAAAGAGATCGAACAGGCCGTCCTGGATCATCTCGCGAGCACCACCGCCGCCTTCTTCCGCGGGCTGGAACACCAGGTACACGGTGCCGTCGAATTCGCGGTGGTTCGCCAGGTGATGGGCCGCCGCCAGCAGCATGGCGGTGTGCCCGTCATGGCCACAGGCGTGCATCTTGCCCGCGTGCTGGCTGGCGTGGGCAAAGGTGTTGAACTCCTGCATGGGCAGGGCGTCCATGTCGGCCCGCAACCCGATGGCCCGCCCGCAGGCCCCGCCATCGCGCCCATGCACGATGCCCACCACCCCCGTGGTGCCCAGCCCCCGGTGCACGGGAATGCCCCAATCGGCGAGCTTCTTCGCCACCAGTTCGGCCGTGCGCACCTCTTCAAAGCACAGCTCGGGGTGGGCATGGATGTCGCGGCGCAGGGCCGCCATCGCGGGGGCGTGCGCGGCAATGGAGTCGATGACGTTCATGGTCGGTGTTTCCTTGGCTGAAAGTCTACCCATGCCACAGTTGCAGGCGGCCCATTATTTCATTGGCCCCTTCAGGGCGGGTGGTTATGGGCTGGCAGGCTGACACGGACCGCGGTGCGCTGCCAGGTGGCGCGGCGTCCAGGCGTGCGGCTTGCGGTACACAAAATGGTGCCGTGCCACGTGGTAGCTGGGGTCAAAGCCGTAGAAATTGCGCTGCATGCGTTGCAACTCCTCTTCGCGGTAGCGTGCCAGGGGCTTGCGTGCCTCGTCCTCGGCACGGCGCCGGGCCTTGTCCTGCAGGCGCTGCGGCAAATCATGCGCGGCGGCTAGGGCCAGCGCGCGTCCGCGCGCCTGCTCCACAAAGGCGTCGGCACCGACGGCAAAGCAGGCGTCGAGCAGGCCGCGCTGCACCGCGAGCGGCGCCACCAGTGGCAGGCGCTGCTGCATGACGGCGCCGCTGGCGGCTTCGCCGATGCGCCGCGGCAGCGAATAGGTCCAGTACTCGCTGCCGTAAAGGTTGCCCATGTTCTTGTAGTGCGGGTTGAGCACCACGCCTTCGTGCGCCCAGACTTCGTCGGCCGCCAGCGCCAGGAAGCAGCCGCCCGCGCCCGCATTGCCCTGCAGCGCCGCGACGGTGGTGCGGTCGGTGAGCGTGAGGATCTCCAGCGCCACGTCGTCGATGGCGTTGATGGCGCGCCACGAGGCATCGGCCGCGCTGTCGCCGTCGATGCGCTGCGCCGCCTCGATGTCGTGCAGATGGATGCCGTTGGAAAAAAACTCCGCCCCCCCGGCCAGCACAAGCACCTGCGTGCTGCGCGAACGCACCCAGCGCAGCGCGTCGCACAGGCGCTGGCACTGGCGCTCGGACATGGCGCCGTTGTGGAAGTCGAAGTCCAGCCAGCCTACGCGGGCGCCCTCGGGGCCGAACTCGTCGTAGCGCAGTTCGTCCCATTCATCGGCATCCCGCATCAGCGGCACCTCCCATGCGGGCAGCGCAGTGGCCTGCGCGGCAAACACGCGTGTGGCGGCGAGCTTGAGCGCGCTGGTGCCATCGGCGCGCGCGGCCTGGCCGTCGTCGGGGCGCACATGGCCGATCCACACCGCGCCATCGACCGTGCGGCGCAGCAGCGCCGGGCCGCGCCGCGCCACCAGCGCGCCCGGTGCCGCAGCGGCGCAGCGCGCCAGCACGGCACCGCTGGCGGCGTGGGCGTCGAACAGGCGGCAGGGCTGCCCCCAGAAGGCATCGAGCACGCCCGGAAAGCCATCGGCCGCCGCGATCTTGCGCAGCACCGTGGCGGTGTCCTCGTGCTGCCAGTCAATGCGCCGCTCGGCTTGGGGCATCAGCGGCAGCCAACGGCCCGGTTCGTGCGCCGCCACCGCTCCCACGGGCGCGGGCTGCCGCTGGCCAGGCACGAAGCGCTGCAGCGCCCGCAGCACCGCCACCACGGCGGCCTGCGTGACTTCGCGCCGGTACACGCTGGACTTGGTGGCCCCTGGGCGCACGTCGAAAGGCTCCCAGGCCCAGACCTCGCCCGCGTCGTAGTCCTGCACGGCCTGCAGCACGGTCACGCCCCATTGCGTATCGCCGCGCATGAGCATCCAGTCCAGCGCGCTGGGCCCCTGGTCGCCCGGCACGCCAGGGTGCACCACCAGACAGACGGTGCGCGACCAGACCGATGCCGGGATGCGCCGCTTGAGGAAGGGCGCCAGCACCAGGTCGGGCCGGAACAGCGCCACGGCCTCCTCGGTGACCGCATCGGCAATGTCCAGCTCCACCGACACCACGTGCCCCTGCGCGCGCAGCAGGCCGAAGAGCCGCTGGCTCAGGCTGTTGAAACTGTGGGTGAGCAAAAGAACACGCATGGCCATCTCAGTTATCCAGTCCGCGAACGCGGCACCCGCGACGCATGAAACTGGCGCGCCCCAGGCCAGGGCCGCCGTGCAAGGGCCGCCCCGCCGCACCGGCGGCGTCCCCCTGCCCGCAGCGCGCAGCGCTGCGAGAGCGGGGGGAAGGCGCCAAAGGCGACTCAGGGGGGTGTTTCACTTCAGCAGATGCGGGGGAGTTGCTCGCCGCTGAGCCAATCGACCACGCGGCGGCCACCAAAGCGCGTGTCCATCTGCACAAAGCCGTTGGTATCCTCGATGACGGTGCCGATACGCTGCGCGCCCTGGCCCAGCGGGTGCGCGCGCATGGCGGCCAGCAGGGGCTCAGCGGCCTCCGGCTCACAGATGGCCACCAGCTTGCCCTCGTTGGCCACGTACAGCGGGTCCAGTCCCAGCAGCTCGCAGGCGGCGGCCACCTGGGGCTGCACGGGAATGTCGGCCTCGCGCAGCAGCATGCCCACCTGCGACTGGCGCGTGATTTCGTTGAGCGTGCTGGCCAGGCCGCCGCGCGTGGGGTCGCGCAGCACATGCAGCAGCGCAGGGTTGGGCAGCGCCTGCAGCATGGCCTGCACCAGGGTGTGCAGGGCCGCGCTGTCGGAGACGATGGCGGTCTCGAACTCCAGCGATTCGCGCAGCGACATCACCGCCACGCCATGCTCACCCAGCGTGCCCGAGACCAGCACCGCGTCGCCCACGCGCGCCTGCCGCCCGTCGATGGTCAGGCCCGGCGGCGCCACGCCAATGCCGGTGGTGCTGATGAACACGCCGTCGCCCTTGCCCTGCTCCACCACCTTGGTGTCGCCGGTGACGATGGGCACACCCGCCTCGCGCGCCGCCGCCGCCATGGATTCGACGATGCGCCGCAGCTCGGCCAGCGCAAAGCCCTCCTCGATGATGAAGCTGGCCGTCAGGTACAGCGGCGTAGCGCCCGACATGGCGACGTCGTTGACCGTGCCGTGCACCGCCAGCGCGCCGATGTCGCCGCCGGGGAAGAACAGCGGCGAGATCACATGCCCGTCGGTCGCCACCACCAGGCGCCCGCTGCCGGGCAGCGGCAGCAAGGCGCCGTCGTGGCCCTGGCGCAGGTAGTCGTTGTCAAAGGCGCGGGCGAACAGCTCGTCGATGAGCTGCGCGCTGGCACGCCCCCCGGCGCCATGCGTCATGTCCACGCGGCCGTGCTTGAAGTCGATGGGGCGAACGTAGTCTTTGCGGATGCTCATGCGGACACCAACGGAATGTCTTTGAACCTAGAAACCGTAGTTGGATGCGCCTGCCAGTGCCGTGATCGATGTGCCAGGCAAGGCGTGACGACGCAGCGCACTCCTGTGCGCAAGGAGGAGCAACGCCGCATGGCGCGCCGAGCGCGGTGCTGGCGGGTGCATAGCGCTCTCACCCAAAAGATGGACCTCCCAAAGGGCGATTGGTTTAGATTTCATGCGTCTTACCCAATGGTTGCAAGCGGTCAACTGCGGTTTCTAGGTTAAACCGCCCGTAGGCGTAGTGCGCGGCGCAGGCGCCCTCGTTCGACACCATGCACGAGCCCATGGGGCTTTCGGGCGTGCACACGGTGCCGAACAACTTGCAGTCGGTGGGCCGCTTGACGCCGCGCAGGATGGCGCCGCACTCGCACTGCTTGTGGTCAGGCACGCTGGTGTAATGCAGGTCGAACTTGCGCTCGGCATCCCAGGCGGCAAAGGCCGGGCGGATTTGGAGCGCGCTGTAGGGCACCTCGCCCAGGCCGCGCCACTCGAAGCTCTCGCGCAGTTCGAACACCTGCGACACCAGGTTCTGCGCAGCCAGATTGCCCTCGGGCGTGACGGCGCGGGAAAACTCGTTCTCGACCTCGGCACGCCCGGCGTTGACCTGGCGCACCAGCATGAGGATGCCCTGCATCACATCGAGCGGCTCGAAGCCCGAGATCACCACGGGCTTGCGGTATTCCTCGGCAAAGTGCTCGTAGGGCTGCGAGCCGATCACGATGCTCACATGCGCCGGGCCGATGAAACCGTCGATGGGCACGGTGCCCAGCTGCCGCACCTCGGCCGACTCCAGGATGTGCGTGATGGCCGCCGGCGTGAGCACATGGCAGCACAGCACGCTGAAGTTGGACACCGCCCGCTCGCGCGCCTCGCGCAGCACCAGCGCCGTGGGCGGCGTGGTGGTCTCGAAACCAATCGCCAGAAAAACCACCTCGCGGTCCGGGTGCTTGTCGGCCAGCGCCAGGGCGTCGGCAGCCGAATAGACCATGCGCACATCGGCGCCGCGCGCCTTGGCCTTGATGAGCGACAGCCCCTCCGACGCGGGCACGCGCATGGTGTCGCCGTAGGTGCAAAGCATCACGCCACGCTCCAGCGCCAGGCGGATGGCCAGATCGATGCGGCCGATGGGCAGCACGCACACCGGGCAGCCGGGTCCGTGGATCATGCGCACGCTGTCGGGCAACAGGCCCGCGATGCCGTAGCGCGCAATGGCGTGGGTGTGGCCGCCGCAAAACTCCATGAAGCGGTAGCTGTGCCCCGGCCGCACCTCGGCGGCGATCTTCGCCGCTATGTGGCGCGCCTGCTCGCCGTCGCGGTACTCGTCAATGTACTTCATGCGTCCCCCTGCGCGCTGGCAAGTTCGGCGAACAGCGCCAGGGTGCGTTCGGCTTCCTCGGGGTCGATCTTGCCGATGGCATAACCCACGTGCACGATCACATAGTCCCCCAGTTGCGCATCGTCCACCAGGGCAATGGACACCTGCTTGCGCACACCGGACAGGTCTACCACGGCCTGCTGACCGGGCAACAGTTCCACCACGCGGGCGGGTATGGCTAGGCACATGCGGCCGTCTCCTCTGAATCCATGGATTGCGGCGCCTGCGCCAGTTGCTGCGCAGCCACCCAGGCCTGGCCCAGCGCGAGCCCGGCATCGCCGCAGGACAGCGCCTGCGCCACATGCACCCGTAGACCCTGCGCCTGCAGGCCTGCCATGCAACGCTCGGCCAGGATGCGGTTGAAAAAACACCCCCCGCCCAGCACCACGCTGCGCACCCCGCGCGCGCGGGCCACCTGCGCGGCCCGCGCCACCAGGGCATCAGCCAGCGTGAGGTGGAACTGCGCAGCGGCGGCCTCGGTCTGTGCCGGGCTGGGTGAAGACCACTGCGCCCAGGGCCGGCACAGCGGCCGCAGGTCGATGCAGCCTGCGGCATCCACCGGCGCCAGGGCCGGGCCGGTGCGCTGCGCCAGGGCGCCGTCGTGGACCTGCAGGTAGCGCGCGGCCGCCTGCTCCAGCGCGATGGCGGCCTGGGCCTCCATGTCCTGGCGCACCGACAGACCCAGCAGGCCCGCCACGGCATCGAACCAGCGCCCGGCCGCCGTGGTCTGCGGGCAGTTCAGCCCGCGCGCCAGCATGGCCTGCACGGTGCGCGCCGCCGTTTCGCCCACCACGGGCGCAAAGCGCGGCGCGATCTGTTCGGCCTGGCTGCTGGCGTGCAGCAGGGCCGCCGCCATGCGCCAGGGTTCGCGCGCCGCCACGTCACCGCCGGGCAGCGCGAGCGGCGCCAAATGCCCCACGCGCTCACAGCGCGCGCCGTGCACCCACAGCAGCTCGCCGCCCCAGGAAGTGCCATCCAGCCCCAGGCCCACGCCGTCGAGCGTGAGGGCGACGACGGGCTCCTGCACACCATGCTCGGCCAGCACCGCCGCCGCATGCGCATGGTGGTGCTGCACCGCCACGGCGGGAATGCCGCGCTCCCCCGCCAGGCGCAGCGCCAGGCGGGTGCTGAAGAAGTCCGGGTGCAGGTCGTGCGCCACAGCGTCCAGCGGGGCGCCAGAGCGCGCCAGCAGGTCCTGCACCGACTGCTCCAGCGCCGCGCAGGCGGCCGGGTCGGAGAGGTCGCCATGCACGGCGGACCACAGCGGCGCCTGGGGTGCCTGCGTGTCGAACAGGCAGGCGCTGTTTTTCAGGAAGGCCCCGCAGGCCAGGATGCGTGCCATGTTCAAACCCACTCCGTTATCCATGGCGCCGCACGCTGCCCACCAGGGCTCCCGCGCAAGGGCCGCCCCGCAGCGCTGGGAGCGTCCCCCTTCCCGAATTGCGCAGCAATTCGAGAGAAGGGGGAAGGCGCCGCAGGCGACACAGGGGGTTGTCTCATGCTGCACCGGCCTTGAGCCGCGCCAGCTCGGCTTCGAGCTGCGCGATGCGCGTCTGCACACTGGTGGGCTCGATGGAATCAGGATGGAGCAGCCAGTCGATCCAGGCGTTCATGCCCTCGCCCGTGGTGGCCGACAGTTGCAGGATGCGGATGCCGGGGTTGACGCGGCGCGCGTAGTCCACGCAGCGCTGCACGTCGAAGCTCAGGTGCGGCAGCAGGTCGGTCTTGGTCAGCACCATCAGCTGCGCGGCGGCGAACATGTCGGGGTACTTGAGCGGCTTGTCCTCACCCTCGGTGACCGAGAGGATGACAACCTTGGCGTCTTCGCCCAGGTCCCACAGCGCGGGGCACACCAGGTTGCCCACGTTCTCGATGAACAGCAGCGACGGGGTGCCATGCCCATGCCCATGGTCGCGGTCGTGATCGTGATCGTGGTCGTGGTCGTGGTCGTGGTCGTGGTCGTGGTCGTGGTCGTGATGATGGTGTCCGTGTCCATGCGCATGGTCGTGCAGCGCCAGGCGGGCAAAGGCCTGGGCCACCATGGGGGCGTCCAGGTGGCAGCCCTTGCCGGTGTTGACCTGGATGGCCGGCGCGCCGGTGGCGCGGATGCGGTCGGCGTCGTGCGAGGTCTGCTGGTCGCCCTCAATCACCGCCAGCGGCAGCCCGGGGTGCTGCTGCTGTAGCGCGCGGATGGTGGCGCACAGCAGTGTGGTCTTGCCCGAGCCGGGGCTGGACACGAGGTTGAGCGCACGCACGCCATGGGCATGGAAATGCGCCCGGTTCTGCTGCGCCACCTGGTTGTTGGCGCCCAGCACGTCCTGCTCGATGCGGATGGCCCGCGATTCGCTCAGACCCGGCACCGACACCCGCGCCATACCCGCGCCAAAGTGCAGGTCGCCCGTGCGGGCATCCACCACCACGCCATTTTTGTCCGCACCGGGGGGGCCGGAGTTGCCACATCCACACACTACGCACATCGTCCAGACTCCTTGTTGTTTCAGGCTCTGCAGACTCAGAGCACCTGCAGGTCCACCACGCGCAAGGCGTCGCCACCGCGAGGCACCAACCCCCAGGCACCGCAACGCGGGCAGGGGTCACCATGCGCCGCGATGTCCACCGTCTGGCCACAGCCAGGACATTCCGCGATGGCCCCGGGCTCGTCGATCAGCACCTCGGCACCGTCGAGCACCGTGCCAGGCGCCAGCGAAGCCAGTGCGAAGCGCAACGCCGGCACCTCGACCGCCGCGAGACGCCCCACTTCCAGGTGCAATTGCACCACGCGCTTGAACGCCTCCCGTGCTGCGGCCTCTTCCACCATCGACAGGATGCCGCCAGCCAGGCTCAGCTCATGCATGGCAACTCCCTGGCCCAGTCAGGGCGCCGCGCACGGCGTGCCGTGCCGGGAATACAAAGAACGGTATTTCAGAGGCCATGCCCGCATTGGAGCAGTGCTTCACGGTGCTGGCAACTGCGCACGGTGGAGGCGGCCAGGGCCGTCGCACCGGGGCGCCTACAAGGCCTTGCGCAGGTTGGTGGTGGGGATCTTCAGGGCCTCGCGGTACTTCGCCACCGTCCGGCGCGCGCACTCGATACCCTGCTCCTTGAGCATATCGGCCAGCTGGCTGTCCGACAGAGGCTTGGCAGGGTTTTCGGCGGCGACAAACTGCTTGATGAGCGCGCGCACGGCCGTGCTCGACGCGTTGCCGCCGGTGTCGGTGCCCAGGCCCGAGCCGAAGAAGTACTTGAGCTCGTAGGTGCCCTGCGGCGTGGCCATGTACTTGGCCGTGGTCACGCGCGAGATGGTGGATTCGTGCAGGCCCAGTTCGTCGGCGATGTCACGCAGCACCAGCGGGCGCATGGCCAGCTCGCCATGCACGAAGAAGTTCTTTTGCCGCTCGACGATGGCGCGCGAGACGCGCAGGATGGTATCGAAGCGCTGCTGGATGTTCTTGATGAACCAGCGAGCCTCCTGCAGGCGCTGCTGCAGCGCCTGGTGGCCATCCCCGCCCCGGTGACCCCGCAAGGCACCGGCATAGATGTCGTGCACGCGCAGGCGCGGCATGACCTCGGGGTTGAGCTGCACGCTGAACTGCTGGCCCCCGCGCCCGCTGCGTGTGACGAGCACGTCGGGCACCACGGCGTTGCGCTCCACGTCGGCAAAGCGCCGCCCGGGGCGGGGCTCCAGCCGCGCGATGAGTGCCATGGCGGCGCGCGTGCGTTCCTCCGTGGCACCACAGGCCTGCACCAGGCGGCGCACATCGCGGCGCGCCAGCAGTTCCAGCGGCTGCTGGCAGATTTGCAGCGCCGTGTGCAGGGTTTCAGCATCGCCCGTGCCGTCGTGCAGCATCGCCCGGATCTGCAGCGTCAGGCATTCCGCAAGATTGCGCGCACCCACGCCAGTGGGCTCCAGGCTCTGCAACAGACGCAGGGCGACGGTAAAGCGATGCACCAGTTCTTCCGTCTGTTCCAGGTCCTCCGTCCCCGCCAGGCCAGCAGCCAGGGATTCCAGCGAGTCTTCGAGATAGCCGTCGTCGTTCAACGATTCGATGAGGAAGCGCAGCGCAGCGCAATCGAGGTCCGACAGGCGCAGCGACAGCGCCTGGCGATGCAGGAAGTCCGTGAGCGATTCATGGCCGTGCGCCAGCTCGGCGGCGTCGGCCTCGCCGTCGCTGTCGTTGTTGTGGTTGCGCGCAGGGGCCTCGCCACCCCATTCGCCATCGTCGGGCACCATCTCGATGGTGCCGTCGCCACCCCAGTCGGGCTCGTCCTGGCCCACGGGAGATTCAACATCATTTTTGGATTCAAGGCTTGATGTGCCTGCGCCATCAGCTCCTGAATAGATAGCAATATCGGTGGCCGATTCGTCCGGCTGGGCCGGGGTGTCCGCCTGTGCCAGGCCGAATTCCTCGCGTGGAGCCTCTTCGCTGTTGCGCTCCAGAAACGGATTCTCGTCGAGCATCTGCTCGATTTCCTGCGACAGCTCCTGGGTGGACAGCTGCAGCAGGCGAATCGACTGCTGCAGCTGCGGCGTGAGCGCCAGATGCTGCGAGACGCGCAGCGACAGCCCGGGCTTCATCACATCCGGAAATGCTCGCCCAGGTACACGCGGCGCACCTCGGCGTTGTCGACGATGTCGGACGGCGTACCCTGGGCGAGCACGCGTCCGTCGCTGATGATGAAGGCGTGGTCGCAAATGCCCAGTGTCTCGCGCACGTTGTGGTCGGTGATGAGAACGCCGATGCCGCGCGCCTTGAGGAAACCGATGATGCGCTGGATCTCGATCACGGCGATGGGATCAATGCCCGCGAAGGGTTCGTCGAGCAGGATGAAGCGCGGTTGTGTGGCCAGGGCGCGCGCAATCTCGACACGGCGCCGCTCGCCGCCCGACAGTGCCAGCGCCGGGGAGTCACGCAGGTGGTCCACGCGCAGCTCCTGAAGCAGTGCCGTGAGGCGTTCCTCGACCGTGGCCGCGGGCAGCGGTTGCCCGTCGTCGCCCCGCTGCAGTTCCAGCACGGCGCGCACGTTCTCCTGCACCGAAAGCTTGCGGAAGATCGACGCTTCCTGCGGCAGGTAGGACAGCCCCAGGCGCGAGCGCCGGTGGATGGGCATGTGCGCCACGGACTGGCCATCGATGCGGATGTCACCGGCATCGCTGCGCACCAGGCCCACAATCATGTAGAACGAGGTGGTCTTGCCCGCTCCATTGGGGCCGAGCAGGCCCACCACCTCGCCCTTCTGCACGGCGAGCGAGACATCCTTGACCACCTTGCGGCTACCATAGGCCTTGGCCAGATGCAGCACTTCCAGGCGGCTGGCCTGCGCCGCGTCCAGGGGCGCATTCATGGGTGCCGCACTCACTTCGCGCCACCACCCAGCACAGGACTCGGGCGCAATCCAGGCGGAGCGACGGGCACGCCCTGCGGCGCGGGGCCGCCAGGCGTAGCCTCTTTGGGTGACAGCACCGCCCGCACGCGCCCGCCACCTTCCTGGGCATCTCCGGATCCACTGCCCAACGCCTTCTGTCCGTCAACGGTGAACACATCGGTCAGGTTGTTGTAGACGATGACGGCACCCGTGATTTCATCGCTCACCACGGCTCCGCGCAGGCGGCGCAACTCTGCACGGCGGACAAATCGCACGGTGTCCGCGCGGCCGTCGTATTCAATGACCTCGCCTTCCCCTTCGATGTATTCCTCAACCATTCCCGGCGTGCTGTCGCGCCGCTGCCTGAAAAAGGCCCGTTGCCCCGTCTCTGCAGTCACCACGCCCATCTGGTACCCATCGGCGTCCTGGCGCACCTCCAGCCGCGCGCCTCGCAACACGATCGATCCCTTGGTCATGACCACGCGGCCCGTGAATACGCTGGTCTGCTTGAGATCGTCGTGGCGCAGCGCATCGGCCTCGATGTTCATGGGTTTGTTCCGGTCTGCCTTTTCCGCCCAGGCCGTGCCCGCGCTGCCCCAGGCCAGGGCAGCCAGCACGCACAGCCTGAGTCCATGAAGGACCCACGCTCCTGCGCTGAAGGGCGTCTGTGCACGCAATGCTTGGACGCCCGGCGGCTGGCATCCTGGGTTGTGGAGAAATGGGTTATCCATGCAGCGTTCCAGAGAGGGGCATGCCGCCAGAGCAGCAATGGCGTGCGCGGGGCACGAATCTTGCTGCTATTGTAGCTTCGCCTCAGACCCCTTCGCGGCAACGCTGCGCTTGCCAGGGCGTCCCGCACCGGTTGGGGTCACCGGTGCTTGTCGTGCAGGATTCTGCGCCTTCGTCTGCAAGGCAGGGCGGCGTTCTCCAAGGAGAAACTCCGCACCGAAATGCCCCGCGACCGGGGTTTTCAGGCCGCAACAGCGGCGCGGGCCTGCTCCAGCAAAGTGCCTGCGTCGCTGACCTCGAACTTTCCGGGCGCCTCAATGTTGAGAGTGACCACCTTGCCATTCTTTACGAGCATGGAGTAGCGGTTGCTGCGCAGGCCCAGGCCCTTGCCATTCAGATCCAGTGTCAGTCCCGTTGCCTTGGCAAAAGTCGCGTCGCCATCGGCCAGCATGCGGACCACACCGCCGGTTTTCTGATCGCGCGCCCATGCCCCCATGACGAATGCGTCGTTGACTGCCAGGCACCAGATCTCGTCAACCCCAGCAGCCTTGAACTCGGCCGCCTTTTCCAGGTAGCCCGGCACGTGTTTGGCCGAGCAGGTGGGGGTGAACGCTCCGGGAACGGCAAACAGGGCAATGGTCTTGCCGGTGGTCGCGGCGCCGACCTGGACGGGATTGGGGCCAAGGCTGCAGCCATTGCCCTCCACTTCGATGAACTCCATCAAGGTGGTGTCTGGAAGGTTGTCGCCAATCTGGATCATGCTGGTCTCCTGTAAGCCGTGGAAGAAAGGACTGCCTGAAAAGCCAGGTCCCTAAAAAGAAAAACGACCCACATTGTGGGTCGTTTTTATCGGCTTTGCTGCGCAGGAGCGCGAAGGCTTATACCAGCGAGGCCTTTGTCACCAGACGGGTGGCAACCCAGTTCTTGGTCTTGGAGAGTGGACGGCTTTCGGTGATCTCGATCACGTCACCCGTGTGGAACTCGTTGTTTTCGTCGTGCGCGTGGTACTTGCTCGACTTGCCGACGATCTTGCCATAGAGCTCGTGCTTCACACGGCGCTCGATCAGCACGGTCACGGTCTTGTTACGCTTGTCGCTGACCACCTTGCCAATCAAGGTGCGCTTGAGGGATTTTTTAGCTTCCGTCATGTGGGCTCCTTACTTGGCGGCTTGCTTTTCAGCAAGAATGGTCTTGGCGCGGGCAATATCACGGCGCGTGGTACGCAGGGTACCGGTGTTACCCAGTTGCTGCGTGGCCTTCTGCATGCGCAGGCCGAAGTGGGCCTTCTGCAACGCCTTGATTTCTTCCTTGATGCCAGCAACGTCTTTTTGGCGCAGTTCAGCAGTATTCATATCAGTTTCTCCTGAATTCACTGGCCAACCATGCGGGCCACGAACGTGGTGCGCAGGGGAAGCTTGGCAGCCGCCAGACGGAAAGCTTCGCGGGCAAGCTCTTCGGGCACGCCGAGGATCTCGAACACGATCTTGCCGGGCTGGATTTCGGCCACGTAAAACTCGGGGTTGCCCTTACCGTTACCCATCCGCACTTCTGCGGGCTTGGAGGAAATGGGCTTGTCCGGAAACACGCGGATCCAGATACGGCCGCCACGCTTGACGTGACGCGAAATGGCGCGGCGTGCGGCTTCGATCTGGCGGGCCGTCAGACGGCCACGATCGGTGCACTTCAGACCGAAATCACCAAACGCCACCGAGTTGCCTCGGGTTGCGACGCCAGTGTTGCGGCCTTTTTGCTCCTTGCGGTATTTGCGGCGAGCAGGTTGCAGCATGTTTTATTCTCCTTTTCCGTCCGCTGCTGTAGCGGGCGCGTCTGCTTTACGAACGCGCTTAACGGCGGTTGTATCGGCGCCACCGGCGCCGGCAGGCTTGTCGCTGCCGTCTGCAGGCGCCGCATTGGCACCCACCGGACGGCGCGGACCACCACGGCCAGCACCACGGTCGTTACGATCGCCACCAGGACGACCGTCACGACGCGGGCCACGGGGGCGGCGCTCTTCGTCTGGACGGGGCGTCTCTACGGCGGGCAGGTCGTTGCGGCCCAGCGTGTCACCCTTGTAGACCCACACCTTCACGCCGATCACACCGTAGGTGGTCTTGGCTTCGGAGGTGCCGTAGTCGATGTCGGCGCGCAGCGTATGAAGCGGCACGCGGCCTTCGCGGTACCACTCGCAACGGGCGATTTCGATACCGTTCAGACGGCCAGACGACATGATCTTGATGCCCTGGGCACCCAGACGCATGGCGTTCTGCATGGCGCGCTTCATGGCGCGTCGGAACATGATGCGCTTTTCAAGCTGCTGCGTGATGCTGTCGGCAATCAGCTTGGCATCGATTTCAGGCTTGCGCACTTCCTCGATGTTCACTGCGACAGGCACGCCCAGGCGAGTAGCGAGTTCCTTCTTCAGGTTCTCGATGTCTTCGCCCTTCTTGCCGATCACGACACCAGGACGTGCCGAGAAGATCGTGATGCGGGCGTTCTTGGCGGGGCGCTCGATCAGGATGCGCGACACAGCGGCATTCTTCAGCTTGGCCTTGAGGTATTCGCGCACCTTGATGTCTTCGGCCAGCATGCCGGCGAAGTCACGGTTGCTCGCATACCAGCGGCTGGCCCAGTTACGGCTGACCGCCAGGCGGAAACCGGTAGGATGGATTTTCTGTCCCATAGTCTTCCTCTGGCCTCAGTTGCCAACCGTCACGTACACATGGCACGTGGGCTTGCTGATGCGGTTGCCGCGGCCTTTGGCGCGCGCGGTGAAACGCTTGAGCGTGGTACCTTGTTCGACGTAGATGGTCTTGACCTTCAGTTCGTCGATGTCGGCGCCATCGTTGTGTTCGGCATTGGCGATGGCCGACTCCAGAACCTTCTTGACGATTCCCGCAGCTTTTTTCTGCGTGAAGTTCAGGATGTTCAGAGCCTGGTCCACCTTCTTGCCGCGGATCAGGTCAGCGACCAGACGGCCCTTGTCGACCGACAGACGGACGCCCCGGAGGACTGCACGTGTTTCAGACATGGTCGTTCCTTACTTCTTCGCTTTTTTGTCTGCGGGGTGACCCTTGAAGGTGCGCGTCAGGGCGAATTCGCCCAGCTTGTGGCCCACCATCTGGTCGGTGACGTAGACAGGCACGTGCTGCTTGCCGTTGTGCACGGCGATGGTCAGACCGATGAACTCGGGCAGAACCATGGAGCGGCGCGACCAGGTCTTGATCGGCTTCTTGTCCTTCGTGGCGATGGCCTTTTCGACCTTGGCCACCAGGTGATGGTCAACAAACGGACCCTTTTTGAGAGAGCGAGTCATCTGTTACCCCTTACTTCTTGCGGCGCGACACGATCATGTTCTGAGTGCGCTTGTTGTTGCGGGTGCGATAACCCTTGGTCAGATTGCCCCAAGGATCGACAGCATGACGGCCTTCACCAGTGCGGCCTTCGCCACCACCGTGCGGGTGATCCACCGGGTTCATGGCAACGCCGCGAACCGTCGGGCGGATGCCCATCCAGCGCTTCACACCGGCCTTGCCGAGCTGGCGCAGGCTGTGTTCTTCGTTGGCGACTTCGCCAATCGTGGCACGGCACTCGATGTGGATCTTGCGTACTTCACCGGAACGCATGCGAACCTGGGCATAGACGCTCTCGCGGGCCAGCAGCGTAGCCGAAGCACCTGCAGAACGGGCGATCTGCGCACCAGCACCGGGCTTGAGTTCGATGCAGTGAATCGTCGAACCCACTGGGATGTTGCGGATCGGCAGCGTGTTGCCAGCGCGGATCGGCGCCTCGGAACCGGACATCAGCGTGCTGCCGACCTCCAGGCCACGGGGAGCGATGATGTAACGGCGCTCGCCGTCGGCATAGCACACCAAGGCGATATGGGCCGTGCGGTTCGGGTCGTATTCAATGCGCTCGACCTTGGCAGCAATGCCGTCCTTGTTGCGCTTGAAGTCCACCACGCGGTAGTGGTGCTTGTGACCGCCGCCCTTGTGGCGCGTCGTGATGTGGCCGTTGTTGTTGCGGCCAGCCTTCTGGTGCTGGGGCTCCAGCAGGGGCGCGTAGGCGTCACCCTTGTACAGGTGGTCACGCGTGACCTTCACCACGGCACGCTGGCCGGGTGACGTCGGTTTCATTTTGATGACAGCCATGATTACGCGGCCTCCCCGGAGAGGTTCAGCTCTTGACCCGGCTTGAGCGTCACGTAGGCCTTGCGCACATTATCGCGGCGGCCCACGGTCTTGCCAAAACGCTTGGTCTTGCCTTTGGTGTTCACCACAGAAACGCCCTTGACCTCAACCTTGAACATCAATTCCACGGCGGCCTTGATTTCGGGCTTGGAGGCGTTCTGCAGCACTTTGAACGTCACGGCGTTGGATTTTTCAGCAACCATGGTGGCCTTTTCGGACACGATGGGAGCAACCAGCACCTGCATCAGACGACCTTCGTCAAATTTGAGCGTGCTCATGCGAACATCTCCTTGAGTTGGTCCATCGCGCCCTTGGTGACGAGCACTTTCTTGTAGTGCACCAGCGACACGGGGTCTGCGTAACGCGGTTCGACGATGAACACGTTCTTCAGATTGCGCGAAGCAAGGTACAGGTTTTCATCGATTTCTTCGGCGATCACCATCACCGATTGCAGATTCATCGCCTTGAACTTGTCGGCCAGGACCTTGGTCTTGGGCGATTCAAGCGTCAGCGAGTCCACCACAGCCAGACGGCCTTCACGGGCCAACTGGGAGAAGATCGAAGCCATACCGGCGCGGTACATCTTCTTGTTGATCTTCTGAGTGAAGTTTTCGTCGGGCATGTTCGGGAAAATCCGGCCACCCCCGCGCCACAGAGGCGAGGACGTCATACCGGCACGCGCGCGGCCGGTGCCCTTTTGCTTGAAGGGCTTCTTGGTGGAGTGGCGAACCTGCTCGCGGTCTTTCTGGGCACGGGTGCCCTGACGGCCGTTGGCGCGGTAAGCGACCACGATCTGGTGCACCAGATCTTCGTTGTATTCACGACCAAACACGGTCTCGGGCGCATCCACCTTGGACGCAGCCTGGCCCTGGTCATTCAGGAGTTCGAGCTGCATTAGTTCGCTCCTTTGGAGGCTTTGGCCTTGATGGCGGGACGCACCGTCACGAAGCCACCCTTGGAGCCCGGAACAGCGCCCTTGATCAAGAGCAGTTGGCGTGCTTCGTCGACACGAATCACGTCGAGATTTTGCGTGGTGACGGTCTCGTCGCCCATGTGGCCGGTCATGCGCTTGCCCGGAAACACACGGCCCGGATCCTGCGCCATGCCGATAGAACCCGGCACGTTGTGCGAACGGCTGTTACCGTGCGACGCGCGCTGCGAGGACATGTTGTGGCGCTTGATGGTACCGGCATAGCCCTTACCGATCGTCGTGCCTTGCACATCGACCTTCTGACCTGCGGCGAACAGCGAAGCGACGGCAACCGTTGCGCCTGGCTGGTACTGGGCTGCAGTATCGGCCGTCACACGGAATTCGCGAATGATTTCGCCAGCTTCCACACCGGCTTTAGCCAGGTGACCGGCTTGCGGCTTGGTGACGCGAGAAGCCTTGCGTGCACCGAATGTGACCTGCAGGGACACATAGCCATCGTTCTCTTGGGTTTTGATCTGGGTCACGCGGTTGTTCGACACATCCACCACCGTGACAGGAACTGCGTCCCCATCATCGGTGAACAGGCGCATCATGCCCACCTTGCGGCCCAGCAACCCCAGGGAGTTGCTCAGACTCATTTGTTTCTCCAAAACTTCCACCGCCGCGACTTCAATTGGCCCTGGCGTTGCGCTTTCGCGCATGAAAGACGGTTGATAAAACTTCACCCCAAAGCTTGCGCAAATAGGGCGAAGCCGCAAATTATAACGCGAACTGCTTTTTCAAGCAAGTTCGCGTTATTTTCTACAGAACCCCGGCGACGAACCGCCGGGCAATGCGGATCACTGCAGCTTGATCTCGACGTCGACGCCTGCCGGCAGATCGAGCTTCATCAGTGCGTCCACCGTCTTGTCCGTAGGATCGACGATATCCATCAGGCGCTGGTGCGTGCGGATTTCGAGCTGGTCGCGGCTGGTCTTGTTGACGTGCGGCGAGCGCAGGATGTCGAAACGCTTCATGCGGGTCGGCAGGGGCACGGGGCCCTTGACGATGGCGCCGGTGCGCTTGGCGGTGTCAACGATTTCGGCTGCCGACTGGTCGATCAGCTTGTAGTCAAACGCCTTGAGGCGGATACGGATCTTTTGCTTGGACATGGCAAGTTCCTTTGTGCTTAAAATTTAAGCAATGATCTTGGCCACGACGCCAGCGCCGACGGTACGGCCGCCTTCACGGATGGCGAAGCGCAGACCTTCTTCC
>OGCL01000027.1_pt1 | contig 165536 bp, 133 predicted proteins | sample 1570041 | NCBI WGS metagenome assembly OGCL01 (sample SAMN06266162, study PRJEB24511) | hot springs metagenome | isolation source: Hot spring water | place: South Africa: Limpopo | collected 2015-06-22
CATCCGGACAAACCCCTGCTCAACCGCGCCATCTACAGCACCTACCCGCCGGGTTCGACCTTCAAGCCGCTGATGGCGCTGGGCGCGCTGACCACGGGCAAGCGCACCCCCGGCCAGGCCATCGCCGACCCCGGCTTCTTCAACTTCGGCAACCGCCGCTTCATGGACGACAAGGTCGGCGGTCACGGCATGGTCGACATGCACAAGTCCATCGTCGTCTCGTGCAACACCTATTACTACGTCCTCGCCAACGACATGGGCATCGACAACATCGCCCGCTTCATGGGCGACCTCGGTCTCGGCCGGCGGACGGAAATCGACATTCCGGGCGAAGCGACCGGCATCCTCCCCTCGCCCGAATGGAAGCAGCGACGTTTCAAGAAACGCGAACAACAGAAATGGTATCCGGGCGAGACCATTTCCATCGGCATCGGCCAGGGTTACAACGCCTATTCGACCCTGCACATGGCCCATGCCCTGGCCAATGTGCTCAATTACGGCCAGGTCTTCCGGCCGCATCTGGTCCATTCGATCACCAATCCGACGACCGGCGAGGTACGCATGGTCGAACCGCAGCCGATTCGCCAGATCGCGCTCAAGCGCGAGCATGTCGAGGTCGTCAAGCGCGGCATGGCCGGGGTCGTCAAGGAAGGCACCGGTGCCCGCGTCTTTGCCGGCGCCGCCTACGAATCCGGCGGCAAGACCGGGACGGCCCAGGTATTCAGCCTGAAGAGCGGCCAGAAATATGTCGCCGGCCAGGTCCGCGAACGCCTGCGCGACCACTCCTGGTACGTCGCCTTCGCTCCGGTGGACGATCCCAAGATCGTCGTCGCCGTGATGGTCGAAAACGGCGGTTTCGGTGCCCAGTCGGCGGCACCGATCGCCCGCCAGTTGTTCGACTACCACCTGACCGGAAAGCGGCCGGGCGGCCCGGCGCCTGAAGTCGACAGTCCGGACGAAGAGGAAACCCACGAACTGATCCAGGAGGGCACCGATGAAGCTGATTAAGCGCATCATCCAGAATATCTTTGCCCACCTCGACATGCCGCTTTTCCTGATCGTCATGGCATTGATGGGTATCGGCCTGATGACCATCTATTCGGCAACATCGAGCGACGGTTTCTGGAAGCTGGACAAGCAACTGATCAACATCGCCGCCTCTACGGCCGTCATGCTGCTGGTAGCCCGAACGCCGCCCCAGACGCTGATGCGCTTTGCCGTTCCGCTTTACGTAATCGGTGTCGTACTGCTGCTCGGGGTCGCGCTGTTCGGCATCGTGGTGAATGGCTCGCGCCGCTGGATTTCGCTCGGCCTGATGCGTATCCAGCCATCCGAGATCATGAAGATCGCCATGCCGCTGATGCTGGCCTGGTACTTCCACAAGCACGAATCGATGCTGAGGGCCCGGCATTTCGCCATTGCCACCGCCATCCTGCTCGTCCCCATCATCTTCGTGCTAAAGCAACCCGACCTCGGCACCTCGCTGCTGATCGGCGCAGCCGGCTTCTTCGTCATCTTCTTCGCCGGTCTGCCGTGGAAGATCATGCTCGGCCTGGGTGCCGCCGCCGGCGCCGCCATGCCCTTTGCCTGGAACATGCTGCACGACTACCAGCGACGTCGCGTGCTGACCTTGCTCGACCCAACCTCGGACCCGCTTGGCGCCGGTTATCACATCATCCAGTCGACGATCGCCATCGGCTCGGGCGGCGGGTTGGGCAAAGGTTATCTCAACGGCACCCAGACCCACCTGGAATTCATCCCGGAAAAACACACCGATTTCATCTTCGCCGTTTTTTCCGAGGAATGGGGGCTGCTCGGCAACGGCATCCTACTGATCCTGTTCACGCTGCTGATCGGCCGCGGGCTGATGATCGCCGCCGCTGCGCCGACCATGTTCTCGCGCCTGCTGGCTGCCGCCCTGACCCTGGTCTTCTTCATCTACGCCTTCGTCAACATGGGCATGGTCTCGGGTATCCTGCCGGTGGTCGGCGTTCCGCTGCCCTTCATCAGCTATGGCGGCACGGCACTGCTGACCCTGATGCTGGGCGTCGGCATCCTGATGAGCATCCATACCCACCGCATGCTGGTAAAGAAATGACCGCTTCCCTTCGCCTGCTGGCCCCCCTGACTTTCACCCTGTTGCTGGCCGCCTGCGGCAGCCAGCCGGAGCGGCCGGCAAGCGGCACGCCGACTGCCGGCACCAGCCGCCCGGCAGCCCCGCCCCCGGTTGCCACCCCGCGCGGCGGCGGTTATTACAAGGATGACGGCCCGGCCAGCGAGATCCCGGATAACCTGGACCAGATCCCCGACGCCGTGCCGCGCTGGGAACCGCTGCACCGGCCTGCGCTGCGGCCGTATGAAGTATTCGGCAAACGCTACGAACCGAACACCTCGGTCCGCCCGTACAAGGCCCGCGGCCTGGCCAGCTGGTACGGCAAGAAGTTCCACGGCCAGAAGACCTCGATCGGCGAACCCTACGACATGTTCGCCATGACTGCCGCCCACCCGACGCTGGCCCTGCCGTCGTACGTCCGCGTCACCAACCTGCGCAACGGACGCTCGGTCGTCGTTCGCGTCATCGATCGCGGCCCCTTCCACGCCGGACGCATCATCGACCTCTCCTACACCGCCGCGCACAAGCTGGACATCGTCCGCAACGGCAGCGCCGAGGTTGAAGTCGAGGCTATCGTCCCGACCGGCAGCAGCACCAGCTATGCCCAGGTAGCACCGCCGCCGCAGCCGGCAGTGGCTCAACCTGTGGTGGAAAACACCCTGCCGGCAGGGGTTTACCTGCAGCTCGGCGCCTTCGCCAACGCCGACAATGCCGACAACCTGAAGCGCCACCTGGTCGGCGAACTCGACTGGGTCAGGGAAGAAATGCACATCGTCCGGGCCAACGGCCTGCACCGTCTGCAGCTTGGCCCCTATGCCACGCGCCCGGCGGCCGAAAACGTCGCCGAACGCATCCGCAACGCCCTCGGCTACAAGCCGACCGTCGTCCTGCGCTGAGAAATATCAGGGCCGCGGCGACAGACTGACGCTGGCCGTCACGACGTTGCCGCGGCCTTCATATTCAAGGCTAGAAAAACTGGTCAGCCGGGCCATGGCGATGCCGCGCCCGTTCGGGTCGAACGCCCGCTCGGGATCGAAATCGAGGAATTTTCGCCAGTCGAAGCCCTCGCCCTCATCGGTGATGCGGAAACTGATCGCCTCGCTGTTGCGGGTCACCCGAATCGTCGCGCGCCGACCGCTGAACGGCGCGATATTGAGCCGGCGGCGGATTTCCGCCTCCCAGTCGCCATCCCATTTGAGCAGCGACTTCTCCCGGTAGGTGATGCCCAGGTTGCCATGCTCGACGGCATTGAGCATCAGGTCCGAGAGGCCCGGTGCCACGCGGTCCGGATCCGGGCACAGGGCGGCCAGGACCGGGACCAGACAGGAGACTTCCTCCAGCGTGGCAAAACCGTACTCGGCACCGAGCAGCAGCTTCTGCGCTTCCTCCAGACGGGCCGCCCGGGTACGCAACGAAGCCCGGGCCCGGCGATCGTCGAGCGCGGCACGGACGATGGAAATCAGCGCTTCCGGCGCATACGGTTTGGTCAGGTAGTAGTAGGCGCCGGCCTCCAGCCCCTCGCGCACCTGTTCCGGTGCCGACGCTGCCGTCTGCATGATCACCGGCACATCCTCGAAGCGGCGGTCGGCCTTGATTCGCCGCAGCAGTTCCATCCCGTCCATGCCGGGCATCATCCGGTCGAGCACCACCAGCGAAAAATCGCTGTTCGGCTCGGCCAGTCGCTGCCAGGCCTGCAAGGGATCGCTGAACAATTCCAGCGCCAGTTTTTCCTGCTCGAGGAAATCCTCGATCAGCATCAGGTTGATGGCTTCATCGTCGACTACGAGGACATGATTCTGGGACATGGATGCTGAATGCCGGTACGGGAATGTTGCCGGAATCCTAGCACGAGCCGGGGTTTTGATGAGGATCAATGGCTGCCCCGACGCACTGGCTATACTTTCCCCTTCTCCGGAATGAATGTTTCTCATGCCCACTTTGCCCGATCTCGTTTGCCCCGCCGGTAGCCTGCCGGCGCTCAAGGCAGCCGTGGATAATGGCGCCGACGCCGTCTATCTCGGATTCAAGAACGATACCAATGCACGTAATTTCGCCGGCCTGAACTTCGACCAGAAAGGCATGAGCGAAGGTATCCGCTACGCCCACGGCAAAGGCCGCGAGGTCCTGCTGGCGATCAACACCTTTCCGCAGGCCGGGCGTACCGACGACTGGCGCAAGGCGGTCGACGCCGCGGTCGACCTGGGCGTGGACGCGATCATCCTGGCCGACGTCGGCCTACTCGATTACGCCACCCGCCGTCATCCGCAACAGCGCCTGCACCTCTCGGTCCAGGGCTCGGCGACCAGCTACGAGGCGATCAATTTCTGCCAGCGCGAATTCAACATCCGCCGCGCCGTCCTGCCGCGCGTACTGACACTGGCCCAGGTCGAGCATGTGATCCGGAACACCTCGGTCGAAATCGAGGTCTTCGGTTTCGGCAGCCTGTGCGTGATGAACGAGGGCCGCTGCTGGCTGTCGTCGTACGCCTGCGGCGAATCGCCGAATACCGTCGGCGCCTGCTCGCCGGCCAAGTACGTCAAATGGGACAAGCAGCCCGGCGCCATGGAGACCCGGCTCAACGGCATCCTCATCGACCGCTTCGGCGACGACGAACCGGCCGGTTATCCGACGCTGTGCAAGGGCCGCTTCGACGTCCAGGGCGAAACCTATTACGCGCTCGAGGAGCCAACCAGCCTCAACGTCCTCTCCATCCTGCCCGACATCCTCAAGATCGGCGTGCGCGCGATCAAGGTCGAAGGCCGGCAGCGCAGCCCGACCTATGTCACCCAGGTAACCCGAACCCTGCGCGCCGCACTCGATGCGCTGCGCGAAGGCGACGCGCGCTACCACGTCAAACCGGCCTGGCAGAGCGAACTGGCCAAGGTTTCCGAAGGCAGCCAGGCGACGCTTGGCGCCTACAACCGGCCTTGGAGGTAAGCATGAAACTGTCGCTCGGCCCCCTGCTCTACTTCTGGCCCAAGGCCGAAGTCATGGCCTTTTACGCGGAAATGGCCGAAAACCTGGCCCTCGACATCATCCATGTCGGTGAAGTGGTCTGTTCCCGGCGCCAGCAGTTGCGCACCAGCGACTGGATCGGCCTGGCCCGCGACCTGACCGACGCCGGCAAGGAAGTCATCGTTTCGGCGCAGGCTCTGCTCGAATCGGAAAGCGACCTGAAGGCCCTCCGCCGCCTGGTCGACGACGCCGGCTGCAAGGTCGAAGCCAACGACCTCGGCGCGGTCAATCTGGTTTGCGGCAAGCCCTTTGTCGCCGGGCCGCACCTGAACATCTACAACGAGGAAACGCTGGCCACCTTCGCGCGCTACGGCATGTGCCGCTGGGTACCGCCGCTGGAAGCCTCGCGCCAGATGATCGAGCACCTGCATCGTTACCGGCCGGCCGGCGTCGAGACTGAGGTCTTCGCCTTCGGCAAACTGCCGCTGGCCTTTTCCGCACGCTGCTTCACCGCCCGTCATTACGACCTGAACAAGGACGACTGCCAGTTCAAGTGCCTCGACCATGAAGAAGGCCTGACCCTGCGCACCCGCGAAGGCCAGGATTTCCTGACCATCAACGGAATCCAGACGATGTCGGCGCAGACCTACAGCCTGCTCGGCGAGATGCCGGCACTGCGCGCGATCGGTATCGACATCGTCCGCCTCAGCCCGCAGAAGAAGCACATGACCGAAATCATCGCCGCCTTTGCCGCCGCCGGAAGCGGACAAGTCACCGCCCCCGACACCTCGGCCTGGAGCGAAAGCGGCCTGGTCAACGGCTACTGGCACGGCGACGCCGGTATTGCGGTACATTCCGCCAACGAACTTCCCGGAGTCATCGCATGAGCCCGAACTTCGTCATTCCCCGCTTCCGCCTGCCCGCCTTCATCGCCCGCGTCGGCCACAAGCTGCCGCAATGGCCGCACACGCTGGCCCTGGTCGGCGCACTAAACGCCGCCCTCAAGCTCAGGCTGCTGCCGGAGAGCGAACTGGCGGCACTGGAAGACAAGCTGTTCCGCGTCCGCGTCCTCGATACCGGCGGTGAAGCCAGCTATACCTTCCGCAACGGCCTGTTCCGCCCGGTGTTCCAGGCCCAGCGCGAACCCGACCTGGCCTTTGCCGCCAACCTGTCGGCCTACCTGCAACTGCTCGCCCGCCAGGAAGATCCGGATACCCTGTTCTTCAACCGCGAACTGGAAATCACCGGCGACACCGAGCTCGGACTGATCGTCAAGAACATGCTCGATGCCGTCGAATGGCCGGCCCTACCGCAACTGCCTCTGCCCGGACGTTGAAAAGCCCGCACTCGGCGGGCTTGATCAGGGAGAGATGCCGAATCAGTTGGCGCTGGTTTCGGCAATGAAAATCTCGACCCGGCGATTCATTGCCCGGCCTTCCGCCGTCGCGTTATCGGCAACCGGCTCACGCGAACCGCGACCATCGATGGCAATCCGCGACGATGCCACACCGCGCGGCACCAGATAATCGCGCACGGCGGCCGCGCGATTCACCGACAGCGGGTTATTGACCGCATCGGACCCGACGCTGTCGGTATGGCCGACAACGGTCACCCGGGTCACCGGATGCTGGGTCAGCCCCTGCGCCAGTTTATCGAGCACCGGACGCAAGGACGGTTTGATGTCGTAGCGACCGGAATCAAAGGAAACATCGCTGGGGATTTCCAGCTTCAGGCGATTGTCGGCCGTCTGCGTCACGTCGATACCGGTGCCCGCGGTCGCCTGCTCCATCGCCGCTTTCTGCTCCTGCATCCGTTTCGACCACAGATAACCGCCGCCGGCGCCGATGGCCGCGCCCGCTGCCGCACCGATGGCCGCCCCCTTGCCGCGATCAGACTTGCTGGCCGTGGCTGCGCCGATGACCGCGCCGGCAACCGCACCAATCGCCGCACCGGTGCCGGTGTGACGCTGGGTTTCATCCATGTTGGCGCAGCCCGTGAGCACCAGAGTGGCTGCACTGAACATCAGAATCGTGTTTTTCATTTTCTCTCTCCTTGCTTGTTCGACGAGTACCGAATCAGGTTAGCACGCGCTACGGAAAGCCACGCCGGAGATATGTAACAAATGGCAAACGCCTTTTCACAATGAAAAAAGGGAGGGCCGCAGCCCTCCCCATGATCTCGGCAGAAAACCGGTCAGTCCTTCTTCTGGGCGTCCAGACGGAACTTGACGTAGCTGCCCGGCGCCGGTTCGATGACCTTGAGCGTGCCGGCTTCCGGCTGACGGGCCGGCACCTTGGCCGAACCACCCGGCAGGCTGGTCACCCACTCATGCCAGTGCGTCCACCACGAACCGGCATTCTGGGTGGCGCCGGCCAGGAACTCTTCCGGGCTTTCCGGCAGGTTGCCGTCGGTGGCATCGTTGGTCCAGTAGCCGTACTTGTTGGCTGCCGGCGGATTGACGATGCCGGCGATGTGGCCGGAGCCGCCGAGCACGAACTTGGTCTTGCCGGAAGGCAGACGGGCGCCCATGTAGGTGCTCTTCCACGGCGCGATGTGGTCTTCGATCGTGGAGATGAAGTAGCACGGGGTCTTGACCTTGGAGATGTCGATCTTGACGCCACCCAGCGTGATGCCACCGGGTTCCTTGAGCAGGTTGGCCAGATACATGTTGCGCAGGTAGAAACTGTGCATCGCTGCCGGCATGCGCGTCGAGTCCGAGTTCCAGTACAGCAGGTCGAACGGGAACGGGTCCTTGCCCATCAGGTAGTTATTGACCACGAACGACCAGATCAGGTCGTTGGCGCGCAGCATGTTGAAGGTGCCGGCCATTTCCGAACCTTCGAGGAAGCCGCGTTCGGCCATCTTCTTTTCCAGCCCGGCGACCGCGCCTTCATCGAGGAAGACACCGAGTTCGCCCGGCTCGGAGAAGTCGAGCATGGTCGTGAAGAAGGTAGCCGAGTTGGCGCGCTTGTCCTTCTTGGCGGTCATGTAGGCCAGCGTGGTCATGGTCAGCGTACCGCCCAGGCAGTAGCCGGCCAGGTTGACGCTGTCTTCGCCGGTGTGGGCGCAAACCTGGTTGATGGCTTCCAGCGAACCTTCGAGCAGGTAGTTCTCGAAGGACTTCTGTGCCAGCTTCTCGTCCGGGTTGACCCAGGACATGATGAAGGTGGTGTGGCCCTGGCTGGTCGCCCAGTTGACCATGGAGTTCTTCTCGCGCAGGTCGAGGATGTAGTACTTGTTGATCCACGGCGGCACGATCAGGAAGGGCTTCTTGTACTGATCCGGGGTCTTCGGATCGTACTGGATCAGCTGGAACAGTTCGTTCTGGAAGACCACCTTGCCCGGCGTCGTGGCAACGTTCTTGCCCATTTCGAAAGCCGAGGTGTCGGTCATCCGGATGCGCAGCTGACCGTCGCCGGCCTCGACGTCGTGCAGCAGGTTGTTCAGGCCCTTGATCAGGTTCTGACCGTGACTCTTGACCGTTTCGCGGAAGACTTCCGGGTTGGTCAGCGCGAAGTTCGACGGCGACAGCGCGTCGATGTACTGACGGGTGAAGAAATTCACCTTCTGCTGGGTCGCTTCGTCCAGACCGTCGGTATCGGCCACCGTGTCATGGATGTGGCGGGCGGCGATGAGGTAGGACTGCTTCATGAAGTCGAACAGGAAATGCTGTTCCCATTCCTCGTCCTTGAAGCGGTTGTCGCCCTTTTTCGGCGCGGCAACCGGCGCGGCGCCCGGCATGCCCATCATCTTCATCATGGAACCCTGCCACAGCGAGAAGTAGTCCCACATCATGTTCATCTGGGTCTGCGCCAGCTTGTACGGGTTGGCCATCAGCCGCGCCGACAGGTCCATGAAGGCCTTGGCCACGCCGAGTTCGTCGGCCGGTGCCTCGACGCCGTCCTTGGCCTTCTTTTCCATGTACTGGGTGATGATGCGCGAGGCGCGCTGTGCCACCTCGGCATAGGTCTTGGCCATTTCGGCCGGGTTGGGCAGGTTCAGGCCCTGGTCTTCGGTTTGCTGCGACATCTTGAAACTCCCTCTGTCAGTGCGCGGCGGGTTGGTGCTGCAACCGCGAATAGCGAATCACCCCGTCGGCGTCGATGCTGCGTGACAGCCGACCGGCTTGTTCCAGATAGTTCAGGTGGGCAATTGCTTCGCCCATCGCGAACATCGTTTGGTGTGTATCGAGCACCCGACCAAACAACACGTCGAGCAACCCGGCTGCGCTCTGCGGCGCGTGTTCACAGCTGTTCTCAAGCGCATGCAATCGTTCTTCGTGGTGCGCATGCAATGCACCCACCCGCGCCTGCACCCCGGTGAAGGGCAGGCCGTGTGATGGTAAAACCAGGGTTTGCGGCAGAACTTCCTCAGCCATCCGGTCCAGCGACTCCAGATACCAACGCAGGGCGTCGGCGTCCGGCGTCGCCGCAAAAACGCTGATGTTGGTGGAAATTCTTGGCAACAACATGTCTCCGGAAATTAACACGCCGAGTTCGGCACAGTAAAGCGCCAGATGCTCCGGCGCATGACCATAACCGATGATTGTTTTCCAGGTGTGACAGCCAATCCGGATCGTATCGCCGGACTTGATCCGCCGATAGTGTTCCGGCAAGCCGGGCACCGCCTTGCGATAACCCGAACCGCGCTTCTCGAAACGGGCCAGATGCTCGCCGTCGAGCCCGTGCTGGCGGAACTGTTCGACCATGAAACGCGCGCCGTGGCCACCGACTTCATTCCACACGACATGGGCGGTCAGAAACTCGCCGGCGGTCATCCACAGCTCGGCACCGGTCTCGGCCAGCAGCCAGGTCGCCAGCCCGAGGTGATCGGGATGGAAGTGGGTGACGATCAGGCGTGTCACCGGCCCGTCGAGTCGGTCGAGGATGGCGCGCCAGGTTTCGCGCACGGCATCGTCGGGGAAACCGGTATCGACGATGGTCCAGCCGGCGCCGTCGCGCATCAGCCACAGGTTGATGTGATCGAGCTGAAACGGGAGCGGCATGCGCAGCCAGAAAATGCCGGGCGCGACTTCGCGCACTTCCCCGGCGGCGGGAATCTCTGTGAAGGGATAATCGAGGGACATGCTGTTCCGTTTCGTTTTTTGTACAAGTTACCATACGGTAGCGGATTGAAAAAAGCCCCGTCATCTGCTTAACTTCGCGGCAATCTTGGAGACATCATGAGCCAGCCGGCCACTTTCAGCATTTCCGACCTTGCCCGGGAATTCGCCATCACCCCGCGCACCATCCGCTTCTGGGAAGACCAGGGCATCCTCGCCCCGCAGCGCGAGGGCCAGAAACGCATTTTCACCCGCCGCGACCGCGCCCGCCTGAAAATGGCCCTGCGCGGCAAGCGCCTGGGCCTAAGCCTGGCCGAGATCAAGGACCTGATCGGCATGTACAACTCGACCGAGGACGAGACGCCGCAACTGATGGAATGCCTGCGCGTCATGTCCAAGCGGCGGGAAGCCCTGGAACAGCAGCGCGAGGACATCGAAGCGATGCTCGCCGAAATCGGCCAGTTCGAGCAGCAGTGTGAAAAGGAACTGACGCGCAGGAAAAACGCGTGATTTTTTTTGCCGATTGGTTTACGTTAACGTCAACGTAAGATAAATCGACTGCCATGCACAAGCCCACCGATCCCGATTTCGCTGCCCGCGTCCTCGCCAGTTTCCAGCGCCAGAGCGCGATGGCGCTGATCCGCGCGGCGCTGCCGCGGATCGAATACGGCATCACGGAAATCCACGTGCCGCACTGGGACGGGATCGAACAGCAGCACGGCTACGTGCACGGCGGTGTCGTCGGCATGATTGCCGATTCGGCCGCCGGCTACGCGGCGATGACCACGGTACCGGCCAGCGCCTCGGTGCTGACCGTCGAATACAAGATGAACCTGCTCGCCCCGGCCGACGGTGAAAAACTGATCGCCCGCGGCCAGGTCGTCCGTGCCGGCCGCACGCTGATCGTTACCCAGGCCGAAGTCTTCGCCGTCAAGGACGGTAAAGAAACCCTGTGTGCGCTGATGCAGCAGACGATCATGGCGATGCACGGAAAAGCGGACAGCAAGACAACCAACAACAAACCGGAGACAAACCAATGAACATTCCCAGCCTCGACTTCGCCCTTGGCGAAGACATCAACCTGCTGCGCGACGCCGTCAAGGCGTTTGCTGACGCCGAAATCGCGCCGCGCGCCGCCGAGATCGACCGCGTCAACGAATTTCCCGCCGACCTGTGGCGGAAATTCGGCGACATGGGCCTGCTCGGCATGACCGCCGGCGAGGAGTACGGCGGCACCAACATGGGCTACCTGGCGCACATCGTCGCGCTCGAGGAAATCTCGCGCGCCTCGGCGTCGGTCGGCCTGTCCTACGGCGCCCACTCGAACCTGTGCGTCAACCAGATCCGTCGCAACGGCAGCGAAGCGCAGAAGCAGAAATACCTGCCCAAGCTGATTTCCGGCGAACACGTCGGCGCGCTGGCGATGTCCGAGCCGAATGCCGGCTCCGATGTCGTCTCGATGAAACTGCGCGCCGAGAAGAAGGGCGACCGCTACGTGCTCAACGGCGCCAAGATGTGGATCACCAACGGCGGCGACGCCGATACCCTGGTGGTCTACGCGAAGACCGATCCGGAGGCCGGTGCCAAGGGCATGACCGCCTTCATCGTCGAGAAGGGCATGAAGGGTTTCAGCCACGGCACCCATCTCGACAAGCTGGGCATGCGCGGTTCCAACACCTTCCCGCTGTTCTTCGATGACTGCGAAGTGCCGGAAGAAAACGTGCTCGGCGGCGTCGGCAACGGCACCAAGGTACTGATGTCCGGTCTCGACTACGAGCGCGCCGTGCTTTGCGGCGGGCCGCTCGGCATCATGGCCGCCTGCATGGACGTGGTCGTGCCCTACCTGCACGAACGCAAGCAGTTCGGCCAGCCGATCGGCGATTTCCAGTTGATGCAGGGCAAGGTTGCCGACATGTACTCGACCTGGCAAGCCACCCGCGCCTACGTTTATGCCGTCGGCCGCGCCTGCGACAGCAGCGATCATTCGCGCACGCTGCGCAAGGACGCCGCCGGCGCCATCCTCTACTCCGCCGAAAAGGCGACCTGGATGGCCGGCGAGGCAATCCAGACGCTGGGCGGTGTCGGCTACACCAACGAGTACCCGACCGGCCGCCTGTGGCGCGATGCGAAACTCTACGAGATCGGTGCCGGCACTTCGGAAATCCGCCGCATGCTGATTGGTCGCGAACTGATGGCGGAGACACGCTGAATTCATAATTACCGGCACAGGTAGAATGCGCGATTGTCCCCGGCCACCCCGGGGACAACGTAAAAAATGCGAAGCGGTATCCCGCCTTCGCCTACCAGGAGCCACACAGCATGAAGATCACCCTGCGCACGCTTTCCGCCGCCGACACCGAGGCCATCGAACAGGTCCGCCAGTATTTCCGCAATTACGCGGCCTGGCTGGGCGTCGACCTCTGTTTCCAGAACTTCGACCAGGAAATGGCCTCGCTGCCCGGCGCCTACGCGGCGCCGGCAGGCCGGCTGTTCTTCGCCGAGGTCGACGGCCGACCGGCCGGCTGCGTCGGGGTGCGTCCGTTCTCCGAAGGCGTCTGCGAAATGAAGCGCCTTTACGTCGATCCCGAGCGACGCGGCCTCGGCGTCGGCCGGGCGCTGGCGCTGGCAGCAATCAAGGCGGCCAAGGAAATCGGCTACAAGCGCCTGCTGCTCGACACCCTGCCGAACATGCGCATGGCGGTGAAGCTCTACCGCGAACTCGGCTTCAACGAAGTGCCGGCCTATTACCCGACGCCGGTCGAGAACACCATCTTTCTCGCCCTCGACCTCGACAACTGGTCGGAAGAGGAAAACTGCAACGAGAACCTCTGCCACCTGTTCGACTACAACCGCGCCTGGGCGCGCCAGATGCGCGAGATCGACCCGACCTACTTCGACAAGCTGGCGCAGTTGCAGAACCCGGAATTCCTCTGGATCGGCTGTTCCGATTCGCGCGTACCGGCCAACCAGATCGTCGGCCTGCTGCCGGGCGAGGTCTTCGTCCATCGCAACGTCGCCAACGTCGTCGTGCACACCGACCTCAACTGCCTGTCGGTGATCCAGTACGCGGTAGACGTGCTCAAGGTCAAACACATCATGGTCGTCGGCCACTACGGCTGCGGCGGCGTGCTTGCCGCCTTGAACCGCGCCCGCGTCGGCGTCGTCGACCTGTGGCTGCGCCATGTGCACGACGTGCATAACAAGCACCTCGCCGCCGTCGATTCGCTGCCGCCGGAAAAGCGCCACGACCGTCTGTGCGAACTCAACGTCCTCGAACAGGTGGTCAACGTCTGCCACAACCCGGTCGTCCAGGACGCCTGGCAGCGCGGCCAGAAACTGACCGTGCACGGCTGGATCTACGGCCTCAAGGACGGTCACATGCACGACCTCGGCATCACCATCGACACCCCGACCGACCTGCCGACCCGCTACGAGGCGGCGTTGCTGGCACTCGACGCCTGAGCCCCCTTAACCCCATTCCCATAACAAACCGCAAGGAGAAAACAGCATGCAAGACCCGATCGTCATCGTTTCCGCCGCCCGTACCGCCATGGGCAGCTTCCAGGGCGGCTTCGCCGGCCTGACCGCCGCCAATCTCGGCGCCGAAGCCATCAAGGCCGCCGTCGCCCGCGCCGGCATTGACGCCAACCTGATCGAAGAAGTCCTGATGGGCTGCGTCCTCCAGGCCGGCCAGGGCCAGGCGCCGGCCCGTCAAGCCGCGCTGCAGGCCGGCCTGCCGCTGTCGGCCGGCTGCGCCACCATCCACAAGGTCTGCGGTTCGGCAATGAAGGCCACCATGCTCGGTCACGACGGCATCCTCGCCGGCTCCTACGGCGCCGCCGTGGTCGGCGGCATGGAGTCGATGACCAACGCCCCCTACCTGCTGCCCAAGGCACGCGGCGGCTACCGCCTCGGCCACGGCCAGTTGCTGGACCACATGTTCCTCGACGGCCTTGAGGATGCCTACGGCAAGGAGACCCGCGGCCGCCTGATGGGCACTTTTGCCGAAGAGTGTGCGGCCACTTACGGCTTCACCCGCGAAGCGCAGGATGCCTACGCCGTGCAATCGACGACCCGCGCCATCGAGGCCAGCAACAACGGTTCCTTTGACTGGGAAATCACGCCGGTCACCATCGCCGGCCGTAAAGGCGATGTCGTCATCGACAAGGACGAAGGCCCGTTCGCAGTCAATGTGGACAAGATTCCGACCCTGAAGCCGGCGTTCAAGAAGGACGGCACGGTCACCGCCGCCAACTCGTCGTCGATTTCCGACGGCGCCGCCGCCATGGTGCTGATGCGCGAATCGCAGGCCGCCAAGCTGGGTCTGGCGCCGGTTGCCCGCATCGTCGCCCACACCACCTATGCCGGCGTGCCGGCACTGTTCCCGTCGGCCCCGGTCGGCGCCATGCAGAAGTTGTTCGCCAAGACCGGCTGGAGCGCCGACAGCGTCGACCTGTTCGAAGTCAATGAAGCCTTCGCCGTCGTCGCCATGGCCGCGCTGCACGACCTCAAGCTCGATCCGGCCAAGGTCAACGTGCATGGCGGCGCCTGCGCACTGGGTCACCCGATCGGCGCTTCCGGTGCCCGCATCGTCGTCACCCTGCTCGGCGCGCTGAAGAAGTACGGCAAGAAGCGCGGCGTCGCCTCGCTGTGCATCGGCGGTGGCGAAGCCACGGCCCTCGCGGTGGAAATGCTCTAAGTGCCGCAACAGGCCCGGACCCTGACCTACGCCAAGCTGGTGGCAGCAATGGCGATGTGGGGCGGCACCTGGATTGCCGGGCGGGTCATCGCCCAGGAACTCAGTGCGCCGCTCGCCGTCGCCTCGCTGCGCTTCGTCATTGCCGGCCTGGTGGTCGGCAGCGTCATGCTGATATCCGGTGGCGGCATCCCGCTGCCCCAGGGTCGGCAGGAATGGGCGCTGGTCTGGGCGCTGGGCTTTTTCGGCATCTTCCTTTACGGCCTGTGCTTCTTTTTCGGGCTGCAGCACATCCCGGCCGGACGCGGCGCGCTGGTCGTCGCGCTCAATCCGGTGGTCATCGTGCTGCTCGCCTGGCTGACCGGCAAGGAAGGCATGAACCCGCGCAAAGCGGTCGGCAGCATCATCGCGCTGGCCGGCTGCCTGACGGTGATCGGCAACGGCGATCCGCTGGCCCTGCTGCAAGGCGAGGTCGGCATCGGCGAATGGCTGATCATCGGCTGCGTGTTGAGCTGGACCGCCTACACCTTCATCGGCTGGCGCGCCACCGGCCGCTTCTCGGCGCTGGCGACCACGCTCTACGCCTGCCTGACCGGCGCCATCCTGCTCGGGCTGGCAGCGCTGGTGCAGGGCGACATCGATCCGGCCGCCTGGTCGTGGCGGGTGTGGACCGGCATGCTCTTCCTCGCCGTCTTCGGCACCGCCATCGCCTACACCTGGTTCACCGCCGCCGTGCAGCAACTCGGCGCCGGCCACGCCTCGGTCTTCATCAACCTGGTACCGGTCTTTGCCGTGCTGCAGGCCGCCGTCCTGCTCGACGAGCGCCTCGGCCTGCCGGTGCTTTTCGGCGGCCTGCTGGTGATTGCCGGCGTCTGGCTGACCACCCTACAAAAAACAACTCTGGAGAAAACAGCATGATTCTCACGCAAGAACAGGAAATGATCCGCGACACCATGCGCGCCTTCGCACAGGAGCGCCTTGCGCCCTTCGCCGCCGAATGGGACCGCAACCACACCTTCCCGGCCGACGCCCTGAAGGAACTCGGCGAGCTCGGCGCCATGGGCATGTGCGTGCCCGAGGAATGGGACGGCGCCGGCATGGATTACATGTCGCTGGTGCTGACGCTGGAAGAAATTGCCGCCGGCGACGGTGCCACCTCGACCATCGTTTCGGTGCAGAACTCGCTGGCCTGCGGCATCACGCAGAAGTACGGCACCGACGCGCAGAAGGAAGAATGGCTGAAGCCGCTCGCCCGCGGCGAAAAACTCGGCTGCTTCTGCCTGACCGAACCGCACACCGGCTCCGACGCCGCCGCCATCACCACGCGCGCCGACAAGGATGGCGACCATTTCGTGTTGAACGGCGTCAAGCAGTTCATCACCACCGGCAAGCACGCCCACATGGCCATCGTCTTCGCGGTGACCGACAAGGCCGCCGGCAAGAAGGGCATTTCCTGCTTCCTGATCCCATGCAATACCCCGGGTTTCATCGTTGGCCGCACCGAAGACAAGATGGGCCAGCACGCGTCCGACACCGTGCAGATCATCCTGGAAAACTGCCGCGTGCCGGCCTCGGCGCTGCTCGGCAAGGAAGGCGAAGGCTACAAGATCGCCCTCTCCAACCTCGAAGCCGGCCGCATCGGCATCGCTGCCCAGAGCATCGGCATGGCGCGCGCCGCGTTCGAAGCGGCTGTGCGTTACGCCAAGGAGCGCGTCACCTTCGGCCAGCCGATCATTGAGCACCAGGCGGTCAACTTCAAGCTGGCCGACATGAACACCCTGCTCGACGCCGCCCGCCTGATGGTCTGGCGCGCCGCCCAGTTGAAGGACGCCGGCAAGCCCTGCCTCAAGGAAGCGTCGATGGCCAAGATGTTCGCCTCCGAAGCCGCCGAGAAGATCGCTTCCGACGCCATCCAGATCCACGGCGGCGTCGGCTACACCAGCGATTTCCCGGTCGAGCGCATCTACCGTGACGTACGCATCTGCCAGATCTACGAAGGCGCCAACGACATCCAGCGACTGGTGATCGGTCGTTCGATCGCTGCCGAGTAAGCCAACCCGCGGTCGACCGGACAGAGAATTCCGGCGACCGCCCCCAACCCCGAGGAGACAAAAATGAGCGAAACCACCGACAAGAACCCGATCGATTTCTGGTTCGATTTTTCCAGCCCCTACGGCTACCTGATGGCCGAGAAGATCGACGATGTCGCCGCCCGCTTCGGTCGCAAGGTGCGCTGGCACCCGATCCTGCTCGGCGTCATCTTCCAGGCCACCGGCTCGCGGCCGCCTGCCGACGGCAGCAGCGCCAGGGCCAGATACGTCTATCGCGATTTCCATCGCTCCGCCCGCCACATGGGGGTTCCCTACAATCCGCCGAGCCGCTTCCCGCTGCCGACGCAGAACGCAGCCCGCGCCTACTACTGGCTGCACGGTCAGGATTGCGCACTGGCCCGCCAGTTCGCCCATGCCGTCTATCGCGGCTTTTTCGTCGACGACCTCGACATTTCCTCGCCCGACACCGTGCTCGACATTGCCGGAAAACTGGGTGTCGACCGTGAAACCCTGGCCGCCGCGCTGCAAAGCCCGGAAATCAAGGCCCGGCTCAAGGACGAATGCGAGCAGGCGCTGGCGACCGGCGTCTTCGGCTCACCGCACGTGATCATCGACGGCGAACACTTCTTCGGCGCCGACCGCCTGCCGCAGATCGAGCACTGGCTGGAAAGCGGCGGTTTCTGAATCAAGCCAAGAGAAACATGAAAAGAATCTGCGTCTTCTGCGGCTCGAACGCCGGCAGCCAAGCAATCTACCGCGCCGAAGCCGAAAAGCTCGGGCGGCTGCTCGCCGCGCGTGGCATCGAACTGGTCTATGGTGCCGGCAACATCGGCCTCATGGGCGCCGTCGCCGATGCCTGCCTGGAAGCCGGCGGCACGGTCATCGGCATCATTCCGGAAGCACTGGTGGGCAAGGAAGTCGCCGGTCGTGCCGTCGATCACCGGGCGCTGACCCGGCTCGAAGTCGTCGATTCCATGCACACCCGTAAAGCACGCATGGCCGAGTTGTCCGACGGGTTCGTCGCACTGCCCGGCGGCTTCGGCACCTTCGAGGAATTTTGCGAAATCCTCACCTGGGGGCAACTCGGGTTCCACGTGAAACCGATGGGCCTGCTCAACGTGAATGGTTTTTACGACCCGCTGCTGGCGATGTTCGACCGCGCCGTCAGCGACGGCTTCCTGCGCCCGCAGAACCGGGCGATGGCACTGGCCGACACCGATATCGAAAGATTGCTGGCGACGATGGCCGATTACCGGCCTGAACCGGTCAGCAAATGGCTCAAGGAGGAAAGGCAGTTGTAGGGCCTTCCATTTTTCCGTTTTCAGGTAACGCACACACAAAAGAAGCGAGGAGACATGACCATCCTGAAATCCCAATTGAACCCGCGTTCGGCCGACTTCCAGGCCAACGCGGCGGCCATGCAGGCGGTCGTTGCCGACCTGCATGAAAAGGTCGAGAAGATCGCTCTCGGCGGCCCGGAAGCGGCCCGCCAGAAGCACCTGGCACGCGGCAAGCTGCTGCCGCGCGAGCGGGTCAGCGCCCTGCTCGATCCGGGCACGCCCTTCCTCGAGATCGGCCAGTTTGCGGCCTACGGCATGTACGGCGGCGACGTGCCGGCGGCCTCGGTGATCGCCGGCATCGGCCGCGTCGAGGGCGTCGAATGCATGATCGTCGCCAACGACGCGACGGTGAAGGGCGGCACCTATTACCCGCTGACCGTCAAGAAGCACCTGCGCGCCCAGGAAATCGCGCTGGAAAACCGCCTGCCGTGCATCTATCTCGTGGACTCCGGCGGCGCCTTCCTGCCCATGCAGGACGAGGTCTTCCCGGACAAGGAACACTTCGGCCGCATCTTCTTCAACCAGGCCAACCTGTCGGCCCAGGGCATCCCGCAGATCGCCGCGGTCATGGGTTCGTGCACGGCCGGCGGCGCCTACGTGCCGGCGATGTGTGACGAGTCGATCATCGTCCGAGATCAGGGCACGATCTTTCTCGGCGGTCCGCCGCTGGTCAAGGCGGCGACCGGCGAGGTCGTCACCGCCGAAGATCTCGGCGGGGCCGACGTACATACGCGCATCTCCGGTGTCGCCGACCACCTGGCCGAGAACGACGCGCACGCGCTGGCCATCGCCCGGCGCATCGTCCGCGACCTGAACTGGAAAAAGACGCCGCCGGTCACCCTGACCGCCCCGAGCGCCCCGCTATTCAGCCCGGAAGAGCTCTACGGCGTCATTCCGACCGACACCAAAAAGCCTTTCGACGTGCGCGAGATCATCGCCCGCATCGTCGATGGCTCCGACTTCGACGAGTTCAAGGCGCGCTACGGCACGACGCTGGTCTGCGGCTTCGCCCGCATCTTCGGCTATCCGGTCGGCATCGTCGCCAACAACGGCATCCTGTTCAGCGAATCGGCGCTCAAGGGCGCGCATTTCATCGAACTCTGCGCCCAGCGCGGCATCCCGCTCGTCTTCCTGCAGAACATCACCGGCTTCATGGTCGGCCGCAAATACGAGAACGGCGGCATCGCCCGCGACGGCGCCAAGATGGTGACCGCCGTCGCCACCGCCAAGGTGCCGAAATTCACCGTCGTCATCGGCGGCTCGTTCGGCGCCGGCAACTACGGCATGTGCGGTCGTGCCTACAGCCCGCGTTTCCTGTGGATGTGGCCGAACGCGCGCATCTCGGTGATGGGCGGCGAACAGGCCGCCGGCGTGCTGGCCACGGTCAAGCGCGACGGCATCGAAGCCAAGGGCGGCAACTGGTCGCCAGCAGAGGAAGAAGCCTTCAAGGCGCCGATCCGCGAGCAGTACGAGACGCAGGGACACCCCTACTACGCGTCGGCGCGGCTGTGGGACGACGGCATCATCGATCCGGCCGATACACGGCGCGTGCTCGGCCTGGGACTGTCGGCGGCGATGAATGCGCCGGCGCAGGAAACGAAGTTCGGCATTTTCCGGATGTAAGGAGCCACCATGTTTACTTCCCTGGAAATCGAACTCGCCGGCCCGGTCGCCACGATCTGGATGAACCGGCCCGACCTGCATAACGCCTTCGACGAAACCCTGATCGCCGAACTGACCGCCGCCTGCATCGCCCTCGACGGGGATGCCGATGTGCGCGTCGTCGTCCTCGGCGGGCGTGGCAAGAGTTTCTCGGCCGGTGCCGACCTCAACTGGATGCGCCGTGCCGCCAACAACGGCATCGATGAGAACCTCAACGACGCCCGTGCCCTGGCCGGCATGCTGCGCACCCTGGCCGAAATGAAGAAGCCGACCATCGCCCGCGTACAGGGCGCCGCGCTCGGCGGCGGCATGGGCCTGGCGTCGGCCTGCGACATCGCCGTCGCCTCGACCAAGGCCGTGTTCGCCACTTCCGAGGTCAAGTTCGGCATCATCCCCTCGGCGATTTCGCCCTACGTGCTGCGCGCCATCGGCGCCCGCCAGGCGACGCGCTACTTCCAGACCGCCGAGCGCATCGATGCCGCCCGCGCCCGCGAAATCGGGCTGGTGCATGAGGTCGCCGAACCGGAGGCACTGGATGCCAAAGTCACCGAGATCGTCGCAGCCCTGCTCGCCGGCGGCCCCAACGCGCAGGCCGCCGCCAAGGACCTGATTCGCGCCGTCGATCACCAGCCGGTCAACCACACCCTGGTCGAGGAAACCGCCCACCGCATCGCCCATCTGCGGGCGACGCCGGAGGCGCGCGAGGGTATTGCCGCCTTCCTCGAAAAACGTTCGCCCAACTGGATGGAGGCGTAAAACGATGTTCACCAAGATTCTGATTGCCAATCGCGGCGAGATCGCTTGCCGGGTCATCAAAACCGCCCGCCGCATGGGCATCCGTACCGTCGCCGTCTATTCCGAAGCCGACGCCAACGCCCGTCACGTGCGTCTGGCCGACGAGGCCGTGCTGCTCGGCCCGGCGGCGGCGCGCGAGTCCTATCTGGTCGCCGACAAGATCATCGAGGCCTGCCAGCGCACCGGCGCCCAGGCCGTGCATCCGGGCTACGGTTTCCTGTCCGAGAACGAGGACTTCGCCGAAGCGCTGACGGCGGCCGGCCTCGTCTTCATCGGTCCGCCTGCTTCGGCGATCCGTGCCATGGGCTCGAAGTCGGAAGCCAAGAAGCTGATGGGCACAGCCAAGGTGCCGCTGACGCCGGGTTACCACGGCGACGACCAGCGCCCGACGCTGCTGCACGCCGAGGCCGAGAAGATCGGCTACCCGGTGCTGATCAAGGCGGCGGCCGGCGGTGGCGGCAAGGGCATGCGCCTGGTCGAGAAATCCGAGGACTTCCCCGACGCGCTGGCGTCGTGCAAGCGCGAAGCGCTGTCGAGCTTCGGCGACGACCATGTGTTGATCGAGAAATACATCACCAAGCCGCGCCACGTCGAAATCCAGGTCTTCGCCGACACGCTGGGCAACTGCGTCTATCTGTTCGAGCGCGACTGTTCGGTGCAGCGCCGCCACCAGAAGGTGCTCGAAGAAGCCCCGGCGCCGGGCATGACCGAGGCGCGCCGCCGCGAGATGGGCGAGGCGGCGGTCGCTGCGGCCAAAGCCGTCGGCTACGTCGGCGCCGGCACCGTCGAATTCATCGCCAACCAGGACGGCAGCTTCTTCTTCATGGAGATGAACACCCGCCTGCAGGTCGAGCACCCGGTCACCGAGATGATCACCGGCCAGGACCTGGTCGAATGGCAATTGCGCGTCGCCGCCGGCCAGCCGCTGCCGCTCCGTCAGGAACAGCTGGAAATCCGCGGCCACGCGCTGGAAGCGCGCATCTATGCCGAGGACGCGAACAAGGGTTTCCTGCCCGCCACCGGCAAGCTGGTGCGCCTGGTGCCGCCGGCCGAATCGATCAACGTCCGCGTCGATACCGGCGTCGAGGAGGGCGATGAGATCACGCCCTTCTACGACCCGATGATCGCCAAGCTGATCGTCTGGGACGAAACCCGCGACGGCGCCCTGGCGCGCATGCGGAAGGCGCTGGCCGACTACCGCGTCGCCGGCCTGACCACCAACATCGACTTCCTCTCCCGCCTGGTCGCCTGCCCGGCCTTCGCCAAGGCCGATCTGGACACCGGCCTGATCGAACGGCAGAAGGATTTCCTCTTCCCCGCCGCCCAGCCGGTGCCGCGCGACGCGCTGCTGGTCGCCACGGTCGGCGAACTGCTCTGGGAACAGCACGCCGCCAAGCAGGCCGCGCAGCACAGCGGCGACCCGTTCTCGCCCTGGCACGCGCGTGACGGCTGGCGCATGAACCTGTCGGCCGCACGCACGATCAGTTTCATGGACGGGGAGACGCTGGTCGAAGCCCGCGTGCGCTATCTCGGCGAACGCTGGGAAATCTCGCTCGGCGGCGAAACGACCGTGGCCAGCGGCAGGAAGCTGGAAGGCGACCGCTTCGCCGTCGAACTCGACGACCGCCGGCTGATCGCCAGCGTCGTCGCCGTCGACGACAAGCGCACCGTGTTTTTGCAAGGGAGCACGTACTCACTCCTGCGCGATGACCCGCTGCACCGCGTCGATGCCGGCGACAGCCACGGCGGCGGCCTGACCGCGCCAATGCCCGGCAAGGTCGTCGCCCTGCTCGCCCAGCCCGGCCAGAAGGTGGAAAAAGGCACACCGCTGCTGATCCTCGAAGCGATGAAGATGGAACACACCATCACCGCCCCCGCCGCCGGCACGCTCAAGGCCTTCTGCTACGCCGCCGGCGAACAGGTGACCGACGGCGCGGCGCTGGTCGAGTTCGAAGGAGACGCCTGATGCTGCCAGGCAAGGTCAAGATCGTCGAAGTCGGCCCGCGCGACGGGCTGCAGAACGAAAAGCAGGTCGTCCCGAGTGAAACCAAGATCGAACTGATCGAACGCCTGGCCGATGCCGGGCTGCCGGTGATCGAGGCGACTTCCTTCGTGTCGCCCAAATGGGTACCGCAGATGGGCGACAACGCTGCCGTGCTGGCCGGCATCAAGCGCCGGCCGGGTGTGACCTACGCCGCGCTGACGCCGAACCTGCAGGGCTTCGACGGCGCCGTCGCGGCGCGCGCGGATGAGGTGGCGATTTTCGGCGCCGCCTCGGAAGCCTTCTCGCAGAAGAACATCAACTGTTCGATTGCGGAGAGCCTGAAGCGCTTCGAGCCGGTGGTTTCAGCCGCTTCGGCGCTGGAAATCCCGGTGCGCGGCTACGTGTCCTGTGTCGTCGGCTGCCCGTATTCGGGCGAGGTGGCGCCGGAGAAGGCGGCCGAGATTGCCGGCATCCTCTACGGCATGGGCTGCTACGAGGTCTCGCTCGGCGACACGATCGGCGTCGGCAATCCCCGCTCGATTGCCCGGATGATCGAAGCCTGCGCCCGCGTCGTCCCGATCGAAAAGCTCGCCGGGCATTATCACGACACCTACGGCATGGCGATTGCCAACATTTACGCGTCCCTGATGCAGGGCATGGCGGTTTTCGACGCCTCGGTCGCCGGCCTCGGCGGCTGTCCCTATGCGAAAGGCGCCTCCGGCAACGTCGCCACAGAGGACGTGGTCTACCTGCTCAATGGATTAGGCATTGAAACCGGCATCGATCTGGCTAAACTGGCGGCTACCGGCGACTGGATTTCCCGCGCCCTCAACCGACCGAACGGCGCCCGCGCCGGCCGGGCCTTGTGTACTGCCGACGAGTGAGCTTTCTCAGCGCCATCACCGATCTCCTGAAACCGGCCGCACCACCCGACCCCGCGGTGGCGGCCGCGCTCGACCGGGTGATCGGGATGGTGGACCCGCTGGTCCGCGCGGCGCCCCGGCTGGACAAACATCTGCTGGGCGCCGTCGAACACGCGCTGGGCTACTGCCAGGGACTGGTCGCCGCACTGCCCGGCCCGATCCAGATCAACCGCCAGGCTTTCGGCCGCGATGCGCTGGTCCATGCGCTGTTCGCCACCGCCAACGACATCGACGACATGCTCGGGCGCAGCCAGGCGGTCCGCGATTTTCTCGAGAAGCCGGAATGCTGGCGCAGCGACTGCTTCTGCGCGATGCTGGCGGCACGTCGCCAGCAGAAGAAGCATTTCGGCATGGCCCAGCAGGGCAACATCATCCGCGCCGACGTGCCGCAGGAAGTCCTCTATTTCTCGGACCAGACACTGATCGAACCCTGCTGCGACCTGGAAATGACACGTTCGCGGCTGCAAGCGCGGGCACTGGAAAGCCTGCTGCAGACCTTCAACGCCCATGTCGAGGCCCTGCGCCGCGAACGCCAGGGCCTGCGCGCCGACCTGTCGGCGGAGCACGCCCAACTGGCCGCCTGGCAGCAAGCCCACCCGTTTGCCGAACACGAGCAACATACCCGGCATCTGGTCGAACTGGACATGCAATTGCGCCGGGACGACGAGGCGCTGATGCCGGAAAACCTGGTCGAATTGCTCGCCGATTTCCTGCGCCACCCGGAAAGCGCACTCAGCTTGACCCCGGTCAGCATCCGCATCGACCGCCTGGGCATCGTGCACGACGCCAACGCCGACGACGATGCGCAGACCATCAGTTTCCCGGAACTTTCCAGCCGCGACCGGCGTCAGCATCTGGCGACCCTCGTTCGCGTCTCGCGCGACGAAGCCAGGGCAGCCGTCGAGAAATCCCGCAACAACCAGCAGCGCTACATCATCATCTAATGAGCACGCCCCCCGCCTCCCCCTGCATCAACGTCTGCCGCATGGACCCGCACAGCGGACTGTGCATCGGCTGCCTGCGCACCATTGAAGAAATCGCCGGCTGGGCCGCTTTCGACAACGCAACCCGGCTGACGGTCCTCGAACGGGTCGCCGAACGCCGGCAGGCGTCCGCCGCTGCAGGAAAGCCATGAACGAGGCAAACGAATCCCGTTACCAGTGCGTCGGCATCTGCATGACCGACCCGGATTCCGGCTACTGCCTCGGCTGCGGGCGCCCACCGGAAAGCGTTCCGGACGTCGTGGTCGAACTCCAGCCGGTCGTGGTCGCCACCCAGCCGAGCGGCTCGACCGACCCGGATACGCCAACGTGACGCTCCGGCTTCCGGACAGCCTGCAGGTTCTCGAACGCGGCTGGCTGTCGGCCAACAACGTCCTGTGCATCGATCACGACCGGGCCACGCTGATCGACAGCGGCTACGTCACCCATGCCGAACAAACCCTGGCCCTGGTCCGGCAGGCGCTGGACGGACGGCAACTGACGCGGCTGGTGAACACCCACTCGCATTCCGACCATATCGGCGGTAACGCCGCGCTGAAAACGGCATTCGATTGCGAAATCGTGGTTCCGGCCGGCATGCAGGCGACCATCGCCGAATGGGACGAAGCCGCCCTGCTGCTGTCGCCGCTCGGCCAGCAGGCCGCGATCTTCCGCCACGACGCGCTGATCCACGCCGGCGACGAACTCGAACTCGGCGGCCTCAACTGGGGGGCCATCGCCGTTCCCGGACACGACATGGATGCGCTGGCTTACTACAACCCCGAACGGCGCATCCTGATTTCCGGCGATGCGCTCTGGGAAAACGGCTTCGGCGTGGTCTTCCCGGAATTGCTCGGCACCGCCGACGGACTGGCGGCCACGCGGGCAACGCTGGAAGCGCTGTCGCGGCTGGCGATCGACATCGTCATCCCCGGCCACGGCGCCCCGTTTGCCGATGCGGCCGGCGCCCTGCAACGCGCTTTCGGCCGACTCGACCATTTCAGCGCCAATATCGACAAGCTCGCCTGGCATGCCATCAAGGTGATCACCACCTTCGCCCTGATGGAACGGCAGCCCATGCCGGCCAGGGACTTTGCCGCCTTCGTCGCCAGCCTGCCCATCGTCATCGATCTGAACCAGCGTTACCTGGCCATTGCCGATGACGAACTGTCGGCGAGGCTGCAGCAGGAACTGCTGCAAGCCGGCGCCATCCGCCGCATCGACGAGATGCTGGCCAGCCGCTGACAAAAAAAACGACAGCCGATTACAATGAAACCCTTATAGAACAATAAGGGGGGAATTCAATGAGCTTTCGTAACCGATTGATGCTGGGCATGGCCCTGATCATCGCCGCCTTCGTCGCGGCCATCGTCGTCGCCTACAGTGGCCTGCGTGCCACCTCGAGCAGCTTTGGCGACTTTCTCGACGGCACCGGGGCACTGCGCCAGGATTACAGCGAAATGTACGCCCAGGGGCTACAGATGGGCCAGGCGCTACGCAACATCACGCTCGACCCGGAAAACCCGCGGGCCTACAAGAACCTCGAAAAAGCGCGCGAGGATTTCGCCGCCGCCCGGCAATCGGCATTGGCCAGCGCCAAAGCCGTAGACGGCTTCAGCGCCTCGCTGGCCGCGCTGGAAGCCCTGGCCGCCGAACAGTCGGAAGCCCAGAAACTGGTCATGGCGGCGCTCAAGGCCGGCAACGTCGAGGAAGCCAAGACGCTGATCAACAGCAAGGAAACTCCAGCCTGGCGCAAGCTCAAGCAGGCGCTGCTCGACGATCTTGAAGTCCTCAAGCAGAAGACCCAGGAAGAACGCAGCCGGGTCGCGGCCGCCGCAGAAAATCGCCAGATGATCACCCTCGCGCTGACCGCCCTCGCCATCCTGATCGGCGCCGTCAGCGTCTTTTCCACGCTCGCCTACGTCCGTCGCGAGCTTGGCGGCGAGCCGGCCTACGCCCGCGAAGTCGCCAGCACCGTGGCCACCGGCGACCTCAGCCAGACCATCCATGTCGATGCCGAGCAGCAGAACAGCCTGCTCGCCGCGCTGGCCCGCATGCAGTCGCAACTGCGGCAACTGGTCGGCACCCTGGCCGAACATGCGCGCGATGTCGAGCGCAGTGCCGACCAGGTCGGCAAGGCCACCCAGCAGGTTGCCGAAGGCAGCCGGCAGCAACTGAACTACGCCCAGGACATGGTCGACAACGTGCACCAGCTCGCCGCCGGGCTGGGCAGCGTCATGCAGGCCGTCGGCGAAGCCGAGCGCATCGTTGGCGAGTCCAGCGAGACTTCCGGCAGCGGTGCCGAGCTGGCCAGCCGTGCGGCGGCCGAAACCGAGGCCATGGCAGACTCGGTCAAGGCAACGGCGGCCCATATCCAGGATCTGGGCGCGCAGTCGGCGAAGATCAGTTCCATTCTCGGCGTCATTTCCGACATTGCCAGCCAGACCAACCTGCTCGCCCTCAACGCCGCCATCGAAGCAGCACGTGCCGGCGAACAGGGCCGCGGTTTTGCGGTGGTTGCCGACGAAGTGCGCAAGCTGGCCGAACGGACCGCGCAATCGACGGCCGAAATCTCGGCCATGGTCGAGAGCATCCAGTCCGGTACCCAGCGCGCGGTGCAGGGCATGGAATCCGGCCTGCTGCAGGTCGGTGAAAGCGTCGAGTTGTCGAACCAGTCACGCGAAGCCTTCGACCGGATGAACGCCGGTTCGCAGGAGGTCAATGCCGTGGTTCGCCGGATCGCCCAGGCCGTCACCGTCGAGAACGAAAACGAGCGGCTGATCGAATCGCACGTCGAGCAGGTGCGCAACCTGATCGCGCAAAACGATCAGGCACTGAACGATGTCGTCGACAACGCTGCCCGCCTGAACGCCGTTTCGCGGGCGCTCAACGAATCGATTTCCCGCTTCCGGCTGTAAGCCTCAGCTTTTCGGCAGGGCGCGCCGGACCAGGTGCGCCCAGTAGGCAACGCCCAGTTTCAACAGTTCATCGTTGAAGTCGTAATGCGGGTTGTGCAGGGTGCAACCGCCCGTCCCCGGGCCGTTGCCCAGCCACACGTAGCAGCCCGGTTTTTCCTTGAGCATGTAGGCGAAGTCCTCGGCGCCCATCGACGGCAGGGTGTCGCGCAAGACCTTGTCCTCGCCGAACACCTCGGCCGCCACCTGCTGACAGAAGCGGGCCTCGGCTGGGCTGTTGACTGTCGGCGGATAGCGATGGTCGAAACGCACGCTGATCTGCGCCCCGTTGGCCGAGGCGATACCGCTGCACAGGCGTTCGATGGCACGCTCGACGGCCTCCTGGACGTCCGGCTTGAAGGTGCGGATGGTGCCGCGCATCACCACTTCTTCCGGGATGATGTTCCAGGCCTCGCCGGCATGGAACTGGGTGACGCTGACCACGGCGGCGTCGCAGGGATGCAGCGTGCGGCTGACCACGGTCTGCAGTGCCTGCACCAGTTGCGAACCGGTGACGATGGCGTCGATGCCCTGGTGCGGCATCGCCGCGTGGCAGCCGTGACCGCGCACATGAATCTCGAATCCGCAGGTCCCGGCCATCACCGGCCCCGGCATCGCCATCATCTCGCCGACCGGGATTCCCGGCCAGTTGTGCAGGCCGAACACCGCCTCGACCGGGAACTGCTCGAACAGACCGTCCTCGATCATGACCGCCGCGCCGCCCTCGGATTCCTCGGCCGGCTGGAAGATGAAGACGACGGTGCCATCGAAATCGGGATGACTCGCCAGGTAACGGGCCGCCCCGAGCAGCATTGCGGTATGGCCGTCGTGGCCGCAGGCGTGCATCTTTCCCGGGTGCTTGGAGTGATGCGGGAATTCGTTCATCTCGGCCAGCGGCAGGGCGTCCATGTCGGCGCGCAGGCCGATCATCCGCGACGAGTTGCCGGCCTTGAGCACACCGACCACGCCGGTACGGGCCAGGCCGCGATGCACCGCCAGGCCGTAGCGCTCAAGCTCGCGGGCGACGATGTCGGCGGTACGGTATTCGTCGAAAGCCAGTTCCGGATGCGCGTGGATATCGCGGCGCAGGGCCGTCAGTTCGGCGAGGAAGGGCAAATCGGGAAGGGGGATGGTGGGGGTCATGCCTGTCTCCTTTTTTTCCTATTATGCCGCGGCTTGCCGGCTGCCGCCCCGTTGATTATGCTCTGTCTCCATGGAACTCATTCTCATCAGCGGCCTGTCCGGTTCGGGCAAGTCCGTCGCCCTGCACCTGCTCGAGGACGCCGGTTACTACTGTGTGGACAACCTGCCGGTGGTGATGCTCACGGTACTCGCCGGCATGTTGCGCGAGGAGAAGGTGCGCAAGGTGGCGGTGGCCATCGATGCCCGCTCCGGCGGCGGCATCGGCCTGCTCCCGGAGAAGCTCAAGAAGCTCACCGAGGACGGCGTTCGGCACAATTTCCTGTTCCTGCACGCCAGCGAGGAAACGCTGCTCAAGCGCTATTCGGAGACCCGCCGCCGCCACCCGCTGGGCGGCGACAACCGCACGCTGGCCGAGTCGATTCGCCTGGAAAGCGAGATGCTGGCGCCGATTTCCGACCTCGGCCACCGCATCGACACCAGCAACCTCAAGGCCAATGCGCTGCGCGAGTGGGTACGCCAGTTCATCGAGACCGAACCCGGCCAGGGCCTGACGCTGATGTTCCAGTCCTTCGGCTTCAAGCACGGGCTGCCGCTCGACGCCGACCTGGTCTACGACGTACGCTGCCTGCCCAACCCGCACTACGATCCCGAGTTGCGCCCGCTGACCGGGCGCGACCGTCCGGTCATCGAATTCCTTGAGGCTCAGCCCGAAGTTGCCCGCATGCGCGACGACATCGCCCGCTTCGTTGGCGACTGGCTGCCCAGCTACGTGCGCGACAACCGCAATTACCTGACCGTCGCCATCGGCTGCACCGGCGGTCAGCACCGTTCGGTCTACCTGGCCGAGACCCTGGCCCGGCAATTCGCCGGCCAGGCCCGCGTCCTGGTCCGTCACCGCACCCTGGCCGGCTGATGCGCTGGCTGGCGCTGCTGCTGCCCGGCGACTGGCTGATCATCGGACTGGCCGCCGTGCTGGTCGGACTGAGCATCCCGATGTTCTGGCAGGGCGGCCTGGCCGACCGGGCAATCATCCGCCAGGAGGGCCAGATTTTTGCCGATATCGACCTCAAAGCCAGGAAGCAGATCGAAGTCCCCGGTCCGCTCGGCACCACCTTGATCGCCGTCGAGCCCGGCCGCGCCCGTGTCGTTTCCGACCCCGGCCCGCGCCAGTACTGCGTCAAGCAAGGCTGGTTGATGCGCCCCGGCGAAATCGCCATCTGCGCCCCCAATCGCGTCAGCCTGCAGATCACCGGCCGGACCCGTGTCTATGACTCGATCAGCTATTGAACTGACCGTCACCGCCGAGGACCGGCGCGTCGCCTGGCTGGCCACCGCCGCCGTCGGTCTGTCGCTGGTCGATGCGGCAATTCCCTCGCCGCTGCCCGGCGTCAAGCCGGGGCTGGCCAATATCGTCACCCTGGTCGTGCTGTTGCGCTACGGCTGGGGTACGGCGGTCTGGGTAAGCGTCCTGCGCGTGCTGGCCAGCAGCCTGCTGCTCGGCTACTTCCTCGCCCCCGGCTTCTTCCTGTCGCTGACCGGAACCACGCTCAGCCTGCTCACGCTCGGTCTGGCCCGCCATTTACCGGCCCGCTGGTTCGGCCCGGTCAGCCTGTCGATCCTGGCCGCCTTTGCCCACATCGGCGGCCAGTTGCTGCTTGCCCGCGCCTGGCTGATCCCGCACGACGGCGTCTTCCTGCTCACCCCGGTGTTTGCCGGCGCGGCGCTGGTATTCGGCACCATCAACGGCCTGATCGCGGCTAAACTGCTGGCTGATACGCCTGCCACGGATTCCCCACGATGAGCCAAACCGTCTGCCTTGCCCTGACCGGCGCCTCGGGCATGCCCTACGGCCTGCGCCTGCTCGAATGCCTGCTCGCCGCCGGCTGTCGCGTGCAGTTGCTGTATTCGCAGGCGGCGCAGATCGTGGCCCGTCAGGAAATGGATTTCGAGCTGCCGTCGCGGCCTGTCGAGGCGCGCACTGCCCTGCTCGCCCGCTTCAACGTTGCCCACCCGGAAAACCTGCAGGTATACGGCCGCGAGGAATGGTTTGCGCCGGTCGCCTCCGGTTCCAACCCGCCCGACGCGATGATCGTCTGTCCGTGCACGATGGGCACGCTGGCCTCGATTGCCCAGGGCCTTTCCGACAACCTGATCGAACGCGCCGCCGACGTCGTCCTCAAGGAAGGCCGCAAGCTGGTGCTGGTTCCACGTGAAACCCCGTTCTCGGCGATCCATCTGGAAAACATGCTGCGCCTGTCGCGCGCCGGTGCCGTCATCCTGCCGCCCAGCCCCGGCTTCTACCAGCACCCGCAGAGCGTGCAGGACATCGTCGATTTCGTCGTCGCCCGCGTCCTCGACCAGATAGGCGTCGGTCACACGCTGATGCGGCGCTGGGGCGAGGCCGACTGAGATGGGCTGGTTCGATTTCATGCGTTCGCCCGACGGCGCCGCCATCGAAACCCTGCGCATCCCGCTGTTCCCGCTCAACACCGTGCTCTTCCCCGGCGGCGTGCAGCCGCTGAAGATCTTCGAGCAACGCTATCTGGACATGGCCGCCGCCTGCCTCAAGGAAGACACGCCCTTCGGCATCTGCCTGATCGACGCCGGCGCCGAAGTCGGCGAAGCTGCCGTGCCGCACACCGTCGGTACCCTGGCCCGCATTGCCAACTGGGAAATGGAGCAGCTCGGCATCCTGATGATCGATGCCCTCGGCGGCCGGCGTTTCCGCATCCTCGACCACGAGGTCGGCGCCGACAAGCTGCTGATCGCCAGCGTCGAATTGATCGCCGAGCCGGAGGTGGCGCTGCCGCAGCATCGCGAGCGCCTGCTGCCTTTACTCCAGCGCGTGATCGGCGATCTCGGCCCGGCGCGCATGCCGGAACCGCACCGTTACGACGACGCGGCCTGGGTCGGCTACCGTCTGACCGAAGTGCTGCCGGTGCAGAACCTGGCCAAGCAGAAGCTGCTGGAACTCGAAGACCCGCTGAGCCGGCTGGAAATCCTCGAAAAATTCCTCGATCAGCGCAAGCTGCTGGGCTAGAACTTTTCCGCCCGCAACACCTGTACGTCCGACAGGAAGACGACCAGCTGGTAGCTGGTGAAATACTGCGCTTCCAGGTGGCGGATGACGGTTTCCGCCACCGCCTCGTCGCACAGCACCTCGACCCGGATGTTGGCGCTGGCCGGCCAGGCCGCGTCGCGCCGACCATGGGCGCCGCTGCCGCGGGCGTCGGAAATCGTGTAGCCGTGCGCGCCGAACTGCGGCAGTTCCTTCTCCAGGCGCTTTTCCAGCGCGGCCTCGCAGACGATGGTCAGCAGCTTGCGGGTTTGCAGCGGGCGGTTCATGCGAAAACTCCATGCAGGGTGGTGGCCAGCCAATGATAGGCCGGAATGCCGACCAGCAGGTTGAACGGGAAGGTGATGCCGAGCGCGGCGCCGATCGACAGGCCGGGATTGGCTTCCGGCACGGCGATGCGCATCGCCGCCGGCGCCGCGATGTAGGAGGCGCTGGCGTACAGCGTTGCCAGCAAGGTCGTGCCACCGACCGACAGGCCGAGCAGCAGGCCGGTGGCGATGCCGATGCCGGCCGACACCAGCGGCATGACGATGGCGAAGCCGGCCAGGAACCAGCCGGCCCGGCGCAGGTCGCCGATGCGGCTGGCAGCCACCAGGCCCATTTCGAGCAGGAAGATCGCCAGCATGCCCTTGAACAGGTCGAAGAACAGCTTGTCGAGCGGCTTCAAGCCCTCGCTGCCGGCCACCCAGCCGATCACCAGGCCACCCAGCAGGAGGACGATGCTCTTGCCGGCAAAGACCTCGTGCAGCACCTTACCCCAGTCACCGCCACCCTCGCCCCGGCGAGCCAGCCAGATACCGATCATCAGCGCCGGGAATTCGAGCAGGACCAGGAAAACCGTCAGGTAGCCCTCGGCCTCGACGCCCTGCCCGGCCAGGAAGGTACTGCCGACGGCGAAGGTGACGACGCTCACCGAACCGTAGTGGGCAGCAATCGACGCCGCGTCGGCACGCGCCATCTTGCCGGCGCGCAGCAACACCGGAAAGGCGATCAGCGGAATCAGCGCCCCGGCCAGCACCACGCAGGCGGCCGCGAAAACCAGGTCGCCCAGCGGATAGCGCGCCAGTTCGACGCCCCCTTTCAGGCCGATCGCCAGCAGCAGGAAGATGCTCAGCGATTCGTAGAGGACGGCGGGAATGCGCAGGTCGGAGCGGATCAGGCCGGCCAGTGCGCCGAGCAGGAAGAAGAGGATGACGGGTTCGAAGGGCATGGAAACATTCCGGCAGGCGGCTGGGCCGCGACGGCGCGACTATCCCTTTTTCGATCGATTAAATCCAATTAAACTTTATCTTCAAACCATTTGTCCGGACTTATATGAACCGCCGCCACATTACCCAGCGCCAGCTCGAAACCTTTGCCAGCGTCGCCCGTCTCGGCAGCTTTTCGCGTGCGGCGGAGACGCTGCACCTGACCCAGCCGGCGGTCTCGATCCAGATCAAGCAGTTGAGCGAAACGATCGGCCTGCCGCTGTTCGAGCAGATCGGCCGCGACATCCGCCTGACCGCTGCCGGCGAGGAACTGCAGGCAACGGTGCGGGCACTCGACGACGAATGGGCGCGTTTCGACTCGGCCATCGGCGCCCTGCAGGGCATGCACAGCGGTCGTCTGCGCGTCGCCCTGGTGACCACCGCCAAGTACTTCCTGCCCCGCATGCTCGGCGCCTTCTGCCGCCGCTATCCGGAAATCGACGTCCAGCTGGAAATCACCAACCGCGCCGGCGTCGTCGCCCGCATGCGCGGCAACGAGGACGACCTCTACATCATGTCGCTGCCGCCGGCCGACATGGACATCGTCGTCCGCCCCTTCCTCGACAATCCGCTGGTCGTCATCGCCCCGCTCGACCACCCCGCCGCCGGCCGGCGCTGCACGGCGGCCGAACTGGCCGGCGAATCCTTCCTGCTGCGCGAACCCGGCTCCGGCTCGCGCGCCGCCGTCGACCGTCACCTGCAGCAACTCGGCCTGACACCGACCGTCCGCCTCACCGTCGCCAGCAACGAAGCCATCCGCGACCTCGTCGCCAGCGGCCTCGGCCTGGCCATCCTGTCGCGGCATTCGCTGGCCGCCGACCCCGCCGAACAAGGGCTGGCCATCCTCGACGTCGAACATTTCCCGATCCGCCAGCCGTGGTCCATCGTCCATCTGAAAGGAAAAGTGCTGTCACTGCCGGCACAGGCCTTCATCCGGGAATTGCTGGAAGCCGCCGGCGAATCCCGCGCTCCCGGGCTTCCGGAAACAAAAAAGCCCTCCGCGAAGCAGGGGGCTGATTGAACCGGTGACTGGAGCGGGTGAAGGGAATCGAATCCGACCCCAAGGTTGTTGAGTCTAAATCGATTTTCCAAAACCCAAACCAGTCTCTGGACTGGCTGATGGACTAGTTTACCCTGCCAGCCGGAGCGTAGGCAACGAACTCATTCCAAGGCAAGCCATCGGCAGCCACGGACTGCCAATAAGCGGGACTGCATCCGTGGCCCCGTCGAATGGTCGTGCCATTCCGCGGCACGATTCCGTTTCAGCCTATCGGCATACCGATCAGGTCTGACCCAAGGCGCTTCCGCCCGGATTTCGACGACTTGTGGCATCGCGCCGCCGATTGTCACAAGGTCGGAGACAGTGGCGAGATCAGCCCATTCCCAGTTGGTCTTGCCAGCACGTCGCGCAGTCATGATCCTCGCATGCGCGGCAAAGGTGCAGGACATCCCCATCCAAGCTCTCTCGATGAAGCTCGATTCTTCGGCAAGGGCCGCGTGGCGCCAGCCTTCGATTCGGGGAAGGCAGGTGTCCTTGATGGGGAGCAACAGGGAGGCAACCACATGCAAGGGAGTTCGCTTTCGGAGGTGTACTACCGCCCCATCGACGCGGCCATCCGATGGGCCGGATTGTACCGATTCAGAGATGACATCCTAATGACCGTCAGGCCCGGACGTCTGTCGGCAATACAGGATTGCCCGCGCTGTGGCGAGCTTCGTCTGTATACCGATCGTATCTATGATGCCATCTTCCACGGTGAGCTGCCCTACGGACTGAACGGCATCACGATGAACGACAAGTCGCTGTGGGACTCACCCGATCTGACCGTTCGCCACGTCGATCTCAAGCGGTGGATGCTTCGAACCTATCCGGAGCAGCGGCCGGCCTTTCTCTTCTCCCGCCACGAGCAGATCGTCCACCCGGTGATCACCCTGGAGGCCGGCCATGCGCTTCTGGTGGAACGGGAGGCGTTGAAGTCCCAGCTGGAGCAGTGTCGCCACCAGTTGCATCAACTCAAGGAGCAGCAGAAGAAGCAGGGTTCGCCGAATCTCACCGGCGTCCTGTACCCACTGAGCGATCGCGCCGAGACCACCTATCTGAACATCATCGGCGCGATGTTGGCATTGATGCTCGGACGCACCCCGTCCGGAGCCCCCTACTCCAGCTTCAACAGCCAGGACGCGATCATCAGCGCCCTGATCGCCCACCACGACAAGCTCATGGGGATCACCGAGCGCACGCTGCAAGCCAAGTTCGCCCAGGCCCGCCGCAAGGTGCAGGCATCGAGCCCCTGAGGCGCAGCAAACCCGGCGTCAAGCTCCAATCTGCGGTCCCGGAGACCGCATTTGCGGTGTTCATTTCCCAGGAGTTCCTGTCAATTACGGGGTACGCATAACAAGCGCCAGTAAGCGCTAAGGAGTGCCCCTCATGTCGGACAAGCCACTTCCGCCGCCTGTTGGCGAACGCCGCATCCTGCGCCGCGATGAAGTCGAGGCCAAGACCGGCTTCAAGCGCGCCCACATCTACAACCTGATGAAAGCGGGCAAGTTCCCGAAAGCCATGCGCCTGGGAGTTCGGGCGGTCGGCTGGGACTCGCTCGAGGTCGAGCAGTGGATTGCCGAGCGCCGCAGTGAGCGCATCTGATCCTCGTTCCGTTCCCCATCAAACGCGACGAGGAGCCTGACGATGCTGGTCATCTCGATCATCTCGACCAAGGGCGGTGTGGGCAAGACGACGACTGCCGCCAACCTGGGCGGCTTCGCCGCCGACGCGGGGCTGCGCGTGCTGCTGCTCGATCTGGACGTGCAACCCACGCTGTCGAGCTACTTCGCCCTGGATGCGCGTGCGCCCGCCGGCATCTACGAATTGCTGGCATTCAACGAGCGCCGCCTCGATCAACTGGTGTCGCACACCACTATCGCCGGGCTGAACCTGGTGCTGTCGAACGACGACCGCGGAGAACTGAACACACTGCTGCTGCATGCGCCGGACGGGCGCCTGCGGCTCCGACACCTGCTGCCGGCGCTGGCACCGTTCTACGACCTGTTGCTGATCGACACCCAGGGCGCTCGCAGCGTGCTGCTGGAAATGGCGGTACTGGCCTCAGACCTGGCGCTATCGCCAGTGACGCCGGAGATCCTGGCGGCGCGCGAACTGCGACGTGGCACGCTGCAACTGATCGAGGACATCGGGCCGTACCGACATCTGGGCATCGAGCCGCCACCCCTGCACCTGCTCATCAACCGGGTGCATCCGGTATCGGCGAATGCGCGGCTCATCCAACAGACGCTGCGGCAGATGTTCCAGGGACAGGCTGGTGTGCGAGTGCTGGACACCGTCGTGCCGGCCATCGAAGCCTACCCGCGCGCCGCGACCCGAGGCTTGCCGGTGCATCGGGAGGAGTACCGGCGGCCGGTCGGCCGTGTCGCGCCCTCGGCGCTGGCGACGATGCGTGCCCTCGCCGGCGAACTGTTTCCACAGTGGCGGGAACGGTTTGAGTGCGTGACTGGCCGGCACGACGCGAGAGGCATATCGGGGAGCGAGAGGCATGGCGGGCACACGTGACCTAGCGCGCGGCCACAAACGGCTGCGCGCGCTGATTGACTTTGCGCTGAGCGAAGGCTGGCGCGTCGTGCGCACGCCGGGCGGTCATCTGAAGTTCACCAAGCCAGGCTGTGCGTCGATCTACACCAGTTCAACGCCGGGCGACCGCCGCGCCGGGCTCAACGCCCGCGCTCAGCTTCGCCGTGCCGATCGGCAGGCGGCCGTCGACGGACCGGTGCCTCGGAAGAACGGTCATGGCTGATCTGACCCTGCGGGACATGGCCGCCAAGCTGATGGAAACCGGCTTCGAGCGCAGCGGCCCGACGGCCGCAGCCTTGAGCGACCCCATCGCCGACACACCGATGGTGGTAACGCTGGACCAGTTGCGCCCCTACGACCACGACCCGCGCGTGACACGCAACCCGGCCTACGAGGAAATCAAGGCGTCGATCCGCGAACGCGGGCTGGACGCGCCACCCGCGATCACGCGGCGGCCCGGCGAGGCCCACTACATCATCCGCAACGGCGGCAACACGCGCCTGGCAATCCTGCGGGAGCTGTGGGGCGAGACGAAGGAGGAACGCTTCTTCCGCATCGCCTGCCTGTTCCGACCCTGGCCGCAACGCGGCGAGATCGTGGCGCTCACCGGCCACCTGGCCGAGAACGAACTGCGCGGTGGGCTCACCTTCATCGAGCGGGCACTGGGCGTCGAGAAGGCACGCGCCCTGTACGAGCAGGAAAATGGCGGAGAGGTGCTGTCGCAGGCCGAACTGGCGCGCCGCCTGACGGCCGACGGCTACCCGGTGCAGCAGTCGCACATCAGCCGCATGCAGGATGCGGTACGCCACCTGCTGCCGGCGATACCGACGGTGCTGTACGGCGGGCTGGGCCGGCATCAGGTGGAGCGGCTCGCGGTGCTGCGCAGGGCGTGCGAGCGCACCTGGGAACGGAGAGCGCAGGACCGCCGGCTCGCCGCGGACTACGCTTCGCTGTTCCAGGATGTGCTGTCGCAGTTCGACACGCGGCCGGATGCCTTCTCGCTCCAGCGGGTGCAGGACGAACTGGTGGGCCAGATGGCCGAGCTGCTGGACACGGACTATGACACGCTGAGCCTGGAGATCGACGACAGCGAGAGCCGGCAGCGAGCGTTGATCAGCGAGCCGTCGCCGGTGATCCCGGCCGCACCCACGGTGCCTGTGGCACCTCGGCCCGCACCGCCACCCGCCGCGGCGACTACCGGACAGCGGGCCGGCGCACCGGCAGAACCCGCTGTCGAAATGCCCTCGACACAGACCGTCACGGCTCCCGTGGCTGGCGGCGGGAAGGTCGCGGAGGCAGGCGCTGCGCCGGTAGCGGCCGACAGCGACGCGGAGCGTCTGCAAGGGCACATCGTGTCTCCTGCATCGACCACCGAACGCCTGCAATCCATCCAGCGCCTGGTGGCTGACCAGTTGGGCGACAAGCTACCCGACTTCGAGGCCAATGCCTTGCGCGCAATTCCCGTGCAGGTCGATGGGCTCTACCCGATTTCGGATGTCTGGTACATCGAGCCCGGGCTCGATGCGCCGGACCGGCTCCGGGTGCATATCGCGCAGTTTGCCCGGGAGGTCGCCGAGGAGGCAGCGGTAGCGAGGCACATCGAGCCTAGTGAGGATGGCATCGGCTTCATCTGCGTGGCTCCGTCCGTTTCACAGGCGAAGGTCTTGCCGGCCTTTGCTCGTGCCGTGCTGACGCTGCTGCATGCGCTGAGCGCGGCGTCGGCATCCGCGACAGCGCTGGATCGCGCGCGATTGGCCGACGACCTGGCGCCGCTGCTGCACGGCGGCGGCGGAGCGTCCATCCGCCTGAGTGACGCCGGCCTGGTGAAGCTGTTCCGGCTGCTTCGCCTGGCGCGCCGGCTGCTGGACCTGGAGAACGGCGCGGCGCCACCCGATCCGGGCGACGATTCCTGAGCGCGCGAGGCCACCATGTCGCCACCCCATCCGCTCAACCAGGCCGTCATTGCCCAGGCGCTGCACGATCTGCGCAACGGCCAACTGCGCCGCTGCAAGGCGATGGGATTTGGCGAGGAGGAACTGGATGCGCTCAAGCATCCGGCGCTGGTCAGCGTGCTGGTGAACGCCACGGTGTCGTGGTGTACGGTCTCGGTCAACCGCGAGGTGCTGAAGCGGCTGCTGAGCCAGGTGCATGACGTGGAGCGGGAAATCGCCACGGTGGACCGCATGCTGCGCTTGGGCGCGAGCACGGAGATGGTGAGCCGGTTCTACGGACTCACGCATCAGGAAGTCGCCCTGCGGCGCGACATCCTCGGATTGCCCAAGCGCAAGGGGCGGCATCCCGTGCTGGACGAGGCGCAGGATGCCGCCCTGTGGGAACACTGGAAAGCCGGGGTCACCGAGCGCCACATCGCGCTGGACGACGAGTTGGCCATGCTGGACCTGACCATGGACCTGGCCGAAACCCTGACGCTGCCGATGTCGGTCGTCTGGGCGGCGATAAGGAACTGGATCGACCAGGGGCTGGTGTAGGCCATGGCGACGGACGGCGCACCGCGGCGCGATGGTCCCATGGCGCTGTCGTCGCTGTTCGACGACGCGCTGCAAGGCCTGAAGCAGGCGCAAGGCACGGCATCGGCCGGCGACGGATTTCTTTACAGCGGCAATCGCCATGAAAGCGTGCCGCGCGCGCTGTTCCTCGACCGGCGCCTGACACCGCTGGAGCGCAATGCCTGGCAGGTCTTCCGCCTCCAACTCAACGCCGACGGCGTGACGGCCTTTCCGACGTATGACCAGCTTCGACCCTACCTGGCCTCAATGCCGTGCGGGTCGCAGGCATCGCACGAGACCGTCTCGCGTGCCTTGACGCTCCTGCGCCTGACGCGCTGGCTCAGCCTGGTGCGTCGCCGCCGCGACCCCAGGACCGGCCGCATCCTGGGCAACCTCTATGTCCTGCATGACGAACCGCTCACGCCCTTCGAGGCGATGCAACTCGATCCCGACTATCTGGGTCTGGTGAGCCAGGCACTCACCCATGCCGCCAAGGCGGTGCAGATCGTCGGCATGCACACGCTGAAGGAGATCGCCGAAGACCCGCTGCTCAGCGGCCGCACGCTGCCGACGCGCCTGCAGGTGCTTGCTCAGCACATGGCCCGGCATGGCTGGACGACGGCGAGTTATCCACAGGAGGATGTCGGCCACGAATCCGAAGAAGGGCAGGAAGTCCCTCTTCGGAACGGTGAATGCCCGTCTTCGGAATCCGAAGTGGGGTCGAAACCCGCGCCGGAAGGCTCTCTTCGGAATCCGAAGGAGGACCGTACAGTACGTAAGGATCGTATTAATGAAGTACGTACAGTACCGCGCGCGAAGGCACTGCAGAACCTGCGACTGCCCGAGTGGTTCCTGCGCTTGAAGGAAGAGCAGCAGGCAGGAGCGATGATCGCCTTGCAGCAGGTGGGCGAGCCTCTACGGCAGGCAGTGCTGGACGAGTGGGCGGCGCGTTGCCGCGGCAGCACGGTGCGCAACCCGGCCGGCTACCTGTTCGGCATCATCCAGAAGGCGATCCGCGGGGAGTTCAGGGCCTGGGCAGGTCAGGCTGTCCACGAGAATGCGCCCCCATCACCGCTATCCCCAGGGGATAGCGCTTCCACCCCCTCCACCCGCGAAGTTGCCCTGCAGCACATCGCCCAACTACAGGGAAAGCTGCGATTACGGTGATTCCGGACCTACCGTCCGGCCGAAACCGTACGTTCGCGGTGAATTGGACCTTGACGCCTCACCGATGGAGCAACCACCGCCGTCATCCTCCGCACCGAAATAGAGAGCCTGCCGCAAACCCCTTTCGCCCCTGACTGAATGGCCCCCTTGTCCATGGACGGCTATCATGGCGCTTCAATGCTTCTCATAGACAAAATCGATCGTCATCAGGCCAGTGCCCGTACATCACAGAGGAGCATGCGCCAATTGGAACAGGTGAGGTACAGAGTTGAGCACCGCGAACGACGAATCTTTGCGCATCCTGCGCTTCTGGCGCGACCTTGAGATTTTCAACATCCCGACAGCCCCTTCCAAGCGGGATAGCAGCGACCAGACAAAAGTCGACACTTTTCGTCGTGGCAAATCCTTGCCCTGGCAGTCAGAGGAATTCGCCCCCACGGACACGATTGGCTACGTCCATGTCGTCTATCTGGGCGTAGCTGACACGGAAGACCTGTCTCGGCTATTGCTCCGAGGCCTTTTTCCAGATCGCGACCTGAGCGAACGCGAGCGCCAGCGTGTGACCGGCAACGGCTGGCTGGCGGCCTTCGTGGTGGATGAACTGGGGAGGCCGAAACCCGACAGCTACCTTCCAGCCAGCTTCGCGCACGGTGTGGCGGCACTCCGGGAGACAAAGGCGCTGGACAACATCAACGCCCGCCTGGAACGCGCGAAAGATGAATTCGCCCAACGTCGTCACCAACTCCCAGAGAATCAGGAACAGAAAGGCGCCGCCGCCAATGCCGCGAACCGCGCTCCGACCGAGGCCATCCTGGATTGGGAGGATCTCGATGAGGAACTGCGCATCGCGCGCGGCATGCTCGGCGAAGCGGCGAATGATCCGAATCTGGACTGGCGTGTGGTCGTGCGGACAAGCCGGATCAAGAGGCGCTACCTGGATGACAGCCTGCAGGCCGCAACTGATTTTCTGAACTCGTTCTACCTGGACGACCTGGATCGTCTGATCGCTCAGGCGGAAAAGAAACTGTCGTTCGGCAAGGCCTTGAGTGCCTACCTCGGGCCGGCGCTGCCAGAACGCCAGCGTGTCGACATCCTCACCGACAACACCGCCATGGCCGGGCTGGTCAGTGCGAAGCGCTTGCCCAGCGCGCGATGGCCGGCATCCTCCAAACACCCGCTCGTCCTTGCGCAGCAGGCCGCGGTCTCGCAGGTGATCAGCCAGCTTGGCAAGGCGGAAGGGCTGATCGGCGTCAATGGCCCTCCAGGGACTGGCAAGACCACGCTTCTGTGCGACGTCATCGCCGAGATCGTCACCGAGCGAGCGCGGCGAATCGCTGCGCTGGATCGCCCGGTTGCCTTGTTCGAGGACAAGATGACCGTTGCGGGCAAGGGCTTCTTCCCGCTCAAGGCTGAGGTGGTTGCCGGCACCTCAATCGTTGTGACCAGCACGAACAACAACGCAGTCAAAAACATCACCCAGGAGTTGCCCGCGCGCAAGAAGGTCGCGGACGAGTTCGGTTCAGCGGATTACTTCGCAGATGTCATGCGTGAAGTCTTCCGAGCGCAGAAGGTCCTGGACGAGGAGAAGCAGCCCATAGAGACCTGGGGTGTGATCGCCGCAGCCCTGGGCAACGCAGGCAACCGGCGTTCGTTCGCGCAAGGCTTCTTTCGCGATGAATACCTGCCTCAACGCCAAGCCGAGGAGGCGCAGGGGGAAGAGCACACTGCCGGCGCCGACCTGGCAGACGAAGAAGCAGAAGAACCATCCCCTGCGGATGATCGGCCGCCATCGATGAAGCAGCTTCTCGAAGTGGCCTCCGATGACTACCGGCGGTACCAGGACGAATGGCAGAAGGCCAGGCAGACCTTCCTGGCGCTGCAGGCAGAGTTCGAGCGCTGTCGCAAGGTGTTGGAGCGGGCCGAGAAGGCTGCCCTGCACATCGACGACGAGCGAAGCCGGCTGAACGGCCTTTTGTCCGAAGAGGAAGCACTTGGCCAGGATATTCAGGCCCGCGAGTTCGCCCTTGCACGACATCGTGAAGCCGTGGCCACCCAGCGCGCTGTCGTCGAAGGGAGTCGGGTCGTGCTGGAGCAACTGCGTGCCGGAACGCCACCCAACCTGTGGGACCGCTTGATGCAGCTGTTTGGCCGCGAGACCCGCCGGATGGCGGTCTTGCGGCAATCGCTGGAGGCACCGACCCAGGCTTTGGCTGATGCTGCGGCCACCCTCGCGGAAATGTCGAAGGAAGTAGCGGTAGCCGAAGCCCAATTGAGACAGCAACGAGAGCGTCAGAAAGCCGCCTCCTCCGCGCGGGCTGCGCTGGAGCGGGAACTGGAGGCCCATCGGCGAGCGCTGCAAGCTGGCTACGCAATGGGCGCCAAGCACTTCCCCGACACAAAGTTCTGGGCCTTGCCTGCCGATACACGTCACCGCGCCAGCGTCGCTGTCGGCCACGAGCTGGATGAACTGCGCGCCAAGCTGTTCCTTCAGGCGGTGGATCTGCACCGCCTTACCGTGCTGGCCAACGCCGGCAAGTTCATCGCCAACCTGCGGGCGGTGAACGGCATGCTCACCGGCGGCTCGCGCGACAAGCTGTCTCCCGAGCACCGTCCGCTGCTGTGGGACGCCTTCTTCTTCGTTGTACCGGTCGTTTCCACGACCCTCGCTTCGTTTGATCGGCTGTTCGTCGGCATGGGTCAGAACAGCCTTGGCTGGCTGCTGATCGACGAGGCGGGTCAGGCCACGCCGCAGTCGGCGGCGGGTGCGATCTGGCGCAGCCGACGGGCGGTCATCGTCGGCGACCCCCTGCAGATCGAGCCGGTTTTCACCGTTCCGCGCAGCCTGACGGAGGAACTGCGTCGCCGCCACGACGTGGCACCGCACTGGTCGCCCATCGACGAATCGGTGCAGACGTTGGCGGATCGCATCACGCCATTCGGCTCCTGGGTCGAGAAAACCAGCAGTTCGTCCCCGAACGACGCGCCCGAACGTCTGTGGACCGGCATGCCGTTGCGCACCCACCGCCGCTGCGACGACCCGATGTTCTCGGTGGCCAACCGCATCGCCTATGCGGGTCAAATGGTACAGGGGCGTGTCGACGAAGCGGGCCAGCCGGCGCCCTGGGAGTTCTCCTGCGGCCTGGGCGAAAGCGCATGGTTCGACGTGCGCTCAAACCGGGGGGACCACCCTGTATCGGAGGACGAAATCGCCTGTCTGCTCGACTGCTTGGCGCAATTGCAGAGCGAGAGAAGTGGGAAGACCAAGGTCTACGTGATCTCGCCCTTCCGCAAGGTCGCCCAGGCGTGCGGGAACCGTGTCGGCAACGCCATCGATTGCGGCACCGTCCACACGTTTCAGGGCAAGGAGGCGCACATCGTCTTCCTGGTGCTGGGTACGGCCCCAGGCCAAGCCGGTTCGGGCGCCCGCGGCTGGGCGGCGAGCAAGCCGAACCTGCTCAACGTGGCGGTCACCCGGGCTCAATGTCGGTTGTACGTGATCGGCGATGCCAGCCAGTGGGGCGGTCTGGACTACTTCCGCGAGCTGCTGCGTGCATTGCCTGAGAGAGGTGTTCCGGTGGCGCTGGATAGACGCCCTATGCAGGATGCGGCCTCTGCGCTCTTGGACGACCAGGAGGCGATCCCAGAGATATAGCGAATCGCACCGGGTTTGCCGCCAGCCATGCCGCAGGCTGGCATCGCTCAGGCCATCTCCTGCCTTTAGCATTCTGGCGTCGGCCCGCACTTGCCTATCCCCAGGGGATAGTCGGCACACGTGGCCTTCCGCGTTGGGCAAACCGGGCGGCCGTTGAATGCGGTTTGTTGACTGACGGCCTTCCGGTTGATGCCGATGCTGGCGACTCGTTCATTCATCGCGAGTCGTCTCCATGGCCAACGAACCCCTGCAGCTGAATCTCGGATCGCTGCGCAGCGCGATGTCGCTGACGCTGCATACCCACCACGCTTCGCGCATCTGGCATGGCCGCGCACCTGCCGAGGGGCGCCCCGGCATTGTCGGCCTCAACGGCTTCATCAGCGTGATGAACAAGATGAAGCGCGGCGCCGAGCAGGACGACCCCTACTCGGACTGGTGGATGCTGCGCATCGAGGACAAGCTGGCCGATACCAAGGCCAGCCTGCAAGCGCTGCGCGAGCAGGTGGATGAGGCGCTGGATGACGTGCCACCCGCGCTGTCCCTGGGCGAGAACATGAACGTGCAGCCGGTGAAGCTGCCGCTGTTCGTCAACGCGCAGCTCGGCTTCATGGCGGTGTACCTGCTGGCCGACTATGACGACCTGGCGCGCAAGCTGATTCTGGCACACCACACGGCACTGATCGACCGCAGTACGCTGGAGCGCTGGCTCAATGATGGCGCGCATGCGCTGCGCAGCCTGTTCTCCCTGGCGCAGCAGTACCGCTATTCCGGCGCGACGCGCGGCGACTTCGCGGCGAAGAACGCTGTGGCGCGGACGGCGCTGGAGAAGTTCGGCGAGCTACCGCAGGACGTGCTCGAAGGCACGCGCCGCTCACGCTTTGCGCCACCCATCGCTCGACGGGAAAGCAGGCCCGAGTCACCGGCCGCTGACGACTCGGAGCCGGGGTTCGCCGATGGCTCAGCCGACGTCGTGGAGAGAGATGAAGGTGCCAAGGCATGACGGCACCTTCTTCTTCCGGCCGCCCAGCGCGCTTCACTCCACTGGCACAGGCAGACTTCCAGCGGCTGGAACACGCAGGCTACCTAAAAGGCCTTTTACAGCCCTTTAAAGGTAAGGGGAGTCTGGAGACCTGGGCCAGCCAGTGCATGGCGCTGCGCGACGAGTTGATCGTCCTGGCGCAACGGCAGGTGCTACCGCAGGCGCGGGCCTATCCCTTCAATCTTCTCGATGTGCAACTGGCCCAGCAGACGACTGGCGCAGGGACGACCTTTCTGCGCTGGCGCAGCCGCGACCGCTCGTCCATGGGCAAGGCCTTGTGGGAGTCGCTGCTCGATCGCTCCACGACACCGCCGTCGCTGATCGACGACCTGTATGCGATGGAGCTGCAGCGCATCGCGCTGAACATGCAGATCAGCCTGACCCACAGCACCGCCCGCCTTGCGCTGGAATGCGCCAGCAGGATGACACAGGCCGAGGCGACCTATCTGCGACGTGTCCACGGGCATGCCGCGTCCATTCCCACCACCCCCAAGGAGTCACCATGAGCACGCACTTCGTCGGCGAGGGCAACATCGGTTCTGCGCCGGAGTACCGCGAATTCCCCAACGGCAACGATGAACCGCGCAGGTTGCTGCGCCTGAACGTCTATTTCGACAACCCTGTCCCGAAAAAGGATGGCGAATACGAGGACCGCGGCGGCTTCTGGGCGCCCGTGGAACTGTGGCATCGCGATGCCGAGCGCTGGCAATCGCTGTACCAGAAGGGCATGCGCGTACTGGTCGAAGGCCGCACGGTGCGCGACGAATGGGAAGATGCCGACGAAAACGAGCGCGTCACCTTCAAGATCGAGGCTCGGCGCGTCGGCATCCTGCCCTATCGCCTCGAGGCAGTGACCCTCAGCGCCAAGCCCGCCTGAGGCAAATGGCCCAGCATCGCGGGCGGCTGTAGCAACCGTCAGACGCCCGCTTTGCACCAGTGGGCTATCCCCTGGGGATAGTTCTACTGAGGTCCACTGAGTTCCAGTCCGCCCTCCCGACACGAATCTCCCGTCCCTCACATTGCCGCGACCGCCCCTACCACTGTGGCAATCATTCCTCTGCCGATCACAATTCGGTGTTCATGCCGTCCGGCTTCCTTGCTGCCGGTATTACTTAGCCCAGCCATGCTGTTGCCCATCTGATGAACCGCACATTCCCGAGGATGCTTCAACATGCGCGTGTTCCTGTGTGAGAAGCCTTCGCAAGGCAAGGACATCGCCCGCGTGCTGGGCGCCGGTCAGCGTGCTTCCGGCTGCTACAGCGGCACGGGTATCGTCGTGACCTGGTGCATCGGTCATCTGATCGAAGCAGTTCCGCCCGAGGGCTATGACGAGCGCTACAAGCGCTGGGCCATCGAGCACCTGCCCATCATTCCCGAGCGCTGGCACGTCGAGCCCAAGGCGGCGACCGCCGCGCAGTTCAAGATCGTCAAGCAGCTCGTCGGCCAGGCCGGCGAGCTGGTGATCGCCACCGATGCCGACCGCGAAGGCGAGATGATCGCCCGCGAGATCATCGAGTTGTGCGGCTACCGCGGGCCGATCCAGCGCCTGTGGCTGTCGGCGCTCAACGATGCGTCGATCCGCAAGGCGCTGGGCGCGCTGAAGCCGTCGGCCGAGACGCTGCCGCTGTACTACTCGGCCCTGGCCCGCTCGCGTGCCGATTGGCTGATCGGCATGAACCTGAGCCGGCTGTTCACGCTGCTCGGGCGCCAAGCCGGTTACACCGGCGTGCTGTCGGTAGGCCGGGTGCAGACCCCGACGCTGAAGCTGGTGGTGGATCGCGACCGCGAGATCGCACGCTTCGTCTCGGTGCCGTTCTGGGCCATCGAGGTCACGCTGTCCCATGCCGGCCAATCCTTCATCGCAAGTTGGACGCCGCCGCAGGGTTGCACGGACGACGCCGGGCGCTGCCTTCACCAGCCGGTTGCCCAGCAGGCTGTTGAACGCATGCGTGCCGCCGGCAGCGCCCAGGGGATGTCGGTCGAGACGGAGCGCGTGCGCGAAGGCCCGCCGCTGCCGTTCGACCTGAGCACGCTGCAGGAGGTATGTTCCAGGCAGTTGGGGCTGGACGTGCAGGAGACCCTGGACATCGCCCAGGCGCTGTACGAGACGCACAAGGCGACGACCTATCCGCGCTCCGACTCGGGCTACCTGCCCGAGAGCATGCTGGCCGAGGTGCCGACCGTCCTCGACAGTCTGGTCAAGACCGATCCTGGACTGCGCCCGTTGATCGACCGCCTGGACCCGACCCAGCGCTCGCGTGCCTGGAACGACGGCAAGGTGACGGCGCACCACGGCATCATCCCGACGTTGGAACCGGCCAACCTATCGGCCATGAACGACAAGGAACTGGCCGTCTACCGCCTGATCCGCACGCATTACCTGGCGCAGTTCCTGCCCCACCACGAGTTCGACCGGACAGTGGCGCTGCTCGCTTGCGGCGGGCAGTCGCTGGTGGCCGTGGGCAAGCAGATCGCCGTGGCCGGCTGGCGCCAGGTACTGGCGGTGCCGGAGGAAAGCGATGGGGATGGCGATGATGCCCAGCGCGGCCAGGTGCTGCCGGCGCTGCGAGCCGGATTGTCCTGCCAGGTCGGTTCAGTCGATCTGAAGGCGCTGAAGACCCTGCCGCCCAAGCCCTACACACAGGGCGAGCTGGTCAAGGCCATGAAGGGCGTCGCCAAGCTCGTCACCGACCCGCGCCTGAAGCAGAAGCTCAAGGACACGACGGGCATCGGTACCGAAGCCACCCGCGCCAACATCATCAGCGGCCTGCTCGGCCGCGGCTATCTGCTGAAGAAGGGGCGCGCCATCCGCGCCTCGGAAGCCGCTTTCACCCTGATCGATACCGTGCCGGCGGCCATTGCCGATCCGGGCACGACGGCGGTCTGGGAGCAGGCGCTGGACATGATCGAGGCCGGCCAGATGACTCTGGATACCTTCATCGCCAAGCAATCCGCCTGGGTGGCCCAGCTCGTGCAGCAGTACAGCGGCGCGACGCTCACCATCAAGCTGCCGCCTTCGCCCTCCTGTCCGCAGTGCGGCGCACCGATGCGCCAGCGCACCGGCAAGAACGGTGCTTTCTGGTCATGCAGCCGCTACCCGGACTGCAAGGGCACGCTGCCGGTCGATAGCTCGACAGGCAAACGTGGAGCGCTGCGCAAGCAGCGAGCGTCCCGCAAGGCGTCCTGACGCCGACGAATCCCCGCGCCACGCCGGCCGTTCCGAACGGCGGGGCCAACCTCCCGCGCCCCGCGGGACTCCCCAGCACACGCCTCCTTCTGCAACGGTGTGCGCGTCTGGCTGCCCAACGACGGGCTCGCGAGACGAGAAGGCCACTTCTCCGCGAATCGCCTCTGCCGCGATTCCATTGATCGAGATGCTCCCGTCGATGAGGAGGGGTCTCCTGACGCCTGGCCGACTGCGCCGTGGTGAGCCGTCAGGAGACCCCTCGGGTCAATGGTATTCGGTGCCGGTGCCCGCCGGCGGAACAACGGGCTCCCTTTGTGCGCGGATGTGTGCCGAAGGATGTCGACCCCAGCCACGACACGGGTCGGGTGCGATTGCTGGTGCAGCGAGCGGCTTTGACGACGGCCGGGACTGCCACAGCCCACGGGTGGTTTCTCTCTTCTCCGGCTGAAGGCTCAAGGGCCTTCGGCCCGATTTGTCTGTGTGTCTTTGTTTGATCCTGATCTATGTCGCGCCGCCTCAAAGCGGCCCTTGTGCGATGCACATTCCTCGAAGACGCCAGTAATGCGTCGCGTCCATCCTGCAGTCATGCGTTGCTGACGGTCGTCAGCACCATGCCCTGGCAGCTTCGGTCTTCAAGGCTGCAACGCGGTCTGCCGCGTGGATCGAACCAGTCCGCCTCGCATCGCCCACCGCGGACGAGCGTCTTCGCGACGCCGATGCTTCTTCCTTCAACCCTTCGGGAGATATCTGCTCCCGTCCGGGTGTGGGCTCCCGGTCCTTCAATCAGGAGAGCCCCATGTCCCTTGCATTCGCATCGGCGCCGCTGAGCGCTGCCCAGGCCCGTGCCGAAGCCATTGGCTATCTGGCACTGGCCTACACCGGCAAGCGCCTGCCCCTGCAGGTACGCCATAGCGCCGCCGGCCATTACATCGGCACCGCCGACGAAGACGGTCCGGTGTCCCGAGAGTCCGTCGAGTACTTCCGCTCGCAGCGCGCCGCCGACCTCGCCCTGTCAACGGGGAACTGGCAGCAACGCATCCACCCCTGACTTCCACTACCAGGAGCCAAGTCATGAATCAGTCTTTGCCTCAAGACGTACTTGATCAGATCGTCGCGGAGGAACGGCATTTCGCCGAAGCACCGCAGGCCTTCTTCGAAGCGTGGAAGCGCGGTGCAGAAATCGCCGGCCCCGAATGGTTCGGCGACGGCACGCCCGAAGGCCTGCAGCGCGCCACCAGTAAGTGGGATCTGCGCCCCAAGGTGCTGTTGCTCAACGACGCCCTGAACGTTCTCAGCGGCGGCCAGCGCATGTTCCTGTCAGCAATGGTGAGTTTCTACAACGCCCGTGAGGGTGGCGCGATGCTCAAGCGCTGCGGATTCGAGGGGCTTTCCGATCTGGGAGGCCTCGATCTTGAGCGCCGCCAGGTCATCGCCGATCTGGTGCTGAACTACAGCGGCTGGTGATCCCGGTCCGCTTGTTCGCCATCTGTTCCTTATTTTCCACCCACGAGGGACATGCGCCTCCATGCGAGGCCGTGTCCCTCTTTGTTCTAGACGTCTCTTCAACCACCCGCTGGGGCTTGCTCCCCAGCCGGGGAGTGGGCTCCACTTCTTCCGATGGAGAAACCCCATGTCCCCTGATTCCAACCCTTTCCTCCGCGGCTACCAGAACCTGCGCATCGAGCGCGCCTTGTGCATCACCTACGAGGACGACTGTCCGCCGGTCTGGCGCCCGCTGCATCCCAGCCAGGCGCATCTGCCCGATGACCAGGTTGCGCGCTTTCCCTGCGTCTTCAACAACGACTTCGCCCTGATCACCGAAGGCCAGGACATTCCCGAAGACCTGGACGCCCAGTGCCAGACCGAGGGCCTGGTGCGCACGGTGGTCTATGCCGTCAGCGGCGACGACTTCGACCAACCCGTGCACGTCGGCGACACCTACTCGGAGGACGACGCGCGGGAAGTGGTACGACGACTGAGCTTCAAGACCGGCTTCTACAGCCGGTGCTGGGAGATCAGCAGCGCCCATCTCACCGCCGAGGCAGGCCGCTTCCTCGCCGAACTGGCGGATATCGCCACGCCGAGCGGCTTTCTGTTCGTCGCCTTCCGCATCCCGTACTGCCCGGCGATCGGCGTGAAGCTGATCGCCACCCCCTGGACGGATGCGAATCTGCAGCATGTCGAGGGCATCACTGCCGAAGAACTGCGGCAGGAGCACCGGGCCAAGGGCATGCCGGAGCCCCTCGTGGAAGTGTTGCATCTGGCTGCGCTCGCCGACGTTCGCATGTTGGTGTTCGATGCCGACGCGCCCGTGCTGGACGGGCTGACGCTCTACGACGACGAGTAACCCCCTCTTGAGCCCCGTGCGGGGCTCTTCTTTTTCACGGAACGCGGTGCCGGCGCATTGCCGATTCCCGGCGGACGGCCGCCGCCACGTGCCGCACGCTCCCCGCATGTTCGCTGGCGTTGCCGGCAGCATGCCCAGACAGTCGAGACCTTCGAGACTGCGGTGCGGTTCGCCGTGCTGGTTGCTTCGTTCTCCGGGCGCACCCGCGTCCATCCACCTCACCCTCAAGGGACAGACCTCCCTTGCGGGCGGGAGTCCCTTGGTTGCCATAAGGAGTCTCCCCATGGATACCCAAGCCATCCGCGCACAGATGCCGACGCTCGTCGTCGGTCACGTGCCTTCCAACGTCCGTTCGTTCAAGTTCAACATCTTCGACGGCCAGCCCAAGGTTTCGACGCTGGGCTTCCACATCGATCCCAAGCCCTTCGAGGGCAAGGTCATCGCCACCACCGACGAGGCCATCGTCGTCAAGATGGGGCGCGCCGAGTTCGCGGTGCTCGACCGGACGCTGGTGACCGAGGTGCCCGACGAGGGCGCCAAGGTACAGGTCGAACCCTACGCCCGGCGCCGCTTCGATGGTCTGCGTGCCGACACGCCGGAGGAAGAGACCGCATTCACCGCCGACGGCAAGCCGTACACGGTGCAGCGGTTCGTGCTCGGTTCCGCACCGGCGAAGCTGCCGATCCCCGAGCCCCGCTGCCCCGAGTTGCAGGAACTGATCCAGCAGATGGAACAGTTGCCCGCGCCCGACGGCTTCCGGCGCATCACCCACATGCTGGTGGATGCCGGTGCACGGGACATCACCTGGGTCGATCCGCTGCCCAAGGACATCATCGCGACGCCGCCCGCCATCAGTTTCACCGTGGCCACCGCGAAGTTCCAGGGTCGCGTCACCGTGCTGTATGAGCGTGGCCTCGACCTCTACGCGGTGGAGCTGCACCGCGCCGGCGCGCTGGTCGAACGGGTCGATGAGGTGTTCTTCGACACCCTCGGCGAGACGCTGGAACGGCTGATCGACGACGGGAGCTGGAGACGCATCCGCGTGCAGTGCCTGTCGGGCCGCAAGGCTGTTCGGCACTGACCTCCCAGCAGCTTCCCGCCCTCGCGGCGGGAAGCCTCTTTTCCTGCCCTCTGGAGATCACACCCATGACTGTTCGATTCAAAGGCACGGAGCTGCGGCCCGTGCTCGCCGAAGCGGTGGCGAATCAATGCCGCGTCATCCTGGTCAAGGATCAGGGCGTGTACTGCCTGGCCGAGCGCGGCGAGCGCCGGCCCGATGGTCGCCAGAAGACCATCGCCTATGCCGCCGGTTGCAACCCGGATGTCGATGCCTTCGACGACTGGTGGGAGCTGGCGCGTGCCGAGTTCGGTGGCGACGACTTCGGCGAGTTCTTCGATCCGCAGGAGGGCGTGTTTGCGCGCATCCTGCGCAGCGAGGACGACCTCGACGTGTCCGCCACCGCGACACACCTGTCGCTGCAGGCGGTTCCTTCCACGCCCAGCGGTAACTGACCGCCCATCCCTGGCCCCCGCTCCGGGGGCCTCCTTCTTCCTGGCAATGCGGACCGCCGCGAGTGCCGATTGCCGCTCGCCTGCGCGCCATCCCGGCGCCACGCTTCCGGCCATGTTCCGCCGACGTCCGTCAGCGACATGCCCAGGCAGCCACGATCTTCAAGGCTGCGACGCGGTTCCGGCCGCGTTGATCACCCCAGTTCGCACCGGCATCCATGCGCGAACGCCCATCGGCTTCCGATGGTGATGCCACCAAGCTGTTCCATCAACCCACGCGGGGGTTCCACACCTTCCCCGCCTGGGTCGGGTGTGTCTCCGCAACCTCGTCCTTCAGGAGATTCACCATGACCACTTCCACCGAAAAGTCCTATTTCGATCTGCACATCACCGGCCTCGGGTACCTCAATCGCATCCGCGAAGTGAAGCCCAGGAAAGGCGATGCGTTCCTGGCCTGCGACATCGCGGCTCTGAACGGTCCCAGTGACGACGTCTCGTACGTACGTTTCGACACGCGCGTATCGGGTTCGGAAGCGCAGCATCTGGTTCGTCGCTGCATCGACGCCGTCGAGGCGGAGAAGAAAGTGATGATCGGCTTCCGCCTGGGCGACCTGTGGACCGACACCTTCACCTACAGCAAGGGGAAGCGTGCCGGTGAGCAGGGTGTGAGCCTCAAGGCCCGCCTGCTGTTCGTCAGTTGGATCAAGGTCGACGGCAAGCTCGTCTACAAGGCCGAACCCAGGCCGACCGAGACCGACGGGCGCGACCCGGAAGTCCCTGTGACGTCCGACGTGCCCGCCGCGCAGCAAGCCTCGGCACCGGAGCCTTCCAAGCCCGTCGCCGATGCTGCCGACGACTCTGCCGATGCCCCCGCATTGGCCGCTGCCGAGTCGTTCTGATCCGCAAGGCCCCGTTCCCTGGGGCCTTCCCACTCATCATCAGCAGGAGACCTTCATGATCACCCTCCCAGGCCAATTGGCCATCAAGACCATCCGCGGCCGCAACGGCGACTTCAACGTCGGCCGCCTCGCGACCTCCATCGGCGAGTTCGTCGTGAAGAACGCCGAGCTCGACCAGTACGCCGAAGGCAAGTACGAGGGCGATTTCGTCATCGCCGAAATCCGTCCCTCCACGTACAACGCCAGTGGCCGCATGGTCATCGAAATTCGCGCCCTCCTGGGCGGAATGACGTTGTCCAACATCGACGCCCTGAGCCGCGACGAAGCCCGCCGGCTGAGTCCCCAGGAAGTCGATCCGATCGACGAGGAAGCGCAGGCTCCCGCGCCGGCAGTGCCCCAGGCCAAGCCGAAGGCGAAGCCGCGAAGCCCGCGCGATCCGCTGGTCGATACCACGCCGTTCGGCAGCGAGCCGGCCGCCGCATCCCCCGAGGCCTCGGCCGAGGCGGACGACGTGGCGCTGTTCGGTGCACTCTGGCCGCTGGGCGAGATCGTCAAGCTCGATGCCACCGTCGATCGCCGCGTCCTGCGTCAGCAGCGCGACCGTCTCGGTGCGCTGGGCTACGAGTTCGCTCCGCTGTCTCAGGACTGGCACCTCGCTAAGGCCTGATTCCCACCGCCGCGCCAGCGGCATTCCACCACCCACCGGGGTTCCTCCCCGGCGGGGCGGGGCTCCGGTCTCTTATCCAAGGAGATCGTCATGCAACTCGCATCCCGCTTCGCTTATCGCTCCCCGGTGCTGCGGTCGAATCACCCGCTGTCGGATGACCAGATTCGCGCCGTCGCTCCCTCCATCTTCGCGGACACCCCGCACGAGAGCCGCTCCGAGCGGTACAGCTACATCCCTACGGCGGCTGTGCTGACCGAACTGCGCAAGGAAGGCTTCCAGCCGTTCATGGTGTGCCAGACCCGTGTGCGCCAGGAGGACCGCCGCGACTACACCAAGCACATGCTGCGGCTTCGCCACGCAAGCCAGATCAACGGCACCGAGGCCAACGAGATCATCCTGCTCAATTCGCACGATGGCACCAGCAGCTACCAGATGCTGGCCGGAATGTTCCGCTTCGTCTGCCAGAACGGTCTGGTGTGCGGCGACACGTTCGCCGACGTGCGCGTACCTCACAAGGGCAACGTCACCGATCACGTGATCGAGGGCGCCTACGAAGTGCTGCATGGGTTCGAGCAGGTGCAAGACTCGCGCGACGCCATGCGTGCCATCAAACTCGGTGACGGCGAGGCCGAGGTCTTCGCCAGATCGGCCCTGGTCCTCAAGTACGACGAACCCGGCAAGACCCTGCCGATCACGGAAAGCCAGATCCTGCGTCCCCGTCGTTTCGACGACAACCACGCGGACCTGTGGTCCACGTTCAACCGGGTACAGGAGAACCTCGTCAAAGGCGGCCTGACCGGCCGCAGTGCCAACGGGCGCCAGCAGCGCACCCGGCCTGTCCAGGGCATCGACCAGAACGTCCGGCTCAACCGGGCACTCTGGCTGCTCGCGGATGGCCTGCGTAAGCTGAAAGCCTGACCCCCAAGCGGATCGTGCCCATCGCGGCATGGTCCGCTCGGGCAATATCCGGCGCAGACGAGCCTGCCTCATGCAAAAAAAGCGAAAAGTGGGGCACAACGATGCCGACGAAGGCAAAGCAGAGGAAGTAGCACGCGGCCAGGTGAGGCGACATTGAGGCAAACTTAGACAGGCTTGTTGCAGCGTGCCGACCAAACGCTGTCAGCGGGGCCATTCAACACCCGTTGCCTTGTTGCCCGAGCCATCCAGACAAAGCCAAGCCCTCCTGCCAAGGCCGTTGCATCCACCCCCAGAGTTGCGGCGCTGCCATGGGCCCACATGCCCAGGGATGGCAGTAACCAAGCCAACAGGCTGGTGGCCGGGATGGCGAAGGTGAAGGCGGCCGCCAGCCACAGGAGATGGACGGCGGACCGTGCCGCGCCGACGCGGAATGCCCAGGCGATGGCACCGAAGAAAACCGCGTAGTAGAGGATCTGGTGCCAGGCATCTAAATCGCCCACACGTCCGTGCAGCCACTTGGCGGCGACGATGGTCAGGGAGATGCCGCAGACGGCGCCGAGACAGACGCCGACGGTGCCGGCGGCCATCCAGCGCACGTCGCGCCGTTGCGCGGGCGGGGGGCCGCCATCCGCGCGGCTGGCCTTGACGCGACGGGTTTCGACCCAGAGCAGGTTGCCGCCGTAGAACAGCCAGGCGCCGGCCAGGCCGAGCAGGAAGTAGATCCACTGCACCGGCGTGCCGCCGTAGGTGCCGAAGTGCAGGGCGAAAAAGCTGCCGACGGTGGCGTTCGGCAGGCTTTGTCCGCCCGGCAGGAAATCGGCGTTCATGATCTTGCCGCTGTAGGGGTCGACGGCGACGAAACCGCCCATGAACCGTGGGGAATGCGCCGCGGGATCGTGACCCCAGACGCGCACCGTGGCGCGCGGTCCGGTGACGTTCAAGTATTGCAGGGAGGTCGGTTCGAAACTCGGCGAGCGTACCCGCACGGCGGCCAGCAGTACCGCCGGCGGCCACATCGCCGCCGGATCGCGCGGCGTGGTGGAACTCGGCACTCCGCCACGGGCGAAGGCGGTGGCCCACTTGCCGCCGTGGATGAGCTGGTCCTGGATGTAATAGAAGCCGTCGTGATAGGCGAAGACCATGGCCGTCAGCGCCATGACGACATGGAAGGGCAGGCTGACGATGCCGACCACGTTGTGCGCGTCGAGCCACATGCGCTTGAGGTTCCGGCCCACGCGCAGGGCGAAGAAATCCTTGACCAGCGATGGCAGCAGCACGATCACGCCGGAAACCAGCGCCACGGCGTAGAGGGCGGCGATGACGCCCATCACCCAGCGGTTCGGGTCGGTATCGAAGGGCAGGCCCACCACGCGGTGCAGCGTGTCGATGAAGTCGGCGAGTTGCGAGGGCTGCGCCTCCTCGATCCGTGCCGTGCCGTCCGTTTCCAGGGTGGCGCTGTAGTGGCGGGCGGAAGAGTGGTCGTGATCGTCCGCGTCGCCCTCGCGCACCTGCCAGGAAAGACCGCGCGGCAGATGTTCGGCGGCAGCCAGATGAAGTCGGAAATCCTTGCCCACCTCCGGATGAGCCTGCAGGGTCGCGGCGATCAGTGCCGGTGCCTGTTCCAGCGGAATGGCGGTACCGTGGGTCGCGAACGGCGGCGTCGCCCAGCGTGCCAGCGGTTCCTTGAAGATGGTGATCGCCCCGGCGTAGAAAGCGATAAACAGCGCCATGCCGGCGACGATGCCGGTCCAGGTATGGACGGCCTTGTAGATGCGGATGAATTCGGAACGCATGGTTTCAGCCCAGGCGGGAGGCTAACAGGAAGCCGAACGCGAGGAGGTTGGCGCCGCCCAGCCAGGCCCATGCGCGCTTGCCGCTGCGGAAAAAATAGACGCCCGACAGCACTCCCATCCAGACCGGGGCGGTCAGCCACATGGCGAGTTGGCCGCGGACGCCCAGGGGCATGTCGGCCGCCAGCCAGTTGAACAGGCCGGCGCAGCCGATGGCCAGGGTGAAGCCAAGCAGGGTGCCGGCCAGGGTCTTGGAAAACCAGTCGGGCGAAGCGATCTTGGGCCTGGCGGCACTCATGAGCTGCTCCCTCGGCGTGCGCTGCGCAATGCGCCCAGATAAGGAAAGAGCACGAACTGCAGCATCAGCCAATGCACGAAAACGAAGCTTCCCGCCGCTGGCCGCAAGACTTGCAACATGACGACCAGGCCGGCGGCCAGCAGCAGCGCGCCGGCCGCGCGGGCAGGCCGCGCCGGCCAGGGCGCATCGCGCCAGCGCTGGTTAGGCGAGGCCAGATAGACGCTGGCGCAGCCGGCGGTGGCCAGCAGCAGGCCGAGTGCTACGATGCCATCCAACTTGGCAGTCCTCCGTCAGAAGCGGTAGTCCAACTGCACGCCCACGGTGCGCGGGGCGAGCACGTCCTGGGTGGTGGAGCCCTGGAAGTAGGTGTTGACCACGTATTTGTCGAACAGGTTGTTCACATAGGCACGCACCGAGGTCTGCTTGTCGATGGCATAGCAGGCGCTCACATCCACCAGGGTGTAGTCGCCCGCCTGGGCCTTCTGACCGGCGACCGTTCCGGCGGCGTTCGAGATGTCCACGTAGTAAGCCGCCACGTACTTGGCATTGGCGTTGAGCGTGAGGGCCGGCGTCAGCTTGTGCGATATCCCGGCGCCGAAGGTGCGCGGCGCCGCATAGGGCAGCTTGTTGCCCACATAGGCCGGATTGGCCGAGAAAGCCTCGACCTTGCCGGTCTGCGCGCTGGCATTGGCATAGACGTGGGTGGCGCCGCCCAGATCGGTGCCCACTTCGAACTCGATGCCGCGGATGTTGGCCTCGTCGACGTTGGAGATTCGCGTGCCGTTCCTGACCTGGTAATCCTTGAAGTCGTTGTTGAACAGGCTCACCGACCAACCGCCCTTGCCGTCGTTGAAGCGCTGCTTCACGCTGACCTCGAAGGCCGTGACGTACTCGGCCTCGAAGCTGGAGATGCTGCCGCTGTTCGTGTCCATGCTGATGCCCGCCGGGTTGTAGCCCTTGCGGACATCCAGGCCGAACACCGTCCACGGATCGAGCTTGTAGCGGGCCGCGAAGCGGGGCAGCACATAGGTCTTGCTGGCGTCCCGCGTCTGGGTCACGACGCCGTTGGTGATGGAGCGGTCCTGCGACTCGCGCTCGATGCGGCCGCCGGCGATCAGCGCCCAGCGGTCGTTCAGCGGGTAGTCTACTTCGCCGAAGAGCGAGGTGGCGGCCGTCTTGGTGTCGCCGGAATAGCGGATCGCTCCGGCATAGGTCCTGGCGAGTACCGTCAGGTCATCCTTGAAGTGGGAAACCCCCACCATGGACTTGAGGCCCGCGTCCGGCGCGGTGAGGTTCAGCCGCGCCTCCAGGCCCAGGCCGTCCTGCCTCGAGTCCGAGTTGAAGTAGTTCGCCGTGTTGGTCACGGCAGGCACCGTCTGGTTGTGCGTAAAGCCCGCATCCAGCCGGGAGGCCGACAGCAGCACGTCCACCGACCGGTTGGCATCGAGCTGGTAGCTGGTGTTCGAGATGACGGCGTTCATGGTGGTGTCGCCGATGCGGTGATTCACCTTGTCCGTGGACGCGATGTAGTCGCCGTCATCGCCCACATTCACCTGGTTCAGGTAGGGTCCCTTTTGCGACTGGTGCTGCAGGTCCAGCCGGCTGACCAGGCTCGGGTTGTCCTTGGGCGCCCAGAGCAGCTTGGCCTTGATGTCGCCGCGCTCCACCTTGTCCGGATCCGACGAATAGTCCACCCTGGCGTTGTTGTCCACGTAGTCGATGAAGTGTTCCCCGCGCGTGATGTCGGCGCTCAGCCGGTAGGCCAGACCATCGGATAGCGGTCCCGAGACCACTCCAGCGGCTTGCTTGAGCAGCTTGCCATTGGCCTCCTGCAGGCCCAGGCGGACCGCCCCCTCCTGCTTGAAGCTGGGGTCCTTGGTCTTGAGCACGATGGCCCCGCCCACGGCCGAGCGGCCCTGCATGGTCGATTGCGGGCCGCGCAGCACCTCCAGTTGTTCCACGTCCCATAAGCCGTTGCTCAGCAGGTTGCCGCCGGTCCATACCTGGCTGACGCCGTCGATGATGGTGGCCGTGCGGGCGCGCGTGGCGCCTTTCCAGGCCAGAGAAGAGAAACCCGGGCCGGCCCCATTGCTGCCGCGGATGTTGGCCACGCCGCCGAACTCGCCGATGGTCACATTGGGCACTTCGGCGACCAGGTCCAGCACGCTCTTCTTGTCCTTGGCGGCGACCTCTTCGGCCGTAAACACCGAGACGGCGGTCACCGAATCCTGCTCGCTGCGCCCCATTTTTTCGCCGATCACCTGCACGGCGGACATCGTCGCAGGCGCCTCCTGCGCCCCTGCTGGCGCGGCGGCAGCCGCCAGGGCGGCGAGGGCGATGGCCAGCGGCTTGCGCTGTCGGAGGGTGATGGGCTGCTTCATGATGACTCCTGTTAAACGAGAATAGTTTGCGTTTGCAAAAAACGCTGCGTACTATTCCATAAAAGGTTCGCGCCGATCTTTGCGCGATGAAGAAACTTGTTTGCAGGCCGCGCGACATGCGTCGGTGGCTGGAAGGAGGGCGGATGCCCGAGCGTCAGGATTTGCAGCGGATCGTCCGCTGCGGCGAGTTGTATCCCCCGGCATCCGCCGGGGGGAGTGCCGTGCGCATCGATCCCGGGCTCGCGCCGGAAACGCCCGCCCTGCTCGGCCTGTGCCACGGCGAGCATCTGCGGCCGGGCCTGGCGCTCCATTGCGCCGACGTCCGGGACTTGCACGATCTGACTATTCAATGCGTGGAACGGGGCGGAAGCCTGCACCTCGCGCTGGTACTCGACGGCGAGGTGGACGTTTCCTTCGGCCCGCGCCGGCTCGACCTCGCCACCGGGGGTGCCGGGCGCCGGCCTCAGGCCGCCTTCGTCCCGCTCGCCGAACCGGAGTTGTTCGTGCGGCGCGCCTGGCGCGGCAAACGCGAGCGCAAGGTGAGCATCACCTTCAGCCGCGAATGGCTGGCCGCGATCTGTCCGGACGGCGATGCCGGCTGTGCGGCCCTGTTCGACCGCCACCTCGCCGTCGGGCGCTGGACGCCAACGCCGCGCGCCGTGGCGCTGGCCGAACAGTTGATCCGGCCGCCGGACGATCCGCCCCTGCTGCGCAAGCTCCATCAGGAAAGCCGGGCGATCGAGCTGGTGGCGGAAGCGCTGCGCCAGATGCTCGACGTCGCGGCGCCGCCGCCCTTGCACGCGCGCGCGCACCGGCGCGTCGCCGACGTGCGCGACCTGCTGGACAGCGGCGCGGCTGACGGCATGTCGCTGGAGGAAATCGCGCGGCATGCGGGCACCAACGCCAGCACGCTGCAACGACAGTTCCGCGTGGCCTTCGGCACGACGGTCTTCGACTACCTGCGGCGCGGCCGTCTACTGCGCGCTCGCCATGCACTGGAGCGCGAGGGACGTTCCATTGTCGAGGCCGCCTGCATCGCCGGTTACACAAACCCATCAAACTTCGCCACCGCGTACCGGCGCCAATTCGGCATTACTCCACGCCAGTCACAGATTATTTTCTGAGCATCCCAAGCACATGAATTGATCGGCGTTCGCAAGGAAACGGAAAGAAGCCACAGCACCGGACCTGCCGCCCACGCACAACACACATGTGCCAGCCAGATCGCTTTGGGGGAGGGTGTCAGGCAGGTTTCAGGGCAGAGAAGCCGTTTGAAGGCCAGCAATATGACGATGACGAATTTCCGCTTCTGGCCGAAGTCTGCCTTCGTCTCGCACGGGTTGCCGAACCGCGCTACAGGGAACTGGAGTGAGGGTATTGCTGGCCAGCGCCCTCATCAGGATATCGGGGCCAAGTAGGCAAACAAGGGCATACTGCAAAGCGGTTTTTCGCTACTACCCATTGATCACCTGAAGCAACCTGCCCCTCATGTCCGTCGGCGAAGCCGACAACATGCCCAGGTAGCCAAGACCTTCAAGGCTACGACGCGTTGCGACGCGCAGGTCGCTATTCTTCGCCAAGCCGTTCGCGGCGTTTTCTTCCACCCCCTGGGGCAGTGACTGCCCCGGTGGGCCGTGCTGCCTCCGATTCATTCGAGGACAACACCATGCCTGCCACCCATCCTTCCAAGATGCTGTATCGCATCGACGAGTGCCCCGACCTGATGGCCGACGGCTGCATCGCTGACGAGAACGGCAACCTGGTCTTTCTTTCCATCTGGGCGCGCGACACCGCCGTCCAGGAGTTCCTGGCTCGCCTGACCCTCGGGCGCGACGAGCAGGGGCTGGACCAGTTCCACATCCTCACCGAACAGGGCGCGAGCGTCCCGGTTTTCGTCGGCAACGTCGAGAACCTGGAGAAGCGCATTACCCGCGCCTACCGCCGCACGCTGTTCGGCTCGCTGACGAACGTGTGGCTGTTCGATCGTCGCTGCGTGAAGCCAGACAAGGCCAACGCGAGCGCGCTGGCGCTTCTGCCGCGCGAGTCCGCACACCGGATCGACCGGCTGTGGTCGCTGGTGCAGGACACCTGCCCGCTGCCGCTGCTCGGTCACTGGCGCGACATCGTGCTGGCGCTGTTGCAGACACGGCGGATGCTGACCGGTCTTCCCTTGGCCCTCGGGCCGCTGGAAGGCCATCGGCTCGCCATCGATGTTCCGGCGCTGACGCAGGCGCTGGGCGGACTGATCCGCAGCAACGTGCTCACCACGGACACCATCGGGCACCCAAACACCTCCGACCAGCCGCTCGAAGCGGTGGCCTGAGGTCTTCGTAACGGACATGCATCCGCGCATGTCCGCATCCTTTCATCGTCATGCTCCAGGAGATTCCCATGGCACTCATGTTCCCGCGGCTCGCCCGCAATTTCGTCAAGAACGGGTACTTCCCAACCGATGAACCCACGCTCGAAAGAGCGCTCGCCGCACTGGCGCCCACAGACGGGCCGATGTGCATTCTCGATCCCTGCGCCGGCGAAGGCGTGGCGATCGCCGAAGCCGCCCACGCCCTCGGGCGCGAGTGGGTCAAGGCCTTCGCCGTCGAGTACGACGCCGAGCGTGCGGCCCACGCACGCGGACTCGTCGACCGCTGCATCCACGGCGATCTGATGGATACGCTGATCTCGCGCCAGACCTTTGGCCTGCTGTGGCTCAACCCGCCTTATGGCGACCTGTCCAAGGACGCCAACGGCAACATCGGCTATCAGGGCCAGGGCCGTGCGCGGCTGGAAAAGCTGTTCTACCAGCGGGCGCTACCACTGCTGCAATACGGCGGCGTGCTGATCTTCATCGTGCCGTCCTACGTGCTCGACGCCGAACTGGTCGGATGGCTGACGCGCCACTTCGCCGACCTGCGCATCTACCGTGCGGTGGAAACGCAGTTCAAGCAGGTGGTGATCTTCGGTCGCAGGATTCGTCAACGCGACCAGGCTTCGGAGTCGGTCAAAGCCGTGCGCGGTCTGCTGCTGCAGATCGGGCAAGGCGACGTCGAAGCCGAGGAGCTGCCGCTGAAATGGCCCTTCCTGCCGTACTCGGTCCCCATCAGCCCGGCCGAGCCGGAGCACTTCTATCGCGTCACGATGGAGCCAGAGCAGTTCGCCGATGAAGTCGGCCGGCTGCAAGGACTCTGGCCGGCGCTCGATACGCACCTGGGCGCCGCGCAGCAGTCGCTGCGTCCGCCCGCGCGGGCCTTGTCGCACTGGCATCTCGCCCTGGCCTTGGCCGCAGGCGCGATCTCCGGCGTAGTGAAGTCCAAGAGCGGGCGCGTGCTCGTCGTCAAAGGTGATACCCACAAGGAGAAGACGCTCCAGACGGAATACACCGAACGCGACGACGGCTCCGTGGCCGAGACGCGCATCCTCACCGACAAGTTCGTGCCGGTCATTCGTGCATGGGACTTGACGCTGGGCTCGCCCACGTGGGGCGAAGTGCTGACCATCCGCTGATCGCTGTTCCCTGACGGTTCGCCGTCGCTTTCATCCACCCACCGGGGTCACGTTGCCCCGATGGGGTGCCGTGGCCCCTTCTTCCAGAAGGAGAAATCACCATGGCACTCGCAGTCCTCAACCTCACGTCACAAGCACGCTTTTCGCCCGGGCAGGTGGTCATGACCGCCGGCGTCGACGAGCTGGTCCGACAGGGTCGGCTCAACCCCACGCCGTACCTGCGCCGCCATCTTCATGGCGATTGGGGCGACCTGGACGACAGCGATCGACGGCAGAACGACGCCGCGCTGAAGTCCGGTGAGGATCGTCTGTTCTCGTCCTACCAGGTCACGCGCGACCTGAAGCTCTGGATCATCACCGAATGGGATCGCAGCGTCACCACACTGCTGTTGCCCAGCGAATACTGATCCGCATCCAGCGGCCTCGCGCCGCTTCTTTCTTCCCACCCAGGGGCATGCACCGCCCCGTGGGGGAGGTGCATGCCCCATTGCCTTGGAGCATCACCATGTCCCTCGATCTTGAAACCGTTCCCGAAACCGCTGTGCAGGGCGACCTGCTCGAAGCGGCCGCTTCACCCCTCACGCTCAGCCTGCAGGACTTCGTATCGGAGTTCGGCGACGAACTGCTCGACTCACTTAACCGCGCCAATCCTCCGGTCTACACCGGCCAGGTGCGGGTGCATCGGCAACTGATCCTCGCCGCGCTCAAGCGCAAGCTGTTCCCGGCGCAAGCCGATGTGGTCCATGCCGCCACCGAGCTGCTGGTCGACCGCGGCGAACGCGCCGCGATCGTCAACGGCGAGATGGGCTGCGGCAAGACGACCGTCGGCATCGCCACGGCCGCCGTGCTCAACGCCGAAGGCTACCGCCGCACCCTGGTGCTCTCGCCACCCCACCTGGTCTACAAGTGGCGGCGCGAAATCCAGGAGACGGTGGCCGGTGCCAAGGTCTGGGTGCTCAATGGCCCGGACACGCTGGTCAAGCTGCTGAAACTGCGCGAGCAGTTGGGCGTGCCGGCCCAGGGCCAGGAGTTCTTCGTCCTGGGCCGCGTGCGGATGCGGATGGGGTTCCACTGGAAGCCTGTCTTCGTTAGGCGGCGCACGCCTCACGGCGACGTGGGGGCCTGCCCGGATTGCGGGCATGTCATCACCGACCTCGACGGCGAGCCGATCAACCCGGTCGAGCTGGAAGCCGAGGAGTCCCGCCGCAAGTGCAGCCACTGCCGTGCACCGCTGTGGTCGTTGATCCGTCCCAGAGGCCTGTCCGCCAGCGACCAGTCCTCGACCGTGCTCAAGGCACTGAAGCGTATTCCAACCATCGGGGAAGTCACCGCGCAGAAGCTGATGCAGAAGTTCGGCGACGCCTTCCTCGCGTCGATGCTCGGGGACAACATCCACGAGTTCATCAACCTGATGGATGGCAACGGCGAGCTGGTCTTCTCGGACCGGCAAGCCCAGCGCATGGAACGTGCGATGGCCAACATGGAGTTCGGCTTCGGCGAGGGCGGCTACCAGCCGTCCGAGTTCATCAAGAGGCAGCTTCCCCAAGGTACGTTCGATCTGCTCATCGCCGACGAGGCGCACGAGTACAAGAACGGCGGCTCCGCCCAGGGCCAGGCCATGGGGGTATTGGCGGCCAAGGCGCGCAAGACGCTGCTGCTCACCGGCACGCTGATGGGCGGCTACGGCGACGACCTGTTCCACCTGCTGTTCCGAGCCCTGCCGGGGCGGATGATCGAAGACGGCTACCGGCCGACGAAGAGCGGCAGCATGACGTCGGCCGCGATGGCGTTCATGCGCGATCACGGTGTCTTGAAGGACATCTATTCCGAGAGCACCGGCACGGCGCACAAGACGGCCAAGGGCACCAAGGTATCGGTGCGCACGGTCAAGGCGCCGGGGTTCGGTCCCAAGGGCGTGCTGCGTTGCGTCCTGCCGTTCACGGTCTTCCTCAAGTTGAAGGACATCGGTGGCAACGTGCTGCCGCCCTACGACGAGGAGTTCCGCGAAGTCGCGATGGACACGGCGCAAGCTGCGGCTTACCGCGATCTGGCGGGTCGCCTGACCCAGGAGCTGAAGCAGGCCCTGGCGAAGCGCGACACGACGCTGCTCGGTGTGGTCCTCAACGTGCTGCTGGCCTGGCCGGACTGCTGCTTCCGGTCGGAAACGGTGGTGCATCCGCGCACGCGCAACACCTTGGCGTTCGTACCGGCTCAGTTCAACGAGCTGGAGGTGATGCCCAAGGAACGCGAGCTGATCGAGATCTGCAAGCAGGAGAAGGCAGAAGGTCGCAAGACCCTGGTCTATTCGGTCTACACCGGCACGCGCGACACCACGTCGCGTTTGAAGGTGCTGCTGGAGCAGGAAGGCTTCAAGGTGGCGGTACTGCGCGCAAGCGTAGATGCCTCCCGCCGCGAGGACTGGATCGCCGAGCAGTTGGACCGTGGCATCGACGTGCTCATCACCAATCCCGAGCTGGTGAAAACCGGCCTGGACCTGCTGGAGTTCCCGACCATCGTGTTCCTCCAGTCCGGCTACAACGTGTATTCGCTGCAGCAGGCCGCCCGGCGCTCATGGCGCATCGGCCAGAAGCAGCCCGTGCGCGTGATCTATCTGGGCTACGCCAACTCCTCGCAGATGACCTGCCTGGGGCTGATGGCCAGAAAGATCATGGTGTCGCAATCCACCTCGGGCGACGTACCTGAATCAGGGCTCGATGTCCTGAACCAGGATGGCGACTCGGTAGAGGTGGCGCTGGCGCGGCAGTTGGTGGGTTGATCATTCCGGCCCCTTCACGGGGCCGATTTTTTTCCTGTGTGAATACCCTTCGAGGCGCGGCCGCTTCGCCGCCCGCTTGATCTCGTACACGGTCGCGGCGGGAGACGTCGTGCTGCTTGGCGAACGCCAGGACGCCGGCGGCGTGGGTCATTCCGTACAGTCCGAACCGTTGGCTTGGGAATCGCCAACGGCCCGTGCGATGAATCGATCGAGTTGCGCGTGCGTATCCGCCTCCGGGCGGAGCAGATACGTGGTCAGGGTCGGCGTTTTCCCTGCCAGCCGACGCGTGACAACCTCGGATCGATGATATGCAATGATCTGCGCGTGACAGGCAAGGCCGAGCCCATAGCCGGCAGCGACCAGCGCGAGCATGACATCGTTGCTGGCGACGTGCTCCGCGATCGCCGGGTCGAAGCCAGAGGAGCGAAAGATGCGCTTGATCTGCCTGTGGCGGCCTTCGCAGGTCTCGGGGTGACAGAGCACCAGCGGATACTGCATTACCTTGTCGAGCGGAATCGCGCGAAAGGCCAGCAGAGGATGGCGCGCGGGAAGGACGACCAGGAGCGGGTCCTTCCAGACGGGCTGTGCGATCAGTCCGCTTCCGCTCTCGTCCGAGCGGGCGAACCCTGCGTCGTACAGGTCGTTGCGGAGGCCTCTCACCTGCTGGGCGAGAGGGACCTCGAAGAGACGTATCTCGACTTCCGGCTCCTCCAGCCTGCATCTGGCGAGCAACTCGGAAAGCCGTCGCGGCACGACACCATCCGACAGCGCGATGCGAAGCGTTCCCCGGTAGCCCGAGGCCGCCGCCCGCGCGTTCGCCGTCGCCTGTTCCACCGCGAGAAGGATGCGTCGCACGTCCTTCTGGAACACTTGGCCCGCCCATGTGAGGCGTGTCCCCCTGGGGTTTCGTTCGAACAGCCGCACCCGCAGCTCCGTTTCCAGTTCCTTGATCGCTCGTGACAGTGGTGATTGTTCGATGTGCAAACGTTCCGCAGCACGAGTGAAATGGAGTTCTTCCGCCAGGGCGATGAAGCAGCGAAGATGTCGAAGGTCCATATCTCCTCCTTCTCCATCAGGACTGGCGGTCCGCGGTCTCCTTCATGTGCGCGAGGATCGCCGGGACGCGCGACCGGCGCTTCTCAAGCCCCGTTTCATCGGCCATGGGCCGGATTGCCCGCGAGGCACGCAGCACCCGTCACGTCCCCGGCTCGGTGACAAAGGCAAGCTTCAGAATCCCCGCGCGCTGCACGGCGGCCATCACCCTGACGACGTTCTCGTACGCCACCTCGCGGTCGCCGCGGATGAATACTTCCGGCTGGGGTTGTCGGCCCGCCGAGGCCAGAAGCCGGGATTCCAATGCCACCGCGGAGATCGCCTCCTCGTTCCAATGGATCGTTCCATCGGCCGTGATCGAGAGGGTCACGCTCTCGGGCCGGACGAGGTCCGGGGCGTTGTCGGCCCGGGGAAGGTCCAGCCTCACCGAGTGCGTGAGCACCGGCACGGTGATGATGAAGATGATGAGCAGGACCAGCATCACGTCCACCAGCGGCGTCATGTTGATCTCGCTGACCATGTCTTCGTCGGCGTCGAGTCCGTTTCCAAAGGCCATGACGTCCCCCTCAGGCCTTGGCGGCTGTCCGCGCCGAACGAACGGACGCCGTCGCCGTCTCGGCCCGATCCCTGTCACCAAGGCGAACGACGGGTGAGCCCGTCAGGAAATAGGCGTGCAGTTGGCGCGCGAAGCGGTTGAGCTTGCCGAGCACGCCCTTGTTGGCGCGCGTCAGGGCGTTGTATCCCAGCACCGCCGGAATCGCCACGGCCAGTCCGAAGGCCGTCATGATGAGCGCCTCGCCCACCGGTCCGGCCACCTTGTCGATGCTGGCCTGCCCCGTCACACCGATGCCCACCAGCGCGTGATAGATGCCCCAGACGGTGCCGAACAGGCCGATGAAGGGCGCGGTCGCCCCGACCGACGCCAGCACGGACAGTCCGCTCTGAAGGTGCGCAGCGCTTTCGTCGATCGCGCCGCGTAGGCTCTCGGTCAGCCAATCGGCCAGGCTGATCTGGCCGTGAAGGTCCTCCTTGTTCACGACATGGTGGTCGATCGCCGCCTTGCCTTCTTCCGCCAGATGGCGGAAGGGGTTGAAACCAGTCGGGCCGTCGAACACGCGCAGTCCCTCACTGAAGCTGTGCGCATGCCAGAAATCCGCCGCCGTGCGGGCGGCGCGGCGCAGCCTGGCCACGCGCCATGCGCGGGTCACGATCACGTACCACGAGGCGATGGACATCATCAGCAACATGACGGCCACCGCCTTGATGACCGCGTCGCCTCCGTTCCAGAGCGATGCGAGACCATAGGGACTGTCGGGCATGGGAAGGACTCCTTGTAATGGTTCGAAAACGATTCGCGCGACGCTACGAATCCAGGCGGAAATCGACGGGCTGCACGTACCAGAAGGGGATCGGCTCGTCGCCTCGCCGCGCCGGCACATAGCGCCACCGGCGCACCGCATCGAGCGCCACCTCATCCAGGCGGGGATGGCCGCTGGACCGCCTGAGCCTAGTCTCGCCCACGCGGCCGTCGGCCAGGATGTACACGTCCAGCACCACCCGGCCCTCCTCGCGAAGCCGCCTGGACAGCGACGGATAAGGCGGTGGCGGATTGTTCAGGTGCGCGGCGTCCGAACGCGGCGGCGTGACGGCTTGTGGCGCTTCCCTCGCTTCCGCCTGGGGCGCGGGAGCAGCCACCAGTGGAGAGGGATCGGTGGCGGGCTGCGCGGCGGCCTGCTGCGCGACGGGCCGCTCCGGTGGCGGTGCCGTCACGGCGCGCGGGGATGGCGGCCCGCTTGGCGTCGGCGGCAGCGGCTTGGGGATCTCCCTCGGCGCGGGAGTTGGCTTGGGGGGCGGAGGTTCTGCCTTGACCGGAGCTTCCGTGGGTACCGGGGACGCGGGAGCCACCACGGGCGCGGGCGCCGATACCAGCTTGCCCGCGATGGACGGCGGGACGACCGGCGGGACCGGGCGATGCGCCGTCGAGCTCAGCCATGCCAGCGCGGCGAAGTGCGCCAGACTGACAAGCAGTAGTGGGGCGGCCCATGCCACGACGGTCGTTCGCTCAGGCGCGGACGTCGGCATCGACCGCTCCCGGACGCCAGTTCTTGGCCGCCAACTGTGCGTCCCACAAGGCACGATAGCGCCCCGTCCGTGCAAGCAGTTCGTCGTGCCGCCCCTGCTCGACGAGGCGACCGTCCTCGATCACCAGGATGCGATCCGCGCCCACGATGGTCGACAGGCGGTGCGCGATGACGATGACGGTCTTGTCCCGAACCAGGGCGTCGATGGCCCGCTGCACGGCCACCTCGCTCTCGGTGTCCAGGGCGGCCGTGGGCTCGTCCAGAATCACGACGGGGGCGTCCTTGAGCAGGGCGCGCGCAATGGAAATCCGCTGGCGTTCGCCGCCCGACAGACGGCCGCCGATGTCGCCCAGGGGGGTGTGCCAGCCCAGCGGCAGGCGTTCGATGAAGTCCAGGCAGTGGGCGGCGCGGGCCGCCGCCTCCACTTCGGCGTCGCTCGCATCCGGACGGGCCATGTGGATATTCGCCAGCACCGTGTCGTCGAACAGGTACACGTCCTGGAATACCACCGAGATCATGGAGTTGAGTTCATCGGGCGGGATGGCACGGACGTCCACGCCACCGATGGTGACGCACCCCTCCTGCGGATCGCCGTGACGCAGCAGCAAGCGGGTCAGGGTGGTCTTTCCCGAACCGGACGGGCCGACCAAGGCGGTGAGGCCCCGAGTAGGCAGTACGGCGCTGAAGTCACGCAGCGACGCCGTGGCGGCCTGGGCGTAGCTGAAGGTGACGTTCTCGAAACGCACTTCGTAATGGTCCGGCCGTGCAGTTGGCTCCACCAGAGGCAGAGGCGGAATGGCCAGCAAACCCTCGATGCGCTCCAGAGCGGCCTCGATCAGCTCCAGGACGGCGGTGTACATCACGAAGGTGGAGAGCGGCTCCACGAGCCGTGCCACGATGACGAACACCGCCGCCAGGATCGCCACATCGAGCGTGCCCGAGACGACCCAGGCCACCCCGGACGCGAGAATCAACAGCAGTCCGACCTCCACCACACCGGTGACCAACCTGTTGGGCTTGGCGCTCTTGCGGTGACCGAGGGTCTGGATTCGCTCCAGGTCTTCGAAGCCGACATGCATGCGCTGGGCCTTCTCGCCGGCCCCGCAGGCGGCGCGCAGCGCGGGCAACCCCTGGGTGTATTCGAGAATGTCAGCGCTGGTGCGCGCGTGGGCCTCGGCCAGCATGCGCATGCCACGGCCGAAGGCGGGCCGCCGCCAGCGGTAGAGTGGGATGATCGCGGGAAATATCAGCAACAGCGCCAGACCGAGACGCCAGTCCACCACCAGTAGCGCCAGGGCAGTGACTAGGGGGGTGACCACCGCGACCAGGATGAGGTCGATGATCATCAGGGTGTAGTTGAGGTTCTCATCGACATTGCCGAGCAGGAGTTCGGTCATCTCCCCCGTGCGCCTGTCCCTCAGCCGCTCCAGCGGCATGCGGCGCAACTGCTCGCCAAGGCGCGTGCGCAGTGCGTGGGTGGCCGCAGCGAGTTCGCCGTCGAATTCAAAGTTCTGCGCGCGCCAGCGCAGCAGCGTGGCCAGCGCCATCAACGCGGTCATGGTCGCCAACCAGATCAACGCGCCGCCGGCGTCCGGCTCGTTCAGGACGGCGGCGAACAGCGGCGCGACGCAGGCGAGCGCGAGGCCCTGCGAAACGGCGGCCAGGGCCAGGCCGATCAGGCTGGCGCGCAGGGCTGGCGCATGATCGCCTGCGGCGCGCAGCAGCTGCCGGTAGGTCTCGCGCCAGGAAGTGATGCGCGGCGTGGATTCGAGGACGGCGCTCATTGGACCTCCGGCTGAAGTTCTTCGCGGGACGAGCCGCGCTTGCCCAGAGCCCAGCTCTGGGCCAGTTCGTAGTTGCGCCAGAGACGGGCATAGATGCCCGCGCCGGCGAGCAGCGCCTCGTGTCGGCCGGTTTCCACCAACCGCCCATGCTCGAATACCAGCATCTGGTCGGCGTCGCGGATGGTGGCGAGGCGATGCGCCACCATGATCACCGTCTTGCCCCGCATCAGCTCGGACAGGGCGGCGATCAGGGCGGCCTCGTTTTCGGGGTCGGCATAGGCGGTGGCCTCGTCCAGAACCAGGATCGGCCGATCCTGCAGGATGGCGCGGGCGATGGTGATGCGCTGGCGCTGGCCGCCGGAGAGGAACACGCCTCGTTCCCCCACCTGGGTGTCGTAGCCCTGCGGAAGGGTCATGATGAAATCGTGGGCCTGGGCCGCCCTGGCTGCCGCGGACACAGCGTCCATGCCGGCGTCGGGCAGCCCCAGCCGTATGTTGTCGGCGATGCTTCCGGAAAACAGGAAGTTGTCCTGGAAAACAAAGGCAACCTGACGCATCAGGGTCTCGGTGGACATCTCGCGCACGTCGACGCCGCCCACCAGGACGCGCCCTGCGCTCACGTCCCAGAAGCGCGGGATCAACTTGGCCACGGTGCTCTTGCCGGCCCCGGAAGGGCCGACCAGGGCGACGACACTGCCCGGCGCCACCGTGAAACTGACATCGGTCAGGGCGTCGCCATCCATCTCTCCGTAGCGGAAACCGACACCCTCGAAACGGACGCTGGCATCCGTCGGCACCCGCTCTCGATCGGGTTCCGGCAGCACCGGAGCGGAGAGAACCTCCTGGATGCGGGCGATGCTCAACCGCGTCTTGTCGACCAGATGCTTGAGCGCCATCAGCGGCATCATGGCTTCGGCCATGCCCGTGCCGATCAGCAGCACCGCGAGCCATTGGGCGAACGGCAGGCTGTCGCGCCACGTCAGCCAGGCCCCCAGCCAGAGCAGCGCCGCCAGGGTCGGCATGGGATTGAGAGCCGCCATGGAGAAGCGCATGGGATACCCAGCCTCCCGATACCAGCGGCTCAGCACGTCAAGATACTCGCGCAGGGCGAGCTGATAGCGGCCGAAGGTCGCCGCGCCGCTGTCGAAGGTGCGCACCACCGGCATGGCCTGGACGAACTCGACCACCGCCGCGCCGACCCGCTCGCGGGCCTCGTTGTAGAGCCGGACCATCTCGGCGCGGTTGCGCATCGCCAGGACCATGACGCCGAAACCGAGCGCCAACACCGCGGCCGCCGCCAGGGCCAGGCGCCAATCCAGAGCAAGGAGGACGAGGAAGGTGATCGCTGGCGTGGCGTAGGCGCGAGCATGGAGCGGCGTGCTGTCGGCGACGAAGACATGCAGGGCCTTGACGTCGTCGTGCATGACCTTGGCCAGCGCCCCCGCGCCCACGGTCTGGATATAGCCGAGGGGCACTCGCGCCAGGTGCTGGCTGAGATCGGAGCGCACCAGGTTCTCCAGGCGAAAGGCGGCGAAGTGCGACTCGTTGAAGGCCGCCAAGCGAAGTAGATAGGCGGACACGGTGCAGACCAGCGCACCCAGCATCGCCGGCCAAGGCCAAGTGCCGGGCGATTCGAGCAGGTCGCGCACCGTCAGCGCCAGAAAGCCCATGGTCGCCAGCCCGAGCACGGCGGCGGCCACCGCCAGGGTCATGGCCAGGCGGATCCTGCCGCGCACCGGAGCCATGATCGCCCATGCATCAGAGACGGCTGGCGCGGGGGAGGTGTTCGAGGGAGATTTCTCGGGGAGGGAAAGGGTGGACATCAAGGTTCCTAGATGACGGCGGCAGACCTCTGGATGCCGGGTCACCGAGCATCAAGCTGCCTCCCGCAGGCATGGCAGTGGTGGATTTCCACGACGGGATGATGGATGCCGTCGAGTCCCGCGAGGGCGGCCTTGTACATGTCGGGAGAGGCGGGCGCATGGCTCACCACCGAAGCCACCAGGGTCCAGGCGTTGTGCCCTACCGACCACAGGTGCAGATCGGCGACATGGCTGTCGGCCACCGCCTCCAGGCGCTCGCCGACAAGGCGGCGCAATTCGGCGGGTGCCTCGGCATCCAGCAGGATGCCGACGGTCTGGCGCAGCAGACCCCAACTCCAGCGCAGGATCACCAGGGAAGCCACCATGGCGATGGCCGGATCCAGCCAGTGCCAGCCCCACAGCCAGGCGCCCAGCAGGCCGAGGATGGCAGCCACCGAGGTGGCTGCGTCGGCCATCACGTGCAGCAGCGCTGCTCGTAAATTGTGATCGCCGTGGGGGCTGTGTTCGTGGTCATGGTCGTGGTCGTGATGATGGTCGTCCGCTCCAGCCAGCAGCCAGGCAGACAGCAGGTTGACCGCCAGACCGATGACGGCCACCACCATCGCCTCCAGCGGTTGCAGTGGCTCCATGTAAAGCAGACGCCGCCCCGATTCCAGCATCAGCCAAAGAGTGGAGACGCCCAGCAGCAGGGCGCTGGTGTAGGCAGCCAGGTCGTTGATCTTGCCGCTGCCCAGGCTGAGACGGCGGTCGCGGGCGTAGCGTCGCGCCAGGTAATAGGCGCTGGCGGCAAGCCCCAGGGCGACGGCGTGGCCGCCCATGTGGATGCCATCCGCGAGCAGTGCCATGGAGCCGGTCCACAGCCCCGCCACCACCTCAATCACCATCGTCACGCAGGTGATGGACGCCACCACCAGGGTGCGCGTTTCGGCGCTGTGACGCGCGCCCTGGCCGAAGCCGTGGTCGTGATGGATGCCCGCCTGGGTGGCGCAGGGCGGGACCGTCTGAACGGTCGCAGAGATCATCGGCCTACCCCTGCTTAGAAGTACCAAGCCGCGCCCACGCCCAGGGTACGCCCGCGCGCCGGTGCGCCGGCCGTGACCGTCGGCGTGAAGTAATAGCCGTAGAGGTCGTACTTCTCGTCCAGCAGGTTGTTGCCATACACATATACTTCCGTGTTGCCCGACGCCACGCCCACGCGCATGTCGACCTTGCGGTAACTGCCGAGATCGAAGTGGTTCTGAGGATCGGCGGCTCGCGAACCCACATAGCGATAGCTCAACCGGGCATTCATGACCGGTGAGGCCAGCCCCAGGAACTCCGGTATTGGCTTGCTGTAGGCAACCGCCAGCGTGCCGCTCCAGCGGGGTACGTCGGGGACGCGGTTGCCCGCCTGAACGTCGCCGCCATAGACACCGACCGCATCGCTCTTGATCGTGGCATCGATGTAGCTCAGCCCCCCGGAGAGTTCGAAGCCGTTACCCATGCGCCAAACACCCTCCAGTTCGGCACCCTTGCTTTCGGTGTCTGCGTTGATGGTGCCCACCGCCATGGTCGAATAGTCATATCCGAGCAGGTGTGCGTCCTTCACCTTGGTCAGGAACAGGGCACCGTTCAAGGCGAGGCGATGATCGGTGGATTCCGTCTTGAATCCGACCTCCAGAGCGTTCGAGCGGGCAGGCTTGTAGGGAGTGCTGTCGGCAACCTGAGTGGTGAAGTCACTGAACCCTCCCGACTGATAGCCGTGGGAAAAGGCGCTGTAGACATTGGTGCTGGGCGCCAGGGCGTAGGACAGAACGACGCGACCGGTCGTGTAGTCGTCATTCAGCTTCCGGCTGTCCTGGACAGTACTGGCGCCGACATAGGTGGCGTCGTAGTGTTTCTTGTCCCAGGAATGGCGCAGACCGCCTGTGACCTTCCATTTTTCGGTGAGCGGATAGGTCACCTCGCCATAGGCCGCGTAGCTGTCGGTCTTGAAGTCGCGATTCTGACGGTTGCTGGCACTGTAGTAGGAATCGAACGAGCGGTCGGCGCTCGACAGATAAAGCCCCGCGACCCAGAAGACCGGCGCGGCGGGCAGCGACGACAGACGCAGCTCCTGGCTGACCTTTTTTTCATCCGAGCTATCCGTGCCGATGTATTCGATCGGATAGCCATACAGCGCCTGCATGAGTCGCTGGTCGTATCCCTTGACGCCCAGGAAGTCCGTGGTCGTATACGCTGTGATCGAAGTAAGGCGGCTGTTGTCCAGATCGTGATTGATCTCCACGGAATAGCGTTCCGCGGTTTTATGGTTGTCGTCGAAGATACCCGGCGTGAAATCCAGCTTTGCCGGATCGCCGTAGGGGCGCATGATGGTCAAAGCGGGGCTGCGCTCGTTTTTTTCGCGTTCGGCCGTGAACAGGGCGTTGGTATGGGGTGCGATATCCCACAGCAGACTACCCCGGAATGCCAAGCCGGATGGCTTTGCCAACGGCTTGCCATCCTGGGCATTCTCGATCCAATGGTCCGCCCCTGTGTTGCGCAGCGCGAAACGGCCGCTCAGGCGCTCTGACAGGGGGCCGCTGACGACCGCCTCCTCCAGATGCTGGTTGTCTTCGCCATACTCGCCACGAACATAACCTTCCAGGTGGCGCGTCGGCTTGCGTGTCGTGATGTTGATCGCGCCGGCCTGGCTGTTGCCGCCGAACAGGGTGCCCTGCGAGCCTTTCAGCACTTCGACACGCTCGACATCAAGAGTACCCAGACTGACGTTGCGCATGGACATCGGTACGCCGTCGACATTCAATGCCACTGAACCGTCGTCCATGCTGACCTGATAGAGTGATCCCACGCCACGGATGAGGACGTTGGCGGAATTGGGGCCGCCCCAGGAGCTGACTTCCACTCCGGGCGTGCTTCGCAGAGCTTCCTCGACGGTCTGCAAGCGGCGCGCCTCCACTTCCTCTCCGCCGATAACGCTGAGGCCGAAGGGAACGTCCACAGCCCGTTCCTGGCCCTGCCGGGCCGTCACGGTCACGGTCTTCAGTTCGACTGCGGCGGCGCCTGCCGTCCCGTTATCGGATGTGGCACTGACAGCCCCCGTCGAGTCTCTGGCTGACCCCTTGGCGGACTCCTGCGCGAGGGATGCACCAGGCAGGGCGGCCAGGGCCGTCAACAAGGCGACGGCCAGGGCGCTTGGCGCATGGGATGGGGCTCGGCGGCCTTGTGGCTTCTTCAAGTAAATCGGTTGCGGCATTCATTGCACTCCTGAAGCAGGTTGACGAAACGCCGACAAACGTTGGGCATGGACACACGCGGCCTGGCTTTCGACCGACCTGAAGCACGACAGACGCCTAGAAACCGCCGGCTGGAGTCCCCGCCACCATCGTTTCCGTCGGCTTATACAAATTGACTCGACGGGCGCGGCAGAAATTGGGAGAATGATTGTGAATGATTCTCATTTGGATTCCTGCCCGATTCGGCTCGTCTTTGACCCGAATCGGTTCCAGCGAAGGGAGGTAAGTCACATGACGCCATCAGCGCATACGTCATCGGCCCTGTCGTCCGAGGTCGCCGTTTCGAGCCTGCTTGCGGAAAAACCGGTGCCCCAAGTGGAGCGGGCCGCCAACTGTCGCCTGGTCAAACTGGCCCTGCGTGACGGGGTCGACACGCTACTGTGGAGCGGGAATCTCGCCCGCCCCATGACCATGAACGTGCGTGACGACTGGGATCGAATCCACTTCTCATGCGCGCTGAAAGGACGCTGTGGCTTCTCCATGGACGGCGATGCCGCGGGAGGAAGCGAGTGCATCCTGCGCCAGGGTCTGGGCTGCATCAGCTACACCCCGGGGTGCACGGGGCGATCGTCCTACGCGGACAGCTTCGAGTATGTAACCGTCTCCGTGCGTCCCGACATCCTCTCCGACTGGGTGCCCGATCTCGACGCATCCCTGGCGCGGATGCTGGATACCGCGCGGTGCTGCGCCATGCACCGTTGCAGCGCGGAAATGCGCGCAGCCGCCGGGGCCTTGAGCGGCGTATTGCGGCTGATGCCGGCCGGCCTGGAGAGGGACGCGATGCCCGTCCCCTCGGCGGCCTGGTTGCTTGGACAGTCGCTGGTCATGGTCGGCCTGGCGATCGAGGCGCACCGGGACGGGGATGCGCCATCACCCAGCGTTTCCCCGGCAGACAGGCGCAACCTGCTTCGCGCACGGGATATTCTGCTGGCCGACCTGACCCAGGCGCCAACCATTGACGCGCTCGCGCGGGAATGCGGCCTCAGCGCCGTGAAACTCAAACGCGGCTTCAGATTGCTGTTCAACGAGAGCGTCTATGGGTTATTCCAGCGGGAACGCATGCACGAAGCGCGTCGGCGCCTGAGCGAGGGCCACATTCCGGTGACCGTGGTGGCCGCGGACCTCGGCTACGCGAACGCGAGCCACTTCGCGGCCGCGTTCCAGAAACAGTTCGGCGTTCCCCCCTCGGCCTTCAAACGCCGACGTTGATCCCGCTTCCAAGCTTCCCGCCTACCGCTCTGCCCCCCGTCCCGAGCAATCCAATCGGGTTCGTCGGCCGCAACTCATACGCACCCTGTCCGTGACGAACGGATACGGATCCGGGCTGAAACAAACCCGGTCGGGGTGGCGCCGCATACGCGAGTCAATACCATTTGTGACTGATTCTCATTCGCGTATGCGTTAAGCATGCGCGTGTCGCCCACTTGCGCGCTCCCTCGATCGCGTGCTGGTTCGGCGGCCTGTCACAAGGAATGACGCGCATGAAGGAATTCATCGACATGCAGCACTGGCCATTGGTCGGTCTGCACATGCCGGAACAAGTAGCCGACGAACGGGCGGGCGACATGATCGCACAGCTCGAATCGCTGTATGCACGTGCGGAACCCTTCGTTCTGCTGATGGAAGGAGTCGAGTTTCCTCGCCAGTCGGGGCGTTTCATGACGACCTACGCGCAATGGAGCCGGGATCGATTCGTCGATCAACAGCGTTACTGCCTTGGCGCGCTTCGCATCGAGACGGATGAAACATTGCGGCATGAGTACCTGCGCAAAGCCGAGGCGTGGAACGCTTCCGGGCGCGCTCCCTATCCCTATCGGGTTGTCGCTACGCGCGCGGAGGCCGAGGCGCAGGCCCGCGCCTGGCTGGCCGGACACCACCCCTCGCCATCAGATGTCACCCCGCACGCCGATCCGACACGGGACAACCCATACGAGCCACCACACCATGTCCGACACTCTTCTTGAAACCGGTCGCGAGGAAGTCAATCAACCTGACGCCTCCCAAGAGGTTCCTGCCATCGACGAAGCGCTGCGCGCCGAGATCGCGGCTGACCTCGGCGTTCCCTCCACGCGGTTGGATGGGTGCACCAGCCTGATCCAACTGGGGATGGATTCGATGCGCCTGATGGCATGGCTGAACCGACTGCGCAAGCGCGGCCACACGGTGACGCTCAGGGAACTGTATGACGCTCCCACCCTGGCCGGGTGGACCGGGCTGCTCCAGCGCAAGAAGGCGATCGATCGCGAACGGTCCTTCGAACCCGCAACCTGGCCTGTCATGCGCGACGGAGAGGCGTTCGAGCTGACGCCAGTGCAGCACGCCTATTTCGTTGGCCGGTCACCACAGCAGACACTGGGTGGTGTCGGATGCCATCTCTATCAGGAATTCGACGGCTCGGGCCTTTCCAGCGACGCTCTGGAAGCCGCCGTCCACGCGCTGATCGAGCGCCACCCGATGCTTCGCGTGGCCTTTCGCGATGACGGCCTCCAGCAGTACCGCGAGGCATCCCATTGGTCCGAACTCACTGTTCATGACTTGCGAAACCTCGGCGAACAGGAATGCGCGGCACGATTGCAGGCGCTGCGCGAGCGGCTCGGGCATCGTGTGCTGGCCGTGGACCGCGGAGAAACCTTCGATTTCCAACTCTCGCTGCTGCCCGGCTGGCGGCACCGCCTGCATGTCAACATCGATCTGCTCATTCTCGATGCCGCCAGCTTCACCCTGGTGTTCGAGGAGCTTGCCGAGCTGATCCGCGGCACCACACTACCGACACCATGCGATGAGTACGATTTTCGCAGCTACCTCGCGCAACTGCGCAATGAAACACAAACCGCCAGGGAGCGGGCAAGGCGCTATTGGCTGGATAGATTGGATAGCCTTCCTGCGGCGCCGGCGCTGCCACTGGCGCGCGAACCGGAGCAGATAGACGACGTTCGCATCAGCCGTCGCCGCGCGGAGCTGAAGGCCGCCGATTGGGAGGCATTCAAGGCCGGCGCCGGCGCGAACGGGGTGACGCCGACCATGGCACTCGCCACCTGCTTTGGTGCCGTGCTGGCGCGTTGGAGCAACCAGACGCGCCTTCTGCTCAATCTCACGCTGTTCGACCGCCAGCCTCTGCATCCAGCGGTCGAACGCATGATTGCCGACTTCACCAACGTCCTGCTGATCGATCTCGTCGCCGAAGGCGCACCGTTAGACGAATTGGCGCGCAGCAATCAGAGCACCTTCGCCGAGGCCCATGAGCATCGCCACTGGTCGGGAGTGGAACTGTTGCGCGAGCTGCGCAAGGGACAGACGCATCGGCACGGCGCGCCAGTGGTGTTCACCAGCAATCTCGGGCGCCCCCTCTACGGCGACGGCACCGGCCCGACACTGGGGGAACCCGGTTGGGGGATATCGCAGACACCCCAGGTGTGGATCGATCATCTGGCGTTCGAGCACGGTTCGTCGGTCTGGCTGCAATGGGACAGCAACGACGCGCTGTTTCCTCCTGGCCTGATTGACGCCCTGTTCGATGCCTATGTCTCGGTCGTCCGTCTGCTGGTGGCGGATGCCACGGCCTGGCGTGCGCCCCTGCCGGACCTGATGCCCGTCGCTCAGCGGGAGGTGCGCCTGCGTGCAAATCAGACGGCGGGGCCGATACCGGGGGGCTTGTTGCACCACGGGTTCCTTCTCGCCGCCGAGCGCACCCCCGATGCAGTCGCGCTGCTCCATGGCGAGCGGTCGCTGACCTACGCGGAACTGTCCGATCAAGCGAAACGCTGTGCCGGTGCGCTGGCCGCACAGGGCGTGTGCCACGGCGACACGGTCGCGATCAGCATGTCCAAGGGCATGGGGCAAGTCGTTGCGGCGCTAGGCATACTCCAGGCTGGTGCGGTTTACGTGCCCGTCGCGCTCGACCAGCCTGCGGAGCGGCGGCGCACGATCTATCGTGACGCTGGCGTCGCCGCCGTGCTGACCTGCGCGGATGATGTTGGAGCGGGCAGTGCTCCGGGTGACGCCGACCCGCCCCACATCCACTGGCAGACTGCCATCCTCCACAAGGCGATGGAGGAACCAGTCCCCAGGGACCCCCTCCAGCCGGCCTACATCATCTACACGTCGGGCTCCACCGGGACGCCGAAAGGCGTCGTCATCTCTCATCGCGGCGCACTGAATACCTGCGTCGATCTGAATCGCCGCTACCGGATCGGCGGCAACGACCGGGTTCTGGCGCTATCGGCGCTTCATTTCGACCTGTCCGTCTATGACATCTTCGGCCTGCTGGCGGCCGGCGGCGCACTGGTTCTGGTCAGCGAGGCCCAGCGCCGGGATCCGTCCGTGTGGTGCGACATGATCGAGCGCCACGGCATCACGATCTGGAACACAGTCCCGGCCCTGTTCGACATGCTGCTCACATACAGCGAGGGTCTCGACCTGCGCGCACCCGCCCGACTGCGGATGGCCATGCTTTCCGGAGACTGGATCGGACTCGACCTGCCGCGACGCTATCGTGCCTTCCGTCCCGATGGCGAGTTCGTCGCGATGGGCGGCGCCACGGAAGCCTCGATCTGGTCGAATGTTTTCGATGTCCGGGAGGTGCCGCCACACTGGCGCTCGATCCCCTACGGATTCCCGCTCGCCAACCAGCGCTACCGGGTCGTCGACGAACAAGGCCGCGACTGCCCCGACTGGGTACCGGGCGAACTGTGGATCGGCGGCGAAGGCATCGCTCTGGGCTACTTCAACGACTCCGAGCGCACCGAACGACAGTTTGTCGAGACAACGAACGGCCGCTGGTACCGCACTGGCGACATGGGCTGCTACTGGCCCGACGGGACGCTGGAATTCCTCGGCCGCCGCGACAAGCAGGTCAAGATCGGCGGCTACCGCATCGAACTGGGCGAGGTCGAGGCTGCGCTGCATCGCATCGACGGCGTCAAGTCCGCTGTCGTGCTGGCCATGGGCGAGCGCGAGAAATCGCTGGCGGCCTTTGTCGTGGCGCACGGTAACGAGTTATACAGCCGCCGGCATGCCGATCCGGCGCTGCCCTCCGACTATGGGTCGCTCTTCGGACCCGCTGTCCCCGAAGCCGATCGTGAGATGGTTATCGAGCGTCTGGTCGCAGATTTTCTGAACGACCACTTGCGACGGCATGGTCTGGATTTCGCCGAACCTGTCGACGTCGATGAGGTCGTGCGGCGGTATGGCGCGGACCCAAGCTGGCGTGGGCTCATCGTCCGGTGGCTGAACCTTCTGGTTGGCCAGGGGCGCCTGGCCAGCCATGCGAACGGCGACGGCTACGTCCGCGGACGGCGATACGATGAGGCGCCGTGGCTGCCCACGAACGAAGACTCGCTCCACGCGACGGCGGAAGCCCTGCTTGCACACCACGCCGCGCTTGCGCAGATACTTCGGGGGCAGCGCGCAGCGGAGACGTTGCTTGCCCATCCGTTCTGGTCTCCCGAGTATCTCCTGACCCAGAGCCGGGGCATGGCCGCCGCAATCGACGCCTTGGCCGAGGCGCTGACGAAACTATCGCATACCCTGAATCGTCCGGTGCGCCTCGTCGAAATCGGCGCTCGCAGCGGTCTTGTCGGCGAGATGTTGTTGAACCGCCTGGATGCCAGCCGCCTGGACTACACGGCGCTGGACACGTCGCAGGAGATGGTTCTGCGCGCATCGGATCGCCTCGCGGCCTTCTCGCACGCGAACGTCCGGCGCTGGGACGACGCTTCCCGGGAAGCGCTGGCCCACAAGGGTGACGTGGTGCTGGCCGCAAATGCCCTGCACCGGCTCGATGAGAACTCGCTGGACGCCCTCTCGACACTGGCGGGTCCTGCCGCCCTGGTTCACGTGTTGGAGCTGCGCCGTGCCTCCTGCCTGACCATGGTCAGCGCCGATCTTCTTGCACCGGATGAGCACGGCATCTCCGCTCGGTTGCGCGGCACCGAGGAATGGCTTGAGAGATTCGGGGCGCGAGGCCTGCGCTGCCAACTGGCCGACGATGTTGGGGATCACCTGCGCTTCGTGTTGCGCGCGCCCGACGAGGTTCGCCATGCTGATCCCCGCAAGCTCGTGGCCGCCCTGGGCGAACATCTGCCCTCATACATGCTGCCGCAGAGACTGCATTTCCTTGACGCGTTTCCGCTCACCGCCAACGGCAAGGTCGACCACAAGGCGCTGGCAGCCCGCTGTGGGCCGGAGCAGACCATCGAGGCGGAACAGGAGCTTCCTCGCGGGGACGCCGAGGCCGCCGTTGCCGGGCTGTGGCAGGAACTGCTGCGCGTTCCGGTCGTGCACCGGCACAGTCACTTCTTCCAACTCGGCGGTGACAGCCTGCTTGCGACACGCTTGATGGGCAGGCTGGGCCAGGCAGGTTACACCGCGCACCTGGGCGACCTGTTCAACTACCCGACGCTTGCCGCCTTCGCGGCCACCCTGGCAAGCGCAGATCGAATCGCCGACACCCTGAGGCCCGATCCAGCTTCCCGACATGAGCCGTTCCCGCTCACCGACGTGCAGCAAGCCTACCTCGTGGGACGCGAGCCAGGATTTCCGCTGGGTGGTGTCGGTTCCCACTTCTTCGTCGAGTTCGAGGTCGAGGACCTGGACACTCAACGCTTCGAGGCGGCCTGGGATCGGCTGATCGCCCGCCACGACATGTTGAGGGCGGTAGTGCGTGACGGCCGACAACAGGTTCTGGCCGAGGTACCTCGGTTCGCGCTGCGGCGACACCGTGTCGCCCGCTTCGATGGCCCGGAAGCCATCGAACTGCGCGAACGCCTTTCGCATCAGGTGCTCGATCCGACCCGCTGGCCCGTCTTCGACGTGCAGACGGCTGAGGATGGGAGCGGACGCAGCCGCCTGTTCGTCTGCCTCGACAACCTGATGCTCGACGGGCTGAGCATGCAGATACTGTTGGCCGAGTTGGAGCAACTGTATCTTTCTCCGGACAGCGATCTGCCCGCACTCGATGTCGGCTTCCGCGACTACCTGATCCACCATGTCGGTCGAGAGCCCGCCGAAGCCTCGCTGGAATACTGGCGGCGACGCCTGGATGAGCTGCCACCCGCGCCGCAACTGCCTCTGTTCCGCGATCCGACCGAGATCGGTCGCCCACGCTTCGTGCGGCTGTCCGACAGCCTTTCCGCCGACGAATGGTGCAAGCTCAAGGCGCGTGTCGGTGAGGAGGGACTGACTCCCTCTGCATTGCTGCTGTCAGCCTACGCAGCCGTGCTCTCGGCCTGGAGCGCTCGGGCCGACCTGTGCCTGAACCTCACATTGTTCGACCGGCGGCCGGTGCACCCACAGATCGAGCGCGTGCTGGGCGACTTCACCTCCCTGCTGCTGCTGGCCTGGCTGCCCGAATCGGACTGGCGTGCGAGCGCCAGACGGCTTCAAGCACGTCTCCGGCAGGATCTCGCGCATCGCGATGTTTCCGCGCTCTGGGTCATGCGCCAGCTCGCGCTGCGACGCGGCCAGCCGTCGGCTGCGATGCCGGTCGTGTTTACCAGCGCCCTCGGCTTCGAACACGACCGCTTCTTGGCCCATGCATCCTGGCTGAAGCCACGCTGGGGCATCTCTCAAACCCCGCAGATCTGGCTTGACCACCAGGTCTATGAATCCGAGGGAGAGCTGCGTTTCAACTGGGACGCGGTAGAAGCACTCTTCGACCCGGAGCAACTCTCCGCCATGTTCGCGCAATACACGGAATTGCTGCGTCGGCTCGCCGTCGATCCTGCGGCGTGGAACCTTCCCACCGACACTTTCGTGCCTCGGAGGGCCGCTCGCACTGTGTCGTCTGTTCCAGGCGAGTCGATCACGACGGCCATTCCCGAGCCACTCCATGTGGACGACGCTCTGGTGGATGAGTTGCGCCATCACTTCCGGCAAGTGGTTGGTCAGCCGATTGCCGCGCGACAGACGTTCTTCGAGGCCGGCGCAACTTCGCTGAAGCTCGTGCAGCTTCACATCCATCTGCGCCAGGCAGGACATGCGAGCCTCGCGGTCACCGACCTCTTCGCCCACGCCACGCCATACGCGCTGGCGGCGCACCTGAGTACACGTCCGGGCGCCGGGATTACCTCCAGACATCAACCCGAGCCGGAGCGACGCAGCCTTCTGAATCAACGCAAGGCCCGCGCCGGGCGGCGCGGGGGAGGCCAGTCGTGACCCGCCATATCCCCTACTGGTCCTACTACCTTCACCAGGGCATGCTCACGGCGCTGGTCATGCAGGGGGTCGTTGGCTATTTCCGCCACGCCGGGCTGGACCTCGCGCAGCTCAGCTGGTTGTCGCTCGCCATGCTGCCCTGGGTGGGCAAGTTCCTATGGGCGCCGTGGTGCGAACGGCACGCCCTGCCGCTCTCAGGCAACCGCTACCTTGGAAGCCTCGTGCTCCTTCAGGTCGGAATGGCCGCACTGCTGGGGGGCGTTGCGCTGGTGGAGCCAACCCGTTCCGCGTGGGTGATCGTCGCCATCCTCATGCTGCTGACGTTGCTGTCGGCCAGCCACGGCATCTACGCCAACGGCATCCTCATCTGCACCACCGACGAGCGCAGCCGGCCGTTTGCCAATGCCGCCCAAGTCGGCGGCAGCTACCTGGGGATCCCATTCGGCGTGTTCGCCTTCCTGGCCGTGACGCAATACGCCGGCTGGGCCGCGGGCTTCCTCTCCATGGCGGCACTGTCCCTGATTCTGTTGATTCCTGTGCTTCTGGTGCGGCAACCGGTCCCGGTCAGCGCTGGCCAGGAACAGCCGCGCTTCGATCCATCCAGTCTGCGCGCGCTCTGGCCCGCGCTCGCGCTGACGGCAATCTACTACCTGGCCATGCGCGGTCTCATGGCCATGCAGACGGTACTGCTCGTCGACCAGGGCATGAGTCTGACCGAGTTGGGCCAGGCGCTGACGTTCTTCAGCACCGTGGCCAGCGGCCTCGGCGTCCTCATCGGAGGGCTGCTCGCGCGGCGGATTGGGGCATGGCGAAGCCTTCTTCCGGTGATGGTGTTGCACGCCGCGTTGGCCGGCCTGATGGCGGTCGGCTATTCCCGGTTCGATTTGCCCGCGTGGCTCGTCCTGTTCGGGCTGGTCAACGCAGCCGCCGCGGTCGGCTTCGTGACGCTCTACAACGTGCTCATGGGACTGGTGCGGTCGCATCAGCCCGCTTCCGACTACGCCCTGTTCCAGTCTGTCGACATGGCCGTCGCCATGCTCGCTTCGATGATCACCCTGCGCGTCGCGCACTACACCGGCTACCAGACGTCCCTGACCCTGCTCGCGGTCGTCGCGGCCATCAGCCTGTGGCCCGCCAGCCGGTTGCGCCACCGCCTCTCTCGCCCGGCAGTTCACGAGCCCGCCGCGGCCAACCTCGAACCCAGCCTGGAGCCACGTCATGGGTGAATGTCCCGCGCCTGATCTTGATGCCCTGGTGGCAAGACATTACCCCGATTGCGAGCCGGTCGCCGTGATTGGTCATGCCTGCCGCTTCCCCGAATCGGACGACTGCGAGGCGTTCTGGCGCAACCTGGTGGACGGGCGCGAGCTCAGCCGTCGCTTCTCGCGACAGGAGTTGCTTGACGCCGGACTGCCCGCCGCGACTGTCGACGCCCCGAACTTCGTCGGTGTAGGAACCGTCGTGCGGGATGCCGATGCGTTCGATGCCGATCTGTTCGGCTACTCGCGGCAGGAGGCGGAATCGATCGACCCTCAGCAGAGGCTCTTCCTGCAAATCGTGTGGCACGCCCTGGAGCATGCCGGCTACGCACCGCGGGACGTGCCCCACAAAACAGGGGTTTTCGGATCCGCCAGGATCAGCACCTATCCGGGCCGTGAGCCGCTGCGCATCGCCGAGGTGGCCCAGGTCAAGGGCCTGCAGTCCCTGATGGGCAACGACAAGGACTACTTGGCCACGCGCGCGGCCTACAAGCTCAACCTGCGCGGTCCAGCGATCACCGTGCAGACCGCGTGTTCGAGTTCCCTCGTTGCGGTCCACATGGCGTGCGAGAGCCTGCGCGCCGGCGAGTGCGATATGGCGGTGGCCGGCGGAGTGGCCATCTCCTTCCCGCAGCAGGCGGGTTATCTCCACCAGCCGGGCATGATCTTCTCCCCGGACGGACATTGCCGCCCGTTCGATGCCGAGGCGCAGGGCACTTTCGCCGGCAACGGGATCGGTGCCGTGGTACTCCGCCGACTGGCCGACGCCCTGCGTGACGGAGATCCGATCATCGCTGTGGTGCATGGCAGCGCGATCAACAATGATGGCGCACAGAAGGTCGGCTACACCGCACCTTCCGTCGCAGGACAACGCGAGGTGATCCGTGAGGCGATGGCACTTGCCGGTGTTCTCAGCGGCCAAATCGGGCTCATCGAGGCGCATGGAACCGGCACCCCGCTCGGCGACCCCATCGAGGTGGAGGCGCTGCGCGCTGTCTTCCATCGACGGGGGGACGGGCCGCCCTGCGCACTGGGATCGGTCAAGGGCAACATGGGGCATCTGGACACCGCCGCCGGGATCGCCAGCCTGCTCAAGGCCATCCTGGCGGTCGAGCGCGGGACGATCCCGCCCAGCCTGCACTTTCGAACCCCGAACCCGGCGCTGCGGCTGGACGACAGCCCCTTCCACGTTCCTACTCAGGCCCAGATCTGGAACGACCCAACACGCCTGGCCGGCGTCTCCTCGTTCGGCATCGGCGGCACGAACTGCCATCTGATCATCGGCTCCCTGCCCGACGCGTTGCGCACGCCACGTGTGGATGCCGGAATGCCGACGGCCGACACGTCGCCGGCGACGGGCGCATTGCTGCTCAGCGCGGCGAGCGAGCCCGCACTGCGCCGTCTGGCCGGTGCCTATGCGGAGGCGTTGCGCCACGCCGATCCCGATGACCTGGCCTACACCGCCCGGCACGGCCGGCAACTGGACCTCGCCTTCCGACTGGCGGTGCCGTTGTGCGAGGAGACTGCCGCCGCCCTGACCGCTTGCGCGGCCGGCGACGAGGACGTGCTGGTGCACCACGGCCGGGGCGAGCCCGGTGGACAGGCATGGCTTTTCACCGGGCAGGGTTCGCACTGGCCCGGCATGGGCAACGACCTGTACCGGGCTTCGCCGGCCTTCGCTGCCAGCCTGGACCGCTGCCTGGCGGCATGCGACGGCGAAATTCCCCTCGATCCGCCTCTGCGGGACGCGCTACTCGGGGAGCGGGGCGATCTGCTCGAACGCATGGAGTACGCCCAGCCGGCCATCGTCGCCTTCGAGCTGGCCATGGCCGCGCATTGGATATCGCTGGGCCTGAAGCCCGATCGGGTACTCGGACACTCAGTGGGCGAGTTCGCCGCCGCGGTAGTGGCCGGCCATTACGAACCAGAGCCCGTCATGCGCCTGGTTCGGCGGCGAGGCGCCCTGATGGATCGGTGTGCCGGCGGCGCCATGCTTTCCGCATTCGCGGACGAAGCCACGCTGCTGCCCATCGCGCAGAGTATCGGCCTTGATCCGGCGGCCTGGAACGGTGCGCGTCACCTGGTGTTCTCGGGCGAGCGCGACGCCGTCGATGCGCTGGTGGCCGTCTTGGACGAGCGGGACATCCGTTACAGCCGCCTGGCCGTCACCGGGGCCGCGCATTCCCGCCTGCTCGACCCGATCCTCGACGCGTTTCAGCGCGAGGCGGCGACGCTTCGCGCCGTCCCTGGCCGAATCCACCTCATCTCTACACTGTCGGGCGAACCCGTCGACGCCGATGCACTCAACGCTCCCGACTATTGGCGACGCCACATGCGCGAGCCGGTGCGCTTCATCCAGGCCCTGCGCACGGCGCTCGGCCAGGGTACGGGCCTCTTTCTGGAAGTGGGACCGGACGCGCCGCTGACCGGCATCGGACGTCGCGAGGCGCCGGACGCTGCGCGGTGGATCTCCAGCGCACGGAGACATCAGCCCGTCATGGCCCAGGTGGAGCAGGCCCTGTTGCAGTTGTACGCGGCCGGCGTCGAACTGCCCTGGAAAACCCTGCTCCCCGTCACAGGTCGCCGAATCCACGCACCGCTCTACCCCTTCGACCGTCAACGCTACTGGCATGAAGCAGAGTTCGCGGCCGTCCTCCCGGCGCAGCTCGCCGTCAACACGGCGCTTGAGGACGGCCGGCGGGTCGCCGCGCAGGCTGCCGAGGAACTGGAGTTGCCACGGCTTCAGGCTTTGTACGCCTGCGTCACGAAGCTGCATGCCATCGACGTGGATACGCTGGTGCGTCGCTGCGTCGGCACGCGCATCGAACAGGGCGTCACCGCCCTGGATGTACTGCGCGGCGGACGCCTGCTGCCGCGCCATCGTCAGTTGCTCACGCGTCTGCTCAACGCCTGCGTCGAAGACGGTTACTACGGTCGCGACGGGGAACGCTACTCGGTCGACAACGACGTTCCGCACGCATCGCGCGCGGCCCTGCTGGACGAATTGCGCGGCTACTGCGAGGGCCTGGACGTGATAGCCGAAACGGTCGGGCGGGCAGGCGAGAACCTGTACGCCATGATGCGCGGAGAGGTGGAGCCGGTGGCGGTCATCTTCCCCGAGGGCGCGTCCAGCGGCGTCGAAGTGCTGTATCAGGACTTCAGCTTCGGCCGCTACTTCAACCGGATCGCCGCCGGCGTGGTGGAGGGCCTGATGCGCGAGCGACGGGCACAGGGTAGCCAATGGCAACCCTATCGTGTTCTTGAAGTGGGCGGCGGCACGGGAGGAACCACCGCCTGGCTGCTGCCGGTGCTGGCGAATGAATCCGCGCTCCAGTATGACTTCACCGATATCTCTACGATCTTCACCCGCCGCGCCGAACAGAAGTTCGCCGCCTACGACTTCCTGACCTACCGCGAATTTGATCTACAGAAGGACGCGCAGGCTCAGGGCTTCGAGGCGGGCAGCTATGACCTGATCGTGGCCGCCAATGTGATCCACGCCACCCAGCACGTCGGCCACACCCTGGCGAATCTGTTTCCGCTGCTCAAGCCGGGCGGGCGCCTGTTGATGCGCGAGATCACCCGACCGATGCGGCTGTTCGATTTCGTGTTCGGCCCGCTGGTTCCGCCTCTGCACGACGAGGAGGCGCGCGGCGGCGAACTGTTCCTGACCACCGCGCGCTGGAAGGAACAGTGTCTCGCCGCCGGCTTCGAACACGTCGACTGGCTACCGGACGACGGAACCACCACGTCGGGGATCAGCGAGCACGTCATACTGGCGATCGCGCCCGGGCGTCCCATGGCGGCGCCGCTGCCGTGGGAGGCGGAAGTCCGCGACCGCCTGCTCGGTGTGTCGCTGACGGACGACGGCTGCTATCTGGCCGACTGGTCCGACTGTGCCGGCAACGACGAGTGCTGGCGCGAGCGCGTCCGTGATGCATGCATCGAGCTCTCAATCCGCCATGGCAGCGGTCGTGAGCCGCTTCAGGTCGACATTCCCGCTGTTCCGCAGCGGCTGTCGTTCGTGCGACTACGCTGGCATGCGGCACCGTTCGGTGAGGCGCGCCTCGGCATCGAAGTCCGTGACGACAATGACCAATGGCAGCCTGTCCTTAGCCCATCGCCGCCAGCTTTCGACCTGCCCACTCCCATGCCCGCCCCGGGCACCCACTACGACTGGGAATGGTCGCCTGCCGGAAAAGGTTCTGTGGGCGAGAAGGATATCGAACTGCGGGGTGACAGTTCCGGCGCCGCGTCGGCGCTGAGGTCGGCGGGCATCCGAGTGTCCGCGGAGGCTACCTGGATCATGCTCGTGCTTGGCCTCGTCGATGACGATCCGCTGCCGTTGGTGGATGAGTTGATCGCCGCACTTTCCGACAGCGAACGGAAATCCCTGGTGGTCGTCACCCGATCCGCCTGGAGAATCAAGCCCGACGATGAGGTGGATGCCGCACATCACGCGATCTGGGGCCTGTTGCGTGTGGCCGCCACGGAACGGGGCGGGCGCGGGATATCCGTTGTCGACATCGATGCGCATATCGGTTGGGAGGCGCTCGTCCCCGGCTTGGCGGCGGTGAACGCCGGCCACCCGTGGGTTGCCGTGCGGGACGGCGTGGCCATGGTGCCGCGACTGGCCGTAAGGAGGCACAGCGCCCCCATCTTGCCCGCCGGCACCTTTCAGGATGACGGATGGCATGTGGTGACCGGCGCATTCGGAGGGCTCGGCCGGCTCAGCGTGCAATGGTTGGCCAGCCGGGGTGCCCGCCGGATCGCCCTGCTGGCGCCCCGCACGCGTCCGGACTGGCCGGATTTCCAACGCGCGATGGCCGAGCGTCATGGGTGCGAACTCCATTGGGTGCCATGCGACGTCGGCGATTCGGCGCAGATGACCCAGGCACTGCGGCAACTGGAGGAGGATGGTGGCGTGTGCGGAGTCATACACGCGGCCGGCGTGCTCCACGATATGCCGCTCTCCAGTCTGGACCGGACGCGACTGGATCAGGCGTTCGCAGTAAAGGCCGGAGCCGCGCGCACTCTGTATGACTGGCTGCGTACGCGACACGGGCGATACCTGCTGCTCTACTCCTCGGCGGCCGCAGCGCTGGGCGCTGCCGGTCAGGGTGCGCATGCCCTCGCCAGCGCCTACCTGGATGGACTCGCTCTCGCTCATCGCAACGACGCGTCGCCCACGGTCGTATCCATCGGCTGGGGTGCCTGGGGCGAGACGGGACGCGCTGCAGACCCCGGTCTCAAGGAGAAGCTCGCGGCGGGAGGAATGGGGTTACTCGATAGCGCCGAGGGCCTGTGGCACCTTGAGCAGGCGGTGATGCGCGGCTCGCCCTATCGATTGGCCATGCGCATCATTCCCGATCGACTCGATACCGCACGACGAGAACTGCTGGCTCCCGCGTCCCCCGTCGCAGCGCGTGAAAAGCCTTCGACGTCGTCCGCTGCGCCGCCCCCTATCCCCGCGCTCTCCAAGGATAAGCTGGGCGATGCCGATGCGGTGGCCGCCTGGCTGACGGCGCGCATCGCCGCGCAACTGCGGCTGGACGACCCGGGCCGAATCTCGGCGAACCGGGACCTGTTGCAGATCGGACTCGATTCACTGCTCTTCCTGGAGCTGAGCAGTGACATCCAGCGCCAACTCGGCGTTCGCATCGACGCCGAACGCGCCTATCGCGACCTCACCGTGGGTGGCCTGAGCCGGCTGATCGTCGAATCAGCGCCCTGCGCACAGAGACGACAGGAGCCGGAAGCACTGCGCCACGACGCGGTCGGCCGGCATCTACCGTTTCCACTGACGCCCATCCAGCATGCCTACTGGCTGGGGCGAACCGAGTTGATCGAATACGGCGGCGTCGCCTGCCACGTGCTGTTCGAGTGGGACAAACGCCACGACGAATTCGATGTGGAACGTTTCGAGCGCGCCTGGAACGCCTTGGTTCAGCGCCATGACATGTTGCGCATGGTGGTGGACGCGGATGGCCAGCAACGCATCCTGCCCAATGTGCCGTTTTACCGAATTGAACGGTGCGATCTGCGCCAACTGTCTCCCGAACGAAGGAAACTTGCGCTCGATGAGATGCGCCACGAGTTGTCCTATCGAGTCCCGCCCGCCGATCAATGGCCTCTATTCGAGCTTCGCGCGAGCGAAATCGACAATCTGCATTACCGCCTGCACATGAACCTGGACCTCCTCATGTTCGATGTGCAGAGCTTCAAGGTCATGATGGATGATCTGGCCACGGCGTATCGCGGTGAGGATCTGGCGCCGCTCTCGATCACATTCCGTGACTACGTGCTGGCGGAGCAGGCGCGACGCCGTGAGGATGCGTGGCAAGCCTCGTGGCGCTACTGGCAGGAACGCCTCGCGGAACTACCACCCGCGCCGCGCCTGCCGTTGGCGGCGGAACGGCCGCACATCCGCCCAAGGTTCACCACCTACCAGGCTCGACTGGACAAGGAGGCGTGGACCGGGCTAAAGCGGGAATGGCGGACATGGGGGGTGACGCCATCAGCGGCACTGCTGACACTGTTCGCTCACACGTTGGAACGTTGGTGCCGCCAACCCGAGTTCACGCTCAACCTCACTTTCTTCGACCGGCGGCCGGTTCATCCCGAGGTGCGCCAGCTGATTGGCGACTTTACCTCGGTCCTTCTGATCGACTTCGATCTCGGCACACCCTGCGCGCTGCGGGAATCCATCGAACAGACCCAGCGTCATCTGTGGCAGCGTCTCGCGCACAGCCAGGTTAACGGCGTGGAGTTGATGCGTGAACTCGGCAAAGGGCGGGCCCAGCGCCGGCAGCCACTGATGCCCGTGGTATTCACCAGCATGCTCGGCATGTCCCTGGACGGCCTGGCCATCGACCAGGCGATGACAAGCCTGCTCGGCGATCCGGTGCACGTGTTCACGCAGACACCGCAGGTCTGGCTTGACCATCAGGTCATGGAGATCGACGGTGCTCTGATCTTCAGTTGGTACTGCATGGACGGTGTGCTTGCCGAAGGCGCGGAGCAGACCCTTTTCGAGGACTATCAAGGCCTGCTGCGTGCCGTGGCTGCACGGCCGGAATTGATGAACCACGCCGAGTTGTGGAAGCTTGGTGACGACGGCGATCTGACGCAATTCGCCCGTCGTCCCTGGCCGCTTGGCGCTGGAGATACCGCCATCGACCTGCGCGATGTCGAAGATGCGCTGCGCGCAAGGGCCGATGTGCGCCGTGCCGAGGTCTTGTCGGCAATGGACGGTGGTTCGCTGGAGGTGAGGGTGGTGGCGGCCGACCACGTCGTGCCTGCCTCGCGATCGCCTGCCTGCGATCAGGTTTCGCTCGAGCCGTTGGATGTTGCGACGCTGGCGGAAGTCGAATCCGCGTGGCGCTGGCTCGAAGCACGCGCATTGCGCGGCATTGCCGACACGCTGCGGAGCCACGGACTGTTCGAGCATGAAGGGCAAAGCCACGGTCTCGACGAGATTCACTCCAGACTTCGCGCCTTGCCTCAATACCGTCGTCTCGTGCGGCAGTGGTTGCATCTGCTGCGCGATCAAGACTGGCTTCGAGAGGATGTCGACGTTTTCGTATGTTCCCGCAGTCTCGCCGAAATTCCGGAAGCCGCGCACTCGCGGCCCGAGGCGGGCTGGTGCCAGACGATTGCCGGCTTCCTTGATACGTGCATCGAACATCACTCCGCCTTGCTGACAGGTGAGCGGTCGCCGCTGGAGTTGTTGTTCGCAGATGGCGGAATCGTTGCGCACGCGTTCTACAGCGACAATCCGGTTGCACGCTGCCTCAACGCGAATGCCGCCCGTCTGGCGCGCGCTCTTGCCATGGACACATCGGAACTGCGCGTGCTGGAGGTTGGCGCCGGTACCGGCGCCGCCACCGAGCACATCCTCCCCATCCTGGAGGGGCTGCTGCGGACATACCGGTTCACGGATGTTTCGCCCCTCTTTCTTGACGACGCTCGCAAACGCTTCTCGAACATATCCGGCGTCGAGTACGGTCTGCTCGATATCAACCACGCCCTCGATTTTCAGTCTCATCCAGATGCCGGGTATGACCTGATAGTCGCCAATCAGGTCATGCACGACGCCCATCATGTCGTGCACTCCCTGCACCGCATACGTCTGCTACTGCGCCCCGGAGGGCGGCTCCTGCTGATCGAGGCGACGGAACGTGACAGCGCGCTGCAGATGGCCAGCGTCGGCTTCATTGAGGGACTGGGCGCCTACGCCGATCTCCGCACGGCAGACGACAAGCCGATGCTGGACCTTCCGATGTGGCGAGCCGCCCTCGAACAGGCCGGCTTCACCGTGGAGTTGGCGTGGCCTGAAACGGATCACACGCCGATGCGCCAGCATCTTGTCCTCGCCCGAGCCGTTTCTTGCGGTCGGCTCCAGGTCGATGAGATGGAGCGCGACCTGCGAACGCGCTTCGGTGACGCCCTTCCTCCCGTTCGCGTGCGACAGTGCGAGCGGCTGGACATCAATGGGGATGCCAGCTCGTCTCCATCGCACGCACCGGCGAACAGCCCAAACGCTGCGCCTGGAGAGGGTGCATCCCGCCAGCGCCGGGCGAAAGCCGATAAACCGGATCGCCTGGCTGTCGAACGGGAGGTCGCCATTCTCTGGCAGGAGCTGCTCGCGCGTCCTGTTCATTGCGACAGCGATTTCTTCCAGTGCGGTGGGGACAGTCTGATCGCCACCCGAATGGTTGCCCGGCTCAACCGGTCGGGACTGCGCAACGCCAGCCTCCAGAGCCTGTTCGCTCATCCCACCCTGGCTGGATTCTGCGCCACCCTGGCTTCGCCCCTCGAAGCGGGCACCTATGACGCGGTAATTCCGCTCGCGCAGGGCAATGGGGCCGGGACTGCATTTGTGTTCCATCCATCGGACGGCGAGGTCGGCGCCTATCTGCCTCTGGCTAAGCACCTAGGCCTTGACGTCTTCGGGCTTGTGGCCCCCGAAGTGTTGCATGTGGACAGTCTGAACGAGCTTGCGTCGGTCTACGCGGAAGCCATTCGGCGCCAGCAACTGCAAGGACCGTATCTTCTGATCGGCTGGTGCTACGGTGCTTTCGTCGCCGCGGAGACGGCACGCATCCTGCGCCATGGCGATGTCCCGGTGATGCTGTCACTGCTCGATCCGATCTGCCGCGCCGACTTCGCCTTCACCGACCGCGCCGCACTGCTGCGGTTGTGTGCCCAAGGAAGGGTTATTGTGCCGTTGCCGGACGACCTGGAAAAGCTCAAGCCCGACGAGCAGTTGGCCTGCTTCGCACGTAACGCTGCGGCCGTCGGCCTGGTGCCATCTGATTACGATTCGGAGCGGACCCGCCTATCGTTGGAACGCATAGCCCGGCTGTTGCAGATGCTGGCTCATCACCCGGCACCGGACCCTTTACCCATTCCATGCCTCTGGCTGAATACGACCCAGCGGCCTGCCCACTGGGCGCCCGCTGAACACGATTGGGCATCCTGGGCGCCACATGCGCAGCGGCACACGCTCGACGTCGATCACTGGCAACTGGTGATGGACGAGGCGGCGGCGGCGACCACAGCCGCGTTAATCCGTGAGTGGCAGCGAGGCCACGGGGAAGTGAAGGAGCGGAGCGTATGAAGCCCTCGTACACGAAACCCCGGCGCGTCCTCATCGTCGGTGCCAAATTCGGAGAGGTCTACCTCAACGCATTCCTGCGCCCCCAGGCGGGACTGGAACTGGCGGGCCTGCTGGCGAATGGCAGCGCACGGGCGCGCCATCTGGCACAGGCATTTGGCATTCCGTTCTACACCGATGTGGAGCAGGTTCCGGACGACATCCACATCGCATGCGTGGTGGTTCGTTCAACGGTGGTAGGGGGCCCCGGAACGGCGCTCGCCGAGGCGCTCCTGCGGCGCGGAATGCATGTGATACAGGAGCATCCGATGCATCCGGATGAGGCAGCCCGCCTGCGACGGCTGGCGGACCAGCAGGGATGCACCTATTGGATCAACAGCTTCTACGCGCACACGCCGGCCGGGCGGTGCTGGATCGAACGCGCACGCCACCTTCGGCGACTACTCGGCAATGAAGCGGCACACTTCGCACACCTGACCACGAGCCGACAACTGCTCTATTCCTCGCTCGATCTGCTGTTGCAGGCGTACGGTGCGGACAACTCCTCCATCGATTTGGGGGAGGCCGGGGAAGGAGCCTTCAGCCTTCTGCGTCTGGGCCTCCCGGGGTGCCAGGCCCTGCTGCGCTTGCAGACCTACATGGACCCCCACGATCCGGACTTCCACAGCCTGACCATGCACCAGCTCACGCTCGGCTGGCCCTCGGGTTACCTGTCTCTGGAAGCGAGCTACGGACCGGTTCTCTGGACGCCGGCGCTGTACGACCCGCGGCATCAGGAGGACGATCGGAGTTTCTACCATGGCGCCTTGGCCACGGACGACGATAACCTCTCGCGCCCCTGCACGCTGACACTGCACCCGGCGGCGCCGGACTGGCGTCACGCTCTCGAAGTGGACGGTCCCGCCGGTGTGGAGTGGGTCCTTCATTTGCTGAATCGGCATCTGGATGGCGCCGTCGAGCCAACAAGCTTCCAGGCGGACCACCAGCTGATGCTCGCAAGGCTGTGGCAACAGATACTGCGCCAAGCCGGCCCGGCCCGTGAGCGCCGCTTGCCTCCACCACAACTCATCGAGGCGCGGGAGTTGCTCGAACCATCCCGCGTCGCAGCCGAATGGGAGGCGTGACGATGGCCGGCATGTTGCGCACATGCATGACGGCGAAAGACCCGAATGCCCTGCACATCGTCCTGTGTCCATTCGCAGGAGGCAGCAGTGGCGCCTTCCGTAGCTGGGTCACTGTCGAATCCGCAGGCGTGAGCGTTTCCCTGGCGGTGTATCCCGGCAGGGATCATCGCATGGACGATCCCTGCGCGGAACGCATAGATGATCTCACCGACCAACTCGTCGAGGCTATCCACACAGCCGGCATCGATCCACGCAAGGCTGTGCTCGCCGGCCACAGCATGGGCGCTCAGGTGGCGTTCGAAACCTGTGCCCGCCTGGAGCAACTGGGTGAAGGTCCGGCCGGCCTGGCGCTGTCCGGTTGCCACGCGCCGCACCTGCGGGGACGACGACTGCTCAGCCATCGGGATGACGAGGGCTTCCTCGCACAGCTCATCGATATCGGAGGTTGCAGTCCGGAACTGTTGGGCGATCCGGCGCTGCTCGCTGTGTTCCTCCCAATGCTTCGAGCGGACTTCCGCGCCACCGAGAGCTATCACCGTTCGCCGCCATCGGATCGGCAACGCCTGCGCACACCGGCGTTGCTCATTCATGGAACCAACGATGAGGAGGCGCATCGCCACGAAGTGGCGGCTTGGAGCGCCTGGCTGCGCGACGCGGGCGGCCCGGTCGCCATCGCCGGAGACCACTTCTATGTGACGCAACGGCCGCGGGCCTTCATCGGCCACATCCTCCGCCATTTCCAATCAACCGCTACAAGCATTGACTGACGTCAGGTGACCATCATGGATGCACGCGCGTATTCCTCCTCCCGGCATTTCAACTCAAGTCACGACAATCTCGGGATTCATGGTTCTCTTGGGGAGTGCCTGCGCCATTGGGCGAAGGCCCACACCTCGCGCACTGCGGTGATTGATGGAGACGCGCGGATTTCATTTTCAGAACTGAACCAACGCGTCGACCGCCTTGCGGCGGGGTTGTACGCCATCGGACTTCGAAGCGGCGACCGAGCCATGGTACAGCTGCCCAACAGCATCGGCTTTGTCACTGTCTGCTTCGCCCTGTTTCGTCTCGGCGCCGTCCCGGTGCTTGCGATGCCAACGCACCGGTCGCACGATATCGACGCCCTGTGCCGCATTGCTGAACCGGTGGCCTACTTCGTACCGGACCAACTGAATGGTTTCGATTATCGGCCCCTCTCCAAGGAGATGACCCAAGCGCACGCTTCGCTCAGAGTAGTGGTCATCGACGGCGAACCGGGTGATCAGACGCCACACGCTTTGTCGCTTGCGACATTGGGTGCCGAGCCCATGGATTTCGCTGCACCCGAGCCCGGCGACATGGCTCTGCTCCTGCTATCGGGCGGAACCACCGGCACCCCGAAGCTGATTCCTCGTACCCATGCCGACTACATCTACAATTTCACGGCCTCGGCCGAGCTGTGCGGGTTTGGCAGCGACACCATCTATCTTTCCGTTCTGCCGATTGCCCACAACTTCGCGTTGGCTTGCCCAGGCATTCTGGGAACGTTGGCTAGCGGCGGCACGGTCGTACTATCCCGTACTGCGAGCGCCGACGAAGTGATGCCCCTGATCGAGCGGGAGCGTGTCACTCATCTCGCGTTGGTACCACCCTTGGCGCAACTGTGGGTTGATGCGCGCGAGTGGGAGAACAGCGATCTATCGAGCCTGCGCCTCGTCCAGGTCGGCGGATCCCGGCTCGAACCCACCCTGGCCCGGCGACTGCCGGAAGCCTTGGGCTGCGCCTTGCAGCAGGTGTTCGGCATGGCCGAGGGCCTGCTCTGCTACACCCGCCTCGGAGATCCGAAGGAGGTCGTCACCCATACCCAGGGACGCCCACTGTCCCCATACGACGAGATACGCATCGTTGACGAGCATGACCGGGATGTACCCGACGGCGAGATAGGGCAGCTCCTCACACGCGGCCCGTATACCATTCGCGGCTACTACCGAGCACCGGAACAGAACAGAACCAGTTTCACGACCGACGGGTACTATCGCACGGGGGATCTGGTTCGTCGCGACCGGATGGGCAATCTGATCGTCGAAGGACGCGTCAAGGAACAGATCAACCGCGGCGGGGAGAAGATTTCCGCCGCCGAAGTGGAACTCATGCTCAACGACATCCCCGGCGTGGGCGTGGCCATCGTGGTCGGAGCGCCGGATCCTCTGCTGGGCGAGCGCGTCTGCGCCTTCGTGCAGCCGAAGGACGCTGTGCCCGATACCGAAGCCCTGAAGCGGACTCTTTGCGAGCGTGGCTTGAGCGACTTCAAGCTGCCGGATCAATTCGAAGTCATCTCGCATTGGCCACTCACCGCGGTGGGAAAAGTCGACAAGCAACGGCTGGTCGCAATGGCCCAGGAACGACGCGGCAGCGCATCCGGGGTGGCGGCCAGCTACATGGAACGCCGCCTGCCGGTGACGAGCGCGCCGCTGGATCTGGCGATCAGACTCGCCCGCAATATTGCGCGTGAGAACTTCACGCTGTACGAGTGCGGCAACGAATGGAGCATCGCGCTGGGCTCGGCGTTTGACGTCATCATGGATGCCAATGGCACGGTCCGTCGCAGCGATGGCGCGTCGTGGCAAACCAAGCCGCCATGCGATGGCGTTGCGAAGGCGCTTGCGGACGTTCCGTTTGACGATTGGCGCGCCTACGGCCGCGCCGAGTTCGAGCTGGCATACCTGATTCACGGCATCGATTGTCCAACGGGAGAGCGCCCGCTGCTGAAGCTGTCCATCCCTTGCCGCGAGATTCGCCTGACCACCGGGGAGGCGTTGATCCGCGCCCTGGACCCCGACGAATTGAGGGCGTTGGAGGAGGTGGTCGCAGCGCTTGACGCTGCCGACGAGCCGGAACGCGGCGAACCCGTTGAGGCCGCCTGGGATGGGGACGCGGAGCGGACATACAAGGAAAGGGTCGCATCGGCGGTGCGCGAGATACGAGCCCAAGCCTACCAGAAGGTCATTCTCTCCCGAAGCATCGAACTCCCAGCGTCCATCGACATGGTGTCGAGCTATCTCGAAGGTCGACGGGCCAACACACCGGCGCGCTCATTCCTGCTGCGCGATGGTGATTTCGAGTCCTATGGCTTCAGCCCCGAGACAGTCGTCGAGGTCGACGCACGGGGAAGGGTATCCACTCAACCGCTCGCCGGCACACGGGCACTCTCGGGCGACGCCGCCGAGGACGAACGCCTTGAAAGCGAGCTGCTCTCGGACGAGAAGGAGATCGCCGAGCATGCGGTCTCGGTAAAACTGGCGTTGAGCGAAATGGCAGAGGTATGCACCCCGGACTCCCTCGGTGTAAGCGAGTTCATGGCCGTCTACCGCAGGGGTAGCGTACGCCACCTCGCCTCGCGGGTCGCCGGACACCTGGCTGCGGGTCGCACGGCTTGGAGCGCCTTCGAAAAGCTGTTTCCGGCCGTCACGGCGTCGGGCATTCCCAAGCGCGAAGCGCTGGACAGCATACGTCGCCATGAGCCACAGCCGCGCGGCCTATACAGCGGCTGCGTCGTGATGGTCGACAGTGACGGCGCCCTGGACGCCGCACTGGTGCTGCGCTCCGCCTATCGGAACAAAGATCGCTGCTGGCTTCAGGCAGGCGCCGGATTGGTGCCCTCATCGACTCCCGAGAGGGAATGGACCGAGACCTGCGAGAAACTGGCGTCCGTCTCCCGCCACCTGCGCACCCGTCCCTAACGCCGTCACGCATCGAGCGCCCGAAATACCGGGGCAGCTGAACGAAAGCGCGGAGCCCCATCCGGAGGGATGCCACAAACCCGCGGCAGGGCGGACCACCGCTTTCCTTCTTCCGTCACGCATTGGTTCCGGCCTTGTCAGGGAAGGCGGGCCAGGGAGTAGACATGTCCGTCGCGGACGGCGTGCCGCACGGTCACCTCGAGTCCCTCCGGTAGGCGATCTTCCCACGGCTTGCTGAGTTGCAGCCGCAAGCCGTTGCCATCGATCCCCTGGAGGCGGGCCGCCTCGAAATCATGGAATCGCCGTGTCTGAGGATACAGTGCCTTGAACAAGGCCTCCTTGGCGGAGAACAACAGCGTCACACGAATCTCTCGCGGCAAGGCGTCAAGGAGTTCCAGCTCGTCCCGGCTGGCCACGGAGGACTCGATGTCCGCCGCCACCGCGGCGTCGACCAGGGGCTCCATGTCCACGCCGAGCGCCCGGCACGACGAAGAGAGCGTCGCCACGGCGACCGCGCCGAAACGACTGTGACTGATGCTGCCGATCCATCCGGCCGGCCATACCGGCAGGCGATCCTCGCCAAGCGGCAACCAGCCGTCTCCCAGGTAGCCAGCGTGAGCCAGCGCCCGCGCGGCACAGTATCGTCCGGCAAGGAATTCTCGCTGTCGCTTGGCGACGGCTTCCCGAATATCCGTCGGGAGACGCGAGGCAAGCGTCGACAAATCCACCTGCGCATCGATAGGCATCGCATGCAGGCCGATCGAGGTGTCCAATCCCAGTTGAACGACAAGCAGGGAGGGCTCCACGACAATCATCGCGCAGCCGGGATTCCGCAACGGCGCGGCTCCGATCCCATGGTGGGCCGTGGTTTTCTTCCAACCCTGTTCAACATTCGCGCACCTCGATAGCCAATGGTCCGTGACGAGGCCAGACGATGCACGCGGACTTGTCGCGCAGTCCTCTTGGTGGCGTAACGCATTCGCTTCTCCCATCTACGTATCGTGTTCGGCTCCGCGCGTTGATTTCGTCATCAATGATGACAAATGAGGAGGCGGGAGAATCCGCATTTGTGACTGCCCCGCAGGGCGGGGCCTGTCATGGTGAGCGCATGTCACTCACCGGAGTTCTTCATGCCTCCCGCTCGCATTCGGATTCTGTCTCATCTTGCCATTGTCTGTCTGCTGGCCGGTTTGTCGGCAGGTTGCGCGACAACGAATGGGAAACCCGACGGGACGGCCAACGTCAACGTGACGTCGGACCAGAACAAGCCGCCGGAGAATCCGGTACCGGTCGTCAGATACGGCCGCTACACCCTGGTGGAACTCGTTCCAGAAGTACCGCAGCGCGACCTGATGCGGCAGGTCATCGACGTTTCCATCCCCTCGGACGCGAACGCGTCGGTGGGCGACGCGATGCGGTATGTCCTGCTCCATTCCGGATATCGTCTGTGCGACGCCACGACCGGAACCCAGGTGCTCTTCACCTCGCCGCTGCCGGCGGCGCACAGGCGTCTGGGGCCGCTGCCTCTGTGCGACGCGTTGCTGATCCTGGCCGGCCCGGCCTGGGATCTCTCGGTTGACGATTCCAACCGGGAAGTCTGCCTTCACCGTCATCGGAGGCCCGCTGTCGAGGCATCCGACGCGCCGTCCCCCGACGAGCCTCTGGAGCCCGTGCGGGCGGAGGATTCGGACTCGCCGGCGACGTCCCAGGGGGCGCGGCCATGAACGCCGAGGCATCCTTCTCGACACCGCGCCGCGCTTCCTGGACGCGCATCGTCGTCGTTGCCTGGGTGGGCATCCTCAGCCTCGTGACGGCAGTGAGCAGCGTGGGCCTGAGCCGGCTTTCCGATCGAGTCCACGAGACGACGCGCACCGGGCAGGTCGAGCACATGACCGAGCACATGGCCGCCCTCGAACAGAGGGTCGCCGCGGCGGAGCGCGGACTTGCCGCGGTGAACCAGGCCAACCCGGGAGTGGAAATCCAGAGCCTGCGGCAGCGCCTCGACGAGTTCGAAGCCGCGCAGGCCCTCGCGGACCAGGACGCCGAGTCGCGCGCGCTTCTGGAGCGCGTGCGGCGAATCGAGGCCAGGCTCGGCAGGCTCCGTTCGCCTGCGCCCACAGCCGCGCCTCGCCCTCGCCCAGCCCCGCCGGTCGAGACCACGCCACCCGAACCGCCGTTCGACGTCGTCGGCGTCGAATTGCGCGGCGGCGAACGATATCTCGCCATCTCGCCCAAGGGTGCCACCGACCTGCCACGGGTACGCCTGCTGCGCCAGGGCGACACCGAGGCCGGTTGGAAACTGGACGCCATCGAAGCCACCGGCGGCGTCTTCCGGATGGACGGGCGACTTCGGCGCATCCCGGTTCAGTTGGAGAAGTAACCATGGGCATGCGCCGCGGCCTCCTCGTCGCCCTGCTCGCCACCATCGGCACCGCCGGGTGGGCGCAACAGCAGGACGTCCGCGACTCGCGGAACATCGCGAGTCAGGCGAGGGCCTCGACCGAGGCCCTGCTCGACGAGCGTTCCGCCCGCGACTGGGGCCTGAACGGCGAGGAGTGGACACGCTACCGGCGGATCATGCAGGGACCACTCGGCATCCACTCGCCCAACCTCGATCCGCTCACTGCACTGGGCATCGAGGCCCGCTCGGAAGAGGAGCGCAGGCGCTACGCCGAACTGCAGGTTCGGGTCGAGGCCCGCCGCGTCGAGAAGATGCTGGCCTACCAGCGGGCCTACGATGCGGCCTGGCAGCGCCTGTTTCCCGGCCAGCCGCGTGTGAGCCTGCCCGGCGCCAAGGCGCAGGGTGCCGGCAACACCGGCTCCGGGCGGCTGGCGGTCTTCGTCAAGGCGGAGTGCCCGGCATGCGACCAACGCGTGCGGCAGATGCAGGCCGCGGGGCTGGTGTTCGACCTCTACATGGTCGGCAGCCGCCAGGACGATGCCCGCATCCGCCAATGGGCGACCCGGGCCGGAATCGATCCCGCCCGGGTGCGGGCACGCACGATCACGCTCAATCACGATGCCGGGCGCTGGCTGTCTCTTGGCTTGCCCGGCGACCTGCCGGCCGTGGTGCGCGAGGTGAACGGCCAATGGCAGCGGCAATAGCCGCGCGGGCAGCGCTGGTGCTCATGCTGGGCGTCCAGGCCACGAGCGTACCTGCCCGGGAAGTGCCGCCGCCGGCCTACCAGATCGCCGCACATCGAGCGGGCGTACCGTCGCCGGTCCTGTACGCCGTGGCCCTGCAGGAGAGCGGCGCCATGCTGCGCGGGCGCCTGATCCCCTGGCCGTGGACGCTCAACGTCGCCGGCTCGCCACAGCGCTATGCCACCCGCGCCGAGGCCTGCGCGGGGCTGCACCGTGCGCTCGCCTACACGCCGGCCAATCGCATCGACGCCGGCCTCGGCCAGGTCAATCTCGGCTACCACGCGCATCGCTACACGCAGCCCTGCGAGCTGCTGGACCCGTACCGCAACCTCGCCATCGCTGCGGAAATCCTGCGCGAACAGCACACGCCGGGCGAGGACTGGCTGCTTGCCATCGGCCGCTATCACCGGCCCGCCGGCGGGGCACCCGCGGCGCGCTACCGGCGCAGTGTGCATCGGCACCTGACCCGCGTGCTCGACCCCGGCGTTCCCGTTCCAACCCTCCAGGCCACCACGCCATGAACCACATCGTCCACATCGCCGCCATCGGGCTGCTGTCCACGACCACCGTCTTCGCCCAGACCGTCTCCGCGCCCCTGATCGTCGTCGAAGACCGTGGCGGCGACTCCGCGCTGCCGTACTACCAGTCACTGAATCCTCAGCCGGATCAGACCACGCCGCCGGCCCCGATGCCGGCCCCTCGCGTGGGCAACGCGGCCGACGCCGAAGCCGCCATGCTGCCGGTGCGCTCGACGCAACTGTCGCCGGGCGAGGTGCAGCGCCGCGTCATCCGGGCGCCGGGCCTGACGGCGCTGTTTCTGATCGGCGACGACGAGCGTTCGCGCGCCTGGCTGCGGCAGCGGCAGGCGACGCTGCGCGAGCTGCAGGCCGTGGGCCTGGTGATCAACGTGGAGTCGATGGCCGCGCTGACGGCGCTGCGCAGGCTGGCGCCCGGCCTGACCCTCTCGCCGGCCTCCGGCGACGACCTGGCCCAGCGCCTGGGCCTGCGCCACTACCCGGTGCTCATCACGTCCACCGGCGTCGAGCAGTAGGTGCGCAAATGGCCCAACCGCATGCGGTCGAGGTTCTGCTGCGGCCAGCGGTGGAGCTTCATACCGTGGCGGTTTGCACCGGCGCCGCGATTCTGTGCCTGGTGGCACCGTGGTCGCTCGCGCTGAACCCGCTGCTCGGCCTGGGCTCGGCGCTGGCCTTCCTGACCTTCGGCGCGATTCGCCTGCGCGATGCCTGGGCGATCCTGCGCTATCGCCGCAACATCCGCCGCCTGCCGCGCTACGTGATGACCAGCCGCGACGTGCCGGTGAGTCAGCAACGGCTGTTCGTCGGCCGGGGCTTTCGCTGGGAGCAGCGGCACACGCACCGGCTGATGCAGACCTACCGGCCGGAGTTCCGCCGCTACGTCGAGCCGACGGCGATCTACCGGGCCGCCCGGCGGCTGGAGGAGCGGCTTGAGTTCGCGCCGTTTCCCGTCTCGACGCTGGCGCGCGCGCTGGCCTGGGACAGCCCGCTCAACCCGGCGCGGCCGCTGCCGCCGCTCGGCGGAATGCCGCGCCTGCATGGCATCGAACCGGCCGAGGTCGACGTCACCCTGCCGCTCGGCGAGCGCGTCGGCCACACCCTGGTGCTGGGCACCACGCGCGTGGGCAAGACGCGGCTGGCCGAGCTGTTCATCACCCAGGACATCCGCCGCAAGGTCCGAGGCGAGCACGAGGTGGTGATCGTCTTCGACCCCAAGGGCGATGCGGACCTGTTGAAGCGCATGTACGTCGAGGCCAAGCGCGCCGGGCGCGAAGGCGAGTTCTACGTGTTCCATCTGGGCTGGCCGGACATCTCGGCACGCTACAACGCGGTGGGCCGGTTCGGGCGGATCTCCGAGGTGGCCACGCGCATCGCCGGACAGCTCTCGGGCGAAGGCAACAGCGCCGCGTTCCGCGAATTCGCCTGGCGCTTCGTCAACATCATCGCGCGCGCCCTGGTCGAGCTGGGGCAGCGGCCGGACTACCTGCTGATCCAGCGCCACGTCATCAACATCGACGCGCTGTTCATCGAATACGCCCAGCACTACTTCGCCAAGAACGAGCCGAAGGCCTGGGAGGTCATCGTCCAGCTCGAAGCCAAGCTGAACGACAAGAACATCCCGCGCAACATGATCGGGCGCGAGAAGCGCGTGGTGGCCCTCGAACAGTACCTGTCCCAAGTGCGCATCTATGACCCGGTGCTCGACGGCCTGCGCAGCGCCGTGCGCTACGACCGGACGTACTTCGACAAGATCGTCGCTTCGCTGCTGCCGCTGCTGGAGAAGCTCACCACCGGCAAGATCGCGCAACTGCTCGCACCGAACTATTCCGACCTGTCCGACCCGCGGCCGATCTTCGACTGGATGCAGGTCATCCGCAAACGCGCGGTGGTCTACGTGGGGCTGGATGCGCTGTCCGACGCCGAAGTCGCGGCGGCGGTGGGCAACTCGATGCTCAGCGATCTGGTCTCGGTCGCCGGCCACATCTACAAGTTCGGCATCGACGACGGGCTGCCCGGCGCAGCGGTGGGCGCCAAGATTCCGATCAACGTCCACGCCGACGAATTCAATGAACTCATGGGCGACGAGTTCATCCCGATGGTCAACAAGGGCGGCGGTGCCGGCGTGCAGGTGACGGCCTACACGCAGACCTTGAGCGACATCGAGGCCCGCATCGGCAACCGTGCCAAGGCCGGCCAGGTGGTCGGCAACTTCAACAACCTGTTCATGCTGCGCGTGCGCGAGACCGCCACCGCCGAGCTGCTGACGCGACAACTGCCCAAGGTCGAGGTGTACGCCACCGCACTGATGAGCGGCGCCACCGACAGCTCCGACCCGCACGGCAATACCGCGTTCACGTCCAACACCCAGGACCGCATCAGCAGCAACAGCGTGCCATTGATCGAGCCCGCGCATGTGGTGGCGCTGCCCAAGGGGCAGTGCTTCGCACTGACCGAGGGCGGCAACCTCTGGAAAGTCCGCATGCCGCTGCCGGCACCCGACCCCGACGAAGCCATGCCGAAGGATCTGCAGGAGCTGGCCGGCTACATGCGACAGCACTACGTCGAGGCGGGAGACTGGTGGGAGAACCAGGGCATCCCCGGCCTGCAGGACAAGGCGCTGCCCGACGACCTGCTGGACGACTTCAAGCAGATGGCCGCCGCTGAAGAAGCCGAAGCATGAGCGATCCGGCCGTCGCGGCCCAGCGCCAGCAGCAACGACAGCAGGGGCTGATCGCCGGCCTGGTCACGCTGCCGTTCCGCTTCTTCGGCGTGCTGTGCGGCGCGCTGCTGCTGTGCATCCTGATCGAGTGCGTCGGCATGCACTTCTTCTGGCCCGAGCAGGGTTGGCGCCACGCGCAGGGCATGCTGCACTACGAGCTGGACCAGCTTTCCACGCATTTCACGCGCAGCGCGCTGGTGCAGGAGCCGGGGCGCACCGCGCACCGGATGGTCGAGCAGGGCTACGACTGGCTGTTCGTGAAAAGCGGCCTGCTGGACTGGATACGCGATGCCTCGGCGCAGGCCAGCGCCGGCAGCCATCGCCCGACCAAGGATTTCCGCTACTACCTGGGTCTGGTCTACGTGCATCTGGAGAGCTACCTGATCGTGGCGGCCTACACGACGCTGGTCTTCCTCGTGCGGCTGCTGGTGCTGTGCCTGACCCTGCCGCTGTTCCTGATGGCCGCCTTCGTCGGGCTGGTGGACGGCCTGGTGCGCCGGGACATCCGCCGCTTCGGCGCGGGACGCGAGTCGGGGTTCATCTATCACCGCGCCAGGGCCAGCCTGATCCCGCTGGCCGTGCTGCCGTGGGTGACTTACCTGGCACTGCCGGTCAGCGTGAACCCGCTGCTGATCCTGCTGCCCAGCGCCGCATTGCTTGGCGTGGCGGTGTGCATTGCGGCGGCGACGTTCAAGAAGTACCTATAGATCATATAGTGTTCATGCCTTGTATCGGCGGAGGGCATACTTGGGGTAATATCACCCAGATTCAAGACTAGCCTCCGCTCAGACGGGTACTCCATGAAGATTCATTTCGGTACGAAAAAAGTACAGAAAATGGGAAGAGTTGCCCTCACCGAAGCGTTGCTGCGCAATGCCGGCATCCGGGAGGGCGATTCAGTGGATTTGTACTTCGACGCCACTACAAAGGCCATCATTATCGAGCGCACGCCATCAGACGAAGCGGCTGAGGCTTCCCTCAGCGCAAAGCGCACCAAGAACAGGGCCAAGACACCATGACCATCGCCGATCGCTTTTCCGGACACGAGTCCTTCGTCTGTCGATACGGCTGGCTACCTAAAGCCTATCAGGCGGTCTCGGCGGATCCCGAACTTCTGAAGGATGAGGAGCGGGCGATGCATACGCTGGGTATCGGCCGCAACATGCTGAAGTCGCTGCAGTTCTGGTGCGAGGCCACGGGCGTTCTTGTGCCCGTGGCAGGGCATGGTCACCAGCCTGGTCCCATCGGACGCAAGCTGCTCGATCCCGAGTACGGGTGGGATCAGCATCTGGAGTCTCTTGAGTCGCTGTGGTTGCTGCATTGGCGCCTTTGTACTCGTGCGGCGCTGGCAGCTTGGACGGAGGTATTTGGCGAGGGGCGGCTTGTGCGTTTCGACCGCCAGCGGCTGGTCGCCGCACTGGCCCAACGCGCCGAAGGCTCGGCCAGGCCGCTCGCCACTAGCACACTGGAGCAACATGCCGCCATCTTTCTTCAGAGTTACTACCAGGCCGAGCGCAGCGGCGACGACACCTCCTGGTGCCCGCTGCAGGACCTCGCACTGCTGCGCGCCGCAAAGGAAGAAGATGGCCGTATCGTCTTCAACACCGATCTTCGTGCGCCGATCGGTTTGAGCCTGCGGGTGTTTGCCATCGCGTTGGTGGAGTTCGTAACCTCGTCCGACCAAGGCGCGTCATCGGTGGATTTCCATCGACTACTCAAGGGCGTTAACAGCCCCGGGATGGTCTTCCGCCTGGACGAATACCAGTTGCGTGCTTTCGTGGAGAGCGTGGCGCAAGGTCCATTGCGCGATGCCATGCGTTTCGTTGACACGTCCGACACGCAAAGCGTCGTGCTCCACCGCGACCGCATCGATCCGAACTATCTGCTGGAGGCACATGAGGAGGCCCCCATCCATGCTTAACCGAATCATCGATGGGCTGGAGCTGAACACGCACCACACCCGCTCCATCTCGCTTAGCCGCGATCTTCGCGACGATACCGCCATCGCCAGCTACCTGCCTACGCCCAATGCTGTCCAGGCGCTCAAACAGATTGGGACGGCGCTTGCGGAGTATCGATCCCAGCGTGCCTGGAAAGTAGTTGGCCCGTACGGAAGCGGCAAGTCGGCGTTGGGGATTGTGCTTGCCCAATTGCTCGCTGGTCGTGACGCTCATCCAGCGACCTCGGAGATGCTGCGGGAAACTTCCGCGTCGGTCGCTGACCTATTTTCGGAGTCCAAGCGTTTCCCACTCGCGATCGTTGGAGCGCGGCTGTCCATAGGATTAGCGCTGGAAGCGGAAGTCCATCGCACTCTGGAAGGCTGGCACCAAGGCAAAGGAGTCAGCGCCCTGAAACGTCACCTGAGGGAGCCGGGTCTCTACAAAGGGCGCCCCATCAACGCGGTTGCCGGGGAACTTATGCGCGATTTCACGGCGGTCGCTCGCGCACAAGGATTCTCTGGAACATTGCTCCTTGTCGATGAAATGGGCAAGTTCGTCGAGCATGCGGCGATGCACCCAGAAGCAGGGGATCTGATCGCACTTCAGCAATTGGCTGAGGAAGCATGCCAGCAAGGGGATGACTCTCTCGCAATGGTTGTGCTTCAGCACCAGCACTTCGCGAGTTACGCGGCAGGCATTGGTCGCGCTCTGGGGGAAGAATGGCACAAGGTCGCGTCGCGCTTCGAGGAGATACCCTTTGACGAGCCAGTTGAGCGTTACGTGCACTTCGCGGCACATGCGCTAGGCACCAAGCCGGTGCTGAACCGCGATCCCAAACTGGTTAGTGCCGCACAGTCCCTATTCGGAACGGCACTGGAGCAATCCGTCCTTCGAGCGCCAACATCAACCGACCGTCGTCTGTTCCAGCATCCCGAGAAACTCTACCCCCTCCATCCGCTGACGCTGGCCTCGCTGGCTGTTGTTTCCAAGCGCTATGGTCAGAGCGAGCGCTCATTCCATGCTTTCCTCAACAGCAACGAGCCGGCGGGGCTTCGGGATTTCGCACAGATCACCTCCATAGAGGGATACCCCTGGTATCGCTTGGCTCAGGTGTTCGACTATCTGGCTTCTGGCAATGGCCTACGCTTTCGCGATCTCGCTGCGGAGCGTCGTTGGGCATTTGCACTCGTTTGCATTGAGAGACAGGCGAAGGACGCGGACGCTTTGGCGGCACTCAAGACCATCGCCGTACTGGAACTGGTGCAGGCGCCTCTCGCACTACGCATTACTCCTGAATTGGTCGCATTCGCGCTCGGTAACCTCTCAGTCACTGACACACGGACGCTACTTGACCGCTTGGTGACTCAAGGCCTGCTGATTTGCCGGCACAGCCGGTCCGAATACGGTTTCGCCGTATCAGATGCCGTCAACGTCGAAGCGCTCTACGAGCACGCGGCACAGGCGGGCGACGACGAGCTTACCGTGCGTGGAGCCTCGCACGCGCTTGGGAATCGATTGGTTGTGGCCAACAAGCACTATGGCTATCGGGGAACGATCCGGACACTAGCCATTGATGTCGGAACAATCGTCGCATGGCCCCATGCAGGCGCCAACAAAAGTGATTCAGAAGGGCGGCCAGACGGCTGGCTCCGCCTGATTCTAGTAACGGCGGGCTCACGGGAAGAACAACAAGCCTTGGATCGCGTACGCAACGCGGACGATCCACTCAGTGTGCACTGCTGCCTGTCGTTGTCCGTTCAGGGGCGGGCGGCGCTCGCAGAGCTGGCGATCTGGCTGGCGGTACAGCGCGAGGTTGCCGCCAAACGGCTCGATCCCTGGACCAGCCAGTACGTAGAGAGTCGCCTCCACCAAGCCAAGGAGGATGTCGATGCACTCGTGCTCTCAGCGCTGGCGTCTAATCCGGGCCGTACCGGCACGGTGTATTGGCACTTGGGTGAGGTTATTCCGGACAGTGAGTCGATGAACGTCGGCCAAGTAGCCTCTTGGATGTTCGAGAAGGTCTTCCACCGTGCTCCCCGCATCGTCAACGAACTGATCAACAAGGACCGCCCGGCTTCCGCAATCGTCCTTGCACGCCAGCGGCTGCTTGACGCCCTGCTGGCTGGTTCTGGCGACCGCCCTCTCTTTCGTGACAACGAATACCCACCCGAGCGGCTAATCCACGCCACGCTGTTGCGCGACACAGGCATATGGCAGGCCAGCGGCAACAACTGGGAGCTCGTCGAACCCGAGCTTGGGGCTCGTGTCGACATCAGCGCGCTCTGGACTGAGATTTCACTCATCCTAGCGCGCGAAGATGCCCCCACATTCGAGCAAGTACTACAGGCACTTGCCGCTCCACCGTTTGGGGTGCGCAATGGACCGGCCAGCATCTGGGTCACACTTTACGTGATGATTCGTCGAAGTCGCTGCGCCGTCTTCGAGCGTGGCACTCTAGTGCTGGAACTCACGAGCGAGCATCTGCAGCGCATGCATCGAAATCCGCACACGTTCACGTTGCGCGAACTCCCTCAGGCGCAGGGAGGCCACAATTTGCTACGTGACTACGGCGCCGCGCTTGCCTCACTGGGCGCGGTACCCAGCGATGAAACCACATATCTGGAACTGGCCCGTGCACTATACCGTTGGTTTGCAAGACTGTCGGATTTCACGCAGCAGACGGGACGCGTCAGCAAGGATGCCGCGCTGGTTCGCTCGGCGTTGCGCAAGGCGCAGGATCCAATCCAGTTGCTGACTTCGACACTGCCCAAAGTATATGCCCAGAGCAAGGGAGGGCATCCCTTCCAAGAATGGCTGTCTGCGGCGCTGACAGATCTGGGTATGAGTCAACGCAAGCTGCAGGATGCTGTCGTCGCAGAGCTAGGGCAAGCGTTCGAGATGGTCGGCCCACTCAGCAAGATTCGAAGCCAGTTGCAGTCCGAATGCTCGGGCGCGGCTACTGGATTAGCAGACGCTCGACTCAAGAGCTTTATCCTGCGTTGCACAGACTTAACGCTGACGGACGAGAAGTGGCTCGATTCCGTGGCCAGCCTGCTCGTCCAGCGTCCTTTAGACGCTTGGACGGACGAGACCGTCGACAGCTTCGCGCAGGCCGTTACGGATATTTCCGGCCACTACAGGCGCTGGCTGCGTCTGGTAATGCAGCGCAAGGGCGCACCACGCGCCGCTGAACGCTTCGTAAGCTTGACGCTCACCAGTGCCAGCGGGCAAGAATCTGCGCTGCTGGTCGCCACGACCGAGCATTCCACCCGGCTTGCGCGCAATGTGTTGGACCTGCTTGCGCAGGAAGCTGGGGCTGACCCACAAACAGCCGCCGCAGCGCTAGCGCAAGCGCTCCAGAACCTGCAGGTTACGCATGCACTGACGAATTCCACCGAGGAGAAGCACCATGGCAAGCGAGAAGCGGGTTAGACATATTCTCAGCTTGTCTGGCGGGAAGGACAGCGCTGCACTGGCCATTTACCTGCGTGACCGCGTGCCGGAGATGGAATACATCTTCAGCGACACGCGCAAAGAGCTACCTGAAACCTACGACTATCTGCAACGTATCTCGAACTACCTCGGCAAGGAAGTGACGCATCTCAATGCGGACGTCGGGTTCGACCACTGGTATGAGATGTATGGTGGCATGATCCCTTCCAATCACCGGCGCTGGTGCACGCGGGCCTTGAAGCTCAAGCCTTTCGAGCAATACTGCGGCGACGACGAGGTCGTGAACTACGTGGGGCTGCGCGCTGACGAGGACCGCAGCGGCTACATCAGCCACAAGCCGAACATCAAGGCGGTCTATCCGTTTCGTGAAGACGGGCTGGTGCTGCGTGATATCGAGGAAATCCTGCGGACTTCCGGCGTAGGCATGCCGCCGTATACACGCTGGGGCCGCACCCGCTCAGGCTGCTACTTTTGCTTCTACCAGCAAAAGATCGAGTGGGTTCGTCTCAAGGAAACGTACCCGGATCTGTACGACAAGGCCAAGGCGTACGAAAAGCCATACGAGAAGACCGGCAACTTTTTCACATGGAGCCAAGGGGAAAGCCTGGCGGAGCTGGAACGGCCTGAGCGTATGGAGGAGATCAAGCGCGAGCACGTGATCCGCATCGAACGAAAGGCACAACGCCGCGAGAATGTGACGCTGATGGAGGTCTTCGCCCAAGCTGATTCTGCCGAGGTGCCGGAGGACGATGATGATCAGGGGTGCCTCGTATGTCAGCTGTAACTGCTGTTGGGAACAGGCAGGGCCATCTTGTCGGGAAATTTACGAGGGACGAGCACCACTTTGTTGATTGGGCATTCAGTTTTTGCGCCGGTAGGTAATTGTCAGTGGGTATAACAGTCAAAGCCCGCGTCCTGCTTGAGCTCGGTGCTGAGTTGATCAGTTCCGACCAGATTGCTATCTACGAGCTGGTGAAGAACTCTTTGGATGCGTGTGCAACGCGCATTGCAGTACATGTTCGAGTCACATTACCGCGCAGTGAATACCTTGGCATTCGCCAAAGCCTTGAGCGATCTTTCCAGAAGAAGGAAAGTCTTTCTCAGGATACGGTTCGGCAAATGATCGAGGCCGGCATGGAGCCCACGTCAGCACAGGTGGACCGTGATGCATTCCTTGAGAAGGCGCTTTCGCCGTCAAACGGTGATTACATCCAGGCATTAGATGTCGCCTACTCACGCTGCAATTGGGTCGAGATTACCGATGACGGCAGCGGCATGTCGTTTGAGGACCTTGGCGGAGTCTATCTCACGATTGGCACCACCCACCGCCTGGACGATCGAATGCGCAACAACGCCCACACGGTGCTGGGTGAAAAGGGCATCGGCCGCCTATCCGCCGTGCGCCTTGGCGATCAGCTCCACGTCTTGACGTCCAAGACGGGCGATAAAACGCTGAATGAACTCAAGATCGACTGGTCCACGATCAAACGCAACCCACACCTCAACCTAGACGAGTTCCCAGCAGCGCCCAATATTGGGCCCAAGAAGAACAAGGTGTCTGATCACGGCACAATCATCCGCATGTCGAACCTGACGAGCGAGTGGTCGATCGAAAAGATGGAGTCTCTTGCGAAGACAGACTTCGCCAAATTGGTGGACCCGTTCCTGACTTCGTACAGTCGCCCGAATGTGCGACTGTACTTCAATGGGCAGTCAGTCGACATCCCTTCGTTTCAGACGCGCCAGCTCGCATACGCGCATGCACGATGCTCAGCGAGTTTCGCGCTCGATGCTGACGGGCAACCTGTCCTATCGGGTGAGGTGACGTACAAGGCCTACGGTCAGAGTAAGACCTTCAGCCTAGAGGGGATGCATCTTCTCAGTGCGCTGACTTTGAAGGGCAAGCGTCCAAAGACTGGCGAGGTTTTCCGTCCCGCGGGTACCCTGATGCAGGGCCTAGCGAGTCTAGGTCCTTTTGAGATGGAGGCACATTGGTTTAACCGGCAGAAGCTTCGCCTCGATAAACCTGATGGCTATGAAGCGGCCCTACAGTGGTTGACGCACTGGGGGGGAGGGTTATTGCTTTATCGTGATCACTATCGGGTGTATCCGTATGCAGAGGCGCGTGACGACTGGCTCGATCTGGACGGCATTGCGTTGGCCACGCAGGGCTACAAGATGAATCGGAAACAGCTGGTAGGCGCGGTCCGCATCTCCAGTCGTGGCAATCCACATCTGCAGGATCAGACCAATCGGGAAGGCTTGCGCGACACGGAAGAGAAAGCAGCGCTGATCGCGCTGTTGCGCCACATCTTGGTGGTTGAGTTTAAGAGCTACCTCAATGCTGTTGAGGGGGCACAGGATGAGTCGGCAGCTAAGGAATTTCCGAAGCTGGAGAAACGCCTGGAGGAAGCCCAGAAACAGGCGTTGAAGCAGGTCCAGCATCTGAGGACCAAAGTCAAGGCTCCGGAGGACGTCGCGGCGATCAACACACTGCTTGCTCGCATGACGGATATGTCGGAGGCCTGGGAGCGTTCGAAGTTAACCATACGCGCCTACGAGGAGGACATTGACAAGTACATCCATCTCGCGGGCGTCGGCCTAATGACGGAGTTCATCTTCCATGAATTGGCGCGCCTTTCCGCAAACGCCTTGAAGCTGCTGCAGACCTACAAGCCGAGCAATGCCACCGAAAACCGCCAGCTTAGGAATCTGCGAGATCAACTGAGCACTCTCGAGAGGCGGATCCGAATCCTAGATCCATTGTCGACGCCGGGGCGTCAAAGGAAGGAATCGTTTGACCTAGTTCAGATGTTGCGGGATGTCGCGGAAATGCACGAGCCTCAATGGGGGCGTCATGGAATCCGAGTGGACCTGACCGGTCTAGGCATGACACCCGTGCCGATCAAGGCCGTCCGTGGGCAGCTTCTGCAGATTGTAGAAAACTTCATCTCCAACTCGGTCTATTGGCTCAAGCTGCTTGCGACGACGACGAGATTCGAGCCCGTCATCACCTTCAGCATCGACAGGGCTGCCAACACACTCACCGTTTTGGACAACGGCCCTGGGATTTCAGAAGACCGCGGTGATGAAGTATTCAATGCGTTCTTCACGACCAAACCTTCTGGCGAAGGCCGCGGGATGGGTTTGTATATCGCGAAGAAGCTTGCGGAAGGTAATGCAATGGAAATCACGCTTGCGGAAGCCGATGAAGACCGGATACATCATGGATTCGTTGTCAATTATAGAGGGGCAAGGGATGGAGGCTCTTGAAGAAGCACTCGTCAAGCCGTTAAGGAAAGTTGTCGTAATCGACGATGCCTATGCGTCGGCTGATCCTGTCGATATTGACGGGGAAGCGGTATCCCGATTTCGCGATACCCTACTCGATGTACCAAAGCGGTTGACGCAGGTGAAGAGGGAGTTTCATCGCCCAGAGCTTGACCCCACAGTGCCGCAGCACCTTGATGACCTTCTTCAGGACACGGCCACTGTGGCCCGGCTTTGGGCTTTGCGAGAGAGGCAAGCTTGGTCCTGGCTAGTGGAAACCGTATTCAGAAAGTATGCAGAGGACGTAGAAGAGAAGCGAGGTGCACTCGAAGGGCTTGAGGGCTTCTTGAATGAGCAGAAATGGCGCATCAACCGCATCTCGAAGTTTGACCCCGCGACGCTCGATGTTGCCGGATATCAGATCATCTTTCTGGACTTCTACCTCAAAGACGAGAGAGACCCAGAACGGTCATTAGCGCGCGCCGCGCAGCTTGCTCAACTGATCATTGATGCGAGGCAGAAAGGCACTCTCAAGCAGTACCCGCTAGTTGTACTGATGTCGTCGAGGCCAGGGGCTGCAGAACAGCAGGGAGCTTTCAAGGAGCGAACGGGGCTTCGGGCAGATTTCTTTTGCTTCGTCGAGAAGGCTCAGATCGCCCAGCAGCTCATGCCGAAGCTCAGACGCATGCTTGAGGGGTACCATGGCAAACAGTCTTGGGCGCACATGCTCGACGAGTTCTGGCTAGCGGCCATTCGTGCAGCGATGACGCTGCGGCAGAATCTGTCGAAGATCGAGCCTTCGGAAATCGCGCTGCTTCATGAAGCTGAGCTTGCTGTCGAAGAGGCTAGGCTGCCTGATTACCTGTCATGGTTAGTCTCAGAATCGCTCGCGAGTGGTCTGCTGGAGGACGCAGGAGTGCGCGCCTTGGGGGTACAGTTGCCAGACCTGATTGGGCACAGCGCGTTTCCCGGGACGGTACCGCCTGGCAGTCGACTGGCCGAGATGCATGTGCGCTCGGTGATGCGGCTCGATATCACTGACGATCTCCCAGAGACCAAGAGTTCGCCGGTCCAACTGGGCGACCTCTTCGCGAGATTGAACGGGGACGGCACACCTAGGGAGTTCCTTCTCGTGGTTGATCAGAGCTGCGACCTTGCAAGGCCCCACTCCAGTCAGAAAACCGTGGTCTTGTGCCTGCGCTGTGTTCCGCAAGAGATCAGCGACGTGGCACTCGCGTTCTATCGGACGGCATATGGATCCGTCGACTTGGTCAGCATGACCTCCGGCGAGAGGAAAAGGTACTACCTGGCGAGTTGGGATCCGGTGAACCCCGCGACACCAGAATTGGCAGAACTGTCCCAGCGCAGGGGTGGCATCAAACGGCTGGCTCGATTGAAGCCAGTTGCTGCGCTTGCACGACAAGAAGACTTAACTCAGCGCGTAGGGCGGATCGGTCAGCCTGTTGCGCCGCCGTCGGTGACAGCGTATCGCGCAAAGCTCGTCCTGATAGGCAAAGACGGGTTCCGGAAGGAATATGATGCCACTAAAGAGCCTTGGGCGTCAGTGATCATCGTGCAAGGGCGCCATATGCCCAAGCCAGATCCTGTCGACGGTGGCGCTGCGTCAAGGAGTAAGACTAAGACAACGACGACCTTGAGTCTGACGTCGGACTTCGGCGAATGGCTCTCGGGCAAGCTGGACCGCGCCCACCTGGCAGACGCTCAAGCTTCCAGCCAAGCCAATGTGCTGAAGCAGCACTTGACGGCTGGTACGGTACAACGCGTGAGCTTTGAGAGCGGTGACCAGATTAAGGCGAGCCTTGGGCGGGCATGGAGAAAGGTGAGCCTTAAGAAGCCTTCAGCTACCATCCATTGCGTCTTCGATAGGGCCATACCGAAGGATCTGATGGACGCCATGATCGTGCTGCTCTTAACGCCTTATGAGCAGTAGCTCAGATACTTACTCTAATGCTGTTGGAGAAGGAACCATGACGTGTGACGCCGAAAAATGGATCAGCTTCGTCAGGCAATATGGTCCTCTCGCGCGCAATGCGAACATGTACGACGAGGAGATTCGACGCTGGTCGAAGAAACTAAACGTCAGACCTATCGCCTTCGAACATCCACTCAGTCGCGACGTACTCGCCTCCTTCACCGACCGCAAAGAAGGCCATGGTGGCGTAGTCATACTCACCGGCACCGCCGGTGACGGCAAAAGCTATCTCTGCTACCAAGTATGGGAGGCGTTGGGAGGCTCACCAGGCGCCTGGGCCAGCAATACGTCCTATTTCAAGCTGCCTGTGACTATCAATGGCCACACCTACACACTCCATCTCATTCGCGACCTGACACCGTTCTGCAAGAACGATCCGGACGGCTCAAAAGCCCAGCTTCTGCAGGAACTGAGTTCCGCACTATTCGAGCCCTCGTCCAGCCTATTCCTCGTCGCCGCCAATGACGGGCCGCTCGTTGAAAACTGGCGCAAGCTCGGCGCCCATGGCGCCGCACAGCGCGCCTTGGCGTTGTTCGAAGCCCGGCTCATGAATGACGAAGATCCAGAGCCGACCGACCGACTGCATTTCTTCAATCTAAGCGCCGTGTCCAGTGCGACCGTACTGGCACTCTGTCTCGACGCACTCCTTGGCCATGAGGGCTGGGGGAGTTGCTATGCGGCCGCGCAACCGAACGGATTCTTCGGTCCCAGATGTCCGATCCGGCACAATTTTGAGCTCTTGCGCGACACGCTCGTGCGTTCCCGGCTCGTGGCGCTGTTCCAACTTCTGGACTTCAACGAGCTCCATACGCCGATCCGGCGCGTCCTTCTACTGCTTGCCAACGCGATCCTAGGCCATCCCGCAGCTAAGGACGCTCTCATGTCTGTATCTGACGTGGCCAAGATCATCGCCGCTGGAGAAACCCACAAGGCGAGTCTCTTCGCAAATCTCTTCGGTGCCAATCTGAAGAGCGCGAAACGCGATGCGCAGGAAATCTTCGACTATCTCAGTCGGTTTGGCATCGGTTTTGAGACCACGAACCGGATCGACAACATCCTGATTTTTGGTTCGGAAGACGAGAACGTCAGCCAATATTTCCATGACTTGGTCGAGTCCGACGGCTTCTATGGTGCAACCGAACGATATCGCGGCGAGCAACGCAGCTATATCGAGATGCCAGAGGCGCAAAACGGTGACCGGCACCCCTTCCTAGACATGCTTGTTGACCAAAGGCGCAGGCTGTTTTTCAGGATTCCAGACGCCGATGCCGACGAACTGAAACTTTGGCGTCTAACCGTATTCAACAGCGCTGGCGAGTATCTGCACGATGTCGCGCAACCGTTATACGACGGCAGGCGTGTTTCGCGTCAAACGGTCAGTAAGCTCGTAAATGGGCTCAACCGCATCTTCACCGGACTCCTTACTACGACAAAGAGCGAGTTGCTGTTGGCGACAAGTCTGTCGCACTCCGGCGCCAAGATTAGCCAACTGCTCGAAGACAAAATCACCATCAACTCCCACGGGCGGGTGGAGCGAGTTGAAATATCCCTGTGCCGCGACTTTCCGCATCTCATCGTGACGCTGCCAAACGGACAAACGAGATTGCTGGCCCTCAACCTCACGCGCTACGAGTTCCTCATGCGCGTTAGCGAAGGCGCGCTACCTGGCAATTTCTCCCGCGAATGCTATGAGGATCTGCTGGCATTCAAGAGCGCTCTTCTCTCGGCTGCGGCGATCGACCGTCATACGCTGGACGACGATGATGGCCTGATATTCCGGCTCCTTGCCCTGGATACCACCGGCAATGCCATCGACCAAGTGGTAGAGCTCTCAAATGACTGAAATCGTCCAGCTTCCTCCGCCGCCGGCGAGCTATCACGATGACAATGACCTGTGGCTCGATGAGCAGATCTGGGGCCATCGACTGTGGGAGCAGGACCCATGGCTCCTATTCCTCGAATTTCTCTCGGTCGCAGAAGCTTCTCATGCAGCCGGACAGCTATTCGCAGCTGACGCGACGCAATTTCCATTCAGCTTCCGGCCGGCCCAACGGCCCTATCTGCGCAATCTCTTGTTCAACAACGACAAGCTGCTGGAGCTCGCCGATCTCTATCCCGATAACGAAACCGGATGGGCTAAATGGCTCGAGTGGATGCAGAGCAACGCCAAGGTGGTTGCCCACCGCGACTTTTCTTACCTCAAGAACAGATTTCAGAACTTCGAACAGCTCGTCAAAGTCATCGAAATGCTGCGCTCTGCGACGATCGAAAGCAGCATGAATAAGAGATGGAGTTCGCGCTTCCTATTTCCGTTCGGACGCCATGCGATTTATGAAGACCTCAACACTGAGGGTAACCGCGAATACATCAATTTCACGCGCAACGGCGATCTGCTTTATCAAATGCTCGCGCGATCAAGCGCCGCACCTGAGCTCGCGCGACATTTTGCACATCTGTTCGAGCGGCGTGATCCATGCGATCGCCTAACCGAACTCCTCCAACCGGAAATTGCCGAGGAGCGGCATACGCGAAGCGGCAGCTACCTGCCTTACGCCAAGCATCCCGCCTTTGAGGTGCTGGCCCAGGATTGGCTGGCCGTTCTCGATCTCCAGCTCCCGAGATTCGACGCCTATCCGTACCTGACGATCCTTGGAGCACTTCATATCACCCTTTATCAGCTACAGGTCGCCGCCCACATCTGTGACAAGCCTAAGCCGCACTTCATTTGCGAGGTTGTCGCGCCCAAGAAGACGTTGGTTCGCGAGCTTTCGGCAGGCAATTACATCGCGAACAACCAACTGTCGCTTTCGGCTGTCGATACTTATGTGCGAAACATCGGCAATTCGCCGGAATGGATCGCAGCGGCGGCAGAGCAGTCGGGATTTGCGGCATGCCGTGAAATCATGCGAGAAAAAGTGCGCTGGCCCGATGAGGGCTACACCGGCCCAGTCGACCCTGACGCTCTCCTCGAAAATCTGCGTCACACAGCGCAGCGGCGCCATCGTCAGCATACGGCCAACATCCACAACAGCCTCGGACGAGGCGCAGGGCTGGTCTCGCGTCGCGGCACCAACCGGCTGCGCTACGCACCAACCGACGAACTCCTCAAGGCCCTAATCCTCGCCAACGTTCCGGTGCGCATGGACTACGGTCAATTCCTTGGCCGCCTCTACGACCGTTACGGCTTCGTCTTTGGGGAGCAGGAGGGCCAACTCGCCATCACCACGGAAGACTTCGACAAGCGCGCGTTTCAAGCAAATGCCTCGCGGCTCGAAAATCGCCTCAAGACCATCGGCATGCTAAGGCGGCTCTCCGACGCCTGCGCCTATGTCGAAAATCCCTTGCGGAGATCCGCAGCATGAACGTCGCCTCGCTCGTCGGCGCAGTCGCCGCCGCCTATCTCCGCGAAGAACTCCAGGCCGATACGGGCGCAGTACAGTCGACTGCGCGCTACGTGCTCAATCTCAGCGCCGAACAGGTTGCGGCCGTCGCACGCGCCGTGCTCGCGGATTCGTTTCTCAACGACCGCATCGACATCAAGCTGCCGATCTCGCTTGTGAGCGGCCAAGGGCTGCCCGAAGAGACTCTGACGACCGAAAGCGCCACCTTCTATCGAAACGCTGATTGTCCGAAGGCCGCCTATCTACTTGCCGAACACGAACATGGTGAAGACGCTTCGATTCGTGAAATTGCGAAACTTGGTCCTCCTGAGCTACTGGAGCGCATCGACCTTTGGGTTCGCGAGGCCTCAAAAGGCCTGCCTATTGCCCAGGAACAGCAAAAATGGTGGGAAAAAGCCCTGACCGGGCTCCGTGATCTTCGAATCGTCTCGATCGACCGCTTTGCGGCCTACATCTTGCGCACCCGCCGGGAAAACGACGAAGCAGGTCGGCCAATCATCGACGCCCTGGGCGCCGCAATGCCGGCACTACGTCTTCCCAACGACCCTGCGTGCTTCGGAAGCCTCAAAGAGCGCCAGCGCGGCCACGCATCGGCATGGAAGCTGCAATTCAATAATGCTCACAAAAGGCGATCCGGGTTGCTCCTCAAGCAGACCTCAAGCCAGCTCCTGCTCAGCGAAGAAGATCTGCGCAACGCGTTCGAAAAGGTTGCGCATCAGATCCCGAATTCCTGTCATCCCGCGATCGAAGCCTTTATCGAGGCGCCCAGCGGCTGGAACGCTCAGGCCGAAGCTTTAGCAGAACAAGATTGGGAGCAAATAAAGCCAATCTTCGATGGCCTGCAGCGCGAGAAATTCAACCTTGGGAAGAACACACTTGAATATTTCAGTGAGCTAGAAGAAGACAAGCTTGACGATGAAGAGCGGGAATATCTCAAGCTCTTGTCCAAGCGGTCGGAAAAAATCGATGAAGACACGGATTTTTATGAAGCCCACCGCAGCGAGATCAAAGACGACAAGAAGCTGAAGTCTGCTTGGGATCGCTTCGTATATGGCCGCCCGATCGAAACAACCGACTTCATCGCCGGCATTTGCGCGGTTATGGAGCCACTTTACAACCGCATGCCGCCGGGCGATCAGCGCAAGCTGAAAGTCAAATGCGAATCCGCGACTAAGAGAGACCTGCGATCTCTCAACTATGAAGCCGGTCTCTATTTCGCGCACCGCTACGCCGGCCTGCGCCGCCTGTTCGGCAGGATGATCGATTGGAATGTCGGCGATCTTTTCGAATTCGACAAGCTTGTCTCCGACTGGAAAAAGGGCGACAAGGCCAAGAACAAACTCAACACGTCCACCGCCAAACCGGCGCTGCAGATCAAATTCGTCGTTGAATTGGAGACCACGACCGACGGGGACAGCATCCAAAAGCATTCGACGCAGCTGATCTGGCGCTATAACCCCTCATGCGTCGCGAGCCAACTGGTCGACGACTGGGGGCGGTTGACCCAAAACCCCTTCACGGCCTGCCGCACACAGCGCGAATTTACCACTGACAAATCGATCGATTTGGCCAACGTAAAGACGTTCATGCCGGCATTCGACCGTGATCGCGGCTCATTCGTACCAGCGGCCAAACCTGACCGGAATCTCGACGCGCTTTGGCGCAAGAATCTCAAAGAGTGCGTTGATCAAGCCTATCTCTCCGCCCAGGATGCCAAGACGTTGGGTGAGGCCTTTACAACCTTTGAATGTGCCTACAAGCTCGCACTCGGCGACTTCTCGACGAAAGGAGGCGGCGCCGACTCCATCCTGAATCAGACGACAGCGTACGCCGCGCTGCTCGAAACCGTCCTCACACTCGCCAAGGGCGATCGCAATCGCGACAAGCTGCTCAAACCCCTGCTCATGATTGGTGTCGCGCCGATCGACGGCGGCAGGCCGGCGGCCGTCGTCGCGCCCTGGCATCCGATGCGTCTGGCCGCCATATGGCGAAAGTCTAAGCTTGCCGTCGATCTCGTGCGTCAGGTTCTCGGCAGCACCGAGGCAGAGGGCGATCCCAAGCTGTTCTTCCGGGATATCGCTCATGATTTCGAGCACGCGCTTTACCCCGAGATTGTACCGATCTGGACGAATGACGGCCCACAATTCCTTACGGTAAGCGACGTGGTCGCCGACTACAGCCTGCATGAACCTCCCGTCGCCGACCCCAAAGGCGAGAACGACACCAATGAAAGCCCTGCTGAGGGCGGCTCCTGCGTTCATGACCTCGTCAAGCGCTATCTCGCCCTGCAACCGCACGAACGGTCCAACATGTCGGTCGTGCTGTTCAATTGCGATTCCGCGCGGCTGCCGCAAGCGGTCGTGACAAAGATCGGCGGCATGCAGGACGACGAAGACGACGTTCGATGCCAAGTTCTGCTGCGCCACATCGAAAGCCAGAAGCTTCGTAACATCTATTGCTCGATCTTGAGCTCCGAAACAACGGCAGATGCCTATAGCGCGAGTGAAGCCTCTCAAGACTTCATGGCCCGCTTGCGGATTTCGGTAATTGCTGACCAGGCGCCCCCGCCCAACCCCAAAGACGGCCATCCATACGATATCGTCTTCTCGCAAGATGTCATATCGCGCCACGCGCAACTTGAATGGCACCTCGAACAAAGCGAACCAGCCGATATTCGTACGTTGTTGCCATCACGCTGGTCGCGCCGCCGGCCGGCCGCCAGAGATGACCTCAAATCAGCGGTTTTCTTATGCTGCCCGGTACAAAGCGCCGAGGGCTGGGCCTATGTCTCTGCCGTCGCGAGCGTTTTCAAAGGCGACCGCGATGAATCGACATCCAAACGCCTCTTGCCCGTCCGCCAGCTCGATTTCGCCGACGGCCGGACCAAACGCATCTTCGAAGAGACCCATGATCTTGGCAATTGGGTCGTCAATTTCGATGAGCTTCTCGACCGGCGTCAGTTGATGAACCACCAGGTCCGGGTCATACGTTACAAACAGCTATCGACCCAGGGCCGCAACCTGATCATCTCTTCGCGCGCGCCAATGACACTTCTGCGCTCGATGATTATGAGCCGCCTCAATGCGCTGCAGCTGCCGCTGACCGATGCCGAGGTGCGGACACTGGCCGATCGCCTGATCGACGACGCCAATGATGTATCGGGTGACATCGTGCTGCGCGCGGCCACATGTGGCCAGAGCGCCAGCGAACTGATGGGCATCGTGCTGAGCCGCCGCATGTTGCGAGACGACTTGGGTACTGATCAACTGATCGGCTGGTACTTTCTTGATGACTACGCGTCCTGGCTTGGCCAGCGCGAACAACAGATCGCGGATCTGCTTGCGATCTGCCCCCAAGTAGCCGAAGACGGCGCACTGCGGATTACGCTCGCTGTCAGCGAAGCGAAATACGTCGAGATCGAGAGCCTGGCCGCCAAGCGCAAAGAGTCGAAAAAACAGCTGCGCGAAACGCTCGATCGCCTGGAAGACGCCATATTTGGCGATCCGGAGCGGCTCGACCGCCAGTCTTGGCTGGCTCGGCTGGCTGACCTCATGCTTGATGGTATCCGCATCCCGGCAGCCCGCGGCATCGATCTCGGCGAATGGCGTCGCGCCATGCGCGAAGGCCGCTGCGAGATCCACCTCAAAGGCCTCTCGCACGTCTTCGTCCCATCCTCGTCCGACACTGACGATCCGACGATCGCGACCGAAGTTGCCGACGCTCGTTATGCCTATCAGGAAATCATCGGCCGCAAGGCGCTCAAGCAGCTATTGATGGCCTACTGGCACGACCAGAGCACCGCCGACGTCCGGCGCGGCATGGGCTTCTACCATATGGACTTTGAACCAACCTGGCGTGCTCCGGGCTCTGGCGTCGCGTTTCTCCGCAGCGCTTATCGCGCGCGTGTCCGCCGGCCGGCGTCCCAGCCCGCGCTCCCAGTTCCTGAACCGACGCCGGACACGCCCGCGGAGGTGCCGACGGAACCAAGCATCGAAAATCTGCTCCCCACGCCACTTCCCGGTGATAGCGCGCCGTTGCCCGTCGATTCTTCGCCGGCACAGGCGCAAGGTCATTGGGCCTATTCGGAGATCGGCGATTTGATCGCGTCGGCACTTCACTTAGCACCCATCGCGCCCGAAGAGGAGGAATGGCTCAAGCAAACAGCCTTTTCGACGCGCAGCGCCCTGCAGCAGCTACAGCTTCAGGCTAAATTGACCGATTCGGCTCTTACACCCAATTCTGCGCTACTGAAGTTCGCCGGCAACGCCAACTTGACCGTCGAGCAGGTCTTGAAGAAACGGTCCGAGCTCTTGACGACCTATGGGCTGAACGTTATCTCGGTCCGCCCGGAACCTGGTGCCGTCATGATCGCGGTGGAACGCCCCAAACGCCAGACCATCGACATCCGCTCCCTTTGGGCCGACTGGTCGCCGGCCTCGAACGGTTGGGGTAATCAGGAGCTCATGATCGCGGTGCAAGAAAACTCGGGCGCTCCTCTATTCCTCTCACCTGGGAAAGACCATGCGCCACACACGCTGATCGCAGGCAGCACCGGCAGCGGCAAATCCGTGCTGATGCAGAACATCATCATGGGGATCGCTGCTACCAACACACCGGAACAATCGAAGATCGTCCTGATCGACCCCAAACAAGGCGTAGACTATTTCGCTTTCGACAGGCTGCCGCATATCGACGGCGGTGTCATCGATGATCAGCTCTCGGCAACTCAGCGGCTCGAAGAACTCGTGGCCGAAATGGACCTCCGCTACGCTCGCTTCAAGGAAACGCGCGTATCCAATCTGGCCGCCTACAATGCCAAGGTCGCTGCAAACGAACGTCTGCCTGTCATCTGGCTCATTCACGACGAATTCGCCGAATGGATGCTGACGGAAGACTACAAGGATGCCGTGTCGGCGATCGTTCAGCGGCTTGGTGTGAAAGCTCGAGCTGCGGGCATCTATCTCATTTTCGCCGCCCAGCGTCCGGATGCCAACGTTATGCCGATGCAGCTACGCTCAAATTTGGGCAATCGCCTGATTCTTCGTGTCGACTCGGAAGGAACATCCGAAATCGCTCTTGGCGAAAAGGGCGCAGAACGTCTGCTGGGCAAAGGTCACCTGTTAGCGAAACTTGAAGGTGAAAGGGGGTTGATCTACGCCCAGGTTCCATTTGTCGACACCGAGTTCGTCGAAACGCTCACCAGGAAAATGCTTAAAGAGCGTGCGACCGCCTAGTTAGGGTGGCACGTCCCATCAGCTTTGAGTGCGCGACATCGCGCTTGGAGTCGCCCTGACTCAGCCGAGTCAAGGTCTGGCGGTACCCGATCATCATAGTGTTCCTGCTGGGCGCCGCTCTCCTCCTGCCGAACAAGAAGCCGGCAGGGTAGCGGCGTATTGCAAGGTCGAGACATCCCTCAAAGCTTGACTGACTCCATTACGCCGCCCGAGCACCTACTGACTCCTGCGTGCCAGTCAGTGACAACATGGTCGTGCGGTGTTCCACATTCTTTGCGGCACAAAGCGAAAACGTGCCACAGCATCTGGCCATTCGCTCCAAGAGGGAATGGCTAGATGGATCAGATCTGCCGACGCACTTCCGCATGGCCTTCGCTGGCTGTGCTGCTGGCCGTGTCGTTATTCGCCCTGCAACCCGCCGTCGCCGACGACTCCCTGGAGCGTGAGCAGCTTGCCGCACTCACGCACCAGCTCGACCTGATCGACCGCTTGGCCGAGCACGCCGCCAGTACCGCTCCGCAGGAACGCGCCCGCTACCACTTCGACTACGCCCGACTGCGCGCGGACCTGAAACGCGTTCGCGCCGGCCTGCAGGACTACCTCGTGCCCCAGCGCGCCCAGCCGCGCGACCCCGTCCCGCTGGCCGGCGATTACGTCCGCCGCGACCGCGCCGACGACGAAGGGCCGTCGCCATGACGCCCTCTGCCGATCAGGTCGCCGCCTTCCATGCCAACGGCGGCTTCGCGCCTTCGGCCGTCGCTGCCGTGGTGCTGGGCTTCGTGTTCGCCGTGTTGCTGCTGTGGGGCGTGTGGGCCATGCGCACCGCCTACGTCGGCTGGGCCGAGCACCGCATCACTGAACGTCAGTTCCTCGCCGTCGTCGTGCGCTTCGTCGCGATGTACCTCGTGCTGAGCTTCTTCCTCCTGTCCTGACCATCATGAAAGGGTTATCGCCATGAACGCTTCGACTTCTCATCGCGCTGATGCGCGCACCACGGCGCGCCCAGCCACGCGGATCGCCGCCGTGCTCGTCCCGCTTGGTATCGCGGCCACGCCGCTGGCCTCCTGGGCGGCCCTGCCTACCATGGAAGATCCGTCGCGCGGTGCCGGCAGCGGCATCATGCAGACGATCCAGAACTACGGCTACGACATCGTGCTGCTGATCGCGCTGCTGGTGGTCGCCTCGATGTTCGTCGGCGTCAGCTATCACGCCTACACGCGCTACTCGGAGATCCACACCGGCCGCGCCACCTGGGGCCAGTTCGGCCTGACGGTCGCCGTGGGCGCGATCCTGCTGGTGGTCGGCATCTGGCTGCTCACCAAGGCCACCGGCGTGCTGTGAGGGCGGCAAGCGATGGCCGTCCCCTCGGAGACCCCTCGCGACACGCTGGTGACGTTCCTGCCGCACCGGCTGAACCGCCAGCCGGTGGTCGTGCGCGGGCTGACCGCCGACGAGTTGTGGATCTGCACCGGCCTGTCGGCCGCCGCCGGATTCGCGCTCGGCCTGCCGCTGGCCTGGCTCACGCACAGCATCGCCATGGTGCCCACGCTGATCGTCGCCGGTATCGCGCTGGGCGTCTTCGTCGGCGGCGGGTTCCTGCGCGCACAGAAGCGCGGCCGGCCCGACACCTGGCTGTACCGGCAGCTCCAGTGGCGGCTGGCCCTGCGGCATCCGGCGCTGGCAGCGCTCCTGGGCGGGCAGCGCCTCATCACCCGCTCGGGCTATTGGACGACCCGGCGCAACGCCGATCGAGGTGCGCCATGAGCGCGCCCGCACGGCCGCCCGAAGGGCGCGCGAACCTCCCTCGGGGAGGATGTCGCGTCAGCGACAGGAGGGTAGTTCAGTGAGCCGTTTCAAGAACGAGGTTGCGCACCTGCAGGCGCACGTGAAGACGCTGCATCTGGGGGCCGGCGCGTTGTTCGTGGTGGCGCTGCTGCTCGGCTTCGGTTGGTGGAGTGCGCCGAAGAGTCTCACCATCCATGTGCCGCCGGACCTGCGCTCGGGCAGCATGCGCAAGTGGTGGGACGTGCCGCCCGAGAGCGTGTATGCCTTCTCGTTCTACATCTGGCAGCAGGTACAGCGCTGGCCCACGAACGGCGAAGAAGACTACCCGCGCAACCTGCGCGCGCTGTCGGCCTACCTGACGCCGAGCTGCCGGGCCTTCCTGCAACAGGACTACGAGTACCGGCGCGCCAGTGGCGAGCTGCGTCAGCGCGTACGCGGCATCTACGAGATTCCCGGCCGCGGCTACGGCGATGATCCGGCCACGCGCGTCAAGGTGGTTTCCGACCGCGATTGGATCGTCATACTCGACGTGAGCGCGGACGAATACTACGGCTCCGAGCAGGTCAAGCGCGCCCTGGTGCGCTACCCCATCAAGGTCGTCCGGCTGGACATCGACCCCGAGCACAACCCCTTCGGCCTGGCGCTGGACTGCTACGCCGGCGCACCCCAGCGCATCGAACCGCCGCCGACGTCGACCCAGGCCGGCGCGCCCGCCAACGCATCCGGCCATCTGCAGGGAGACTCCCCATGAAGCCCATTGCCTTGTCGGCCCTGGCCGGCGTCCTGCTGATCCTCGGTTTCGTGCCGGCCAGCCAGGCCGTGGAAATCCTGCGTTGGGAGCGCCTGCCCCTGCCGGTGCCGCTGGTGGTCGGCCAGGAGCGCGTGGTCTTCATCGACCGCAATGTGCGCGTCGGCGTGCCGGCCAGCGTCGGCGACCACCTGCGCGTGCAGAGTGCGGGCGGCGCGATCTACCTACGGGCGAGCGAGCCGATTCCGCCCACGCGGTTGCAACTGCAGGACGTGGAATCCGGCGCGCTGATCCTGCTCGACATCGCCGCCGAGCCGGCGAAGGACGGCCAGGCGCCGCTGGAGCCGGTGCGCATCGTGGAAGCGGAAGCCCCCGCGAAGCGCTACGGCGGCGGTGCAGCAAGCGGCGCGGACGAGCAGGCCGTTGCGCCCGCAGACAAATCCCTTCCCCGGCGCGAAACGCCGGTACCGGTCGTGCTGACGCGCCATGCCGCACAGAACCTGTACGCGCCACTGCGCACCGTCGAGCCGGTCGCCGGCATCGGGCGCGTGAACCTGCGCCGCGACCTCGCGCTGGACACCTTGCTGCCGACGCTGCCGGTGCGCGCGCGGGCACTGGCCGCATGGCGCCTGGAAGACCAATGGGTGACGGCGATCCGCCTCACCAATACCTCCGCACGCTGGCTCGACCTCGACCCGCGCGCCCTGCAGGGGAACTTCGTGGCGGCGACCTTCCAGCATCCGAACCTGGGGCCGGCCGGCAACCCGTCCGACACCACGGTGCTCTACCTGGTCACGCGCGGCCACGGCCTGGCCGAGTCGCTGCTGCCGGCGCTGAGCCCGATCGACGCCACCGTGAACCTGCCGCCGGCCGCCGCGGCCGGCTCGACCGGAGGAGCGCGCGATGAAGAGTAATCCGCTGCTCAAGTGGCTGCTGATCCCGATGGCGCTGCTGCTGGTGTTCGTCGGTATCAAGCTGTTCTCCGGCGCCCCCGGCGGCCAGCCCGCTCCCAAGGGCGCGGCCAGTACGCTCACGCCCGAGGAGATGAAAGCCCTGGGCATCGCAGGCGACACGCCGCGCGATACCGTCGCCACGCTGGTGGCCCAGGTGAAGCAGTTGCGCACCGAGCTGCAGAGCGCGCTCGGCGACAACAGGCAGCACAAGGCCGAGAACGAGCGCCTGCGCGCGCGGGAAAGCGCGATCGACCAGCGCATCCAGAGCGCGCTGGAAGGCGAGCGCAACCGCCTGGAGCAGGAGCGCAGCCAGGTGGCCAGCGACAGGCAGCAGACCCAGGGGCTGCTGCAGGATCTGCAGCGGCAACTGGACGGCCTTGCCGGCAAGGGCGGCCCGTCCGACCTGCCCGTCGGGCTGGGGCTGGAAGAGGGTGATGGCCAGCGCTTCGACCGTGGCGTCGGTGGCACGCAGTGGGTCGAGCCCGACGATGCCAAGGTCGACGCCAGGAACGCCAGCAAGGAGCCAAGCTTTCCCCTGAGCTTCGGGCCGGCCCAGAAAAGCCTGTCGGCCGCAGTGGAATCCGTCGCCGACGTCGGCAGCCGCGCGGTGGGCGCATCCACGAAGGCGGTCTACACCGTGCCGTCGAACTCGACGCTCATGGGGTCGATTGCCATGACGGCGCTGATCGGGCGCGTGCCGATCGATGGAGCCGTCAACGACCCGTACCCGTTCAAGGTGCTGATCGGCCCGGACAACCTCACGGCCAACGGCATCGACATCCCCGACGTGGCCGGCGCCGTGGTCAGCGGCACGGCCTCGGGCGACTGGACGCTCTCGTGCGTGCGCGGGCAAATCCGCTCGGTCACGTTCGTGTTCCAGGACGGCACCATCCGCACGGTGCCGGAGGACAGCAGCAAGGGCGGTAGCAGCGGCGGCAATTCGGGTCACAACGGCGACAGCATCCAAGGCGGCCTGGGCTGGATCAGCGACCCCTACGGCATTCCCTGCGTCAGCGGCGAGCGGCGCAGCAACGCCCAGCAGTACCTGGGCAGTCAGGCGCTCATCACCGCGGCCGGCGCCGGCGCGGCCTCGCTCATCAAGTCCGACAACGGCAGCGTGGCCGTGGTTGCCAACAGCAACGGCTCGCTGGGCACCGTCGGCATCAGCGGCGTTGATGCGATGGGACGCATCCTCGCGGGCGGCGTGCGCGACATGGCCGATTGGGTCAACAAGCTCTACGGCCAGGCCTTCGCGGCGGTCTACGTGCAGCCGGGCGCCAGGGTGGCCGTGCATCTGGAGCAGCCGCTCGACATCGACTACGACGCCAAGGGGCGTCGGGTCCACCACCGCACCGGAGAAGCCCATGCCTCGGATCTGGATTGACGCGGCCGCCTTGCTGCTGGCGGCCACCCTGCTCGGCGGCTGCGCTACCAGCAAGGAGAAGCTGCTGCCGCACGGCGACAGCACCATGCTCGACATCTGGCATCAGGAGACCGGCGGCAGCGCGGGCGGCGGCCAGGCCGCGCGGCAACTGCTCGATGCGCGCCAGGGCCTGCGCCGGCCGCTGGCCGATGCCGATGTGCAGGCGGCGGCCGGCGTGCAGGCGCGCTACACCCGCACCGCGCAGAACGAGATTTACCGCCAGTTCCACCGCCTGCCGAACCCTGACCTGGTGATGTACGTGTTCCCGCACCTGGCGGGCACCGACCCGGTGCCGGTGCCCGGCTACAGCACGGTGTTCCCGCTTTACCAGCGCGTGCAGTACGCGATGCCGGGCGAGCGCGTGGAGGACTACTGATGGCCTGGTCGCTGCCGTGGCCACGCAAGCCCGACGCATCGCCTGCTGACGCCGTGGATGCGGCCGATGATGCCTGGGCACGGCACGTAACGGCCTTGGCGGCACAGGGTGTCGCCGAGCCGGGCAGCGCGCTCGACCGGGGCCGGCGCAGGCCGGCCACCCAGGCCGACCACGATGTGCTCTATGGCGTCGCGCCGTCGTTCGCGGACTTGCTGCCCTGGGTCGAGTACCTGCCCGGCAGCAAGTGCATGTTGCTGGAAGATGGCCAGTCGGTGGCGGCCTTCTTCGAGTTGGCGCCGGTCGGCACCGAGGGCCGCGAGATGGCCTGGCTATGGCAGGCGCGCGATGCGCTGGAGAACGCCCTGCAGGACTCCTTCGACGAGTTGGACGACAACCCCTGGGTGGTGCAGCTCTACGCCCAGGACGAGGCCGACTGGGACAACTATCTGCGCTCCCTGGCGAACTATCTGCAGCCGCGTGCGCAGGGCAGCGCGTTCAGCGACTTCTACCTGCGCTTCTTCGCCCATCACCTGCGGGCCATCGCCAAACCGGGTGGCCTGTTCGAGGACACCACGGTGACGCGCCTGCCGTGGCGCGGCCAGGTTCGGCGCGTGCGCATGGTGGTCTACCGCCGCACATCCGCGGCCCCGGCCCCGCGGCGCGGCCAGTCGCCCGAGCAGGCGCTGACGACGATCTGCGACCGCCTCGTCGGCGGGCTGGCCAATGCCGGCGTGAAAGCCCGGCGTCTCGGCGCGGCGGACATTCACGCCTGGCTGCTGCGCTGGTTCAACCCGAATCCGACCCTGCTCGGCGCCACTGCCGAAGATCGGGAACGCTTCTACGCGCTGACCCGCTACCCGGAAGAGCGGGAGGAGGGCGAGATCGAACTCGCCAGCGGCACCGACTTCGCGCAGCGCCTGTTCTTCGGCCAGCCCCGTTCCGACGTGCCCAACGGCCTGTGGTTCTTCGACGGCATGCCGCATCGGGTGATCGTGATGGATCGCCTGCGCACGCCACCCGTGACGGGCCATCTGACGGGCGAGACGCGCAAAGGCGGCGATGCCATGAACGCGCTGTTCGACCAGATGCCCGAGGACACGGTGATGTGCCTGACGCTGGTCGCCACGCCCCAGGACGTGCTGGAGGCGCACCTCAACCACCTCGCCAGGAAGGCCGTCGGCGAGACCCTGGCCTCGGAGCAGGCCCGGCAGGACGTGCAGCAGGCGCGCGGCCTGATCGGCAGCGCGCACAAGCTCTACCGCGGCGCGCTGGCGTTCTACCTGCGCGGCCGCGACCTGGTCCAGCTCGATGCGCGCGGCCTGCAGCTCGTCAACGTGATGCTCAACGCCGGCCTGCAACCGGTACGCGAAGAGGACGAGGTGGCGCCGCTGAACAGCTATCTGCGCTGGCTGCCGTGCGTGTTCGATCCGGCTGCCGACAAGCGCCAGTGGTACACCCAGCTCATGTTCGCGCAACATGCGGCGAACCTGGCGCCGGTCTGGGGCCGCAGCCAGGGCACGGGGCATCCGGGCATCACGTTCTTCAACCGCGGCGGCGGTCCGATCACCTTCGATCCGTTGAACCGCCTCGACCGGCAGATGAACGCGCATCTATTCCTGTTCGGCCCCACGGGTTCGGGCAAGAGCGCGACGCTCAACAACATCCTGAATCAGGTGACGGCGATCTATCGGCCGCGCCTGTTCATCGTCGAGGCGGGCAACAGCTTCGGCCTGTTCGGCGACTTCGCGGCACGGTTGGGTCTCACCGTGCATCGGGTGAAGCTCGCGCCGGGCGCGGGCGTCAATCTGGCTCCGTTCGCCGACGCCTGGCGCCTGGTCGATACGCCGAGCCAGGTACAGACGCTGGACGCCGATGCGCTCGACGAAGACCAGGCCGATGCCAGCATGACCGTGGAAGGCGATGAGCAGCGCGACGTGCTCGGCGAGCTGGAGATCACTGCGCGACTGATGATCACCGGCGGCGAGGACAAGGAAGAAGCGCGCATGACGCGCGCCGACCGCAGCCTGATCCGCCAGTGCATTCTCGATGCGGCACAGCGCTGCGTAGCGGAGAAGCGCACGGTACTGACCCGCGACGTGCGCGACGCGCTGCGCGAGCGCGCCCGCGACGCCACGCTGCCTGAGATGCGGCGCGCACGGCTGCTGGAGATGGCCGACGCCATGGACATGTTCTGCCAGGGCGTGGACGGCGAGATGTTCGACCGGTCCGGCACGCCGTGGCCCGAGGCGGACATCACTATCGTGGATCTCGCCACCTTCGCGCGCGAGGGCTACAACGCCCAACTCTCGATTGCCTACATCTCGCTCATCAACACCGTCAACAACATCGCCGAACGCGACCAGTTCCTGGGCCGCCCGATCATCAACGTGACGGACGAAGGCCACATCATCACGAAGAACCCGCTGCTCGCGCCCTACGTGGTCAAGATCACCAAGATGTGGCGCAAGCTCGGCGCCTGGTTCTGGCTCGCCACGCAGAACCTGGACGACCTGCCGAAAGCGGCCGAGCCCATGCTCAACATGATCGAGTGGTGGATCTGCCTGTCGATGCCGCCCGATGAAGTCGAGAAGATCGCGCGCTTCCGCGAACTCAACGCGTCGCAGAAGGCGCTGATGCTCTCGGCACGCAAGGAGGCCGGCAAGTTCAGCGAGGGCGTCATCCTGTCCAAGTCGATGGAGGTGCTGTTCCGCGCCGTGCCGCCCAGCCTCTACTTGGCGATGGCGATGACCGAGCCCGAGGAGAAGGCCGAACGCTTCCAGTTGATGCAGCAGCACGGCATCAGCGAGCTGGATGCCGCCTTCCGCGTGGCCGAGAAGATCGACCGTGCGCGGGGCATCGAACCTCTGGCGCTGGACACGTTGGCCTGACGGGAGCGACACGATGCGCATGCCTTCATTCGCCCGCCGTCATCCCCGGATCGGCCTGCTGATCGTGGTGACGATTGCGGTGGCCTCGTGGATGCTGCTGCGCGCGCCGCAACCGGCAACCGAGTCCATGCCCCTGGCCGCCGCCGGGTCCGAAGCGTCGAAACCGGCCGGCCCGCCCTGGCTGTATGGCCGTGCCGATGCGCGCTTCACGGTGGTCGGGTACGCCGACCTGGAGTGTCCGTACTGCCGGGCCTACTTCCCCGCGCTCAAGCGCTGGATCGACGCCCATCCCGAGGTGAACTGGCAGTGGCACCACCTGCCGCTGTCCATGCACGAGCCGGCCGCGACTACGGGGGCACGCCTGGCCGAGTGCGCGGGCGAGACTGGCGGACATGCCACGTTCTGGCAGGCCGTGGCGTGGCTCTACGCGCATACCCGTGGCGACGGCCAGGGCCTGCCGGAGGGCCTGCGCTACCCCGACCTCACGCCAGCCATGCAGGGTTGTCTCGACAGCGAGCGCCCCGATGCCGTCATCCGTGCCCAGGCGGCGGAAGCGGCACAGCAGGGCATCGCGGCCACGCCGGCCCTGCAACTGCGCGACCGCGAGTCCGGCAAGACCCTCCTGCTGCACGGTCCCGTCGAAGGCGATGCCTTGCTGTCGGCCATCGACCTGCTCGCCGCCGGCAGCACGACCGCAGCCGAACCCGCCCATTTCCCAGACATGCCCGCCGGCGTCGCCGGTGACCACGGGTCGAGCGCAAGCCCCGGCATTCATGCCGGGGTCAGCGAGACAAGCGTTGCCTCGGAGCCGAAGGCTCCGTCTGAATCGTGGCGAGGAAGCTCCGGCCTTCAGGCCGGAGTGACTCACATGCCCAGGTAGCCATCGATCTTCAAGGCTGCGGCGCGGCTTGTCCGCGTTGATCGAAACCCGTTCGCATCGCATCCCTTGACGCGAACAGCCACCGCATCCGCGGTGGTGGATGCCCGCTCGTCACCTGTTCCATCCCCATCGTCCCCAGGAGGGTTTGCCCTCCAGGGGCAGGCGCCCTCCGATCTCATCCATTGGAGGTTCGCCATGTCTCTTGTCATCGCCGACTCCCGCCCGGAGTCGCTCACCCTGCTCGCCGCCCAGCACGAAGACTGGATCATCCGGCAGGCCATCACCCTGCTGGAGAACCGCGTGTTCAAGGCCGGTCCGGCGCTGGGCAGTCCCGCCGCCGTGCGCGACTACCTGCGCCTGAAACTGGTCGCGGAGCCGAACGAAATCTTCGCCGTCATGTTTCTCGACAACCAGCACCAGGTGCTCGCCTTTGAGCCGCTGTTCAAGGGCACGGTCGACCAGACTTCGGTGTATCCGAGGGTGGTGGTCCAGCGTGCGCTGGCGCTCAACGCTTCGGCGCTGATCCTGGCGCATCAGCACCCCTCGGGGAACACCGAGCCCTCGGCCGCCGATCGAGCGATCACCGAGCGGCTGAAGAGCGCCCTGGCCACCGTCGATGTCCGGGTGCTGGATCACTTCATCGTCGGCAAGGGCAGCCCGTACTCGTTCGCCGAAGCCGGCTTGTTGTAGTCCGCAGGCGTCCCTTCCGGGGGGCGCCTGTGCCTCTTGCCCCTCTCCACAAGAACTGCCATGGAAAGTTCCGGTTGCCACGTTCGCGATGCGCTCTGTCTGATGGTCACGATTTTCGGAAGCAGCTCACGAAACGGAAAAATCGTACGCCGAGGCGCGCCATGCGCTTGCGCGCGAGCGCTCTCAAGAGGAGGGTTCCTCGTGCTTCCGAAACGCGCGCCAAAGTGCAGCGTCATAGGTGATCTTGAGCAGGCCGCAGGCCACCAGCGGCGCCGCCAGCCAGCCAGCGGCGAACAGGGCGCCGCCAATGGCGGGGCTCGCTGCGGCGGCGAGGCTCCTGGGAACGGCGGTGAAGCTCGCCGCCGCGGCGCGCTCGGCCGGCGTCACCACCGCCATGACGAAGGCCGATCGCGTCGGCACGTCCATCTGCGACAGGGCGCTGCGCAGGAACAGCAGCGCGAGCGCCACCGGCAGGCTGTCGGCGAAGGCGGCGAGGATCAGACAGACGCTCGACGGGATGTGGGTGAACACCATCGTGTTGATCAGGCCAATATGGCGCGCTACCCAGGGGGCGGCGAGCTGGGAGCCGGCCGACAGCAGCCCGGCCCAGAAAAAGAACTGGCCGGCGGCGGCGAGCGAGAGGTCGAACCGCTCGAACAGCCAAAGCGCAAGCAAGGTATTGACGATCAGCCCGCCGGCGAAGGCATCGACCGAGAACAGTGCCGCCAGCTTGATCACGATGCCGCGCGAAGGCCCCAGCGCTTCGGGCGACGCTGCCTGCTCGTGCACGCGGTGGTCCGGCAAGGCGCGATACAAGACGAAGATCGCGACGCCGGTCAGCCCGTAGGCGACGAACATCAGGCGCAACGCGTCGAGCTGGGCCAAGCCGGCATCCGTCAGCACTTGCGGGATCACTGTCGCCAGCGAACCGGTCGCGGCACACAAGGCGCCGACGAAGGTGTAGCGCGCGAACAGGAAAGTGCGCGCCTCGCCTTGCGCCGATTCGGCCAGCCGCGCATGCTCCAGCGGCAGGAAGACGCTGACGTCGCCGGAGCTGGGGTTCATCGTACCGACGAAGGCGACGATCAGCAGCGGCCAGAAGGCGCCGATGCCGCCCAGGCCGGCCAGCAGCAGACCGGTGGCGGCCATCAGCCAAGCAGCGGCGAGGAGTAGCCGGCGCTGCGGGAAGCGATGTCCCCACTGCCCGACGGCCAGGGTCGCCAGCGCCGATCCAAGCAGGGTGGCGGTGCTGATCAGCCCGACTTCCCACTTGCCGAGCCCGAGCGTGAGCAGATAGACCGGCAGCAGAATGGCCACAAAGCCGTCGGTGAAGGCCCGCAGCGCCCGGCCGAGCAGCAGCAGGCGCGCCTCGGGCGCGACGCCGGCGGGCACCAGCATCACTTCGAGCCGAGCGGGCGGGCGACCTTCTTCAGCGGTGTGTCGGCGCACCAGGCATAGAGCGCGTCGTACATCACCATGCCTGCCTTCAGCATCTCGTGGTCGTCGGCGAAGTTGAGCGACAGCCCTTTCGAGATGGCGAGCAGGCCGGCCGCCTCCTTCGCGAGCTGAGGCTGGCCGCAGTCGGCGGCGCGCACGATCAGCGCCAGCTTGTTCAAGGCCGGATCGTCGAGTTTGTACTTCTCGATGAAGGCGTCGAAGCTGCAGCGGTCGCCGTGGTGGCCGAGCTCCACGTCGGACACGTCATAGGGGATCGCGCCGGTGTCGGCAGCGACCTTCAGGACGTCGCCAGCCGGCACGTAGAGGAACTCGGGGGACTGGTCGATGAAGCGCGTTACCAGCCAGGGGCAGGCGATACGGTCGATCTTGGGGCGTTCGCGGGTGACCCATTTCATGCTCCGCCCTCCACCTTGGCAAACGCAGCCTCGGCCGCCGTCCAGGACAGGTTCTGCATGAAGGCGTCCACATAGGCTGCGGCCTTGGCGCCGAAGTCCATGTGGTAGCTGTGCTCGTACATGTCGAGGGCGACGAGCGGCGTGGCGCCGGCCAGGTTGTGGGCGTGGTCGGCGGCCCAGGCGTTTACGAGACGCCCGCGGCGCGGGCTCCATACCAACAGGGTCCAGCCGGAGCCGCCGCCCTGGGCCTTGCCCATGGCCGTGAATTCGGCGCGCCAGGTATCCGCGGAGCCGAAGTCCCGCTCGATGGCCGCCTTCAGCGCCTCGCCTGGGTCGCCCCCCGTGCTACCCAGGCTGTCGAAGTACACCTCGTGCAGGATCATCGAGCCGCTGGCGATCATCTCCTCGCGCTTGAGGCCGTTGATCTGGAACCCCTGAGCGCTGGCCCAGTTCAGTTCGGCCAGGCGCTGCTCGATGGCATTGAGGCGCTTGACTGCCCCGCCGTAGTTGTTCTCCCAATGGCTGACGATGAGCTTCTCTGACAGGCCATTGAGGCGGGAAGGGTCAAAGGCGAGCGGTTTCGGTTCGTAAGGCATGGCGGACACCCCTTTAAACGATATAGGTGTGGACGAGGCCGATGGCAGCGCAGGCGCCGATCACTTTCATGATGTCCTGCTTGTACTTCCACAGTGCGATGAAGGCCGCCACCGAGATCAGCGCATAGAACCACTCGAAGCCGCCGGAGAACGGCGCGGCCTCGGTGGCACGGGGGAATATCACGTGCCAGCCGAAAAAGAGGGCGAGGTTGAGGATCACGCCCACCACGGCGGCGGTGATGCCGGTGAGCGGCGCGGTGAACTTCAGGTCGCCGTGGGTCGATTCCACCAGGGGGGCACCGGCCAGGATGAACACGAAACTGGGCAGAAAGGTGAAGAAGGTGGCCACCGAGGCGCCCGCGAAGCCGGCCAGTAGCAAGGCATCAGGCCCGAAGATCTCCTTGGTCCAGGCGCCGACGAAGCCGACGAAGGACACCACCATGATGAGCGGCCCCGGCGTCGTCTCGCCCAGGGCCAGGCCGTCGATCATCTGGGTGCCGGTGAGCCACTGGTAGTGTTCGACGCCGCCCTGATAGACGTAGGGCAGCACCGCGTAGGCGCCGCCGAAGGTGACCAGCGCGGCCTTGGTGAAGAACTCGCCCATGTCGTTCAGGGTGCCGGCCGGCAGCATCAGCATGGCCGCGCCCCAGAGGGCCAGGGCGGCCAAGACCAGCACGACGAGGTAGGACCAGCGGAAGCGGGTATGCGGGATGGGCGGCGTATCGTCGTCGATCAGCGCCGGGCCGTATTGCTTGTTGCTGGCGCCGTGACCGCCGCCGACCTTGAACTTGTCCGGCATGAGCTTGCCGCCCAAGGCGCCCAGCAGGCCCGCTGCCAGGACGATGTAGGGGAAGGGAATCTTCAAGGCGAAGATGGCGATGAACGACAACGCGGCCATGGCCCACAGCACGTTGTTCTTCAGCGCACGCGCGCCGATGCGCCAGGCGGCGAACACCACGATGGCCACCACCGCCGGCTTGATGCCGTTGAACACCCCCTGCACGAAGGTGACGTCGCCGAAGGCCAGGTAGACGTAGGTGAGCGCCGCCAGGATGAAGAGGGACGGCAGCACGAACAGGGTGCCGGCCACGATGCCGCCCCAGGTGCGGTGCAGCAGCCAGCCGATGTAGATGGCGAGTTGCTGCGCCTCGGGGCCGGGCAGCAGCATGCAGTAATTGAGCGCATGCAGGAAGCGGTGCTCGGAAATCCAGCGGCGCTTCTCCACCAGTTCCTGGTGCATGACGGCGATCTGTCCGGCGGGGCCGCCGAAGCTGATGAAACCGAGCTTGAGCCAGTAGAAGAAGGCTTCCCGGAACGAGGGGTGGGCGGGTCGCAACTGCGACGGGGTCGGGGCGTTCACGTTGTTTTGTCCTCGTAACTCTTGAGTAGCCAGTCAAAGACTTCACGCGCGCGGGCAAGCAGCGCGTCGTCGTCGGGTTCGGATGCCCGCAGGCCGGCGAGCAGCGATTCGATTCCCAGCGCTTCCGCGACCGGGAGTCCCCCCACATCCAGGCAATGCACGAGCTCGCCCAGACGTACCAGCGCAGGGGCGGAATCAAGTCCGAAACTCGCCAGCAGCGTCTCGAAGGTGACCTTGGCGCCCACGTGGCTGAAGGCCGCGCCGTCGAAATCGAAGCCGAGCCAGCCATTGCGGCAGTCGGCGGGACTCGCCAGCCAGACGATGCGAGCGCTCGGGTCGATGAACCGCCGGATCAGCCAGGCCGAAGCGAGTCGGTCCACCCACGGGCGCGCCCGCGTGGCCCAGGTCCGGCCCTGATAGTCGGCGCGGTCCAGCCGCGGAACATCCGCCTGCCGGGCGGTCGGCTCGTCGGGAGACATGCGGCGGGTGATCGCGTCGCGCAGGTCGTCGAGCAGGCTCAAGGTCTGCCGCTGCGCCTCGCCGGGAAAGAAATCGATGCGCGCCACCTGCTCGAAGCGGCGCACGAGCGGCTGGAGCTTGCGCGCGGCGGCGGCGCCATCCAGGGATGTCACGCTCCGCCCGAGCTCCTTGATCTCCTCGGCGATGCCGGCGTACTCCTCGCCCCGGTCGAACAGGGCGCGCAGCGCGGCCTCCTGGGCTTCCTCACACCCCGAGAGTCGATAGACCTCGCCGCTGCCCCCGACTTCCACCGCCTGCGCCGCCACTTCGTCCAGCGCCGCGGCACTGTCGGCCGAGTCAGGCAGCAGATAGACCCCATCGCGCAGCGTCGCGCAGCCCAGCGCTTTGACGGAGCGCCAGACGCGCATGCGGCCGGTCGATGCCTTGGTGGGCAGGCTGACGAATAGGGCAAGAAAGCTCAAGCACGGGCTCCTTGGTTAGCAAGCAGTGAGATATGTAATAGATACTACATCACGTTATAGTTAAAACTCAATTGATACTGAAGCGTCAATTCAAGGCATCGAATGCAAACGCTCCAAGCCGTCGATGCCAATTCGCTTACATCGCGTTTCTTGGGGGTCGCGGGCACCTCAGAGTCACGCACCTGACCTCCGCCTCCGACAGGAGGCAAACACAACGCTCACAGCGGCGTAGGGCATGAAACCGGCAGGGGCCGAATGCGGTTTCCTTGTCGCGTCAGATCGGCACTTGAAGTCGACTGTGACCTTGATCGACACCAAGGACGCCCGATATGCCGGCCCCCTTCTTCAAAGCTTCGCCCCGGCTGCCGACCATCCGCATTGCCCCCGGACTGTGGGTAGTGCTGTTCATGTTCACCCAGGCTGCAGCAGCCGACGTGCTCGTCGTCACCGACAGCCACCACCCGGTTCAGGCCTCTGTTGGCGTGCGGATCATCGAGCTGGACCTGCCGGCGCGCATCGAGGCCGAGATCGCCACGGATCTGCCCAACGATCCTGACAAGGCAACTACTCTGGTGCGCCAGCGACTGCGCGATGGCGGCGATGCGCTACAACGCCGCATCGGCCATGCCTACCAAGATGTCGCGGATGCCTGGGGGCTGGGCATCGCCAAGATTCCCGCCGTGGTGGTCGATCGACGCTACGTGGTCTACGGCGAGCCCGACGTGCCCCGCGCCGTCGCGCGCATCAACGCCTACCGGAGCACGCAGCCATGAGCCTCCTGCTGGCATCCCGGCGCCTGCGCGCCACCGTCGCCTCGCTGCTGCTGGGCGCGGCCACGTCGACGTTCGCCCTGGACACCGCCACCATCGTCTCGTCGGCGCTGTCCCCCGACTGCCTCGAATACCGCGTGGTCGGAATCTGCTACTGGCTGTACTGCACGCCCTTCGGCTGCTCGGTTCGCACCTCCGTCAAGGTGCGCCACTACGTCCCCGATGCGGTGGTGTCGAGCTACTCGAACACCGGCGAAAACCCGTGGCTGGAAGTCAGGGCGATGAGCATGCCCAACCCGACCGCCAAGGCTGGCGGTGACGGCACGACCAATCACGACAACGAGAACAACCTCGCCAAGTTCAAGAACGCCGATGTCATCGGCCATCCGGCCGGGATGGTGTTCAGCCAGTTCGCCAGCGCCTCCGGCTACACCTGCGAAGGCGCTGGCACGGCCTTCATGCCGTATCTGCTGAGCACGCTCGACACGATCGCCTGGCGCTACAACATCCCGGAAGCGTTCTACCCCGAAGCGCTCATCCCCGGCCGGCGCGAAATCGGTACGCGCACCGGCCTGAACCTCTGGGGCAACGTGTATCCCCGCGGCGGTTTCTTGCACCAGACCGACGACCACAAGAGCGGCGCCGTGGTCGCGCAGCGCGCCGGCGACATCGTGACGCGCCGCAACCAGATTCACGTGTACCAGCCTCTGCTGGCCAACGCCCGCGACGGCTACTGGCCGGCCGGCGCGCTGATGGAGACCGACGCCTCGACGGGCAAGTGGCAGGAGCTGACGCCCACGCTCTCGAACAGTTGCGTGGTCTTCCCGCACAGCCGCACCCGCGTGCAGGCCCAGCAAGGCGACTACGCCTGGGCCTTGTGGCGGCCGTACTCCTGCTGCCGGCGCCGTGGCCAGGTCTTCCTCGGCAGCGTCGATTTCATGTGAGGAACCCACGATGAACGCCTCCCTCCCTGACTTCCTGCGCCGCGCGAAGCCGCACCTGCGGGTCACGCTGCTCGTGGCGGTCATTACGCTGGTCGTCGGCGTCGCCTGGGCACAGACCCGCATCGACCCCAATGGCGTGAACGTCAGCGGCAGCGTGATTGGCGACGACGTGCTCTACAGCATCGGCGGCGGCCGGGCCGTGTCGATGGGGGGTGCCGGCAACATGCAGAGCATCGGCGTGGGGATCGGCTGGAACAGCAACCTGATCTGCGGCGACATGAGCATCACCACGACGCTGCAGAACCAGCTCAACGGCATCACCAACGGCTTCCAGACGATCATGAGCAACGTGATCCAGAACGCCACCAGCGCCGTGGCCTCGCTGCCGGCGCTGATCATCCAGCGCGCCGACCCGGGCCTGTACAACCTGCTCACCAACGGCATCCTGCAGGCGCGCCTGGATTTCGACCGCTCGAAGATGACCTGCCGGGCCATCGCCAATCGGATGGCGGACATGGCCGGCGGCCAAGCCGGCTGGGACCAGCTCGCCGAGGGGATGGCGCTGCGGGATGCGGTCAGCAGCACCGACGCTGTCTCCGCCATCGAGCAGGCCGAGTCCAACAAAGGGAACAACGGCGTGCCATGGGTCGACGGCGGCAACGCGGGCGGCTCCGGTCAGAGTTCGATCAAGGTGGTCGGCGATGTGACGCGCGCGGGCTACAACCTGCTCAACGGGCGCAGCGCCACCGATACCTCGTCGATCGCGCGCAGCGCCTGCGGCAACCGCCTGACCTGCCAAACCTGGTCGTCGCCCCAGGCGGCCGCGGACTGGGCGACCCGCGTGTTGGGCGAACGCGAGCAGCGCACCTGCGAAAACTGCACGAAGACCCAGACCACGCCTGGCGTCGGGCTGACGCCAGTGATCCAGGAAGAGTACGAGACCAAGCTGCAGGCGCTGCAGGAACTGGTGACGGGCGCCCGGCCGACGACGCTGGCCAATCTCGACGCAGCCGGCAGCAGCTCGCTGCCGATCACCCGCGGCGTGATCGAGGCCCTGCGTGACGAACCCGACCAGGACGTGCTGGGCCGGCGCCTCGCGTCCGAGGCGGCGCTGTCGAGCGTGCTGGAGAAGGCCCTGCTGCTGCAACGCACGTTGCTGACCGGCAAGAAGGAGCCGAACGTCGCCGCCAACGAGCTCGCCGTGCAGGCGGTCGACCAGGAGAACAGCGCACTGGAGCAGGAGATCAACAACCTCAAGACTGAGCTGGAGCTGCGGCGCACGCTGGCCGGCAACTCGGCGATGGCGATCATCCAGCGCCACAGCACCCGCGCTGCCGGCTCGCGCGGCGTCTTCGAGGGCGACACCACGCGCGACCGTCTGCGGGAAGTCCAGAAACCGCGGAGCGGTACGCCATGAGCGCGCCCGCACGGCCGCCCGAAGGGCGCGCGAACCTCCCCAGGGGAGGGTGGAGCAGGGGTTTCGCGGAGCACCGCTCCGCGCCTGCGGAACGGGTCGGCTGTGCAAAGCCGACCCACCGTCGCGCCAGCGACAGGAGGGTAGTCCAGTGAGCCGGCTGGCCTGGCTGCGGCTGCCTTGGCTGTTCAACCGCCCCGTCGGCGTGGCGCTGCTGTGGACCTTGCTGGTGGTGGCCGCCGCGGTGGCGGTGAACATCGCCGGCATCCACGTGGTCGGCGGCGTCGAGGGCTGGCAGTACTGGCTGCAGGCGCACGCCGGCCACTTCTTCGTGTGGCGGCTGTGCCTCTACGGAGCGACGGCCTACGGCTGGTGGTGGATGCGTCGGCGCCTGTTGCGGCGGGAGCCGTCCCGCGAGACGCATCAGCGCCTGCTGCGCACGGAGATCGCGGCCGTGATCGCCGTGGTCGCGCTGGAAGCCAGCCAATTGTTGCAGCACGGCTGAGACCGGGAGGCAGGCATGACGCTCTACACCACGGACTACCTGGAGTATTACCTGACCCTGGTGGCTTGGGTGGTCAACAACGGCATCTGGAACATCCTCGTGGCCAGCGGCGTGTTCGCGCTGCCGTTCGTGGCCATCGTGATCCAGGAATGGCTCAAGGCCCGCAGCGAAGGTGCGGACGAGGGCAACAAGGGCGTGCTGTCGTCGATGCGCATCGAGAACCGGGTGTGGGTGGCGATCGTGGTCATCATGTTCGCCGGCATCCCGTTCATCCCGGTGGATCTCGCCACGATCAAGTTCGACACCACGCGCTCTGCGCAATGCCAGGTCAGCGTCCCGCTGCCCAACGACACGGGCTGGGCCAATGTCTACACCACGTTGGACAACCAGAGCGCGCTGGTGCCGGTGTGGTGGTTCTTCATGCACGCCATCTCGAAGGCGGTCACCGGCGCCGCGGTGGCGGCGATTCCTTGTGGCACGGACCTGCGTCAGATTCGCATGGAAGTCGATGCCACGCGCATCGACGATCCGGTGCTGGCACAGGAGGTCGCCGACTTCACGCACGACTGCTACGGGCCGTCGCGCGCCAAGCTGTTCATGAACCGGCCGACGCTCTCCGACGAGCAGGTGAACGACGTGACTTGGATTGGGTCGAGCTACTTCCTCGACACAGCCGGCTTCTACGATACCTACCACTCCCGCACGCCGCGCACGGCCTGGCCCTACGACGCGACCCGCGATGCGGGGCTGGCACAGGTGGACAGCGGCGGCGGCTATCCGTCCTGCCGACAGTGGTGGGCCGATGGCGACCAGGGACTGCGCAACCGGCTGCTGGCACAGGTTGACCCGGACCTGCTGACCCGCATCGGGCGCTGGGCGGGCTTCCTGTCGCAGAGCGAGGTCAATGACTCGGTGATCCGCGCCGTCGTCTCACCGCGGCAGCAGAAGATGAACCAGGGCACCGTCTACACCGATTACGGCGGCCAGATCGACAAGACGCTGCCGAACATCGTCACGCGCGGCGCGGGCGACCTGGGGCTGACCGTGGGCTCGCTGGCCTTCTTTCCCGCGATGGACGTGGTGCGCCAGGCGCTGCCGATGGTGCTGACGATGCTCAAGATGGCGCTCGTCATCTGCATCCCGTTGGTGCTGCTGATCGGCACCTACGACCTGAAGACGGTGATGACGGTGAGCTGCGTCCAGTTCGCGCTGTTCTTCGTGGACTTCTGGTTCCAGCTCGCGCGCTGGATCGACAGCACGATCCTGGACGCGCTCTACGGCTGGGGGTTTGGCGCGGACAGGCCGCACGCCAACTTCGACCCATTGATCGGCCTGAACAATGCGTTCGGTGACATGCTACTGAACTTCGTCATGGCAACGATGTTCATCGTGTTGCCGACGTTCTGGGTCATGGCACTCGGATGGGCAGGAGTTCGCGCTGGAAACTTCCTGGGCGGTCTCATCACTGGCACGTCCGATGCGAAGTCGGCTGGAGGTAGTGGCTCTCGCCTTGCGATGACGGCCGTATCGAAAGGTGCGGCGAAGTAAGGAACACGTTCTCGCGTTGATGCGACAGCTACGGCTCGTCGGGATCGCCCATGTCGATCCGCCAGTCATCTTTGTCGTACAGGCCGACGCCCGAGTGTCCGTCTCTAAGTTCCGGCTGCTTCTCGTCGTCCTCATCGGCATTCCGCGCGAGCCATGCGGCGACCACCGCAAAGGCCAGCAGCAGGACGAGCCAGGATACGGTGTAGAGCAGCACACCAAGCACGGCCAGCTTGACGATCCAGAGCATCGCCGTCGCCGCGCCTGCGGGCAGCCCGCGCGTCACCAGCCAGCCGGCGACACGCTGCTCGCGGCGGAGATATCCACGCCAGGCACGGCCAGCCCCCCGGCCCAGCCGGTGGCTCCAGCGCCCGTTGTGCGTGTTGGTGGTCATGCTCATGTGCCTCGGTTTCGGTGGTGCCTCACTTCATGGAGCGGCCGGTTGGGGCTTGCCCTCCAGCATAGACCGCGATCAGGAGGGCGGGTTGCGGCTGGCAGAGCCGGGTCGGCCTGGGTCGCAGGGCGATTAGATTGTGCTATGTAAATAAAACCTTATGCTACTTTCCCTGCACGTTCTTGCGATAGCTCTAGGGGTTGATTGGATTCCGTGCTATTTTTATAGCATGGATGGAAATTCTAGGCACCAGATAATCAAGCGGCTGCAGGCGGGACTCTCCCGCGGGGCGCCGTTCGACCTTGCCACCCTGAGCCAGTTCGGGGTGTCGCCCCAGCTCGCCGCCCACTATGCCGACGGCGGGTGGCTCGTGCGCCTGGCCCATGGCGTCTATGCCTTCCCCAACGATGAGTTCGGGGTCTACGGTGCGCTGAAGTTCCTGCAACAGCGGGTGCCCGGCCTGCACGTCGGCGGCAAGAGCGCCCTGGCCCTGCAGGGTGTGCGGCACAACCTGGGCAGCCGGGAGGCGCTGGTGCTGTGGGGCGACGGTCGCTTCGCGTTGCCGGCCTGGTTCACTTCGCGCTTTCCGGCCCGCTACGTCCACGCCCGCCTGTTCGACTGGCCGGACACGGCGCTGGCCGGCAAGACCCTGACCACGCCGCCTGGCCTGCCCGAGGATCTGCGGGTGGCAGCCCCCGAGCGTGCCGTGCTGGAGCTGCTGTACGAAGCCGGCGTCAAGCAGAGCCTAGAAGAGGCCCGCAACCTCTTCGATGGACTGCGTTCCCCCCGCAAGGACTTGCTCGGGCAACTGCTGTCCTGCTGCGCCAGCGTGAAGGCCGTGCGCCTGTTCCTGACCTGGGCGCGCGAGACCAGCCTCGTGGATGTCGATGCCCTGCTGGAGCAGTACCCGGTTCGCACCGGCAGCAACACGCGCTGGATGAGCCGGCTCGATGACGGCACCTTGCTGAGCCTGAGACCTCATGGATAAAACCTACGCGGACACCGTTCGCTTGCTGCTGGCCGTCGCGCCCGACGTGTTCGCCAACGACATCTTCGCCATGAAGGGCGGCACGGCCATCAACCTCTTCGTGCGGGACATGCCGCGCCTGTCGGTGGACATCGACGTGGTGTACCTCCCGTGGCAGACGCCGCGAGACGAAGCGCTGCAAGCCATCAACCAGGAGTTGGCCGCCATCGCCGCGCGCGTTGCACCGCTGGGCGTGCGGACACGCCTGGTTCGCGCCAAGGACCTGGGCGACACCAAGCTGATCGTCGAGAACGACGCCAGCCAGGTGAAGATCGAGGTCAATGTCGTGTTCCGCGGCAGCGTGCTGCCCGTCGAGCGGCGGCCGCTGAGCGCCAGGACCAGCGATCTGTTCGGCGTCGAGTTCGAGCTGCCGGTTCTGGCACCGGACGAGCTGTACGCCAGCAAGCTGGTGGCCGCGCTGGATCGACAGCACCCCCGCGACCTGTTCGACGTGTGGCAACTCTTTGAGTCGGGCGACATCAGCGACGGCATGGTCGAGTGCTTCGTGATCTATCTGGCGGGTCACAACCGGCCGCCCCACGAAGTGCTGTTCGGCAACGACAAGGACATCGCCGGCGAGTACGAGCGGGCCTTTGTCGGCATGACCGAAGTGGACTGCTCCCTGGAGATGCTGCTCGATGCTCGCGCAAGGCTGCGGCGCGAACTGCCACAGCGACTGAGCACCGCGCACAGGCAGTTTCTGAGCGGCCTGGCGCGCGCAGAACCGGACTGGTCGCAGGTAGCATGCCAGCACGCCGCGCAACTGCCGGCACTGCGCTGGAAGCTCGCCAATCTCGAAACCTTCCGCAAGCGCCGTCCCGACGAATTCGCAGCGCAATCCGCCGCCCTCGACACCGGCTTGGGCCAGAGCTGACGAACATCCCGCAGCGCCCCAATGACGGGATTGCCCCATGCCGCATTCATCGTGGCACCCGCGCAGCAGCGGCCCTATACCCAAAGGCTTCCGACAAAGGCCAAAGGGCTGGGAAGGGGCAAAGGAAGGGCGCCAAGGGGAAAGGCCCTACCCGAAAAGGCCAAAGGCCCTCCTCCCCGTCACGACCACAGGGATCGCCACCATGCTCTCGCTGTTCCAGCGCAAAAGGGTGCCACCCACCGCCGGCACGCCACCCACCTCCGCCATCGAAACTCCGAAAGGGTCGATGCGGCCGGAGTCGGCCGCATCGCTGCTGGCCACGCCGCGCCGGCAGAAACTGCTGGAACACATCTGGCAGCGCACATCGCTCTCGCGCCGGCAGTTCGCCACGCTCTACCTCGCCCCACTGGAGCGCTACGCCGAGCTGGTCCAGCAGTTCCCGGCCTCCGAGAACCACCACCACGCCTATCCGGGCGGCATGCTGGACCACGGCCTGGAGATCGTCGCCTATGCGCTGAAACTGCGGCAGTCATACCTGCTGCCTGCGGGCGTCACGCCAGAGGCACAGGCAGCCCAGGCCGAAGCCTGGACTGCAGGCACGGCCTACGCGGCCCTGCTGCACGACATCGGCAAGATTGCGGTCGATCTGCACGTCGAGCATGCCGACGGCAGCGTCTGGCATCCCTGGCATGGTCCGCTGCGAAAGCCCTACCGTTTCCGTTACCGAAAGGAGCGTGAGTACCGCCTGCACAGCGCCGCCACCGGGCTGCTCTACGCGCGCCTTCTCGATCGGGACATCTTCGACTGGCTCAGTGGCTATCCCGACCTCTGGGCCGCTCTGCTGTACGTGCTGGCCGGCCAGTACGAGCATGCCGGCACGCTCGGCGAACTGGTCGTGCAGGCCGACCAGGCATCGGTCGCCCAGGAACTCGGCGGCGATCCCGGCAAGGCGCTGGCGGCGCCAAGGCACGCGCTGCAGCGCAAGCTGCTGGACGGCCTGCGCTATCTGCTCAAGGAGGAATTCAAGCTGAATCAGCCCCAAGCCTCGGATGGATGGCTGACCCAGGACGCGCTCTGGCTGGTGAGCAAGACCGTCGCGGACAAGCTGCGCGCCCATCTGCTGGCCCTGGGCATCGACGGCATTCCGTCGAACAACACGGCGGTGTTCAACGTCCTGCAGGACCACGGCATTGCCCTGGCCACACCGGATGACAAGGCGATCTGGAAGGCCACCGTCACCAGCGACGCGGGCTGGTCGCATACCTTCACGCTCCTGCGCCTCGCGCCCTCACTGATCTGGGAAGGCGACGAGCGGCCTCCGCCGTTCGCCGGAACGGTGACGGTGGTGCAGGAGGAGGTGGAACCGACCATTCCCGCGTCGCTGCCAGTCGTGGAGGATTCGGCCGTATCCGAGTCTTTGCCGGTGCAGCCAGCCGGTGATGGCATCGAAGCGTTGCTGGGTCTGCTTGGCACCTCCGATGTGGCGTTGGCCGGCTCTTCATCGGCCAACGAGTCTCCCCTTCCCGCCATGGAAGGCCGAACCATCGAGTCCGGTGATCCAGGAGCCACGGCCGACTCGAGAGCACCGGCACCTGCCTCGACCCCAGCGCTGGAGGAGACGCCGTCGGGCGAGCACTTCGTCGCCTGGCTGCGTCGGCGCATAGAGGCGCGCACGCTCATCATCAATGACGCCAAGGCGCTGGTGCATACGGTCGCCGATACCGTCTATCTGGTCAGTCCGGGCGTGTTCCAGCGCTATGCCCAGGAGCACCCCAAGACCGCTTTGCTTGCAAGGCAGGAACAGTTGGCCGATTGGCAATGGGTGCAGAAACGATTCGAGAAGCTGCAACTGCACCGCAAGCAACGGAGCGGCCTGAACATCTGGACCTGCACGGTCACGGGGCCGCGGAAATCGCGGCGCCTCCACGGCTACTTGCTGGAAGACCCGCAGGTCCTGTTCATCAACGCGCCACCGAATAATCCTTATCTGGCACTATCGCCCGCCGCCAGTCCTGAGAAGGCACTTGCTGCCGGCCTTGATTTCTAAGTACTACCCTTGAAGAAAAACAACAATCGACTGGATGCCGCAGCCCTTGGCAAGATCGTTCTGGCTCGGTGCCTGAGTCAGCCACTCGGATATTACGAACGCGCCGTTGCAGAGATCGAGAAATCGCCCCATTTCCGTTCTGCCCTCTGGATAACCCCCGGTCTTCTCGCCGGCGCCAGCGTCGAGCCAGACTTCGCTGCGCACCGACCGGGACCGTCCAGCCTCGGCCGGATCGTTCACCTTGGCAGCGATCCGGCCTTCATTTACCGGCATGCGGCGTTTGCCCGGGAGTACCGGTTTGACGAGACCACGATCAGCGATTTGCGTACATCTGGCGCCATTGCCGGCGAACAGGTGGCGCTGCTCCATCGTTTGCGCCTCGTCAATAGCCGCAACCGTCTCACCCACGCAGTGATGAGTTCGTTGCTGGAGGCGCAGCGAGACTTTCTCGCTACGAGCGATCCGCTCCTGCTCGTTCCCTTGCCGCAGGCGCACATATCGCGACGCATCAACGAACGTGCGGAATTGCCCATGGTGGCGGATGCAGGACGCATTTCCCGGCTCGTGCGCGGTCTCGCCATCACGATGCCGGACGGCAAGACATTGCCTCTGTCACGACTATTTCCCAGCGAACGGCTACTGCATTGTCATCGCCTCGATTTCTTGGTAAAAAAGGAAAAGCAACTGCTTCTTGCAGGCGAGATTGCGCGCCCATGGTCAGACGCACAGCTTGCCGCGCTTCTGGAACAACAACACGGAACCCACCTTTCGCGGCGATCGATCGCCGCTATCCGTCACCAGCTCGCGGTTCCCGACTGCCGCCGTCGCGCGGCGCTCGCGGACTATCGGACGGCAACGGAAGGATTCTCCGCGTTGCTGCCCCTGACGCCGTCGGCCCTGGCGACGCATGTGCCATCCCGGGCAGGCGTCTACGAGATTCGCGCGCCAGCCGCCGCCGAGAGCCGATGCCCTGCCGACACGGCCGAACGGCTGCCGGTGGTGTATATCGGCTCGACGCGCGATTTGCGCAAGCGCCTGGCCGATCACCTGCGGGGCAGCAGCGGCAACATAACGCTTCACCGCCATCTGGCGGAAGGGAGGGCGAAGGTGAGGTTTCGGATCGTCGAAGAACACTGGCGTCAGCTCGAACGGCGTCTGTATCTCGCATACCGCGAGACCTTCGGTATTCCGCCGCCGTGCAACCGGATGAGTCCATGAATAACAACAAGGACCGTGAAATGGAAAAAGCCTTGCGCAAGCAAGCAAGCAAGCAAGCCTGACGGCCATTTCGTATCGCCGGAATGGATGGCTGCGCGAGCGGGGGCGATGAAGCCGGCCGATGAAATGGCACTGGCGATGATGGCCGCGCTCGGACTCGACGAGGCCGGCATCGCCGCACGCAAAGCGTTCCTGGAGTTCACGGACGAAGACGTCGCTCGGCTTGAACGCCTGCATGCGCTACTGGCCGGCACCGAGCGGGATTTCGCGCGGCGTTTCTACGACCACCTGTTGCGCTTTGATGAAACGCGGCGGTTCATCCCGGACGAGGCGTCGCTCGATCGTCTCAGAACCACCCAGGCGCAGTACTTCGACACGCTCACGGCCGGGATCTATGACGCCGACTACGTGCGCCATCGTCTGCGCGTCGGTCTCGCGCATCAGCGCATCGGTTTGGAAACACAGTGGTATCTCGGGGCGTACGCCAAATATCTGTCCGATGCGCTGCCCGACCTGTGGCAACGCCTTGGCGACACCCCCGACCTGGCCATCGCGACGCTCCGGTCCCTGCTCAAGGTTGTCCTGTTCGACATGGGACTGGCGATGGACACATATGTCCATGCGGACCGGCAGGCGGTCCTGTCCCTTCGGGAATACGCGGAACTGGTGTTCTCGGCGATTCCCGACGGACTGGCCGTACTGACCGCCGACCTCACGGTCATCTCGATCAACCGCGCCTTTGCCCGACGCTTCGAGTTGAGCGAGGCGGATGCCCATGGCCGGCCGCTCGCGGCGCTGATCCTGGCGAAAGGGCTAGACCGGCACCTGCGCGAGGTTCGAGAAACCGGCATCGTCAAACGCGACCTGCTGTTCGAAATGGCGCGCGCACCGGATGGCCCGCCCATTCCGGTGCGTGCAACCCTGACTGGCATCCGCCTTGCGGAAGAAGAAGAAGAAGAAGAAGCCCGTCTGTTGCTCATTGTCGAGGACATGACCGAACAGGCCAACCTCCAGAACGCCTTGCGCGAAAGCGAAGCGACCCTGCTGCGCGCTCAGGAGGTCGCTCGCATTGGCAGTTGGCGGCTCGATCTGCGGACGGGTGTGCTGACATGGTCGCCGGAGGTTTACCGGATCTTCGGTATCGACAGGAAGACCGCCGTCAGTTACGAGGCTTTCCTGGCCGCCATCCATCCGGAGGATCGGGAGATGGTCGATGCGGCTTGGCACGCGGCCCTCGCGGGCGCACCCTATCATCTTCAGCATCGCATCCTCGTGGATAACGAGACCCGGTGGGTGGAGGAACGCGCGCAGGTCGAAATCGACGACGAACATCGACCGATCAAGGCCGTGGGCACGGTGCAGGACATCACCGACCGAAAGGCAGCCGAGACCCGGATCGAATATCTGGCCTTCTACGACCCTCTTACCGGCCTGCCAAACCGCGCACTGTTCATGGATCGTTTGCGGCACGAACTGGCGGCCGCAGAGCGGCGTGGCCAGCGCCTCGCCTTGCTCTTCCTTGATCTGGATCGATTCAAGGACATCAACGACACGCTCGGCCACGATGCCGGCGACCGCGTGCTCGTCGAGGTGTCGCGGCGCTTTGGCGATGCCCTGCGCGAGGAAGAAACGTTGGCGCGACTGTCTGGCGACGAGTTTGTCGTCATCGCCTCGGACTCCGGCAAGGCCGCCGTGCGTATTGCGGAACGGATCGCCGAGGTGTTGGAGACCCCGATAACCGCCGGCAGCCAGAGCTTCAGCGTCTCGGCGAGCATCGGTATAGCGGTTTTTCCGGAAGACGGGAGATCCGTTGAGGCACTGCTCAAGCATGCCGACATTGCCATGTACCGCGCCAAGAGCAGCGGCGGTGGCTACCGCTTTTACCGCGCCGAAATGGGCAATGAACTGGCGCGCCGCCTCGCGATCGCACAGCGGCTCGAAAAGGCGCTGATTGCCGGACAACTGCAACTCCATTATCAGCCGCAGGTGAATCTGCGCAGTGGCGCGCTGATTGGCGCCGAAGCCCTGGTGCGCTGGACGGATCCCGAGTGGGGCCCCGTCAGTCCTGCGGACTTTATCCCCATCGCGGAGGAGCGCAGCCTGATTGTTTCCCTGGGAGAGTGGGCGCTTGCCGCAGCATGTGGGCAGGTTCGAAAATGGGAAACCGATGGTCGCCCGATGCCAGGGAGGGTTGCGGTCAATGTCTCGGCAAGACAGTTCGAGGACGACGGCTTCGTGGATACCGCCATGCGGATTGCACGGGAAAGCGGCGTCACTTCGGCCCGCATCGAACTCGAGCTGACCGAAAGTGGGATGATGCGCGACCCGGACCGGGCTGTGGAAATCACGCAGGCATTGGCGGCCGCCGGATTCTCCCTGTCGATCGACGATTTCGGAACCGGCTATTCCTCGCTGTCCTATCTCAAACGATTCCCTGTGAGCAGACTCAAGATCGATATCTCTTTCGTGCGCGACATGTTGAGCGACCGAAACGATCGCTCCATCGTCGGCACGATCATCGCGATGGGCCGCAGCATGGAACTGGAAACCCTGGCCGAAGGAGTCGAGCATGCCGATCAGGCAACGGCTCTGCTGGCCATGGGATGCCATCTGGCGCAAGGATTTCATTTCGGAAAGCCCAAGCCAGCAGATCGTTTCGAGGAAAGCTGGTTGATGAAAGGCTGATCATCGCCATCATCGATCATGTGGAGGGCATTTTATGCGCCCTCCCGTAAGGGGTTGAATTGATTTGGCATGACCCCGCCGTGCCGCATACCAGATGGACGGCGAGGTGCAGGTTCTCCGGCGTCACCGCTTCGATCGGGGACTGCCCCTGGAACAGTCCGCTCGGCCGCGTGAGCGCGTGGTAGATGTGCCATGTATCCACTCCCGGGGGCATCTGCCTGAGGACGGTCTGGACCAGCCGGCGCTTGAGGGGGTCGAGTTGCCAATCCGGTACGCGCTGTCCCCGGTTGCCCAGGCTGATCGACAGGAGGTTGCCGGCCTGGATTTCGTAAGTGATCCAGCGGCGGGACTTGCCGGCGAGCTTGGCGTATTCGGCGACGGAGAGGTTGTGGGGCGCCTCCAGGATATCGAGCAGCAGCATCCGTTCGCGCTGGATGTTCGACAGGGCTGGCTCCTCGGATCGGGGTGCCCGAACGGCCGACAGCCGCTGTACCGGGATCGTTGACAGACACATGCCTTCCCGCGGCTTTGCCACCAGCAGAATCGGGGCCGCCGCTTCCCCCGGAGGCGTTCCGGCGTTCCGATCCTCCGCGGCGCCGGTTACACCTTCCAGGTGGACGGTCAGGTGGGCGCTGGCGGCTTCGACCTGGCCTTGTTCGAACAGGTCGAGCCGATCGGCCCAGTCCTGCATCATGCGGCGTCGCTGCTCCACGTACTCGGCGTGGTTGTAGGCCGCGCTCACCTTGTCCCGGTCGGCGTGGGACAGTTGCGCCTCGATCCAAACCTTCGGGTAGCCGATCTCGTTGAGCGCCGTCGAAATCGTTCCGCGGATGCCGTGGCCGGTCAGTTGCGACTCGTAACCCAGACGCTTGAGCGCCCCATTGATGGTGTTCTCGCTGATGCGCTCATTGAGGTCGCTGGCGTGGGCGAACAGATAGCGTTGGGCCGGCTTGAAGCGGTCCAGCATGAACCTGACGACTTCGATGGCCTGAACGGACAGAGGCACGATGTAGGGAGGGATGTCCGCAGGGTTCTTCCCCGCCTTGATCATCTGGGTCTTCAACTGCTTCACGTTCTCCGGCTCGATGATCCACAGGCCATCGTCCAGAAGGAACTGCCCCGGCTCCGCACGGCGGAGCTCTCCCGTCCGCACACCCGTCAGCAACAGGAGTCGAATCCCGAGCTGGGTTTGCTGTCTGCCGGGGTACTTGCGCAAGGTTCGCAGGAAAGCAGGCAGTTCCTCCATGCACAGGAACGGGTTGTGGCGCACGGGCGGCTGGGGCAATGCGACGACATCGAGGTCGGAGGCCGGGTTTCGCTCCAGTCCCGGCACGATCACCAAGGCGTAGCGGAAGAGCTGGTTGAACCAGGTCCTCACCTTCTCGGCCACCGACAGCGCCTTGCGCCGCTCGATGCGGCCGACGACCTCAAGCAGGTCGGCGCGGTTGATCTCGTAGATCGACCGCTTGCGCAACGCGGGCAGGACGTCCTTGTCGAAGGCGCGCCGAATCTGAACCAGCGTGCTCTGCCGGCCTTCCTTGAGCTTGAGCGAGCGGTGCGCGAGCCACTTCTCGTAGACCGCCTGGAAAGTGTGTTCGGCGGCCAGGGAGATCGCCTGACGTTCCTTCTCGCGATGGAGCCGGGGGTTGATGCCCTTGGCCAGCAGCGCGCGGGCCTCGTCACGTCTGGCGCGGGCATCGCGCAGGCTGATCTCCGGGTAGGTTCCCAGGGACATCCGTTTCTGCTTGCCAAGCCACGTGTAGCGGAAGTGCCAGGATTTCCCTCCCTGCGCGCTCACGCAGAGGGAGAGCCCGTCGAGATCGCCGAGGGTGTAGTCCTTGCCGGTGGCCTTGGCCTGCCGGACCGTCATGTCGGTAAGTGCCATGTCTGCTCCTGAACAGAGTCAGGAGTCAGATGCTCATCCCATGGCCCGCTCAACCCCAGGAACAATCCGGACTCGAACCCGACCGCTTTGATGGACTACCGGATGGACTAAATCAGTCCAGCAGCGGGTGGATTTCGGTGGATCACACTGGATCGTTGTCTGGCGAAATACTCTTTTCTGACAACGGCTTATGGAACTCAGTGGATTTCCATGGAAGCTGAATTGGAGCGGGCGAAGGGAATCGAACCCTCCTCATGAGCTTGGGAAGCTCAGGTAATGCCACTATACGACGCCCGCTCGGGCGGTGAAGGCAAGATTCTAGTCCTGGATCACCGGCAATTCAATGCAGACCAGAGGATTTCCGTCAGTCGCTGACGCAGCACCAGACAGTCCGATTTTGTTTGAATTGCTTGCGATCTGTAACGATCTGATCAGGAATGGTAGCCAATCGTGCTGACCAGCACATTTCTTCCGGCAAGCACAGCATAATCAGCCGGACCGGAACCCCCGGCAGGATCCAACCACTCCCAGGAGACAAAAATGCGCCACTACCCACACAACAGCCCCAAGGCCATTGCCCGCATTCTCGCCCTCGGCATGCTGATCGACGGCGTGGCCGAACCGGAAGAGTACAAACTGATCGAACAGGACGACATCCTGCGCGCCCTGGGTATCGACAGCCTGCTGCTCGACGCGGTGATCCGCGAGTTTTACGAAGACCTCGAACTCGGTCAGTCGATGACCCGTACCCTCGACCAGCGCCTGACGGCCGGCGACCTGTCCCGGGTGCTGGAAGAGGTCAGCCATCCCTTCCTGCAGCAGACCCTGCTGCGCGGAATGATGCGGATCGCCCTGGCCAACGACGAATTGAGCGCCGGCGAGGCACGGCTGATCAGGGAAGCACTGATCCAATGGACCAGCGACAACGGCGTGGGCGGCCTGCCCATCTCCGGCAATCACCCCCGCCGACGCGAATCGGACCGGGCAGGACTGCCTAACTGAACTGCCGGATCAGACCCCGGCCAGTTTGCGGTACTGGCCGGCGTGGAACAGCAGTGGCGCCAGTTCCGGGGCTTCGCTGAACTTCTCGACGCGGCCGACGAAGACCGTGTGATCGCCGCCCGGCAGCGCGCTCTCGTTGGCGACTTCGAAACTGGCGCAGCAACCGGGGAATACCGGTGCGCCACCGACGCCGGCTTGCCAGGGCAGTCCGACGAAGCGGTCGGCCGGCCAGGTGGCAAAGCGGTTGGAGAGATCCTGCTGTTCGGCTGAGAGGATGTTGATCGCGTGGTGGCTGGCCTTGCGGAAGGCTTCCAGATTGTGCGAGCCGTTGTCGAGACACCACAGCACCAGCGCCGGCTGCAGGGAAACCGCCGAGAAGGAATTGACCGTCAGCCCGATCGGATGGCCGTCCGGATCGATCGCCGTGACGATGGCGATGCCGGTGGCAAAGCGGCCAAGGGCATTGCGCAGGGCGCGGGTATCGGTTTGCGGCTGGGTCATGGCATTCACTGCGGAAAAAACGCCGTATTATCCTGGCTCCCGCTTCCCGCGTCGAGACGAAATTTGCCGAAAGAACAAAGCTTTGCCCAACGACTGATCGCCTGGCAACAGGCTGCCGGCCGCCACGACCTGCCCTGGCAGGGCAGCCGCGACCCCTACCGGGTCTGGCTGTCGGAGATCATGCTGCAGCAGACTCAGGTCGCCACGGTGATCCCCTATTACCAGCGTTTCCTGAGCAGCTTTCCCGATGTCGTGGCGCTGGCGGCGGCGCCGATCGAGCGCGTCGTCGAACACTGGGCCGGACTCGGTTACTACGCCCGGGCGCGCAACCTGCACCGTTGCGCCCAGCAGATCGTCGCACAGCATGGCGGGGCTTTCCCGAGAACTGCGGCCGAACTCGCCGAACTTCCCGGCATCGGCCGGTCGACGGCCGCCGCCATCGCCGCCTTCAGTTTCGGCGAGCGGGCGGCAATCCTCGACGGCAACGTCAAGCGGGTGCTGTGCCGGGTCTTCGGCATCGCCGGCTTTCCGGGCTCGGCTCCGGTTGAACGCAAACTCTGGCAACTCGCCGAAAGCCTGCTCCCGGAAACCGGCATCGAGGCCTACACGCAGGGCTTGATGGACCTCGGCGCGACCTTGTGCACGCGCGGCACGCCGCACTGTCCGGCCTGTCCCTTTGCCGATGCCTGCGTCGCCCGCCGCGAAGGGCGCCAGAAAACCTTGCCGGAAGCCCGGCCGCGAGCGCCGGTGCCCGAACGCAGTGCGACCTTCGTGCTGATCACCGACGGCCAGCGCCTGCTACTCGAACGGCGACCGCCGAGCGGCCTGTGGGGCGGCCTGCTGGTGCCGCCGGAAGGCGAGCCGGAGCAGGTGCTGGCGGCGCGCGGCCTGTGCGCGCTGGCGCAGCGGAAGCTGCCAGACCTGAAACACGCATTCACGCATTTCCGGCTGACCCTGCAACCGGTGGTCTGCCGCGTTCAGGTGCCTGCGACAACCGGCGAGACCGGCAGCGCGTGGTTGCCGCTGAGCGAGGCCGCTGCGGCTGGCGTGCCGACGCCGATTGCCCGCTTGATCAGGCTGGTTGCCAGCGCTCCGGACTGAGCCCCCAACGCTGGAAGCTTTCGGCGCGGACAATCTGCCCGTAGTGGTTACCGACTTTCCTGGCCAGGTCGATCTGCACCGGCGCGCAATACTGGCGCCGCCCGGCGTGGTAGATGACATTGACCACCGGGCTCAACGGTTGCTCGGCATGCACCTGCTCGACCACCGCCAGATGCCCGCTTTCGAGCAACACCAGGGTACCGACCGGGTAAATGCCGAGTGTGCGGACCAGGCCGGCGACCAGCGCCGGATCGAACTGGCTGCCACCCTGCTCGTAGAGCTGTCGCAGCGCCACCGTCGGCGACAGCGCGGCACGGTAGGGGCGGTCGGAGGTCATCGCGTCGTAGCTGTCGACAATCGCCGCCAGCCGGCCGGCCAGTGAAATCCCTTCACCGGCCATGCGGTAGGGATAGCCGCTGCCGTTGAAACGCTCGTGGTGTTCGAGGACCACCGCCACCGTCGTTTCCGGCAGGCTGGCGGTCGCTTCGAGCACCGCCAGCCCCTCCTCGACGTGGCGCTGCACCTGCACATACTCGGCATGCGACAGCTGCCCAGACTTGTCGACCAAGCGCGTGTCGATGGCCGCCAGCCCGATGTCCTTGAGCAAGGCCCCGAGCGCCATTTTCTCGATTTCGGGCGCGGCCAGCCCCTGCTGACGACCGAGCGCAATGATCAGCGCCGCCGTCGCCACGGCATGAGCGTTGTCGTACTCGCCCATCTGCTTGAGCCGGGACAGGGGAACCAGCGCATCGGGATTGCGCGCCACCGATTCGATCATCCGGGCCACCAGCGGCTCCAGGCGCAATGCGTCGACCCGCTGCCCGGCCCGGGCCGCATCGGTCAGCTCGTCGAGCAAAACCGCCCCCTCGTTCAGCAGGCGGGCCGAACGCCGCCTTTCCTCGCCCAGGGAGACCCGTGGCGCAGGCCGGAGCGGCAATACCGTCGTCGGCACAGAGCGACGCGGCTCCATCGGCGCATGAACCGGGACATCCTTGCCGCGCCGGGTATCGATGCTGACTTCGACGATGCCGTCCTCGCGCAGACGGTCAATCTGCGCCTGATCCCGGATCATCAGGCGATTGCGCCAGAGGCGGTGTTCCAGCCAGGATTTGTGCAGATCCACGACATACATGCCGGGCTGCAAATCGCCGATGGCTATCTTGCGGATCACCGCCGGCCGCGCCCTGTCAGTCCCCGGCAGCGCGCCTGGCGGCCCGCGCCTTGCGCTCGGCGACGCGTGCTTCATGCTCGGCCACCTTGCGCCGATGCGCCTCGGCCTGTTCCGCCCGTTTCTGCGCCCGCGCTTCCGCTTTTCGCTGCTTGTCGGCCAGCGCCTGCTGACGCGCTTCCTCAGCCTGCCGCCGCTCTTCCGCCACGGCCTGTTCCCGGGCAGGCAGATCCTGCGCCCGACGTTGCTCCTCGGCGGCGACCCGGGCCGCCCTGGCCGCAGACTGCTCGCGTCTGACCTCACGCTCGACGGCACTGGCTTCGATTTCCTGCTGCCGGCTTTCCCGGGTTGCCGCGATCTGCGCTTCGCGCGCCTTGTTGACGCAGGCATTGACCAGGAATTTCTTCTGGCAGGCGAGATTTTCGCGCTCGAACTCGGCGTTGGCGGCCGTCAGGCGGGCCTCGGCCTCCGCCCGCATGGCCTCGGCCCGGGCCAGGCGCTGTTCCCAATCGGCCTCGTCGGCCAGCGCCGCGCCGCCGAACAACGCCAGGATCAGCCCGGCAACCAGAGTTGGGGATCGATATTCCATTTTTCGTAGCTTTCGAAACTGGCGACCTTGTCCTGCTGGAACTTCGACAGGTCGATGATTTCCGGCGGAATGTAGTGTTTCTGCCCGGTGTGATAGAAGACCCGGATCACGGGTTCGAGCAGGTTGCCTTCGTTCTGCTCCAGAACCACGCCGAGGCGCTTGCTTTCGAGCATGACCAGCGAGCCGCTGGGATAGATGCCGATCGAGCGGATGAAGGCCTGGACCAGCTTGGGATCGAAATGGTGGCTGCTCCATTCGAGCAGTTTCTTGAGCGCCTGCGTCGGCGCCATGCCCTTGTGGTAGACGCGCTCGGAAGTGATCGCATCGTAGACATCGACAATCGACGCCATCTGGCCGTACAACGACACGCCCGCGCCGGCCAGGCCGCCGGGATAACCCGAACCGTCGAAGCGCTCGTGATGCTGGGCGGTCACCTGCAAGGCGATGTCGCTGATGCCGCCGGACTCCTGCAGCAGGTTAACGCCCTCATCGACATGATGCTGCATGTGGCCGAATTCGTCGTCGCTGAGCTTGCCCGGCTTGTTCAGGATGCGGTCGGGAATGCGCGCCTTGCCGACGTCGTGCAGCAGGCCACCGAGCGCCAGTTCGCGGATCACTGCCTTGTCGAGCTTCATGCCCCGGCCGAAGGCGACCAGCAGCGCACAGACGCTGACCGAATGCTGGAAGGTGTAGTCGTCGTGATTCTTCAGACGGTTCAGCGGCAGCAACGCGTCCTGGTTGCGGAAGATCGAATCGACAATGCCCTCGACCAGCGGCTCGACACGCTCGACATGAATCTGCTGGCCCAGGCGCACGTCATCCATCATGTTGCGCACGATCTTGTTGGCTTCGCCCTGCAGCCGGCGTGCCCGAGCCGCTTCGTCCTTGACGTCGACCTCGATCGGCCGGTCGGATTTCTTCTCGGCAATTTCCTGCAGGCGCCGGTCGAGTTCGGCGCTGACCTCGCTGGCGCTGCGCGCCTGCCAGACATCGGCACCCTTGACGGTGTCGATGTATACCTCCCTGATCCCGAGCTTGACGATCTTGTCCACGGTCGCCATGTCGCGCACGTGGAAAGCGTTGGTCAGGAAGGGATGATCGAGCCAGCCGCAATTGAGGTCATGGATGTACATGCCCGGTTTGAGCTGGTCGGTGGTAATCAGCTTGATCATGCGAGGATTCTAGCAGCCCGCCGCTATAATTCGCCCCCTGATGATCGCCCTGCGCCAACTCACCTTCGCCCGCGCCGCCCGCCCCCTGGTGGTCGACGCCAACCTGCAGATCCACCCCGGCTGGAAGGTCGGCGTGGTCGGCGCCAACGGCTGCGGCAAATCCAGCCTGTTCGCGCTGCTCGCCGGCGAACTGCACGCCGAAGCCGGCGACTGCGAGATCCCGGCCAGCTGGCAGATCGCCCGCGTCACCCAGGAAACCCCGGCCCTGCCCGACGCCGCACTCGATTTCGTGCTCGACGGCGACACCGAACTGCGCCGCGTCGAACGCGAACTGGCCGAGGCCGAGGCGCGCGGCGACGGCGAGGCCATCGGCCACCTGCACACCCGCTACGCCGACATCGACGGCTATTCGGCCAAGGCCCGCGCCGCCGAGGTGCTGCACGGACTCGGTTTCACCGACGCCGACTTCGCCCGGCCGGTCGCCGATTTCTCCGGCGGCTGGCGGGTCCGCCTCAACCTCGCCCGCGCCCTCTCCTGCCGCGCCGACCTCCTGCTGCTCGACGAGCCGACCAACCACCTCGACCTCGACGCCGTGCTCTGGCTCGAACAGTGGCTGAAAACGACGCCGGCGACGCTGCTGCTGATCTCGCACGACCGTGATTTCCTCGACGCCGTGGTCGGCCAGATCATCGCCATCGACCAGCAGAAGCTGACGCTGACCACGGGCGGCTACTCCGACTACGAACGCGCCAAGGCCGCCCGCCTGGCCGCCCAGCAATCGGCTTTCGCCGCGCAGCAGCGCGAGATCGCCAAGCTGACCCGCTTCGTCGAGCGCTTCAAGGCCAAGGCGACCAAGGCGCGCCAGGCGCAGAGCCGGGTCAAGATGCTTGAACGCATGGAAATCGTCGCCGCCGCGCACGTCGACTCGCCCTTCCACTTCAGCTTCCGCGAACCGGAAAGCCTGCCCGATCCGCTGCTGGTCATCGAAAATGCCGGTGCCGGCTACATCGACCGCAGGATTCTCGACAACATCACGCTGACGCTGCGCCCCGGCTGCCGCATCGGCCTGCTCGGCCGCAACGGCGCCGGCAAGTCGACGCTGATCAAGCTGCTCGCCGGCGCCGTCGCCCAGCAGGGCGGGGAGCGCAAGGAAGCCAAGGCGCTCAACATCGGCTACTTCGCCCAGCACCAGCTCGAACAACTGCGCCCCGACGAATCGCCGCTGCAGCACCTGCAGCGCCTCGAACCGCTGACGCCGGAACAGGAACTGCGCGACTACCTGGGCGGTTTCGACTTCCGCGGCGAGATGGCGACGCGCGCCATCGAACCCTTCTCCGGCGGCGAGAAATCGCGGCTGGCGCTGGCCCTGCTGATCCGCACCAGGCCCAACCTGTTGCTGCTGGATGAGCCGACCAACCACCTCGACCTGGAAATGCGCGAGGCGCTGACCTTCGCCATGCAGGAGTTCGAGGGCGGCATGATCGTCGTCTCGCACGACCGCCACCTGCTGCGCACCTGCGCCGACGAACTGCTGCTCGTCGACAACGGCCGGGCGACGCCCTTCGACGGCGACCTCGACGACTACGCCGCCTGGCTGGCGGCGCAGCGCAACGCCGAGAAGACGGCGGCCCCCGACGTTGCTGCCGAGAAGAGCGAGCGCCTGCAGCAACGCGCCGACGCCAAGGCCAACCGGCAGGCCCTGCTCGCCCAGCGACGCACGCTGAGCAAGGAAATCGAGCAGATCGACCGCAAGCTGGCCAAGTGGCAGGCGGAAAAGGCAGCCCTCGACGCGCAATTCGCCGATCCCGACTTCTATGTCACGGTCGACCGCGCCAGAAGCGAAGAAATGCATCGCCAGGCCAATACCCTTGGCGAGCAGATCGACGAAGCCGAACTGCGCTGGCTGGAACTGCACGAAGCACTCGAAGCGCTGCCATCCGCCGATTCCGCATAAACCCCGAAGGTCTTACGGTCTATAATCCTGCGCTTATGTGTCTCCGGATTGTCGTATGCGCCACCTGAGCTTGTTCGTCTGCGCCCTGTCGCTGGCCCTGGGCCTCATCCTGCAACCGGCCAGCGCGGCAGGAAAACCATCCGGCGCCCCGCTGACCGTCGGCATCGTTCCCTACATGAGCACCGGCATGCTGCTGCGCACGCATGCCCCCCTGGCCAAGAGCCTGGAAAGCAGCCTGCAGCGCCCGATCAATCTACGCACCGCCCCCGATTACCAGAGTTTTTTCCAGCGCCTGCGCGCCGGCGACTACGATATTGCCATCACCCCGCCGCATTACGGCTGGCTGGCGATTCGCGACCACGGTTTCCAGCCGCTGCTGGTTCACCGCGACCCGATTCGCGGCATTCTGGTCAGTGCCACCGACCAACCAGTCAACAACATCGCCGACTTGCGCGGCGCCAGCATTGCCGTCACCGACCGCAGCGCACTGATGGCCATCCTGGGCGCACAGACCCTGGCCGACGAAGGACTGGTCGAGAACCGGGACTACCAGTTCGTCAGCGCCGTCTCGCATTCCAGCGCAATCCACAACGCGATTACCGGCAAGACCCGCGCCGCCCTGGTCAATGCCACCAGCCTGGTCCTGTCGCCGCCGGAAATTCGCCAGCGCACCCAGGTCTGGCGTGATCTGGCCGTTTTCCCGGGACAGTTCTACATCGCCCATGCCCGCCTGGGCGAGGATTACAAGGCGGTAATCGCCGCGCTGCAAGCTTTCGAACGCTCGCCGGCCGGCCGGGAATTCTTCACCTCCACGGCCCAGGGCGGTTTCCGCGCGCTCACCGCCGACGACCGCAAGACGCTGGAGCGCGCGCTTCCCGAAACCCGCCGGCTGCTGCGCGAAACGGCGCACCAATGACCCTCCTCCCCCGCTCGCTGCGCGGACGCCTGATCGTCCTGACCGTCATCGTCGAGGTCGTGATGATCTCGGCCATCCTGTGGAACAGCCAGCGCCTTGCGGAAACCCACCTGCTCCAGCAATTCGAGCTGCGCCGGGCCGAGACCAGCCGCCTGATGCGGGCGGCCCTGGCGCCGGCCATGGCCCAGCACGACTACGCCGCCGTCAGTGAAATCCTGAACGACGCCCGCCAATTGCAGGGCATGAGCTACCTCGTCATGTTCGACGACGAAGACCGGCGCATCGCCTCGGCGGCGGCCAGCGAACTGCCCGGGCAAAGCGCCCTGGAATTTCTCTCCGGACTGCCGGAGGACGCCAGCCGCATGGACTTTCACATCGCCATGGAAATCGAGGGCCGGCAGTACGGCGAACTGCTGATCGGACTTGACCTGCATTTCCTGAATACCGCCCGGCGCGACATCCTGACCCAGAACATCCTGCTCGCCCTGTTCGGCATCCTGCTGACCACCGCCGTGCTGACCGCCATCGCGCTGTGGCTGACCCGCCACCTGACCGCGCTGTCGAATGCCAGCCGCGCCCTGGCCCAGGGCGAACGCTTTTCGCCGCTACCCGGCGGCGGCGACGACGACATCGGCCGCGTGGTGACCGCCTTCAACGCCATGGCCGCTGCCCTGAATGCCCGTATGGAAGAACTCGAGGCAGCCGAACTGACCCAGCGCGAACTGGCCGAGCGCCTGCTCTACATGGCCGAGAGCGACCCGCTGACCGGGCTGGCCAACCGGGCCCGCTTCTCGGCCGAGCTCGAACGCGCGCTGGAACACGTGCATCGCGGCCCGGAATACCACGGGGCGCTGCTTTACTTCGACATCGACGAATTCAAGACGATCAACGACACCTTTGGCCATCGCGCCGGCGACAACGTCCTGCTACGCGCTGCCAACACCATCGGCAAGATCGTCCGCGCCGACGAAATGCTCGCCCGCCTGGGCGGCGACGAGTTCGTCATCCTCGCCCCGGGGGCCGACCGAGCCGGTGCCCAGGCGCTGGCCGAACGCATCGTCAATGCCGTACGCAGCATCGCCTTCGATTTCTCCGGCCATCAGCTCGGCCTGACCATCAGCCTGGGCATCGCGCTTTTCCCGGAGCACGGCGACAGCAGCGAGAACATCGTTTCCCACGCCGACGCCGCGATGTACCAGGCCAAATCCAGCGGCAAGAACTGCTGGCGCATCTACCGGCCCGACCTCGACGACTCCGAGCAGATGCTCCACCAACTGGGCTGGAACGACCGCATTCAGCGTGCGCTCGACGAGCGGCGCCTGGTCCTGCACTTCCAGGGCATCCATTCTGTACATACTGGCACCGTCGCCCATTACGAAGCCCTGGTCCGGATGATCGACCCGGACAGTCCCGATTCGCTGCTGATGCCGGGCAACTTCATCCCCGCCGCCGAAAAGAGCGGGCGCATTCTCGACATCGACCGCTGGGTGATCGGCGACGCCATCCGCGTACTCGCCGAAGAACCCGATCTGCCGGCGCTGGCCATCAACATTTCCGCCCGCTCCTTCGGCGAACCGGGACTGGCCGAACTGATCCGCAGCAAGCTGGCGGCGTTCGAGGTCGAGCCGCAGCGACTCATTGTCGAACTGACCGAAACCGGCGCCCTGGCCAACATCCATGACGCCGAAGCCTTCATGGACGACTTGCACCGTCTCGGCTGTACCGTCTGCATCGACGATTTCGGCGTCGGTTTCTCGTCCTTCGCCTATCTGAAACAGTTGCCCGCCGATGTGCTCAAGATCGACGGCATGTTCATCCGCAACCTGGCCGACGACCCCAGCGACCAGGTCTTCGTCCGCGCCATCGTCGAAGTCGCGCGCGGCCTGGGCAAGAAAACGGTGGCCGAGTTCGTCGGCAGTGACCAGACGCTGGAAATCCTGCGCGGACTCGGTGTCGATTACGCACAGGGTTACTACCTTTCGCGCCCGGAAGCCGTAATCCGGCCAACTTAATCGGGTAAAATCGCGTTTTTTCGCCGTCTCAGGGAGCTTCGCCGTGCAAATCGTCTGTCTTGACCTCGAAGGGGTGCTCGTCCCCGAAATCTGGATCGAATTCGCCGAGCGCACCGGCATTCCGGAACTCAAGCGCACGACGCGCGACGAACCCGATTACGACAAGCTCATGACCTACCGCCTGAACATCCTGCGCGAGAAGAAGCTCGGCCTGCCGGACATCCAGAAGGTAATCGCCGAAATGGGCCCGATGCAGGGCGCCCGCGCCTTCCTCGACCAGCTGCGCGAGGATTACCAGGTCATCATCCTGTCCGACACCTTCTACGAATTCGCCCATCCGCTGATGCGCCAGCTCGGCTGGCCGACGCTGTTCTGCCACTCGCTGGAAGCCGACGCCGTCGGCATGCTGGTCAACTACCACCTGCGCATGCCGAACCAGAAGCAGGAGGCGGTCAAGCGCTTCAAGGAACTGAACTTCACCATCGTCGCCGCCGGCGATTCGTACAACGACACGGCGATGCTCGGCGAAGCCCACGG